>Ga0184619_10000524_pt1 | contig 13059 bp, 7 predicted proteins | sample PLM0_60_b1_FD_133146 | JGI IMG/M metagenome (GOLD analysis project Ga0184619, IMG submission 133146) | Groundwater sediment microbial communities from an aquifer in East River, Colorado, USA - PLM0_60_b1 | ecosystem: Environmental > Terrestrial > Soil > Riparian zone | place: USA: East River...
CTACCCGGTGCTGACGAAGTCAGGGATCATCGTCGGGCTGGGGGAGACGAACGACGAGGTCGTCGAGACGATGAGCGACCTGCGCAAGCACAACGTCGACGTCGTCACGATCGGCCAGTACCTGCAACCGAGCGCAAAGCACGCGAAGATTGACCGCTGGGTGCATCCTGACGAGTTCCGCTGGTTCCGCGAGCAGGGCGAGGAGCTTGGCTTTGGATCCGTCTTCTCCGGCCCGCTTGTCCGGTCGAGCTATCGCGCCGACGAGCAGCGGCACGCCGCTGTGACGGGGCGCGGCGCGGTCGCGTACTGATTCCACACCTCTAACAGCGTCGGCCTCCCGAGCCCCATAATCGTCGGCCGATGAGCCTCGCCGTGCAGGTCGTCTTCACGGGCTTGAGCGCCGGCGGCGTCTACGGCCTGATCGCAATTGGCCATTCGCTGATCTACCGGCTGACCGGGATCGTCCACTTCGCGCTCGGCGACCTGATCGGCCTCGGCGCCTTCGTGACGTTGCTTGTCGCGGCGGGAACGCAGCCGCTGACCCAGGAGAGCGTCTCCGGCGGTCGGATGGCGCTCGCAATCGTTGCGGGCGTCCTCGCCTGCGTGCTCATCGGGGCCGCGGGCTACTTCGCGGTCGTCCAGCCGTACATCGGGCGCTCCGCGATCGGCTGGGTGGCGGCGACGCTCGCGCTCGGCTTCGCGATCCGCGCCGTTCTCGACGCCGCCTTCTCGCGCCCCGCCTACGTCTTTCCGGATCCGATCCCGTTCCGGCGGGTGGGAAACGACGGGCTCGTCAAGATCCTCGGGGCCCAGATCCACGTCCGGTCGTTCGCGGTGATCGGGATCGCGATACTCGTCGCCGCCGTGGCGTCGTGGGTGCTCCAGCGGACGTGGTTCGGCCGCAGTCTGCGCGCGATTGCCGACGATCCGGACGGCGCGGCGATCGTCGGGATCAGCGTCGAGCGGACTCGCGCGCTCGCCTTCGGGCTCGCAGGCGGTGTGGCGGCCCTCGCCGTCGTCGTCGCCGCCCCGGGCACGCCGTTCGAAACGGGAAGCGGCGCCCTGCTCGGCCTGAAAGGTCTTGTCGCGGCCGTGCTCGTGCGCTTCGGCGGCCTCTGGGCGGCATTCGCGGCGGGGCTTGCGCTCGGAGTCGTCGAAGCCGCGCTCGGAACCGGCCTCCTCGGCCACCTCCCCGGGTTGGCGAGCTACCGCGAGCTGATCCCGCTGCTCGTTGCGATCGTGCTGCTCGCAGTGCGGCCGTTGCAGCTGCGGGAGGCGGTCGATTGAGCACTCCCGCCGCAGCAGCCGTCCGTACCGGCGTCGCCCTGCGCGAGACCCTCGCGAGCGCGCGTGAGAGCTGGACCGACACAGCAACTGCCGGCGGCGCCGTCGCCGTGGCCGCTGCTCTCGCCCCGTTCGTCCTCGGCGGGCTGATCGCCACCGACACACTTGCTTCCGGCGCCTACCTCGCACTTGCCGCGACAGGGCTTGGTCTTTGCGTCGGGCTCGCCGGAGTGCCGTCTTTGGCCCAGGGAGCGTTCGTCGGCACCGGTGCTTTCGCCGCAGCGCACGTGCTCCGCCACACGCAACTGCCCGCGGAGCTCTGCGCGCTGATCGGCGCCATTGCGGCGGCGGGCCTCGGCACGGCAGCGGGGTTCGCGGTGCGCAGCCTGGATGCGGTGCGTGTGGCGGTCGGAACTTGGCTTCTGAGCTGGCTGCTCGCGCTCGCGCTCGGCGCTCTGCCCTGGCTTTCCGGCGGCGCACAGGGTCTCGTCGTACCGACGCGGCGCCTATTCGGATTCAGCCCGACGCCGCTCGTCCACTACGAGCTGGCCGTGATCCTGACCGGTCTCTGCGCGCTCGCGCTCGTGGCGCTGCGCCGCGGTCCTTTCGGTCTCGACCTCGCCGCGGCGGCGCGACACCGAGGCGCCGCGGCGGCTCTTGGCGTGCCGATGGAGAGGCTTCGCGTCGGCGCGTTCGCCGCCTCGGCGTTCGTGGGCGGGCTCGCTGGCGGCTTCGCCGTGCAGCTCGACATCGTCGCCGATCCGACCGCGTACGGGCCACTGCTCTCGTTCGAGCTCCTGGTCGCCGTTCTCGTCGGCGGGGCGGCCGCGGCGCTCGGTCCGAGCGCGGGGGTCGTCGTTCTCGGCCTGATCGCGCTTGCCGCACGCGCGCTCGGCGGGCTCGCCGGAGTTTCGGGCTCGCGATTTCAGCCGATGCTCGAGGCCTTGCTGCTGCTCGCCGTGCTCACGACCGGCGGCAACGCCTTCGTCCCTGCAGCGATCGCCTCGGCGCGGCGTCTTCGGCCCGAGCGACGGAGACAGTCCCGTCCGGCCGGCGCGCCCGCACGGCGGCGGCGCGAGCTCCTCCGGGCCGACGAGCTCTCGAAGCGCTTCGGCACCGTCACGGCCGTGGACGGCGTCTCGCTCGAGCTCATGCCGAGGACGATCACCGCGCTCGTCGGACCAAACGGCTCGGGCAAGACCACCGTGCTCCGGCTGCTCGCGGGCGCGCAGCCGCCCGACCACGGTCGAATAACGCTCGGTTCGCATGAGCTGACGGCCGCGTCGGCCGCCGAACGCGTCCAGATTGGCCTCGTTCGCACCCTGCAAACGCGTGCTTATTTCGGAGAGCTGACCGTGCTCCAGCACGCTCTCGTCGGCACGAACCGCACCCGCCGGCACGGTGGTGCCGTGCGCGCGCTCGTGTCGACTCCGCTCTACCGCGCCGAGAACCGCCTGGCCGAGGCGCAGACCTTCGCGGCGCTCGAGACGGTCGGCCTGGCTGCTGACGCCGATCGGCCGGCTTCCGAGCTCACGGGCGCCGGCCGGCAGCGCTTGATGATCGCCGCGGCGCTCGCGACGAATCCGTCTGTCTTTCTGCTCGACGAGCCGTCGGCCGGCGCGGCGCCCGAAGATCTGGAGCGCCTCACGGCCATCCTCAGGCGCCTGAAGGCGGACGGGCTGGCGGTGCTGCTCGTCGAGCACAATCTGAGCCTCGTGCGCGCCGTCGCCGACGAAACGCTCGAGCTCGAGCTGGGCCGCGTGGTGCGCCGCGAGACGAACGGGCGTCTCTAGACTCGCCGATCGTGCGCGCGTCTGCGGCGACCCTCGCTGCCCTGGCCCTGGTCGCAGCAGGTTGCGGCCACTCGAGCGCATCGAAGCAGCGGACGATCCTGATCGCCGTCGACGCTCCGTTCTCGCGCAGCCCCTACATCGGCAACACGATTGCGAACGGCGGCCGGCTCGCCTCCGACCAGCTGACTCTCCGCGGGATCACGACCGGCGGCGCGACCTACCGGGTGCGCATCCTCCAGCTCGACAACGCTCTCTCGCCGTCGAGGGCGGTCGCGAACGTCCGTCGTGCGCTGCGAGAGCACGCCACCGCAATCCTGACGGACGGGACCGGCGTCGATGCGGCCTGGCGCCTGGCCGACAAGCAGCACGTTCCGGTCTGCATCGCTTATCAGGGCGGGAGCAAGCTCGTGAATCCCGAGAACCGTCCGAACGTCTTCCGGATCGCGCCGACCGATCACGGGCTCGCGTTCAGGCTGGCCGAGTACCTGGTGCCGAAGCGGCTGAAGATCGCCCTCCTCACCGACGATTCGGACTACGGCCAGGCGGGGCGAGACGCGCTGGACGACGCCTTCCGAACGGTGCCGAAAGCCGTTGCCGCCCGGATCACCCTTCCTGCGAGCGCGAGCGACCTCGCGCCGCAGGTCCTCGAGGCTCGCCGCTCCGGAGCCACGGCGCTGCTCGTGTGGGCCCGGCCGGCCGTACTCGGAAAGACGATCGCGGCCACCCGTTCCGCGGGCTGGCACGTCCCCGTGTATTCGACTCCCGCCGCAGAAGATCCGGTCGTCCGGCAACAGCTGGCCGACCACCCGAGCTGGGTCGACGGCCTCACCTTCGCCTCGGGTCGGATGACCGCTGAGCTCGGGCCGGCTCCGTGGAGTACCTTCGAAGCTTCGTACGAGACGGCCTTCGGCGCGACCTCCGTCGGTGTGAAATCCCACGGCAGACGCGTGATCGCGCCGCCTGACTACGCGATGTACTCCTACGACTTCGTCAACCTGTTGGCTGCAGCAGTGCAATCCGCGAGCGGCACGGATCCGGCGAAAGTCCTCTCCGCCCTGAATCAGGTGACCACGAGGGGTGCGAACGGCGACGAGCGGGGCTTCAACGAACGCAACCACGAAGGCGTGGTCGACGACGACGTCTACTTCGCACGGTTCCGCGACATGGTCTTTCGGCCGGTGGGAGACGATCCTCTATCCTCCACGCTTCCCGAGATCAGCCAAGTGAGGTGAGCGTGTCGAGAATCGGAGTTCTGAGCGTCTTCGTCGTGCTGCTCGCGGCCGCGTGCGGCTCCGAGAAGAAGTCCGAGGAAGGGAAGGCCGAGAAGGAGTGCGGCGCCGCTCCGGCGGCGATGGCAGGGCAGCCGACGCTGCCGGCCAAGTTCCCGACCCCCGACATGGTCACGTACACGGCAGAGAAGAAGACGGGACCGTCGACAATCGTCTCGGGCTACCGCGAAGGCGAGCTCGCCGAGGCATTCGACGACTACAAGTCGGCGTTCTCGTCGGCCGGCTATGTCACGAAGGACGAGAAGGAAGAGGACGACGCCGAGGTCAACTTCTCCGGAGGCAGCTCGACCGGACAGGTGAAGATGATCCAGTCGTGCAAGGACCGGACGACCCTGTCGATCACGATCCGGCCGCAATAAGGATCTGGATCAGGGCCGCAGGGCTTGCCGCAACCGCCTGCGCCATCGTCGCAGCCCCGGGCTACGCCGCGGCCGGTCAGCCGACGGCTCTACCGTCTCCGATCTTTCCGGTTCGGGCGACGCCCCCCGTGCACGCTTCGCCCGCCTTGACCGAAACCCGCTTTCCGGGGCATCTTTCGTCGAGCCAAACGGTGCGGATCTCGGTCGATGCCTCGGGGCAGCCGATCCGCATCGTCGATGTCGACCGGATCGTGGTCGCCGCGAAGGGCGACTACTCCTTCGTGATCCCAGCTCCCGTCGAGGAGGTGCGCGCCGGCCCCGGTAGCGGCTCCGAGCCTGGGCTGCGCTCGAGTGCCGTCGTCTGGCAAGGGTTTTCACCCGGACGGCGCGTGCTGGCTGCGGCGATCACGCTCGCCACGAGCCCTTCGGCTCGGGCGCTGCCGCTCCGGATCGAGGTTGGGCGAGCCGGTCTTCGACTCGTAAACACGACGTCAGCGACCGCGACGGCGGTGGATGCACCGGTCCGCGCGCTCGAGATCGCGCAGGCTCTCGACGCCGCGAGGGCAGCGCTCGCTGCCGGCACGCCGACTCCGGCAGCGGTCGTCGCTGCGCTCGGACCGATCAACAACGTTCGAGTCACCGTCCAGGCTCCGCTGCGTGTTCGGGGGACGGTTCGCTTCGCCGGTCAACCGCCACGCACGTTCGTCCGCGTCGTCGGGCAGAGAGCCGTCGTGATCGCGGGGAGAGGCACCGTCAAGGCGCTCGCGCTCTCCGTCGCCGTGCCGGACCCGGTGTCCGTTCTGAGCCCGGCCGGTGCCGCTCGTTGGCTAGATCTCGTACGGTCTGGCCGGCTCGCCGACGGCCGGGAGGCGACACGGCTCGCGGTTAGCCGCCTGCTCTCGGCGGCGCTCGCCCTCCAGTTCCGGGAGTTTCTCCCCAACCCCGACGTAAACGGCGCCTCGAAGACCTCATACCGCTACGAGCTGGCCGCCACCAGGTCAGCGCGCGCAGTCACGAAGGCGGAAAACGGCCACGGGTGGCTTGTGACCGTGGCCGTCGCGCTCGGACTGGTCGTAACGGCCACCGCCGCGCTTGTGCTCTGGGCGCACTCGTAAACGAAGGAGGACCGCCCGAAGGCGGCCCTCCTCGTGTTTTTAGCCGAGATTCAGACGCCAGGCGCTGAGACCATGCGTCGCGGCGTACAGAATCCGCTCGCTCGGAATGATCGTCAAGCCGGCGACCTCGACGTTCGGCATACCGGGCGCCGCGAGCGTCCAGTGCGTCGAGCCCGCCGCAAGCCTCGTCACGCCGAAGTCGGAGGCTGCGTAAAGGTCCCCGGTCACGTCGTCGCGCACGAGATCGGTGACCGGTAGGTCGCCGAAGTCGTACGACCGGTCGATCCAGGTTGACGTTCCCGCGGTCGGGTTGTAGGTGACCTCGAACACGTGACCCGGAGTCGTCGGGGTATTGGCGCCGAAACCGCTGTACGAGATCCAGGCGTGGTTCCCGTTCGCAGGGTCGACGTAGATGCTGCTGACGAACCGGTTCGGCGCCGCCGCGGAGTCGTCATCGAGACGCGTCCACGAGACGGCACTCGCCGGGTCTTGGTCGACGTTCTTCGAGATGAAGACCCGGCCCCTCGTGGTCGCCGCCCACGCGGTCGAGGTGTCGGCCTTGGTCCGCTCGATTGCGGCGACCGCGCTGCCGGCCCTCGTCCCCCACGCGGCGTCCGTCAACGGCGTCGGACCCAGCCGGGCCCAGTCGCCGCACGTAGCCGCGAAGGTGCCGAACCATTCATTGCAGACAGCCTGCGCCTCGGCGTACGTCCTCGTGCCGAGACCGGCGGTCTTGGTGCGATAGGCGGTCAGGCCCGTGCCGGCGAAGAGCGTCTTGCTCACGACCGGATCGCTGATCACCGGCGAGTAGAATTCGCTCGGCGCGTTGACGGCACCGAAGAGCGGATCGCCCGTCCAGATCCACTTGCCGATGTCGCCTTTGTCGAAGTTCACGTCCACGGACGGGCCGGTGAACGTGTGGAAGCGGAAGTCGGGAATCGCGACGTCGAAGCCGGACTGGCCGCCGTCACCGATCATCATGTTCTCCCATTTGACCGGACTGCCGTCGGACTCCCACGTGCCGTTGTCCTGTGTACCGCCCTGAAGGACGTTCACGTTGTGCGGACTGACCGAGAGGCTCTGGAACTGGAGTGTCGAGAGCCCGTGGTTGAGGCCCTGGAGCTCGGACGGAATCCGCGAGAGCAACTGCCTGCAGCGCGTGAGAAAGTCGCCGCTCAGCCCGCGGTTCGGGTCGTCGCACCAGGACGAGCGGTTGACAAACGCTCCGCTCGAGCGGATGACCCCGCCGTCCCCGGTCTCGAAGAACTGGAACGGGTCGTTCGGATTTGTCACCAGCGAGTGCTGGTCTGGATGGATCCCGTTCGGGTGCAATGGGTCGGTGCCATCGAAGGTCATGTCCGTCCCGCTGACCCCGGCGTCGGTCGAGAGCATGACGGCCCGCTTGTTCGCAACCGTCTCGCCGTAGAAGTAGTCGCCTCCGACGTAGACCATGTCCGGATGGCCCTTCGGCGTGTACACGAAGATGTCGTACCAGCACTGCGGATCGCAGAGCCCGCGGAACGCGAAACCGGGGTCCGCCGGATTAGCGCTCGACATGTCCGTGAAGGCCGGTGACCCGGTCGCGACGTCGTCACTCCGGAACAGGCGCGACGAGTTCGGGTTCGCCTTCGCGTTCGCGACGTTCGGATCGTTGTTGTTCCCCTCGTGGACGTACATGCGGGTCTTGCCGTTGGCCAGCGTTGTCACCGCCATCGCGGCACGTGACTGAATCACCGCCGCATTGATCGAGGACTTGATCTGGCTCCACGTCGCCCCAGCATCGTTCGAACGCCAGATGCCGCGCGCGTACGAGGACGCATAGACGATGTTCGAGTTCGTCGGGTCGAGAACGACCTGGCGAACGCCGCGGGGGGAGCAGTCCGGGACTGCGTTCAGGAACTGGTCCGCCCGGTTCGCGGCATTGCAGAGGCTTGGGTTGGGGCCTCCGTTGTGGATCAGTGCCCACGTAGCGCCGCCGTTTGTCGACTTGTAGAGGCCCCACTGGGCAATTCCCGGGACGGGACGCGTAACGCCGGAGCAGCAAACCGAGGACATGCCGCGGAGCGCTGTCGTCGACCCTACGTAGATCGTGTTCGGATCGCCCGGCTTGACCACGATCGAGCCGATGCCCTTTCCTTGAAACTCCGGCTGGCCGATCGGACCGCTCCATGTGTTGCCGGCGTCGGTCGATTTGTAGAGGCCGGTGCCCGCGACGCAACCGGACCCGCAGATGTTCGCCTCGCCGGTCCCCACGTAGACGGTGTTCCCGCTCGCGTCGTTCGGATCGATGTAAACAGAGCCTGCAGCGTTAATCCCGAGCGGTCCGCCAAGGTATTCCCAGTTCGGCTGGCCGGTGAGGACGTTCTTCGCGCGCCAGACGCCGCCTCCCGCAGGCGTGATGTATGCCGTGCAGTTCCCCGGCTTGCACGTCTGGCTGATCGCGATCGACGTCGTTCGTCCTCCCGCTACATACCGGTTGGGCACGTAGCTGAACGAATTCCGGAACGGCGTGAACGGGTACAGCGCCTCGCTCGGACCTACCGTCACCCAGCTGCCGTTTCTTCCTTTGCCTTTCGGAAAAGGCCGCCCGGTCGTGGCCGCGAATGCGGTCCGAGCGGCATTCATGTCGGCGACTGAGATCGTGTTGTCCGGATAGGCACGCTCGAGAAACGCGGCGTCGGCCATTGACGCCGGCCCCTCGCTGTCCGCGGTCTCTGCGCCCTGCCCACCTTCCGGTGTGGCTTCGAGACGCTGCGCGACCGCTGGCGGAAGCTCCCCGGCTCTGACGCTCTGGCTTACTGGCGCCCGCGCCGAGGAGGAGTCACGCCCTACCCCGGCCACGATCACGGCGGCGATCGCCAGACCGACGAGCGCCGCAACGAGCACGGGCCTCCGTATGGATCGATTCGACATCCGTCCTTTCCCCCTTCTGTCGGTCAAGGTGGCTCGGGGGACGAGTGAGACCGGAACCTCGGCGGTGCGTCACAGCAGCGATCGAAGACTCCGATCGAGCCGGTAGATGATCTCGGCGTTCAAGCTTCGCCCAGAGCACGCAGACGCTTCCGAGAGCCGTCCGCGCAGATCTTCCGGCATACGAATCAGAAAGCGGTACTTCTCCCCTGGCCACCGCGCGGCCGACTATAAACGATATGCGCCGTAATATCGGCTGATCAGGTCGTCTGGCCTGTCAGGGAGCGGCGCAAAGCCCTGGCGAGCGGCGGAACGTCGCCCGGCTACCGCGGTCTCCAACAGCCGTGGCCAAGAACTCGGCGCATGGGCCGGCATCCACGCCCCGGAGGGTGAGTGTGAATCCGCCCCTGAAGTTGGCCGTCTTGCGACGGACAACGCGCTTGCCACCGACAGTCGTCACCACAACGCGCTCGTGCGGCCTGAAGCCGGTCCCCCGAAATACCACTGGATGGCCGCCAAGGTAGTGAAGAGCCGGCAACGAGCGGGCCGAACTCCCCGCGTCTGCGCCTGCGTTAGCACCACTACAGGCAACCGATACCGCCGAAGCTGCCGCGATCAGCCCGAGAACCGCCGGTCGTCGCACGGCCGAAGTATGCCGCACCGACGCGGCCTGAAGTCGGCCGGCGACACCCGCTTGTTTCTACGGCACTACGGCGGCGCCGGCGTCGATCAGGCCGGCTCCGTAGGAATCCGCAAAGGCGATCGAGCTCGATGTGTCGAGGTGGCAGTGCCCGGTCGGGCACGGCCGGCCGTCGTAGGTCGGAGCGGTATCGCTCGGGTCGCTCGGGCCCGTGTAGTTCGTCATCGTCCGCTGCGCCGTCGCCTCGAGACGAGCGACGAGATCGGCCGGATCGTGGCGGAGAGCCGGCTTCGCCGAGATGACCAGCGCGGCGACGCCCAGCGCATTCGGAGCCGACATGGACGTGCCCTGGAGCCAGCCGAAGGCGGCGCCCTCGGCCTTGAAGCACGCGAAATTGAAGAGCGAGGACTGGAGCGGATCTCGACAGACCAGGCCGTTCTCGGCGAGGGCGCCGAGCGAGCCCCAGCCGCCGTAGAGAATGTTGCCGTCGCCGCCGTCCCAACCTGGCAGGTTGAAGCGGCGCGCGCCGCCGGGGGCTGCGAGGTCGACACGCGAGCCGTAGCTCGAGTAGTAGGCGAGCTGGTCGCGAGCGCCGACGTGCATCCCAACGCCAAAGGGATCGTCCGCCGGGGCGGCGCTGTTGCCGTTGTTGGTGGCCGAGACCATGACGACGCCGGGGACGCCCGCGGGGGTCTCGAGCAAACCGCGCAGGTCGAAATCCGCGGAGTCGCGGCCGGGCGGAGTGGTCGCGATCCCATCCGCGCCGTTCGAAACTTGGCCGACGCCACTCAGCGTCCGCCCGCCGACCATCGTCGTCACCCGGTCGACGCGCACGTGCTCGTTGCCGGCAGCCGCGAAGATCGTCACTCCGCGTGCGCGGCAGTACTGGACGGCGTCAGCGAAGAGGCGGTACGTCTGGGCCTCGTCCGGGTCGCTCGGGTCGAGGTAGCCCGTGATCGACATGTTGACGAGGTCGACCCTGTCGGTGCAGGCCGCCACCAGGCCGGCGAGGATCCAGTCCGGCAGGGCGCCGAAGCCCGAGGCGAGAACCTTGTAGCTCGAGACCTGCGCGCCGGGCGCGACGCCGTTCGACGCGAAGCCGTTGAGCTCGCCGGCGATCCGACTCGCGACCCAGGTGCCGTGACCTTCCCGGTCGTCCGTCCCGCAATCGATCAGGCCGACTTCCTTGAGCACCTGGTCGCCGTACTGGTGCCTCAGCCCCGCGCAGGGGACGAAGGTCTGCGCCTTGTCGGCAACATTGTTGTTGAGCTCCTTGTGCGACTTCTGCACGCCCGTGTCGAGCACGGCAACCTTCACGGTCCTGTCCCCCAGCGTGGTCGTCCACGCAGCGGGCACGTTCATGCGGGCATCGTCCCACTGGAGGATTCCCTGCGGGTTCGTGACTCCGAGGAAGGACGACGCGTCGTGCCAGGGATCCGGGAACGAGCGAGACTTTCCGATCACGGGTGAGCCGACCGGTGCCCCGCCTTCCCTCCCGTCGAGGGTAACGGGGCCGTCGAACATCGACTCGGGAAAGACGCCCGTGACCCGCGCGTTGGCGCCGATCCGCAGCGCGAAGTCGCCCGCGAGCGGCGTGACTGCCATAGCGCCGATCGGGCTGAGGTCGTTGACGACGTCGCCGCCGGCCTTCACGATCGCCGTATCCATCTGGGCGGGTGAAGTGCCGCCTGAGAAGCGGACGATCATGGTCCCGAAGGGGTTCGGGTGGGGCTTTGCGTAGGCCGGAGCAACGGCGAGGAGCGCCGCAACGCAGACGGTCAGGAGAACGAGCCGCTTCACCGCACTCCACGTGTCGGCACCGGTTCGGGGCTGTCTTAGGGCCGGATCACTCGATCGGGGAAGCAGAAGGGCCGCCCAGAGGCGGCCCTTCTCGCAGCTCGCGTCAGTTCAGCCGTCTTACTTCGTCTTCTTGTCCTGCACCGCGAGCGGGCAGGGCGTGTCGAGCCATGGCGTGATGTCTCCGGCTCCGCCGCCGCCCCCGGCAGCCGTGAGCTTGTCGAAGAAGACGTCCGACTGCTCACAGATGGGGTTCCGGCCTGGCTGCGTGTCCTGCGGCGTACCGCCGCCCGAGCCACGGCCGTTCCGCGCATCGGTCCAGAGAGCGTACGCCTTGCCGCGATTCGGATCGTCGCCGTTCTTCTTCAGATACGGGTTGATCGAACCGGTCGCATTCCCGGTGTAGTCGCCCGCGAAGATCCCGGCTCGGAACGTGTAGTCCCAGTTGGATGGCACGTCCGAGACCTGGAAGTTCTTGAAAGGCAGGGTTGCCGGGTTCTGGTTGTTGCCGGGAATGGGCCCGGCGCCCGGGTTGAAGCCGGTCGCAACCGTCGGGTTTACAACCGCCTCCGGCGCGACACATTGACCAGCACCTGCCGGGACGGGTCCGCTCGTCGTCTGGTGCACCGTCACCGTCGAGGTGATCTGGCAGGTGCCGCCCCAGAACCAGACGAGGTAGTTGCCGACCACGGTCTTGCTCGTCGGCCACGGGCCCGCTCCGACCGGCGAGGTCGTATCGAGCCGCCTGTCGTGGAAGGTGACGTTCAGGACGCCGTCGGTGTTGATCGTCACCCAGGGGAACCACTGGTCGTTGCCGGTCCCTGCGGCCGGGCAGAGTGTGCTGTCTCCGACCGTGCTGTTCGGGTTGCGGCCGCAGTCACGGTTCGCCGGCATGGTCGACGGATCGTCGTTGACGCGGGTCGGGCCGATCCAGGTCTCTCCGCCGTCCGTCGACTTGTAGAAGAAGACGTCGTTGTTGGAGTTCCGGATCGTCCCGTTGCGGTTGTCGTAGAGCGCGACGTACAGGTCGTTCGCGAACGCGCCGCCCCGCTTGTCGGCCACGATCGAATGCATGATCGGATCCATGCGGAAGCAGCTGTTCGTCAGCACCGCACGCCCACCCTGCTGGCCGCGGGCGCTGCAGTCGGTGCGCCCGTTGTTGCTGCGAGGCTCGTTGACGTCGTAGATCGTGTCGACGCGCATCGGCGCCGAGAACGTGTTGCCGCCGTCGGTCGAAGTTACGACGAGGTACTGGTCCTCGTCCTCCGTGTCGCCGTTCAGGAAACCGACCCAGAGCTGCCCGGTGGTCGGGTTGACCGTCGGCTGCGAGCCCTGGCTGTCGCGGCAGCCGTTGTTCGCGCGACCGACGCAGAACGCCGCGGAGCCGTAGATCGCCTTCGCCGGCGACCACGTGTGGCCTCGATCGTCCGAGTAGCTGAAGAGGATGTGGGCGCTACCGGCAAGGCCGTTGAACGTCCCGAACAACGAGAACGTCACGTAGAGGCGGTCGCTTCCGACCTGGTCCGCGTTACATGTGATTGACGCTTTCGTGATCGGGGTGAAGCAGACCGGATCCACGCCGGCCGGCCGCGGCCCTGCGGTCATCCACTCCTTGTCGAAGGTCGGACAGTTCGTCGCGCTCTGCTGGCAGTACCCGACCGTGCCGTCGCCCGGCTGTCTTGGATCTCCTGGACCGCCGCAGACGGCTGTTGCGTCAGCTGCGCCGATCGCGACACACGGGCGGCTCCATGTGAAGCCACCGTTCGTCGACCGGCTGACCCAGACGCCGTTGGTGCTGTCGGTCCGGTTGAAGTTGATGTCCGCGTAGTACGCGATTCCCTGGCGGTCGTAGACGATCGCCGGATCGCCGCC
>Ga0184619_10000525_pt1 | contig 13054 bp, 8 predicted proteins | sample PLM0_60_b1_FD_133146 | JGI IMG/M metagenome (GOLD analysis project Ga0184619, IMG submission 133146) | Groundwater sediment microbial communities from an aquifer in East River, Colorado, USA - PLM0_60_b1 | ecosystem: Environmental > Terrestrial > Soil > Riparian zone | place: USA: East River...
ATCTTCCTTTATCACGACACCCGTCCCGGCGCGACGTCGGCGCGCGGGCAGGAGCGGTCCACCGGCGGGATTCTCCGTGGCATTGTGCTCCGGGAGAGCCAGGGTCTGGACATCGTTCGCGTCAACGTTACCAGTCTGGACGTGAGCAGCGCATCGGCTCGACTCGTGATCGAGGCTACGGTGCGCAACTGGACGCCAGAGACTGTGCGCGCGTCACTGCTCGGCGACATCACCGCCAGCAATTTTCAGAGCGCGAATCGGCTACCGGTCAAACTCGACGTGATCGCGCCGCCGGGCGAATCGCGCTTCAGGAAAGACGTGCGCCTCGACAAGCCGGCGTTATGGTGGTCGTGGGATTTCGGGAAGCCCAACCTCTATCGGCTCTCGTCGAAGCTCTCTCTCGCCGGCGACAGCGGCCAGCTGCTCGACACCGCCACCACCGTATTCGGGGTGCGATCAATAACTCGCGACAGCGCGTGGGTCTGGAGACTCAATGGCAAGCGGATCTATCCGCGCGGCAGCAACTACATCGGCACTCAATGGTTGTCCCAGGCAGATCGACGCTGGTACGCACGCGACATGGACATGATAATCGCGGCGAATCTCAATACGATGCGAGTGCACGCACATCTCGCGCGCCCCGAATTCTACGACGTGGCTGATTCGGCCGGCATGATGATCTGGCAGGATTTTCCGCTGCAGTGGGGGTACACCGACGAGCCAGGGTTCCGCGTCGGGGCGCTGCGGCAGGCGCGTGACATGATCGACCGTTACGCGAGCCATCCATCGATCATCGTTTGGTCGATGCACAACGAATCGCCGCACGCGATGATCTGGATGCAAAAGAAGGATCCAAACCAGAATCTCGCGCTCGATATCGCCCTGGATGCTCTCGCCGCGCGACTCGATTCCTCACGCGTACACCATCGCGACTCCGGAACCGGAGATGGCCATCCCTATCCCGGATGGTATGAAGGGAAGGTCGGCGACTTCGCGAAGCTTCCGAAGCAGCCCTTCATCACCGAGTACGGCGCGCAGTCGCTGCCCGTCATTGAGACGATGCGGGCGATGCTACCGGCGAGCGAGCTCTCCAACATGCGCGAGGGGCGCTGGGAGGAGTGGATGTTCCACAACTTCCAGCCGCCACAGACTTTCGATATCGCACGCATTCGCCGCGGATCGAAGCTCGAAGATTTCATCTTCGAATCGCAACGCTACCAGACGCAGGTGACGCGTTTCGCGACCGAGATCTTTCGTCGAGCCAAATGGAAGGGAAACACCGGCATCTACCAATTCATGTTCGTCGACGATTGGCCGTCGATAACCTGGTCGGTCGTCGACTATTTCCGGAGACCGAAGCCTGCTTACGCCGCGCTCACAAGCTCGATGCAGCCCGTGCTGCCGAGCATCGAATACCAGATCGATGACAGGGAAAAGCCGCTCGCAATTCACATCGTGAACGACCGCCTCACGCCTATCCCGAAGGCGACACTCAAGTGGCGCGTTGTGGCAGCCGATGGCACCGAGGGGCCGCTGACTTTGCGGAGGCTCGACATTCCCGCCGACACGGCGTTCAAGGTCGAGGACCTCGGTCCCCGGCTCGAAGTCACAAGGGGAACTTCACGGCTGGATGCGTGGATCGAGGCCCGCGATGGAAAAGTCCTGGGCAAGAGCTCGCTCACCCAGGACGATTTCCGCGACAGATCAACGCAATAGAAAGAGCGGCGCTACATGCCGCGAAGTGGTCCTGCTACTTGATCTCCGTAGCAGCGAGGTGCCCGAGCTCCTGCTCGACCTGGTTCAGCGGACTGAAGACGTAGAGTTGGCCGTCTCCGCTACCGCCCCACAGAACGCCAACGAGCGTAACCTTCTTGCCGGCCGTGATCACGAATACTCCCGATCCGCTATCGCCGCCGGCTACCCTCGCCGAGACAAAAGTCTGGCAGAGCTGTTGAATCCGGGAACCGAACACGTTGGTGTTGACGCAGGTTGCAATCACTGGTCCCTGACTCCAGCCGCTGGTGCGGCCGACCTTGTTGACAACCGTGCCCACCGTCGCCGCTGTCCCGGCATCGTCCTGGCCCGTGACGCTGAAGGTGCCTGCGACTTCCAGGCTGCCATTGTTCGCGCCCGTTGTGCGGGCGATGGCCCCGCGTGTAGACGCAACACTGGCGCTATAACGCGCGCGGGAGGCGTCGCTGTAGCGACAGAGCTTGCCGGGCGGACACGCCGGATCGGCCTTCCAGGTGAAATACTCCGGATCGGCGGCTTCGGTCGCAATCACAGTCGGATCCACAAAACTCAACGGCTGCCAGTACTGCGTGCCCTCGACGCCTCCCTGTATGTTGGTGCAGTGCGACGCAGTGACGAAGGAGCGCTCGGCACCCGCGTCGGCGTTAAAGCCCATCGAGCAGAGGAACTGGCCGAAATGGATCTGGATCCCGGCGATGGTGGGCCGCCACACGTCACGCAGCGTGGCTACCTGGTAGATAGGAGCGGTCACCCTGACTTCGTACTCGGAGCTCGGGATGCCGAGCTGAGAGAGAGCCGTCCGCACGGACGGAATCACGCGCTCGTTCTCAACGCCGAACACCAGCCGGTGGTTCACTTCATCATCGTCCGCGAAAACAGTTCCCGCGAGGGCGAGCACTGCCGGCGAAGCCTTCTTGAAGTGCGCCGCACGCTGTTCCTGACCAACGCCACGGGAGAATGCCGGATCAGGGGGCCCTGTCAGGCCATTGCTTGGCGCATCGGCGCAGGCTGCGAGCACGAACACCGATGCGGCGAGAACAAGACGGGGAGCAGAATCTCTGAAGTACATGGATACCTCTTGCGCGGGAGCGCTAATGAAGATTGACGCCGGGCAGCAATAGCGGCTCGCAGCGAGCAACTACCATACGAACATGTATTTTTCACCGCAAGAAGCTCTTGATGGGACACCAGACATATCCGCGCGCAGGAGCACCGATGGCGGCAAAGAACGAATGCTCATTTTACCGGTGGGACTCGATGAAGAAGGAGCGGGTCTCGGACATGCTCGAGCGCAGGCTCATAACCGGTGATCGGATGATGCTTGCGCACGTGTATCTCAAAAAGGGATGCATAGTTCCGAAGCATTCGCACGAGAACGAGCAGCTCAACTACATCCTCGAGGGGGCGCTAAAGTTCTGGATAGGCGAAGACGAATCGGAGGAGATAACCGTGCGTGCCGGCGAGGTGCTCCTGATCCCGTCAAATATCCCGCACAAAGCCGAAGCGCTGGAAGAGACACTCGACGTCGATGTCTTCAGTCCGCCCCGCCAGGACTGGCTCGACAAGAAAGACGATTACCTGAGGCGCTAGCAGTGGACCTTGGTCTTCGCGGCAAAATCGCACTCGTGGCAGCGAGCAGCAAAGGTCTCGGCCGAGCGGTGGCCGAGGAGCTCGCGGCGGAAGGTGCACATCTGGTGATGTGCGCCCGCGGGAAGGACACATTGGAGCAGACCGCGGAGTCGATTCGACAGAAGGCAGCCGTGAAAGTCATCGCCGTCGCAGCCGATGTATCTGATCCGAACGACGCCGCGCGGGTGGTTAAGGCGGCGTTCGACGAGTTCGGACGAGTAGACATCCTGGTCACTAATTCGGGCGGGCCGCCCAGCGCACCCTTCGAAAGCCTTACTCCGGAAATGTGGGACGCAGCTGCCCGACTCCTTCTCAAGAGCGCGGTCGAGCTCACACGCGCGGTGTTGCCGGGAATGAAGGAACGCCGGTGGGGAAGAATCCTCAACGTCACGTCGATCGCCGCCAAGCAGCCGATCGAAGGTTTGATGCTCTCGAACAGTCTGCGCGCGGCGGTGATCGGTTTCGCGCGGACGCTGGCAAATGAAGTGGCGCCGTTCGGTATCACGGTGAACAACTTGCTCCCCGGTTACACTCGAACGGATCGCGTCCAGGAGCTCGCACGCGCTGCCGGCGGCAAAGCTGGAGGCTCGAGCACGGACATCCTCGCGAAATGGGAAAAGGAGATTCCTATGGGGAGACTGGGCGAGCCCCGCGAGTTCGCAGCGCTTGCTGCTTTTCTAGCGTCAGAGCGCGCGAGCTACATCACCGGCAGCTCGATCGCAGTCGATGGAGGGTGGATCCGCTCGCTGCTTTGATCCGCCATCGACTGCGATCCGTTCAGCGCTAGCTGATCGGCTCGGAGAGGAACGACTTGCCGAGTTTCTTGTACGCCACCGCTTCGAGGAGGATGCCAGCGGTATTGAGACTCGCGTGCCCGGTCGGCTTGAGAGAGCCTTCGTAGACTCCTGCTCCCCAGCCATGGCCAGGCATAACCGCACCCTGAACAGCATCGAACGCCTTTTGGGTGTAATCCGACGGGAAAAGCACGTGCCAGGCAAATGTCGCCTTTGAGCTTATCCAGCGTGGATTGCTGACGACGGATCCGTAAGGGGGCCCTTCGACCACGAAAGTCTTTCCGCTATGGTAGACACTGTAGTAGTAGAACTTGTAGGGCTCCTCGGGCATCGCATCTTCAGTTGCGATCGTGATGATACCTTGCTGGTCGTACCTCGCCTTCTGCGCCTTGAGAACCGCTTGTGCCTGGTCGCGCAGAGCCGATGCCCAGAATCCCGTCTCCAGTCCCATCATGATGTACGGCTCGCTTAGCAAGCGCGCGTTCCCGCTTGCATCGACCCAGACCGTGACGCCGAGCACCGTGGTTGTCCTTGCGTTGGCAGTCGGATTCAACGAATTCGACGCGCGCTTCCCCCACAGTGCGAAACCTCCAGCTGCATACTGCTCGTAGCCGAGTCCTGTCTCAGCGTACTGAATCCGCTGACCGCTGGCGTTTATGTCGACTCCTTGCAGAGTTCCGCCGCTGATAAGCTTGGAGTAGTTGAGGCGGTTGACGATCGCTGTTGCCTGGGCCGCGTACTGTGGCTGATTGACGGCCAGTACGCGCAGCGAGATCAACAGGCGGCCGATGTCGGTGGTCGACCAACCGAAACCGGTATTTGATGGCGTGTAATCGCGACGCACCATCTTGGCCGTTGCGACGTCATAGAATCTGTTGAATGCAGCGCCCTCGAACAGTGGCATCGTCGTGAGCGACGCCAGGATCTTCTTGATCCGTCCGTCGTAGTTGGCATCGTCGATGATTCCCAGCTCGTGGGCTGAATACGTCGCGTTGATCTGGCTGGCGATATCCCACGTGGTCGCGAACTTGAAAGTCTCCGTCGCGCTGGCCAAGCCGGTGGTTGCGTTAGTGTTGTTCTCGACATACGTCCACGCCGCTCGCGCGCCCGCCAGGAAGACATCGGGTGCCGGCGTCCCAGGCGTACCGGGTGTACCTGGTGTCTCAGGATTCCCTTCATCTACAGGCGCGGTGGAATCCGAGCCGCAGCCGGCGAGTAGTAGAACGAGAGTGAATGCGGACCAGTATCGGATCGGCTTGAAACTCATATTACTTCCTCTGCGCCGCGAGCGATGTGCTGCCGCGCAATCAATGGGTTGGTTTTGGACACTCTTTCGGTCTGTGCGCATCTACGATTCATTTTCCGTCGAGTGATGGGAGCAGCGAGTAAGTCACCCACGGGTAATTGCTTTGCAGGGAGAGCGCCTTGTTATACGCCGCTCGTGCCTCCGCGATCCTGTTCTGTTTCTGGAGAATCTGCCCGAGCCATACATAGGCCTCCGCCTTGCCCCACCGAGGAGCGGGTGGCGTCGGATTGTCCGTCTCGAACAGCTCGATCGCCCGGTTGAGCTGTTGCTCTGCTACCGAGACCCCGCCGCCGTACTGAGTCGGCGTGTAGAACGATTGGATACCGCGCAGAAGCCAGACACGCGGGTTGGTAGGCCCGGATGTCACCGCGGCATTCATCTCCAGCGGAATCTGCGGACCGAGTGATGGCGCAGAAAGACGATCTGCCGAGATCATGCTTCCCATCACCAGAGCCAGCAACGCGTGTGTTTCAGGAAGGGGCTGATACGCGAGGGACTGTTGCAGCTTTGTTCGCGCGGTCGCAAACGTCAGCGGAGCCTCAGCGGCCCCGCCACCGCCCAAGCCGGTGAGAAGCCCAGCTTCGCGATAGAGCTCATATCCCTGGTAGTGAAGCAGGAGTGGGTCGTTTGGATACGCGCTCAGGGCTTTATCGAGTAGCAATCCCGCGCTTCGCAGTCCTAGTAGGTCGCCGGTAATCGTAGCCTTGTCGATCAGACGAGCGGCAGAATCCGCCCACAGCGCGGCACCAGCGAGCCGCGGTCCTTGGACCGCAGGTTCCGGATTTGATACCGTCGCAACCGGTGCCGATGCGCAGGCCATTGAGGCAACCAATGTCAGAATGAGTTTTTTCATGCTCCCGCGGGCTGGAGTCAAAACATATGAGGCTAATTTCGGGCCAGTTGAGGCTCAGGCGTCGATATACGGATGAGCTATACTCCTAGCCCTACTTATGGTGCTGACGAGAGTCCAATTGAGAAAGGTAGCGCGCGCCACTCTCACTGCGCCGCAGGTGTGCTGAAAAACTCAACCCTTCCAGTCCTGCTGCTGTCTAAGAATGGCGATGGCGAGGAGTCGCCCGCCACTTCAACCCGTTGATTGTCATGACCCCTGCTCGTTTACACCCTTGCCTCGCCGCATTAGCGGCTTTGGTCGCGTTCACGTCCGCTGCTGCCCAGACCCCCAGCTATCCCGCACAACCGGCAGCCAGCCCGCCAACCAATCCCGCCCCGGCGACAGCCGCTCGTGTCATGCGCGCCTCTCGCAAATCAACGCCAATAAATATCGACGGAAAGCTCGACGAACCGGCATGGAGCACCGCCGTGCCGTCGGGCGACTTCACCCAGAGCTATCCCAAGATCGGCGCGCCACCCACCGATCCCACCGAGGTGCGCGTTCTCTACGATGACGACGCGCTTTACGTCGGAGTCCGGATGTTCGACGCACATCCCGATTCCATCGCCGCACAACTTGCTCGCCGCGACATTTCCGGGATCTACTCCGACTGGCTCCACGTGGTGATCGATTCGTACCACGACCGCCGCAATGCTTTTCGTTTTTCCGTCAATCCGCGTGGTGTGCAGAAGGACGTGCTCCACTCCGATGACCGGAACGAAGATCTCAATTGGGACGCCGTTTGGGAGGTTGCGACAACCATCGATTCGCTCGGCTGGACGGCCGAGTATCGAATTCCATTTTCACAGCTTCGATTTGGCACGGTCGCCAAGGGTGTCGAGCGAGTGTGGGGGATCCATGTCCAGCGCGATATCGCGCGCCGTAATGAGCGCGACACCTGGTCGCCGTGGAAGCAGACCGACCCGGGCTACGTTTCATTCGCGGGCGACCTCGCCGGAATCGTGGACATCCCGACGCCGCGCAGGCTCGAGATCATGCCGTATGTGAGCACCAAGCTCACGCGCGCTCCGGGAGATCCGGCCAATCCCTTTTATCGCGCCAATGACGCAAAGCCATCCGTCGGCGCGGATATCAAGTACGGTTTACCAGCCGGACTGACCCTCACCGCAACCGTGAATCCCGACTTCGGTCAGGTGGAGGTGGATCCCGCGGTCGTGAACCTGTCCGCCTATGAGACCTTCTTCCCGGAGAAGCGCCCGTTCTTCGTTGAAGGCGCCAGCATCTTCAACATCGGCTCTATCCAGGGCGGACCTTCCTACGGAAGCCAGCAGATCTTCTATTCAAGACGAATCGGCAGGTCACCGCAGCGCTTTCCGAGCGGCAAGTATGTCGATATTCCCGACGCCACGACCATCTACGGCGCCGGAAAGCTGACCGGCAAGGTTGGAGCGTGGACCGTTGGAATCCTCAACGCCCTCACTGCGGAAGAGAAAGCACGAGTCATCGACGCCGCGAACGTGGAGTCGACGACGCCGGTGGAACCTCTCACCAACTATTTCGTGGGCCGGATTCGCCGAGATTTTCGGGGAGGCAGTACGCTTCTCAGTCTGGGTGGCACGGCCGTGAACCGTGACCTGAGCGACCCAGTTTTCAAGAACCTTCTGCGCTCCAACGCCGCGGTCGGCAGCGCTGACTTCGAGCACCGCTGGCACAATCGCGAATGGACTCTCACTGGCGCTCTATCGAAATCCAGGATCGCCGGCTCGAGGCCGGTCATACTGAGCGCCCAGACCTCGAGCGCACGGTACTACCAGCGCCCCGACGCCGATTACCTCGACGTCGACACCACCGCAAACTCTCTCGATGGCTACTCCGCCAAGCTTGGCCTCAACAAATCAGGCACCTGGTCGGTATCGGCGACGGCCAAGTCGATCAGCCCCGGGTTCGAGGTCAACGACCTCGGCTTCATGGGGCGCGTGGATTACCGCAACATTGGCGCGAGCGGCTCGTACAACAACTTCACACCGGGCAAGCTGCTGAGAAGCTACAGCCTCTACCTCGGAACAAACCACGCCTGGAATTACGGTGGCGACAGGATCTGGACGAGCTTCTTCAACCAGGTCAGTATGAACTTTACAAATCTCTGGTGGGTGTACGCCGGAGGCGAATACGACCCGAGCGCGATCGACGATCGTCTCACCCGTGGTGGTCCTCTCGGGCGCCAGCCGACGCAGTACGGGGCCTGGACGGAGATTGACACCGATCAGCGCAAGACGGTGTCCTATAGCCTTTACGCCGACTATTACGGGGACACGAACCACGGATACGTCAAGGATGCAACCCTTGGTATCACTATCCGCCCGAGCTCCTCGGTTCGCGTCACCTTCTCTCCCTCCTTGTCGCTCTACCACAACAGCATCCAGTTCGTCAGCAGGACGACCGATGCTCTCGCGACCCCGACGTACGGGCGGCGCTACGTATTCAGCGATCTATTCCAGACAACGCTCTCGGCTACGACCCGCGTCGAGTGGACGTTCACGCCCTTGCTCTCCCTGCAGCTCTACGCCCAGCCCTTCGCGTCGACAGGCCGTTATAGGAGATTCAAGGAGCTTGCAAAGCCGGCTACCGAGGAATACGCCGTGTACGGGCAAGACAACGGCAGCACTATCACTCCGGTCCCTGATCCGGCAACTGGGAACACAGTGACCTATACTGTAGATCCGGATGGAGCCGGCTTGGCGCCGGCGTTCTCGATAGACAATCTGGATTTCAGGACTCACTCCCTGCGCGGCAACGCTGTGGTGAGATGGGAGTACAGGCCTGGCTCGGCGCTGTTCTTCGTTTGGCAGCAGCAGAGAAGCGACTACCTGCCGTTCGAAGGCGACTTCCGCACCCGGCGGGAAGTGCGTGAAATCTTCGGCCGGCCGAGCAATGTGTTCCTGGTAAAGGCGACATACTGGTTCGCGAGGTAGTCCGCGCGAAGCCTGTGCTGTGCGATCGTCTTTGCGCATATATTTCCGGGGAACGCAAACGGTTACCGGTGATGCCGACTGACGAGAAGCCAAGCAGGAACGAGGACGAGTACTTCGCCAAACAGAACGCTGAGCTTATCCGCGAAATGCGCGCGAAGCTCGACTCCGAGCGGAAGAAGGCTGAGCGTTCCGCGCACACCAACAAGTGTCCGCACTGCGGCGGGGACCTGAAGGAACAGCACGTGGAAGACGTGAAGATCGACCAGTGCCAGGATTGCAGTGGAGTCTGGCTGGATTCCGGCGAGCTCGATCAGCTTCGTCGCGTGAACCGGGCTCGCGGCGTCTCCGGAGGGGTGTTGGGCTCGCTCTTCAAGAGGGGCTGATCAAACCGGCCACCATACTTCAGTGATGGCCGATCGCGCAATCAGAATTCTGCTGCAGGCGGGAGTCATTCTCGCGGTGGTCGCCGCTCTCCCCTACAAGCTGTTCGAGCTGGATCGGTACTTCGTTCCGAAGGAGCTGGTCCTGAACGTTACCGCGCTTCTCATAGCGGTGATGCTGCTGATGAGACTGCGCTCGCTCTCGTTCGATGTCGTCGACGGTCTGCTCGCTTTCTTTCTCCTCTGGAGCGCGGCGTCTGCCTTTTTCGCAACGAATCACTGGCTCGCGCAACGCTCACTCGGAGTGAGCGTGTCGGGCGGCGTGGTCTTTTGGGGGGCTCGATCCGTCGCCGAGCGAGGGTCGTATCGCCCAATTCTTGTCGCCGCCGCGATTGCGGCTGTCTGCGCAGCCGCACTCGCATTGACACAAGCGTATGGACTCGAGACCGAGTACTTCAGTGCCAACCGGGCGCCCGGCGGCACCTTCGGCAACAGGAATTTTGTGGCGCACATCGCGGTGATAGGGCTTCCGGCCCTTGTATGGTCCACAGTCACCGCCCGCCGTCCGTTCGGCGCTTTGCTCGGGTCGCTCGGCGTGGCCGTGCTCGCGGCAGCATTGGTGTTGTCTCGGTCGAGAGCGGCGTGGCTTGCCGTCGCTGCGTCCGTGATCTTTCTGCTCGTGCCGATGCTGGCGTCCAGAAAATATTGGCGCGGTGGAAAGATCGGCGGACGATTCGCGCGATTGACACTTGCAGCGCTGATCGGCGCACTGGCGGCAATCGTGTTGCCGAACACACTCAATTGGAACAGCGAGTCACCGTATCTCGATTCCGCGCGGGCGGTCGTGGATTACAAGAAGGGCAGCGGACGGGGACGTATTGCGCAATACAGTAACTCGCTCCGCATGGCGGTCGCGCATCCCGCGTTTGGAGTAGGTCCGGGGAACTGGCCCGTGCAGTACGCGCGGTTTGCCCCATCGCAGGACCGCTCGATCGCCGACGACGGGATGACAGCCAACCCTTGGCCCAGCAGTGACTGGGTAGCATTCATCTCTGAGCGCGGATTCGTACCGACGCTCGCCCTACTCGGCGCGTTCACTGTCCTCTTTTTTGGTGCACTACGACGCTGGAGTGGGCTGAATGACCCCGACGCTGTGCTGGCGCAGTGCGTTCTGGCAGGGACCAGCGTGGCCACAATGGTCGTAAGCGCGTTCGACGTCGTGCTGCTGCTCGGTGCCCCGTCGTTTCTGGTGTGGAGCATCCTTGGCGCGACGAGCGGAATACGCGCCACCGATGGGACACATCGCCGGCGCCAGCTGATAGTCTCGCACAGAGCGCTATCGCTCGGGGCGGCCGCAATCATCCTCGTCGTGCTCGCCTCGGCGGCGCGCAGCGCAACCCAGGCTAGGGCGATGTGGATGGTCGGCCGCGGCGGGCAGACGGCCAATTGGGTCTCCGCGGCGGTGTGGGATCCAGGTAGTTATCGAATTAATCTTCGAGTCGCCGAACTCTACTCGCGGCGGGGGCGTTGCTCGGTCGCCCGCAGTTACGCGCATCGAGCAGTGGCGCTGTTCCCGCTTGCCCCCCAGGCGAGACGCATCAGGCAGAGTTGCGGCTAGGTCGAGCACACACCTCAATGTCCACAGATAGTCACGGGATTCCCGTCGCGCATTTTGAATCCTTCGCCGAAGGGCGTGGTTGGAACGCCTCATTCCGTGATCCGGTCGAACAGCGCGCCGCCTACACGCTGGACGAAGTCATCCCGCTGCTTCAACGCGCCGAGGCAGCTGCTAGCGAGGGAAGCTGGGTAGCGCTCGCGCTCAGCTATGAGGCTGCGCCAGCGTTCGATCCGGCTTTGGAAGCCCGCCCGTCGGGCGAATTCCCGCTCGCGTGGATTGGTGTCTTCGAGGAGCGCTCATCACTCGACTTTAAATCGATTCCTGACCGTCCATTTCTGGTGTCAGAGTGGGACCCTCAGATAGACGAGCGGCAATATCGGCGGGCGATTCATTCGATCAGAGACTACATCGAAAGCGGAGACACCTATCAGATCAACTTTACCTTCCCGCTGCGCGGGCAGCTCATTGGCGACTCGTTCAGCTGCTTTCGGTCGATCGCCGAGTCTCAGGGCGCGGCGTATTCTGCCTATTTGGATATTGGCAGCCACGCGATTCTTTCATTCTCCCCCGAGCTCTTCGTGGAGCGCCGCGGAAATAGTCTCATTACTCGGCCCATGAAGGGGACGCTGTCACGAGGCCGATGGCTCGAAGAGGATCATGAGCGGGCTCAGCAACTACAGGCATCCGTCAAGGATCGCGCTGAAAACGTCATGATCGTGGACCTGATGAGAAGCGATCTCGGAAAAGTTGCAGTGACTGGATCTGTTGAAGCTCCCGAGCTGTTCGAGGTTGAGCGGATCAATAGAGTACTGCAGATGACATCGACTGTTACCGCGGTTCAGCGACCCAACGTCGGCATCATCGATGTGCTGCGCGCGCTCTTTCCTTGTGGGTCAGTAACAGGTGCACCGAAGGCTCGAAGTATGGCGATCATCAAGGAGCTCGAGGATCAGCCGCGCGGGATCTACACGGGAGCGATCGGCATGCTGTGCCCTGATGGCGACGCCGTCTTCAGCGTTCCCATCAGAACAGTGTCGGTTGATCGCAGGAATGGCGCTGCGACGTTCGGCGTCGGGGGCGCCATCACCTGGGACTCGACGCCAGACGGCGAATACAAGGAGTGTTGTCTCAAGGCGAAGTTCCTGACCGATCCCTGGTCTGAATTCGATCTTCTCGAGACGATCGCCCTCGACGACGGCGAGTACGCGCTTCTGGACCGACACCTGGCGCGCGCCCGCGATTCAGCCTTGTACTTTGGTTTTCGCTGGAATGAAAGCGAAGTTCTAAGAGCGCTCGACGATGTCCGCCAATTGCATCCGTCACGGCGCTACCGAGTGAGGTTGATCATCGGCCGACGTGGCAAGGCTCGTACTGAGGCAAGTCCGCTCGGTGAGTCCGGAACCGCGCCCATTCCTGTGAGATTTGCATCTGTGCCGATAGACCATCGCGACCCTCTGGTATTTCACAAAACAACCGAGCGAGCGCGCTACGACGTTGAATTGGAGCGATGTCGTCACTGTGACGACGTCATATTCTGGAATTCTCGAGGTGAGGTCACCGAGTCGACAATTGCGAACGTCGTAGTGTTCTCGGACGGAAAACATTGGACGCCGCCTAGAGAGGCGGGCCTATTGGCAGGGACGCTTCGCGCGGAGCTGATCGCGAGGGGCGAGCTCTTCGAGCGCACGATCACCAAGAAAGAGCTCACTGCTGCCGAATCCTTTGCGCTGATAAACTCCGTACGTGGATG
>Ga0184619_10000527_pt1 | contig 13034 bp, 9 predicted proteins | sample PLM0_60_b1_FD_133146 | JGI IMG/M metagenome (GOLD analysis project Ga0184619, IMG submission 133146) | Groundwater sediment microbial communities from an aquifer in East River, Colorado, USA - PLM0_60_b1 | ecosystem: Environmental > Terrestrial > Soil > Riparian zone | place: USA: East River...
AGCCGGCAGGCGAAGCTGCTGCCGGCCTCGGTGGCCGTGAAGCTGAAGCTCGCCGTGCTGGAATTGCTGAGGGCCGGCGGCGCGGCCGTAATGGTCGTGTCAGGCGGCGTGGTGTCGCTTGCGGCAGTCACGGTGAGGGCAATCGTGGTGGTGTTGGTCAAGGTGCCTGACGTACCCGTGATTGTCACGGTGCTCGTTCCCGTGGTCGCCGTGCTGCTTGCCGTCAGCGTCAAGGTGCTCGTCGTAGTGGCGGGGTTCGGGCTGAAGGATGCGGTCACGCCGCTCGGTAGGCCGGATGCGGACAAGCTGACGCTGCCGCTGAAGCCGTTCTGCGGAGTGATCGTGATCGTGCTCGTGCCGTTGCCTCCCTGTGTGATGGTGCCGCTGCTCGGCGATGCCGAAAGGGTGTAGTTCGGCGGGGCGGTCACGGTGCCCGTGTTTATCAGCACCGAGACGTTGCTGGAATTGAAGTTGGCCACCGCCAGATCCGGCTTGCCATCGTGGCTGAAGTCGCCTACGGCGACGGATACAGGACCATCGCCCACACCGAAAGACAGCGGCGCTCTGAAGGTCCCATCGCCGTTGCCCAGCAGCACCGCGACGGTGTTAGAACCGAAGTTGGCCACCGCCAGATCCGGCTTGCCATCGTCGTTGAAGTCGCCCACGGCCACGGACCAAGGATTGGCGCCTGTGGCGAGCGTCAGCGGTGCCTGGAAGGTCCCATCGCCGTTGCCGAGCAGCACCCAGACGCTGTTGGAATTGTAGTGAGTCAAGGCCAGGTCTTGCACCGTATCGCCATTGAAGTCACCCGTGGCGACGACTGAAGGACCAAAGCCCGAACCGAAGGTGAGCGGCGCCCGGAAGGTCCCATCGCCGTTGCCCAGAAGCACCGAGACGGTGTCGGAACCGTTGTTGGTCACCGCCAGATCCTGCACCCCATCGCGATTGAAATCTCCTGCGGCCACGGACCAAGGATTGGCGCCCACAGCGAAGGTCAGCGGCGCCCGGAAGGTCCCATCGCCGTTGCCGAGCAGCACCGAGACCGTGTTGGAACCGGTGTTGGTCACCGCCAGATCTTGTACCCCATCGTGATTGAAATCGCCCACGGCGACGGATGTAGGACCAGGGCCTACGGCGAAGGTCAGCGCCGGCAGGAAGGTGCCATCGCCGTTGCCGAGCAGCACCGAGACCGTGTTGGAACCGTTGTTGGCCACCGCCAGATCTTGTACCCCATCGCGATTGAAATCGCCGACTGCCACGGGCCAAGGATTGGCGCCCACATCGAAGCTCAGCGCCGCCTGGAAGGTTCCATCGCCGTTGCCGAGCAGCACCGAGACGGTGTTGAAATTCCAGCTGGGCACCGCGAAATCCTGCACCCCATCGCCATTGAAGTCCCCCACGGCGACCAATGCTGGACCACCGCCCACAGCGACGGTCGGCGCCGCCTGGAACGTTCCATCGCCGTTCTGAGCGAACGCGAGGGCTGAAACCGTTGACGAAAACAATGAAGCCGCTGCGACGAGCAACCATCGCCTCGCTGAGTTTCTGGCCATATCCGTCTCCCCCTCGGTCTCGACCCCGGGCGGGCCGCTTGGGGCGCCGCGCTCATGTGGGTGGCCATCCTACAACATAAGTCGTGAAATCTCTACTGGATGTCGAGAAAACTCTACTGAGCCGCAGCTGGCCGGCCTCTGCGCGCCGACATTGAACCCCTATAATCGTCGCGTCTCCGGCCTCGTTTCCCGCCGGAACGATTGTTGAGCCAGGGAGGGCGCGTGCACCTTCACACCGTCAAGCAATTCACCGCAATTCTCAGCGGCTCCGTTCTCGCCGCCTGCTCGGGCGCACTCGGGCCGCTCGGACCCGGCGAAGCCCCCGACCTGACCCTCTACAACGGCAAGATCGTCACGGTCGACTCGGCGTTCTCGATCGCGCAAGCGCTGGCGATCCGCGGCGATCGTTTCGTCGCGGTCGGCTCCGACGACGCGGTGCGCCGCCTGGCCGGGCCGGCGACCAGGGCCATCGATCTGCGCGGGCGCACCGTGATCCCGGGATTGATCGACGGCCACCTGCACAACGCGGGCGGCGGGCCTGGGGTGAATCTCTCCGAAGCGCGCAGCATGGCGGAGCTCCTCGCCGCGCTCGAGGCTCGGGTCAAGGTGAGCAAGCCCGGCGAGCTGGTGGCGTCCAATTCCGACTGGCACGAGGCGCAGCTGCGCGAGAAGCGCCTGCCGCACCGCAGGGACCTCGACCGCGTCGCGCCGGACAATCCGGTGGTGCTGGTGCGCGGCGGGCACGAGTTCATCGTCAACTCGGCCGCGATGAGGCGCTGGAACATCACGCGCGCTACGCCGGTGCCGCCGGGCGGGGAGATCGGCCACGATGCGGACGGAGAATTGAACGGCGAGCTGGTGGATACCGCGCGGGGTCTGGTGAAGCTGCCGCCGCCGCCGAAGCTCGCGGCGGAGGAGATCCTCGCGCAGATGAAGATCCTGAACGCGGCCGGGCTCACCGGAATCCGCATTCCCGGGCAGTTCCAGTTCGGCGGAAGCGCGATCGAGCCCTACCGCATGTTCCAGCAGCTGAAGGCGCAGGGGAAACTGACCCTTCGCGTCAATTACCTGATGCGCATCTTCGATTATTCGAGCGTGGAGAAGATGCGCGAGACGATCGCGTCGTGGAACGTCAGGCCCGACGAGGGCGACGAATGGCTGCGCATCGGCGGAATGAAGACGCTGGTCGACGGCGGGTTCGAAGGCGGGCATATGCGCACTCCTTACGAGGAGCCTTTCGGCAAGGGCGGGAAGTTCAAGGGAATCCAGGTCGTGCCGCTTTCCGACTACGTCGCCGCGGTGCGCGAGCTGAACCGCCTCGGCTGGCGCGTCGCCACGCACGCGGTGGGCGACGCCGCCATCGATCAGGTGCTCGACGCCTACGCCGCTGCAGACCGCGAGCGCTCGATCCGCGGCAGGCGCTGGTCGGTCGAGCACTTCTTCATCGGCCGGCGCGACCACTATCCGCGCGTCAAGGCGCTCGAGCTGGTGATCTCGGCGCAGAACCACCTGTATCGCGCCGGCCCGAGCTTGATCAAGTACTGGGGCCGCGAGCGCGCCGAGCAGGTGACGCCGGTGCGGAGCTTTCTCGACCAGGGAATCCTGGTCGCCGGCGGCACCGATTCGCCCGTGATTCCCTACAACCCCTTCTGGGCGATGTACCACTTTATCTCGCGCGAGACGATCTCGGACGGGGTCTACGGCGCCAATCAGCGAATCACGCGGGAGGAGGCGCTGCGCATCTTCACCATCAACAACGCGAGGCTCAGCTTCGAGGAGAACCTGAAGGGCTCGATCGAGCGCGGCAAGCTCGCCGACCTCGTCGTCCTTCCGGCCGACATCCTCACCATTCCCGAGAAGCAGATCGAGGGCCTGAAGCCGGTCGCGACCATGGTCGGCGGGCGCTTCGTATACAGCGACCCGGCGGTCAGGCTCGAATAGCAAACGGCTGCTGACACCACGCTGTCAGCAGGGCGGCCTCAAGCTTTCAGGCGTGCGAATCCCGCACTTCACTCGAAGGAGAACGGAATAGCGAGGCCATGCGGCGCGCCGATCGCCTCTTCCAGATCGTCCAGTTCCTGCGCGGCCGGCGTCTCACGACGGCGGCGTTTCTGGCGGGCCGGCTCGGCGTGTCGCTGCGCACGGTCTATCGCGACGTGCGCGACTTGTCGCTCTCCGGAGTCCCGGTCGAGGGCGAGGCGGGCGTCGGTTACCGGCTGCGCGCGGGCTTCGACGTTCCGCCGCTCATGTTCACACTGAACGAGATCGAGGCGCTCGCGGTGGGCGCGCGCATGGTGGAAGCTTGGGGCGGGCCGGTGCTCGCCGACTCGGCGCGCACCGCGATCGAGAAGATCGTCGCGGCGCTGCCCGCGGACCGGCGCATCGCGGTGGAGAAGACGCGCCTCTACGCACCGGGGTTCCACGTCGACGGCCGGGCCATGAAGCAGCTGGAATCGGTGCGCGAGGCGATCGGCTCGCGCCGCGTGCTGCGCCTCGATTACCGCGACTCGGGCGGAAAGGCGAGCGAGCGGGACGTCTGGCCGCTCGCCCTCTACTACTGGGGCCGCACCTGGACGATAGGCGCCTGGTGCGAGCGGCGAACAGACTTCCGCAATTTCCGCGTCGACCGGATCGCAGGCCTGGAGACACTCGAGCGCCGTTACCCGGACGAGGCCGGCAAGCGGCTCGCCGATTTCATCCGGGCGATGGAAGCGCGGTGATCGCGGTGCAGTACTGCGGCGTCGTAGGCAACCTCGCCGTCGACGATGGTGAGGATCGGGCGGGTCCTGCGCATCTCCGCGTCGCTTACCGCGAAGTAGTCGCGATCGAGCACCACCAGATCGCCCAGCTTGCCCTTCTCGATCGAGCCGAGATCGTTCTCCCGGTTCAGGTACCAGGCGTTGCCGCGCGTGTAGGCGTGCAGCGCCTCCTGCCGGCTGATCTGCTGGCCGGGATTGATCTGCTGGCCGAGCACGTTGAGGCCCGTGGTCGCGTAGTGCAGCGCGAACCAGGGGTTATGCGGCGCGATGTGGACTCCGTCCTCGTGCATGCCGGCCGGGATGCCGCTCGCGAGGATCTGCGGATAGAGCGGACCGTTGGGCAGTCCGTCGGCGCGCGGGGTGCCGTTCAACCAGGTGAAGCCGGACATCGAGACGGCGCAGTTGAGGGCCTTCAGGCGCTGCAGCTGATCGGGCGTTGCGAAAGCGGAGTGCTGCAAGCCCCAGCGAAGTTCCTTGATGCCGAACTCGGCGTCCATCGCTTCGTAGGTCGCGACGACCTGCTCGATGTTGGCCGCGCTGGTCGGGCTGCCGGCCTGGGCGTTCTCGTTTCGCCAGCGCGCCTTGGCGACGAGGCGCTGCGACTCATACCAGACCGCATAGTTGTCGGGACTCGAAGGCGTCGCGAAGGGTGCGGCCCATTCGCCGATCGCGCCGGTGCGCACCATGTCGTCGCCGAAGAACTGGAACTGGTTCTTGAGCCGCTCGCGCAGCTCGGGCAGCTGGTGGTCGAGATCGCCGAGCGCAGCGATGAACGGCTGGTTGTGCAGGAAATTCATCTGCAGCCGGATGAGCGTGCGGTCCTCGGCGTGCAGCGCGAGCCACGCGTCGTACATGCGGTAGTGGTTGAGATTGAAGAGCGCGTGCGTCGGCAGCGGATCGAGCGAGGCCGGGTCGAGCGTCCCGGTCGCCACCGCAACCAGCGTCTGGTCGAGCACCGCGGTGATGCCGATGCTCGCCGAGAATGCCATGGCGTCGAGCGCACTGCGCTTCTTGTCCTCGAAGGTCTGGCGTATGCGCAGATGGTAGAGCGCGCGGTTGGCGTGGTTCACGCCCGCGACGGTTGCGAGGGAGCCGTCGGCGCCGACGACGCAGGGTCCCGCGAGCGGTGCCGTCGCGCTCTCGAAGAACTGTTTGCCCAGCGTGTTGGTGCGCGCCGGGCCGCCGCCACCCTGGTAGAGGAACACCGGCCGGTCAGGCACCGCCGCGTCGAGCTCGGCAAGCGTCGGCAGGCGCAGCTCGGCGAACATTCGGGGGGTGCCGGCGCCCATCGCGGTGATGAACTGGCCCGGGGGCACGTCGCGCCGGCGCGCGGCGAGCATCGCCAGGACTTCGGCGAGGTTCGATGCCAGCTCCCACTGCGCTACGTGATAGCCGGGGCGATTGGCAAGGCTGACGAAATGCGTGTGGCTTTCGATCAGGCCGGGGACGACCGTGTGGCCGCGCAGATCGATGACCTCCCCTTTGGAGCTGGAGTTCGAACCCCGGCCCACCGCGACGAAGCGGCCGTTACGGATCGTCGCCGAAGAGACGACCAAGTTGCGGTCGTCCATGGTGTGGATCCTGCCGTTGACAAGCGTGAGCTCGCGGTCCCTGGACTTGCCGCCACGGAACTCGTCGCCGTGGTGCTCTGCGCCAGGCTCGGCTGCCGCGGGGCCGCCCAGCGCTGCCGATACGCTGGCTGCGGCGCCGGCCTTCAGCAGGTTGCGCCGGCTCAGGCCTTTTCCGTCCAGGTCGTCCTTGTCTTTCTTGCTCATGATGGCCCCCTAAGTAGTCAGCGAATCGGGATGGTGCTCGGGTTGGTGTTCTCCGGCGGAATGGAACGACGCAACGTGGCTACGCGCACGGACACGGCACACCCACTTCTGTCTTAACGCCATGCTACTTCCAAAGGGCGCGGCGATTCATTGAAGGTGATTTTTGGTTGATGTTCATCGTTCATGAATTGCACCCCGCAACACGATTTTCCGTCTCCGTCGCCCCTTCGCGGCCCTGTAACGGGCGGAAATGTGTATTTGACACAAAACTCCTGTGCCGGGCGACGGCGAGCGCGGGCGGTCTGAAGCTTAGAGTGGTCTGCATCGGGCAGCGATTCCCGCAAGCCCGCAAACTACGGAGACCACGATGGATGACCGCAAAAATACTGAATCCGGACTTTTCAACCGCTTCGCGCTCGTTGCCGTCGTCGCGATCGCGGCCTGCGCCACCGGCGCAGTGATCCTGCTCGCGCCGGCGGCAGCGACCTCAGGCAGTTCGACCGCGAGCGCGGCGACGCCGGCCGCAGCGACTCCCGCCACCGGCTATTTCCCCAACGAGTACGTCAATCAGGCCAGGGAAATCGAGCCGATGCCGGAGATGTACTACTGAGCCGGAGGAATCTCAGGAATATGCTGGGCCTGGGCCGGCGCCAGCGGTGCCGTCGGCATCGGGATTTGAGCCTGGAGAATATCCAGGCTCTTTTTTCGAGGCTCTGACGCGCCGACCCTCGCTTGACGCGTCAGGGGTATCCTGCCTAGCATCCTAAAGCAGAACAGCGCTCGCATTCCAATCCGGGAGGGTGTCTCATGCATACGAAGACAGGCGGTGATGCGAACCGCGCCAATCCGGACACAGCGAAAGGCCGCCGCGGCTTTCTGAAGCAGGGCGCCGCGCTCACCGCGTCCGCCGGGCTCGCGCAGGGCGCGAACGCGCAAGGCCTGGCGGGCCAGCCCTGGGAGCGCGTCTACGGCGCGGGTTTCACCGGATACGGCCAGCCCTCGCGATTCGAGCAGCCGGTCATGCGCTACCTCGGCAAGCCCTACGGAGATCTCGCGCCCGGCTCCGGCTCGGCGCTCGCGCCGATCGAATCGCTGGAAGGCATCATCACCCCGAGCGGCTTGCACAACAACCGCAGCCACAGCGGCACGCCCGACATCGATCCCAAGCAGCACCAGCTGCTGCTGCACGGCCTCGTGGCGCGGCCGCTCGTGTTCTCCATGGAAGCGCTGTGGCGCTACCCGATGACGACGCGCACCCATTTCGGCGAGTGCTCGGGCAACAGCAACCGCGCCCTCGCGCCGCAGCCCGCGCAGGTGCCCGCGGGCGCGATGCACGGCAACATCGCGTGCAGCGAGTGGACGGGCGTGCCCTTGCGCATGCTGCTCGAGGAGGCCGGGCTGCTGCCGCAGGCGAAGTGGCTGCTCGCCGAAGGCGCCGATTCGGCGCATATGAGCCGCAGCATCCCCGTCGAGAAGGCGCTCGACGATGCGATGATTGCGCTCTACCAGAACGGCGAGCGCCTGCGCCCCGAGCAGGGCTACCCGGTGCGTCTGCTGTTGCCCGGGTGGGAAGGCAACATGAGCGTCAAGTGGCTGCGGCGCCTGAAGGCGACCGAGGAGCCCACGCACACCAAGGACGAGACGTCGAAGTATACTGATCTGCTGCCCGACGGCCGCGCGCTGCAGTTCACCTTCGAGATGGGCGTGAAGTCGGTGATCACCAAGCCTTCTTCGACCATGACACTGCCGCGCGCGGGCTTCTACGAGATCTCGGGCATCGCCTGGAGCGGCGCCGGACGCATCCGCCGCGTCGAAGTCTCCGCCGACGGCGGCGCCACTTGGTTCGACGCGGGGCTCACCGGCGAGGAACGCCCGAAGAGCCTGGTGCGCTTCCGCCTGCCTTGGGAATGGACGGGCAGGGAAGCGGTGCTGCAGAGCCGTGCCACCGACGAAAAGGGGCACGTGCAGCCGGCGCGCAAGGCGTGGCTGGCGCAATACTCAGTCAATCCCTATCACAACAACTCCATAGTGAGCTGGTCGGTCGGCGCCGACGGGAGCGTGAAAAATGTTTACGTCTGAGCGCGCCGCCGTAATCGCGGTCGGCGCTGTCGCGCTCGCGGCCTGCGCGGGCCTGCCGTCGGCGACGGGCAAACCGCCGGCGTTCGGCGCCGCAGTGAGCGCGGACGAAATCGCGCGCTGGGACATCAGCATTCCGCCGAGCGGTGCCGGGCTTCCCGGAGGCGGCGGGAGCGCGCGCCAGGGGCTCAAGGTCTACGAGGAGAAGTGCCAGTCCTGCCATGGCGCGAAGGGCGCCGGCAAGCCGGCCGATCCTCTCGCGGGCGGAATCGGTTCGCTCGCGGGCAGGACGCCGCTGCGCACCGTCGGAAGCTACTGGCCGTATGCGACCACGCTGTTCGACTACGTGCGGCGGGCGATGCCGATCACCAATCCGCTTTCGCTCACCGACGACGAGGTCTACGCGGTGAGCGGCTATGTGCTCTTCCTGAACGGCATCGTCGGCGAGGACGCGGTCATGAACGCGCAGACGCTGCCGCAGGTGAAGATGCCCAACCGCGACGGATTCGTGAGCGATTGGCCGCCGCGCGCACGGAACTAAAGACGAAGTCTTCGGCGTCGGGTCCAAATCGAGGAGGAACTATGGTGAAACTATCAGGAGCGATCTTGTTTGCCGCGTTCGGCGCGCTCGCACATGCTCAAACGCAGCAGGAGCTGCTGCGCGACGGCAACGGCGGCAGCACCGACAACGTGCTCACCTACGGCATGGGCTATCACCAGCAGCGCTACAGCCCGCTCAAGCAGATCAACAGGAGCACGGTCAAGCGTCTCGTCCCGGTCTGGAGCCTCTCGCTTGCGAACGAGGTCGGCGAGCAGGGCCAGCCTCTCGTCTATAACGGCGTCATGTACGTGAGCAACGTCAGGCAGACCGTGGCAATCGACATCGCCACGGGCCGCCAGATCTGGGCAACGCCGATCGAGTGGGACCCGGCGGCCGCGCGCGTGGTGTGCTGTGGGCTCTCGAACAGAGGCGTTGCGCTCTACGACGGCAAGGTGTTCGTCGCCTCGATCGACGCGCACCTGAAGGCGCTCGATGCGAAAACCGGCAAGCAAATCTGGAGGACCAAGGTCGCCGAATGGAAGGAAGGCTATTCGATCACTTCGGCGCCCACGGTGGTGAACGGCGTGTTGATCACGGGCATGACCGGCGGCGAATACGGCGTCCGGGGTTTCGTGGCCGGATATCATCCCGAGACGGGCAGCCAGCTCTGGCGCCGGTACACCACCGCGGGTCCCGGTGAAAAAGGCCACGAGACCTGGCCCGCGGGGGATGCCTACCTGCGCGGGGGCGGCTCGACCTGGATAACCGGTTCCTACGATCCCGACCTCGACCTGACTTACTGGGGCACGAGCAACGGCGGGCCGTGGGATGCCAACTGGCGGCCGGGCGACAATCTGTGGGTGGCCTCGGTCCTCGCGCTCAGGCCCAAGACCGGCGATATCGTCTGGCATTACCAGTGGACGCCTGCCGAGACCTACGACTACGACGGCAACAACGAGAACGTGCTCGCCGACATCGTGGTCAACGGCGTCAAGCGCAAGGTGTTGATGCACGCCGACCGCAACGGTTTTCTCTACGTGCTCGACCGCACTAACGGCGAGTTGCTCGCCGGCAACCCCTACGTGACGGTCAACTGGGCCGAGCGCATCGACCTCGCGACCGGACGCCCGGTGGAGACTGAAGTGGCGAAGCGCCTGCGCTCGGGCGAGAAAGTGGAGCTCAAGCCGAGGTGGACCGGCGGCAAGAACTGGTTCCCCATGGCGTTCAATCCCAACACGGGGCTCCTGTACCTTCCGATGAAGGAAGAGACCGCCATTTACCAGATCGACAAGGAGAGGCCGGCATACAAGCCGGGCGAGCGTTATATGGGCGTGGAAAACACCACGGCTCCCCGGACGCCCGGCGCGGCCTGGGGCTATTACGCGGCGGTCAATCCCCTGACCGCGAAACCCAAGTGGAGAATGCCGCTGATCGAATTCCCGATGTGGTCCGGAATGCTCACCACCGCAGGCGGATTGGTGTTCTCGGGAAAGCTGACCGGCGAATTCATCGCGATCGACGAGGATACGGGCAAGATCGTGTGGCAATTCCAGACCAGCTCCGGAATCAATGCCCAGCCGATCACCTACACCCACAATGGCCGCCAGTACGTCACCGTGCTGTCGGGCCTCGGCGGCGGGACTTCGGCAAAGAGGGAGACTGCTGGGAAGATCCAGCCGGGCGGGTCCGTGTGGACGTTTGCCCTGTTGCCCGATTGAAACGGCACGGTTGAAGAAAATAATCCTCATCGGCTCGCTGCTCGCCTTTGCGTGCCCTGCATCAGCGCAGGACGCGCTGAAGTCCGAGCAGGTCAAAAGCGGCTCGGAGGCGTATGCGCGGCACTGTGCCGCGTGCCACGGTCCGCGCATGACCGATCCGGAAGGCGCCCCCGATCTGCGCAAGTTCCCGCGCGATCAGCGCGAGCGGTTCCTCACCTCGGTATCGAAGGGCAAGAACTCCATGCCGCCGTGGGGCGACCTGCTCAAGCCGGATGAAATCGAAGCGCTGTGGGCGTACGTGGCCACGGGCGGGAGGAACTGAAAACGCGCCTCACGCGCGGGTGATCCGAATGGAGCAGGGTCGACCTTGCGCTTCGGACTCGCGTTCCTGGTAGCTTGGGCTCATGCCATTCGGAGCATCGAGTTCCCGCTTCAAAATCCGGGCGCTGGGAATTTGCCTGGTTTCCTTTGCGTTGCCGCTGCTCCTGGGCAGTTGCAAGGGCGGCAGCGACGCGTCTTCATCCGGGATACCGATCAATACCGCCGCCGGCTGGTCGGATTCCCCGTTCATATCCGGAGACGGGCAGAGGCTCTATTTCACGTATTCGAGATACGACTTCGGGCAGTGGTTCATGAGCGGGGGAGCGCAGTCGCCCGTGCTTTCAGGGCCCGACAGGGCGGGGCTGCACCACAGCGCAAACCCGTTCGACGAATCCGACATCTATGTTGCGACGAGAAATCCCGACGGAACCTGGTCGGAGGCCGTCAATCTGGGGCTCAACGGCGCCTCTGCAGACTCGGGCGGAATGGAAATCGACGGAGGGAAGACTTTCGTCTGGCTTCAAGGCAACGGAACGGCGAACAACATCGTCATGGCCGACAGGAATCCGGATGGCACGTGGGGACCCGCGGTCGATCCCGGTCCCGGGATCAACGACCATTCAGCGGGAGCGTTCCAGGACAGCCCGAAACTCTCCGCCGATGGAAAAACGCTGTGGTTTACCTCCGACCGCCCCTTGGGCCACGGCGGCAGAGACATCTGGTTTTCGTCCCATTCGAGCGGAACGTGGTCCGCTCCGGCGAACGTGGGGGCGCCGGTCAATACCGCGGGGGACGAGGATCGGTTCTGGTTCTCCCCCGGCAGCCCCGACGTCTATTGGAACGGCCCCGGCGGAATCATGCACTGCTTCTCCAGCGGCTCGACTTGCTCGGGAACTCCCGATGCCGTGACGATTCCCGGCTGTACCTTCCCGTCCTGGGTCTCCATCACCGACGACGGACAACGCATGTATTTCGCCTGCCGCGTTCCGGAAACGGGCAGGATGAAGATCATGTTCTCGGTAAAACAGGACAGTGGAAGCTGGGGCGTCGCGCACCTCGTGGATTGATCGATCGCGTCGCGGCTGCTATCTCCCGGCTTCGATCAGCCGCGCCTGCGGCGCACCCGCGCGGTTGTCCTCGGTCACCACCATCAGCCCCAGTGCCGGAGTCTTCGCCCACTCGACCGGGTCGACGGTGACCGGCACGCTCGCCGTGGCTTTCGGGGCCACGGGAATGAACATCGCGTTGGAGATAGCCGGCGTGAAGGCGTTGAAAGACGCCGCGCCCGGCACCTCTGCCGCGCTCCCATCGAGCAGGTTGAATACCTGCGCGGAGTAAGTCAGGCGCGGATTCGCCGGCGTGATGCCGAGGTCCGATGCGAGCACCGGCAAGAGCACTGTCGACCCGTCGGTCGGCGCATCGGCGAGGAACCGGATGCGCACTGCGCCGGTCTTCAGGTGGATGAGCGCGGAAGCGAGCTGGCCGTTGAAGATGCCGGTGGTGATCGCGCCGAGGTCGATGCCGACGAGGTCGAAATCGGGAACGCCGTCGCCGTTTACGTCGATCAGGATGTCGAACTCGCCCGCCGCGGCGTTGGAGAAGCGCTCGAACGTATTGACCGCGAACACGAGAACGCCGTTCGTCGCCGAGGTCGGGATCGACTGCACGCCGACCGCGCGGACGTCGAAGAATCCGACCCCCTGCCGCGTTCCTTTCAAGCCCCACGCGTAGAAGTCGGCAGTACCCGCGATTGCGCCGCCGAAGTTCGTCAGCTTCACATTGGAGCTGGGTCGCGACGGACCGGCCGGTTTGCCGACAAAGGCGGACGAGACGTCGGAGCGCACGCGGGGCACCAGGTAATAGGGGACGCGCAGGCTCACGCCGCTGTTCATCGATGCATCGGTCGGTGTCAAGATCACGAACCCGGCCACTTCGCGATAGGCGGATGCATCGCCAACGGAAGCGGCCGGCACCCTGAGCGTCACGTTCAGGGACGCATCACCCCTCGGACCGACGAAGATCGTCGAGCGGTTGAAGCTGACGGTGTGCGGTGCGCCACCCCCCGGCGTCGCCGTGACCCTGAATGCAATCGGCGTTCTCCCGAGGTTGCTGACCTTCAATTCGAGGCTCGAATTGAAATCGTGGAGCAGCTCTTCGAATCCGAACGAGAGGCTGTCGCTGTCGCCGCCCTCGCGATCGCCTCTGTCGTGGTCGCCTCTGTCGCGGTCGCCGCCCCCGGCAAACGCCACAGCCTGAGTGCGGGTGGCGCGAATGGGCTGCACCAGCCCGCT
>Ga0184619_10000529_pt1 | contig 13002 bp, 13 predicted proteins | sample PLM0_60_b1_FD_133146 | JGI IMG/M metagenome (GOLD analysis project Ga0184619, IMG submission 133146) | Groundwater sediment microbial communities from an aquifer in East River, Colorado, USA - PLM0_60_b1 | ecosystem: Environmental > Terrestrial > Soil > Riparian zone | place: USA: East River...
CTGATTTTTTCTTTGCTGCTTTTTTCTTCTTCGCCATCGACTAATTCCCCCCTTTCATCCGCAACACGCGCGGAACTCTGTGAAGAGTTGGGAATGACTTCACTTAAACGAGTTCAGTTAATCGTCACATTTTTTTTGTCAAACATTTTTGTTGCGAAATCTGAAAATATTTTTACGAGCTCGCGCGCGATAATTTTTTTTGGCGCGCGAGAAATTTTCGTTTTTTCGCCGTTTCGAAACAAAATTATCACTTCATTCACGTCGCTTTCCATTCCCGAATTTGGGCTACTAACGTCGTTTGCGACGATGATGTCGCAATTCTTTGCGCGCAGCTTTTTCGTGGCGTTTTCTTCCACGTGATCTATTTCCGCCGCGAAACCGACGAGAACGAATGGCCGATCCTGCTGATGGCCTAACGAATCGAGAATGTCGAGCGTGGGAATTAATTCGAGAGAGAACTTCGCGCTGCGCTTTTTGATTTTTGTGGACGAAACGTTTGCCGGCTTGTAGTCGGCGACGGCGGCGCACAAGACGCATATGTCGCATTTATCTGCATGCCGGTGGACCGCTTCGAACATTTCGTCGCTGGTCGAAACAGGAATCAAGTTTGCATTGCGCGGTGGCTCGACAATGGCCGGACCTGAAATCAACGCGACATCGTGCCCTTCAGTGAGCGCCGCTTCGGCGATGGCATAGCCCATTTTCCCGGATGAGCGATTCGAAATGTAACGAACCGGATCGATCGGCTCGCGCGTGGGCCCGGCCGTGATGAGAAATCTCACGCGATCAAATTATCCTGGCGGGCGAGCAGGAACTCCGCGCGGAACGCGATGTCGTTCACTTTCCAAAGTCTGCCAATTCCTTCATAGCCGCAGGCAAGCATTCCTTCTTCTGGTCCGATAAATTCAACGCCCCGCGCTTTCAGTTTTTCCACGTTGTCGACTGTAGCAGGATGCTCCCACATTTTTCCATTCATCGCCGGCGCGAGCAGAATTGGAGCGCGCGTTGCGAGCGCGATGGCTGCAAGCGGATGATCGGCCAGGCCGTGCGCGAGTTCGGCGATGATGTGGGTTGTCGCCGGCGCGATCAGCAACAGGTTCGCGCGGTCGGCGAGCTCGATGTGCCCGGGTCGCCAACTTTCCTTCTCGTCAAAGAAGCTGGTTGTCACAGGATTTTTTGAAAGCGTCTGCAACGTGAGTGGAGAAATAAATTCAGCGGCATCCCGGGTCATGATGACAAAAACTTCGTGGCCTTGTTTGACCAGCAAACTCGCAAGCTCGGCAGATTTGTACGCGGCGATCGAGCCGGTCACACCGAGCAGGACCGATTTCGTACCCGGTCGAATACGCACAACCTTTCGCGTGGTCGCCTTGTCGCGTTTTCTCTTGGCGTCTCTGCCTTCAGCAATCATTTCTCGATCAATCGGCGGCTCAAGTAGCTTTCTGCTTCCATGATTTGCCGGAACCTTTGCAAATCTTCCTCCACCGATCCACTGATAATAGTATAACGATAATCGCGCCAATGTTCCATCTCGCGAGCCGCGGTGGCCAGACGCGAATCGATTTGCTGCGCGGTTTCCGTTCCACGTTTTAGCAAGCGTTTCCGCAATTCCTCGAGATCGGGAGGCATGATGAATACATCGGCCAAAGCATCCTGGATGAGTGGATCGCCGCAGTTGCGAATCACAGCAGCGCCTTGCGTATCGATGTCGATCAAAACGTCTTTTCCAGTTTCTAAATTTGTCACGATTGGCTCGCGCAAGGTGCCGTAATGGTCTCCGTGCACCTGTGCGTGCTCCACAAAATCTCCTTTCGCGACTCGCTCGCGAAAATCGGCATCGGAAAGAAATCGATAATCCTGGCGATCGATCTCACCGGCACGTGGCGTACGCGTCGTGCACGAGACGGAATAGAACAGATTGGGGGTTCGCCGAATCCTTTCCACCAGTGTGGTCTTGCCTGCGCCCGATGGAGCAGAAACCACAAAAAGAATTCCGCGGCGGCTGAATTTTTTACTCAAGATTTTGGGCTTGCTCGCGAATCTTCTCCAGCTCCGACTTACAGGCGATGACGCGCTGAGAAATTGCCGCATCGTTTGCCTTTGCGCCGAGCGTGTTGAGTTCCCGAAACATTTCCTGGGTGATGAATTCCAGTGTGCGCCCCACCGGTTCTTTGCTGCGCAGATGGTGTGCGAATTGGGTGAGATGACTTTCCAGACGGACTAATTCCTCAGAAACATCTGCGCGGTCGGCAAAGAACGAGATCTCCTTCAACAAGCGTTCATCGTCACTCATGATTGGCAGGCCAGCCTTCTGGATGCGATCGAGAAGGACGGCACGATATCGCTTGACCACATCGGGATGAAATGTGCGGATTTCCTTGAGTTTTTTGCGAATTGCTTTCAAGCGATGGATCAAGTCCTTGGCCAGATGTTTCCCTTCGCGTTCGCGCATTTTGATTAGATCGGCAAGGGCGCCGCGTAATGCACGGTCGATGGCCGGCCATGCTTCCTCCGGCTCAAGCGCCTGTTCAGGAAAGCGCATTACTCCGGGAGCCTGCAGAATTGTGCTGATCGTGATTTCTCCGGGGGCGTTCAATTCCTTTTGCAATGCCCGCATCGCTTCGTGATAAGAGCGGGCCAACTCGGTGTCGAGGGCCAGAGTGCGCGTGCCATTTGGGCCGCTGTGAAGAGCGATCATGGCATTTGTCCGGCCGCGCGAAATATTTTCGTTGATCGTCTGGCGAATGCGCGGTTCCAGCTCTCCGAGATCGCGCGGCAAATTGATCACGATATCGCTCTGCTTTCGGTTCACCGAATTGAGCTCAACGCTAAATTTTCGTCCGGCGTGAACCACTTCAGCGCGGCCATATCCAGTCATGCTTCTCATAGCTGATGCCAAGCTTATCGCAGAGAAATGTTCAACGTTCAATGCAAAGCAGTGAGCGAAACGAACACGGGGCGTTGAAAAGCAGCGGGGCATCCGTTATGCACCGCGTGTGAATCACTGGCAGCGAGAGCTGGTCGCGAGCGCCATCTTCGTGATCACCTATGCTCTCATTAGCGGCCGCCAACTTAAGATTCTGCCGTTGAATCGTCCCGCTGCCGCGTTGTTAGGAGCGGTCCTGATGATTGCTACCGGTGTAATGACGCCGGAGCGGGCGTACCGCGCAATCAACTACGACACGCTGGTATTGCTGCTGGGTATGATGCTTATCTCGGCTTATCTTTATCTCGCACATTTTTTCGAATGGGCCGCGGAATTGGTTCTGAATTTCTCGCGAACTCCTGCGCGCCTTCTACTGTACGTCACACTCACTTCGGGAATTCTCTCGGCCCTGCTGGTTAACGACACGATTTGCCTGATGCTCACACCACTTGTGGTGGCCGTTATCCGGCGCGGGAAATTACCGCTGCTTCCGTTCCTCATCGCGCTCGCGACGAGCGCAAACATCGGCAGCGTGGCCACGCTGGTGGGCAACCCCCAAAACATGATCATAGGACACTTCTCAGGCATTCCGTTTTCAGAATTTTCGCGCGCCCTCGTGCCGGCGGCTCTTGTTGGGCTGGCGATTAATTTTTTCATTTTGCGATTTGGTTTTCGAAAGGTGTTACGGGAGGCGACAATTGATCGGACCGAACATGCAGTTCCAAAACTCGAGCGCGGTTTGTTCGTGCTTGTTTGCGTCGGGATCGTGTCGATCTTTGCCGGGTTCCTCATCGGCCTGAATCTGGCGTGGACAGCGATGGCCGGTGCGGCACTGGTGATGGTGCTCGCGCGACGCGACACGCACGACGTGCTGAAGCTGGTCGATTGGCATTTGCTCCTTTTTTTTGCGGCGCTCTTTGTGGTAGTCGACGGCTTAAGCGATACGGGCCTGCCGGATGCGATTTACTCGCGAACGCAGCCGATCTTTGGATCTACCGCGCAGGCACAGACGTGGAATCTGGCCTGGTTTTCCGTGGTCGGATCTAACGTTTTCTCCAATGTCCCCTTCGTGCTCGTGGCAGAAAACTGGATCGCACGATTTACGGATCCGGCTTTGATGTGGAAGGTCCTTGCGCTTGCGACGACGTTTGCCGGCAATCTTACGATCATTGGTTCGGTTGCGAACATGATCGTAGTGGAATCAGCGCGCGATCATATCCAGATCGGTTTTTGGGATTACGCGCGGTTTGGAATTCCGATCACCATTCTGACGACGGCTGCTGGCGTGGTCGTGCTGCTTGTTTTGCGCTAAGGAGGGCTTGCGCTGCGCGTCGATGAGGCGATGGCATTGCGATGTCGTCGATGGATTCAAACCACTTCTGTGTTGGAGAAATTCTGTTTGGCGCCGCACGACGGTACACCACAAACGCAATCCGATGATGGGTGAACGGAAATGTCGACCTGTAGAGCGGCTGGTCAGAAGCTCCTGTTTTGAATCGCGGCAAAATCCACATGCCACGCCAGCGTGCGGATGATTGCTCGAGCAGAACCCTGCCGTGACTAACGACAAATGCGTGTCTTTCGATAAGTCTTTTTGTGTGTGGTTTGGATTTCTTGATGGGCAACGCTCCGGGATTTTTTGCGAGGCAGAATTTCTTCACGGGGCAGACGCTGCATTTCGGTTTATCCGGCAGGCAAACAAGGGCACCTAGATCGATAAGCGCGGAATTGAAACGCGCCGCACTGCGCATTGGGACGAGTTGCGCGGCATGCTTCCAGAGTTTTTCGTGGCCGATTGCAGAATCGATCGGGGCGCGTATGTCGAGCAATCGGGCCAGAACACGCGAGCTATTCGCTTCAACGATTGGGACCGGTTGATTGTAAGCAAAGGTTGCGACTGCGTTCGCGATATAGCGGCCAACGCCCGGTAATTTGCGAATCGCAGCGATATCACCAGGCAAGGTCCCGCGGTGCTGATCCCGCACAATCCCGGCAGCGGCACGAAGGTTTCGCGCCCGGTTGTAATAGCCGAGACCCTGCCAGGCGTGGAGGACGTCGTTTTGCGAGGCGCACGAAACTGACGCGAAATCAGGAAACCGGCGGAGCCATTTATTATAATAAGGAATTACAGTGACGACCTGGGTTTGCTGAAGCATGAACTCGGAGACCAGAATCGCATAGGGATCTCGGGTCTTGCGCCACGGTAGATCGCGGCCATGGCGGCGAAACCACTGCAGAAGAGAACGGCGAAACGGGCGGATGTTCTCAAGTGAACTGACACTTGGCACGAGAGGCTTCTAACTTGGCATGTCGAGCGGAGTCGAGACATCTCTAAATGTTCCAAACATTTGATTCGCTCAGTTCCCGTTCGCCCAGTCGGGGGCTTTCCCGGCCAGGTCGCGGTTTCTCCAGCCGCTCCGTTCTTGACTCCGCTCGGAATGACAAAACGGTTGAGCGTTGAGCATTGAGCGTTGAGCGTTGGACGTTGAATTCCTACACGCACGCGCTCACGCAGGAACAGGTCGCAAAGCTGCGGGCTCTGCTCGACGAACTCGGCTTCAAGTTTGCGCCCAGGGAGTGGACGGTTTTCTTCGGGCAAAAGGGCAAATTGAGTGTGGCGGTTTACGAGAAGGGACCAAAGGTGCTCGTGCAGGGAAAAGGCTTGGAGGAATTCGTGCAGTTCGAGCTGGAGCCGAAAATTCTCGGCGAGGCGAAGCTGGGCTACGAAGAAGTGCATTCGCCGGAGATGTTCCAGCCGCACTTTGGTGTGGACGAAAGTGGCAAGGGGGATTTTTTCGGCCCGCTGGTAATCTCGGGGGCGTACGTCGACCAGGGGATCGCGCGCAAACTTCTTGACGCCGGTGTGGTAGACAGCAAACGGATCAGCTCGGATGCGCGGATTCGCGCTTTAGCAGATACGATCCGAAAGAACTCACTGAGCCTCGTGGAAACCGTCCTCATTGGGCCAACAAAGTACAACGAGCTTTATGAGAAATTTGGCAATTTGAACAAACTGCTCGGTTGGGGGCATGCAAGGGTGATTGAGAATTTACTGGCCAAAAAGCCGGACTGCCCAAGGGCGCTCTCGGATCAATTTGCGGACGCGCGCGTGGTGGAGCAATCGTTGCTGCGGCACGGGAGAAAGATCAATATCGAGCAACGGCCAAAAGCAGAATCAGATATCGCGGTGGCGGCGGCGTCGATCCTCGCGCGAGAGGCATTCATTAATTGGCTGGAGCGGAAAGGGAAGGAGATCGGTTTGCGGTTGGATCGCGGAGTGTCGGCGGGAGTGAAAGAAAGCGCCAAAAAACTCGTGGAAATGAATGGGCCGGGCGCATTGCGCGCGATTGCTAAAGTGCACTTCCGCACCGCCCACGAAATGGCGCCGGAATACTATCCCGCCCCAGCTCCGCGCGAAAATTGGACCGGTACGCGTCTGTCACGCCGCGGTTCCGGCCGAGACAAGTGATTTGATTTAGCGCGTTGAAACGTCAGAACGGTGTCGGGTGCCGTATTGACGCATGAGGGCCTTTCCCGCGACCGTTTGGCCCTCTGGTCGAAGACGTTACCGGGTTTAAAAAAAGCGTTTTTATGCTTCATTGAGCCACCACAAGGGCAACACGGAACGAATACTACAATAGATATGGCAAAGTTAACCAAGCGCGACATCGTCGTCGCCATAAGCAACCAAACTGGCATGGTCCAGCATCAAGTCTTCGATGTAGTCCAGCGGACGCTTGATAAAATTACCGACAGTCTCGCTAGCAATGTCCCGGTTGAACTGCGCAATTTTGGCGTTTTTCAGCCGCGTCTGACGAAGCCGCGCGTCGGTCGAAACCCCAATCAGCCCGGCAGCAGTTTTGTTATTCCACCGCGCGCCACGGTGAAATTCAAAGCTGGCAAGATTATGCGTCAGCGCGTTGAGAAGCTTTCACGAGAATTAAAGGAAGCGGCAGAGCGGACGACCAAGACAGAAACGACTGCACCGAACGGCGGATAGGAGAAACGCTAAAGCGTCAGCTCCGCGGAAGCGCTACAAAAGCAGATTCTGAATCGTCTTTTCCAAGCGCTCAAAATTGATCGGCTTGGTGAGATGCTCGGAGAATCCTGCCGCTCTGGCCTGGTTTACATCTTGTTCTGTTCCAAAGCCACTCAGTGCGATTCCGGGCAAGTTCTTGTTGAGACGCACTTCGCGCATTAATTCGTAACCGCTGCGGTCCGGCAATCCGATATCGCTGATCAGCAGATCGAAGTCCTGCGTGCGCACTTTCTCCACCGCCTGGTCAGCGGAGTGCGCTACCGTAATTTCGTAACCACGACGCTCCAGCATCCGTTTCATGCTGATGCAAGTGTCATGATGATCATCGACCAGCAGGACTCGCCGATGCTTTGCGACGGCTAACTCTCGCTCTGGGCGTGCCGGTTGGGCTTGCTTCTCTCCGTCGGTGCCAGCCGGCGTGACCACGGTGTCTAGTTCCAGCGAAAAGATTGCGCCCTGATCCTTTCCAGAACTTTCGACGCGGATTTTTCCGCCATGCGCGTCGATCAACGCTTTTGAAATCGCCAGGCCGAGTCCAAGCCCTCCAAAACGCCGGGTGATGTCGGCCTGTCCCTGTTCAAATGCATTAAAGATTTTATCGATCTTTTCCGGCTCGATGCCGATCCCAGTATCGATAATGCGCACTTCAATCTTGTCTGGTGCGGGGTTGAGGGTTTCGATGGTGATCCGGCCTTTTTCCGGCGTAAATTTCACACTATTCTTGATCAAATTCCAAAAGACCTGCTGTAGTCGCGCCGGATCACCTTCCACGTGGGTTTGCGAGGCGCGAAGATGAAATTTCACTTCGAGATTCTTGGCATCGATTTCCTCCCGGCATATTTCATAAGCGCGCTGCAGGATTTGATGCACGCAAATCGACTCAAAGCTCAATTGCAGCTTCCCCTTGGCAATCCGGGTTACGTCGAGCAAATCGTCAATGAGGCGCGCTTCCAGTTCGACGTTACGCCGAACGACCTCAAGCGCCTCCCTGACGGGCTGCGAATCGGGCAGCTCGGCTTCCAACTCACCGACCATCGCAATGACCGGTGACAGTGGACTTCGCAGCTCGTGTGACAGCAATGCCAGGAATTGATCCTTTGCGGCGTTCGCGCCAATCAATTCCTGCCGCAACGTGACATCCCTTGTCTTGTCTTCGACCAGATAGAGCACGCCTTGAATGGTTTCCTGCCAGCCCTGTAGGCGGAGCAAATTGATATTCAAAAAATGCGTCATACCGGTCTTATCTTTCAGCGGATGTTCAACTAGTTGAAACGGCGTCCCGAAAGTCAGCACCCTCTCGATCGCCCCGGGCGGCGCAATCTTCACGTCGTCGTAGGTGGTTTCTGTGATATCATGACCAGGTTGCATGTCGCCAAACCGTTCCGCCATCTGGGCAAACGCATAATTGGCGTGCAGGAAGCGGCGAGAAGTCGGATCAATGAAAGCGATACCGCTGGGCATGTTTGCAAGCATTTTCTCGTTGAAGATCACTTCGCGCTCCAGTCGTTGCTTGGCGTCCAGCTGGCGCTGGTAATAGGCACTGCCCAGCCATGCGAATACGGCGGTAAGAACGATCAACCAAGCCGCGAGGACAGTCATTCGTCCCAAAAGATCATGAACCGGTTTGTAAGCCAGGCTCCTCGGCTGCTCCACCACGGCCACCCAACCGGTCGATTCAATCGGGCTGAAGGAATAAAGATTTCCGTGCCGCTCGAAATGCCCGCTCTTGCTCTGGCTAACCTCTTTCATCAATCCTTCATTGGTCTTCGGCTCAGGCGTTGCGGGATTGGGCTTGAAATCGCTGGCAAAAAGCGCGGCGCCGTTTTGATCGAGCACCTCAAAAAGAAGCCGATCTGAAAACTCAATGGTGGACAGTCGTCGGCCAATTCGCTCCACAAGGACGGAAACTCCGACATAGCCCAGGACGGTTCGGTCTGGCGCGCGCACTGCACCGACGATATCGGTGACGGGCCGGTTATCGGACAGCCTGGGATGAATTGCCGAGACAAAGGTCGCGTCTGTAGCAGCCGCCTGCCGGCGCCAGTACTTGGAGCCAAAATCCTTGGCAATCATCTCCGAAGCCGTCGGAATCGACGCGACAAGGTCGCCGTTTGCTGTGGTGATGAACATTCCATCAATCTGTGGATGAGAATAAAATGCCGAGTTGAGCCATTGTTGAGTGAGCTGTGGATCTGGGGTGCTTAAATTTTTCACCATTTCCGGCAGCGTTTGATAGTATTCGATCACGCTACTGCTGCGGTTTAGATCGTGGCCGACCAGATGCCCCACCAACTGGATTAAGGTTTGGCGGTCGCGCAGGATTCTGGATTCCAGGGTGTCGCGCAGGATGGTGTAGGAAACAATGAGAGTCAGGATCGAAGGGATCCATCCCGCCAGAAGGATAGGAAAGATGATCTTGAATCGTTCGAAACGGTCGCGCCTTCGTTTCGTCATTGTGTCTCCCAACTGATGTCTGCGGGTTACGAAAATTGGCCCATCACGGTTACTCTGCTCGCCGCTCCAGGCAAGGGTGAATGTCTCGAGCAAAGCCGGGTTGGAATGATCGGGTGATTACAAGCCACATGAAAAGTCATCCGTCCTTTGACAATCAAAGAGATTGCCAGACCGTTCGCCGTGCCAATTACGAAAATCGAGAGGAGATTGTTGTGTATCAACGAAATGCGGCGGAGATTTTCAGAGGCAAAACTACGATTTTTGAATTGACGCACATGGTGAAAGCGGCATCATGTCGGCCTTACCCCGAAAAACTTTCGGGGCTGTAGAACTCCAATGCAAGGAAGCCTCGCACACATTATCTGGTCGATTTGTTATCTGGGTGTGCTCATTGGGCTGTCCGCCTATGGCATCCATCGCTATTTCATCATCTATCTATACCTGAAAAACCGGAAGCGGCCGCCGGTGCCGGAACGTCATTTTGAAAAGTTGCCAAAGGTCACGGTGCAACTTCCGATCTTTAACGAAGTGTACGTCGCCGAGCGCCTGCTTCGCTCTGTCAGCGAATTGGATTATCCACGGGAACTTCTGCAAATCCAGGTGCTGGACGATTCGACCGACGAAACCCGCGAGATCACTGCTGCGTGCGCGAAGGAACTACAAGAGCGTGGCTTTAATGTTCAACGTATTCATCGAGTCGATCGCACTGGTTTCAAAGCCGGCGCGCTGGCGATAGGGCTCGAGGCTGCCGAAGGCGAATTCGTTTGTATTCTGGATGCCGATTTTGTTCCGCAAAAGGATTTATTGAAGCGAACCATCCATTACTTCACCGACCCGAATGTGGGAATGATCCAGACCCGCTGGGGACATCTAAATCGCGGTTATTCGTTGCTCACGCGCATGCAGGCGATCTTTTTGGACGGACACCTTTTGCTGGAGCAAACCGCTCGCAGCCGCAGCGGCCGGTTTTTCAACTTCAATGGAACGGCCGGACTTTGGCGTCGTTCTTGTATCGAGCAAAGCGGAGGCTGGCAATATGACACGCTGTGCGAGGATCTCGATCTCAGCTATCGTGCCCAGCTCGCAGGCTGGAAATTTATCTATCTTTCGGACGTCGTGACTCCGGCCGAGCTGCCTGTGGACATGAATGGTTTCAAGTCTCAGCAGCATCGCTGGACGAAAGGCTCTGTCCAAACCTGTAAGAAATTATTGCCCACGATTTGGCGAAGCCGCCTCCCTTTCCCGATTAAGCTCGAAGCCACCGGGCATTTGATGTCGAACTTCGCCTACTTGCTGCTTGCCCTTCTCTGTGTGCTTCTGCATCCCTCGTCCGGAGGGCCTCAGGGTGGGTGGCTGCGTACGTTGCTGATTGATGTTCCGCTCTTTCTCGCGGCGTCGGCTTCGGTGGCGGTTTTTTATATTTGTGCCCAACGCGAGCTGCACCCACGGACATGGATGAAAGAAATTCTCTTTTTGCCGTGCCTGCTCGCGTTGGGAATTGGTCTTTCGCTGAACAATGCTCGAGCAGTTCTGGAAGCGCTCATCAATCACAAATCCGACTTCACCCGCACACCCAAGTATGGCATTGAACGAAGGTCTCAGGCATGGCGTAGCTGCAAATACCGGCCGCTCAGGTCAGCTCTCCCGCTGGCCGAGCTGGGTTTCGCAATCTATTTCACGTACTTCGTGATCTTCGCGATCGCGCATGGTCAGTTTTTCTCAGTGCCGTTCTTGCTGATGTTCCAGAGCGGTTTCCTTTACGTCAGCATCTCTTCCTTCAGCAGTCGCTGGTCGAAAATTAATTTTGGCAGATCAGGTGCGGGCGATGCAATTCCCGCGTGACAAATTCAAATTTGTCGAGTAAGAAGTTGCCCATGCTTCGGCCCCTAGCAGTACTTTTTGGTTTCATTTCAATTACGCCCGTCTTTGCTCTTACGCCGGTCAATACATCGAATCAGGTGATCATCAGCGTACGTGATCAGAAGCTGATGCTTGTTCAGGACGGCGGGAAAGTAGCGACTTACCCGGTGTCCACCTCCATGTTCGGGGTTGGCGATTACTGGGGGCGAATGACAACTCCTCTGGGTTACCTCGCCGTAGAGAAAAAAATTGGTGGCAACGCACCCACTGGCGCAGTCTTCCACAAGCGGCGATTTACCGGGGAAGTTCTTCAACCCAATGCTCCCGGGCGCGACCCGGTGATCACTCGTATCATCTGGTTGCGCGGACTCGAGGCGCAAAACGCGCATGCCTTTCAGCGTGGCATTTACATTCATGGCACGCCGCAGGAGAAGAGCATCGGCCGTCCGGCCAGCTACGGCTGCATTCGAATGAAGTCGACCGATGTTGCCGCACTTTACGATCGCGTCCCCGTTGGGGCACTCGTACAGATTACCCCTGAGCACTTACCGAAGGTCGCAAAGGCACCGCGATCGCAACCCGCTAGTACCTTCGTAACCGCGAGCGCAAAACCTCAGAACCAGGACCAGCCAATTTCTGCTTCAGCTTCCAACGATGCGCTCTCGGTCGAACAAATGCGTAAGGGTGGAGCACTTGCTGCTCAGCGGGCAAAAGCGAAGCTCGAATTGAACAAACGATTGTAGCGCTTCGGCCCTTGGACGGATGGGCCGCTTGCATGCCGGCGCGTGAATGCAGGCTTGGAAAACCTTCTGGGGTTGACAGTCGCAATGCGCTCGCGAGCGTGCAGGTCCATAAATTTTTTTGATCACAATGGCAAACACCAAGTCAGCCTCCAAACGCGCCCGCCAGACAGTGAAACGATCGCTACGCAATCGCAGCGTCGTGACGCATCTGCGAACGATGCAGAAGACAGTGCGCTCCGTGCAAACGCCGGATCCGGAACAAGTTCGCGCGCTAATCTCAGCTATCGATAAAGCTGCCAAGCGCGGGATTATTCACGAAAATGCCGCGAATCGCCGCAAGGCGCGACTCAATAAGGCGCTGACGGCGGCGAAATAGTGTCGCTCAAAGCGAAGCCGAGGGATCCTGTGACTTACCTCTGGATCCCCGATTCCGCTTCGTTCCGCTCAGGATCGTGGCCGTTCCAAATGCCCGTTGCATATGCCGTCGTCCGGATAGATTCTGTGGAATGATTCCTGCGCTTCTTCTCATCATCGCCGCGGTACTATTTCGCCTCGTCACCGGCCTCTTCGGAGACTCACATTCCATCGGGTGGCTGAACTTCGCGCCGATCGCCGCAATTGCACTCTGCGCGGCTGCCTACTTCCCGCGTAAGTACAAATTCACTGTCCCGATGATCGCACTGCTCATTTCGGATATCGTGTTGAACGCCCACTATGGCTTTTCACTCCTTAGTCCGTTCGTGCTCTCGCACTACATTGGTTTCGCGATTGTCGGCTGCCTCGGATTACTCCTGCAACGTCGTGCTTCGTGGAAAACGCTCCTGCCGGCATCCGCCGCCGCGTCGCTCATCTTCTATGTCATCACAAATTCCGTTTCGTGGATTTACGACCCCGGTTACGCGAAGAACTTTGCCGGACTTATTCAGTCGCTGACGGTTGGGTTGCCTCAATACAGCGCGACCCCAAGCTGGATGTTCTTC
>Ga0184619_10000530_pt1 | contig 12999 bp, 13 predicted proteins | sample PLM0_60_b1_FD_133146 | JGI IMG/M metagenome (GOLD analysis project Ga0184619, IMG submission 133146) | Groundwater sediment microbial communities from an aquifer in East River, Colorado, USA - PLM0_60_b1 | ecosystem: Environmental > Terrestrial > Soil > Riparian zone | place: USA: East River...
AGACTCGGGCGACGGTCGGTTTCGACCTAGATCACCGGCGGAAAGGACTGCTGTGGTATAGCACCTACGCAGTCTCGTTCGATGGATCGTTCCGGTTCAGAAACACCACCTTGTCCGACTCCGTGGTCTTTGAGTTCCCCCTTCCCGCGGCGCAGGCGGTCTACGACGACTTGCGTGTGACGCTGAATGGCGCCGCGGCTGCATACGAAAGTCGTGACCGAGCCATCGTCACGACCGCACGAGTGCCAAGAGGGGACAGCGCGACGCTCGCCGTCGCCTACCGGTCTCAAGGAATGAATGAATGGCGGTATGCCCTCGGAAGCGACGTGGCCGAGGTCCGGGATTTCAACCTCGTGATGCGCACCAACTTTGACGATATCGACTTCCCTGAGAACACTCTTTCGCCGACGGCGAAGCAAAAAGAAGGCGACGGATGGAAGCTGCAGTGGCAGTACGCGAATCTGCTCTCCGGCTTTCAGATCGGGATGGACATGCCTCAGAAGCTCCAGCCTGGTCCGCTCGCTGGGGAGATCGCGTTTTTCGCACCAGTATCCCTGCTTTTTTTCTTCGCGCTCATGTTCATCATCGTGACGATTCGACGGATCGATCTGCACCCCATGAACTACGCGTTCCTGGCGGCGGCGTTTTTCTCGTTCCATTTGCTACTGGCGTACCTGGTCGATCACATCTCGATCCACGTTGCGTTTCTGATCGCATCGGTAGTTTCGATCGCGCTGGTGGTCAGCTATCTGAGGCTGGTGCTAGGACCGCGTTTCGCATTCCGGGAAGCCGCGCTTGCGCAGTTCATTTACCTCGTCCTCTTCTCGTACGCATTCTTCTTCAAAGGCTTCACCGGCCTTGCCATCACGATTGGCTCGGTCCTTACCCTGTTCGCCGCAATGCAGCTCACCGGCCGAGTGCGCTGGAGCGAGGTGTTCGCGGCCGGCCCGCCTGAGGGAACCCACCGAACGCGTCCGTGAGTTGCCGAAATCCGTGAGAGCGTGTCCGGGGTATGATGTGCGGTGACGACTCATACCGACCCGTTAGCTTTTTTCACATTCTCCGGATACCTGGGCACTTCGTGAAGATCAGCACCAGTACGTTTGCAATCCTTGCTCTCTTCTCCAGCGCGCTCGGCGCACAGGGCGCGCGACTCTCTGTCGTGCCCGCGCGTCCCGATCCAGGTGCCATCGTTCGCCTGACGCTCAGCGCTCCGACTCTTCACAGCGACTCGATCGTCTCGATTCGGGGCGCGATGGCGGGTGAACCCCTGCATTTCATTCCATCGATTGCAGGGACGTGGCGTGCGATCGGAGCGGTTCCCGTCGATGCGGAAGGCGGCCTCGTCGCCAGCGTCATCCTCGAGCGTGTGTCCGGCAAGACCGAGACAGTGCGCGCGCGACTCGCGCTGCCCAAGCTGCCTCCCCCTGTCGCGCAACCGCTGGCCGTTGACAGCGCTTTCACTCGTCCCCTCGACTCCGCTACAGCGGCCAGAGTCGCAAGAGAGAATGCGCGCGCGCGAGAGGTTGGCCTGCGCGCGCACGATTCACCACCGATGTGGTCCGCTTCCTTCCTTCGCCCGCGAGCGTCCGTGATCACGAGCGAGTTCGGATCCGGACGCCTCTTCAACGGACGCATGACGAGCCGTCACCTCGGCGTGGATTTCAGGGGCGCGGTCGGAGAGCCGGTGCGGGCGGCGAACCGCGGAGTCGTGGCGCTCGTCGACAGCTTCTTCCTCGCCGGCAATGTCGTCTACATCGACCACGGCGGCGGTGTCGTCACCGCGTACTTCCATCTCAGCAAACCGCTGGTTGCGGCTGGCGACACGGTTACACGAGGGCAACGGATCGGGTTGGTCGGAGCGACAGGCCGCGTCACCGGTCCGCACCTTCACTGGGCGGCACGTTACGGCACGATCACCGTGAACCCGCTAGACCTCGTCGCGCTCGGCCGGAAGTGGTACCCCACTTCCCAACCAGCGACGGCACAGAGCGCGACAATCAGGCGATCGAAAGCCTCGAACTAACCGCTGCCCCTATGGCGTGCGCTCGTTGATCGTTGGAAACCGCCGCGCGGGGTACGGACCAATCTTGGCAACCGTGTATTCGCTGGCCCAGAAGTCCGGCGGCCCCTCGCTATCCGCGACTTTGTGGCTGGAGGGCTTCACGCCGCGCTTGAGATAGGCGGCGATGGCCCACAGCTCCTGGTCGGACATGTGGCGCCACGAAGGCCAAGGCATCGGTGCGGCGAGAAATTTCGGCGTCGCGGGGAAGTTTCCTACCCCCGGCGTGGTCGAGGTGATCTCAACGTCCGGCGTCTCCCCAGGGCGCAGTCCATAGCGCAGGGCGTTGAAGATTTGTCGCTCGCTGAACCGACCGATTCCGGTGACATTGTCCGGAGTGATGTTCCGTGGGCGAGTCGTGAACGGACCGATCTTGAACTCCTGCTCCGGAACCCGGACACCATCAAGCCATCCGGGTGCCGCTGGGTCTGACCCGCCGCCGTGGCAGTCGCCGCAGGCGTGGCTGACTACGAGCTGCCGCCCGAGAAGGATCTGTTCCGGCGATCCCGGCGCCACTCGTTTGGAGCCGCCTGATGTTCCCGACACCGAGCAAGCGGCGATGACAACGGTGCCGACAAGAGATGCGACACAGCGAGACGAATTGCGCAGCGGCAGCATGGCGGTCTCCTCCGGTTATAGACTTCGGCAATACCATCATGCTGTGGAGAGCGATGGTCCACCGAGACGACGCAGAGAATAGTTACGCCAGTTGCTTCGCGAAAGGATTTCTTTGCGCGCAGAAACCTTGACTAGTCACATGTACCGTGCGATTGCCATCCCCGCCGCTGCGAGCACCAGCAACACAACGACAAAACCATTTGCAATCGCCACGCGCCGAGTGAGCTGCTGCATCTCCGTCGTGATGCGCTGTCTCGCGCCGTCATCCGGTGCAGTCGCCACGGATGCACCAAGTCGCCCGACACGAACGAATCCCGGCCGACTGACAAGAACAGAGAGGAGAAACGCGAGAATGGCGGCAGTGGCGCTCACGGCAAACGTGCGGCCGGGAGGCGTCGAGAAGTATGCTCCGGCGAAACCAGCCGACGCTAATGACAACAGCCGCAGGCCAGACGCCATGGTAAGGAGCGCGACGATCGGCAAAAGGGTAAATAGCCGTCGCTTCTGGAGACCGGCCATGACCTGTCCCGCTACCGAAGGCGACGAGCGAATCGCCGGTGCCAGAAAGAAGGTCGTGAAAAACATGCTTCCTACCCAGAAGATCCCGCCGAATATGTGAATGAGTCGCAATACGAGTAACTCAGCTTTCATCGTGTCACCTCAGAAAAGAGTCAGTTTTACGCCAGCGACAATCAGCACGAGTGCCAGCAGCTGGCGCAGTACCGGCGCAGGCGCCCGCTTGCTGCCATAGGTTGCTCCGATCCACCCACCGAGAACCACCGCCACACCCCAAACGGGAATATTGGGCGGCAGCTGCGCCACGCTCGAGAAGTGTCCCAGCAATCCTGCAATTGAATTCACCAATATGAACGGCGCTGCGACGCCCGACGTTGCCCGTGTCTCGGCCCAACCCATGTAGAGCAACAGCGGACTCAGAAATATTCCCCCACCTACACCCGTCAGTCCCGACAGAAATCCGATCGCCAGCCCCGCGACAACCGCACCCCACATCGGCGGTGGATGCACCACGGCCTTCAACGGCTTCAGAGAAGATCGAAACATCCAGACTGCCGCGTACAGCAGCACAACACCGACAACCACCTTGTACCAGCGCGCCGGCAGTGTCGTCGCACCACCAATGAACGCCGCGGGGATCGATACCACTGCGAACGGCCAGAAGAGCCGCCATGAGAACAATCCAGCCCGATAGAACTTGAACGTCGCAACTGCCGCGACGAGAATGTTGAGCGCGAGCGCGGTCGGCTTCATCACGCTGGGAGCGAAGTTGTAGAGTCCCATGATCGCGAGGTACGCCGACGCGCCTGCGTGCCCGACCGACGCGTAGAGCGCCGCGCCGGCAAAAAAGAGAATGGCGATCACCAACGTCTCTGAAACGGGCATGTCGTTTCGCCTTATATTCTTCTTCTGTTCCACCCTTCCCGCCGAAATTACATGACCGAGTACGCCATTGACATAGTGAACGTCACCAAGCGTTTCGCCGAGCATACGGCTGTGCGCGACTTGACGCTCCGCGTTCCGACCGGAAGCGTGTACGGACTCCTCGGCCCCAACGGCGCCGGAAAAACTACGACCATCCGGATGATCCTGAACATCATCGCGCCCGATTCAGGCGCGATTCACATCTTCGGCCGGCCATCGAACGACTCGAAAATTACGGAGCGACTTGGGTATCTCCCCGAGGAGCGCGGCCTTTACCGGAAGATGCAGGTGCGGCGAGTTCTGAAATTCCTCGCCGAGCTGAAGGGAGTGAAAGGGAGCGACGCTGAAAAGCGCATCGACGAATGGCTGGAGCGACTCTCGCTCAAGACACCCGAGAAGGATTGGGGACTGGCGAAGATCGACGAGCTCTCGCGCGGAATGCAGCAGAAGGTGCAGTTCATCGGCACTCTGCTGCACGACCCTGACCTCGTCATACTCGACGAGCCGTTCAGCGGACTCGACCCGATCAACGCGCAGGCACTCAAGGACACGGTCGTGGAGCTCAAGAAGCGGGGGAAGACCGTGATCTTCAGCACCCACCTGATGGACAACGCCGAGCGTCTCTGCGATTCGGTGTGCATCATCGCCCGCGGAGAGAAGGTGCTCGATGGCGCGGTTACGGACGTTAAGGAAGAACACGGCCAGCGCAATATCGCCCTCGCTCTGGAGGGTGACGGGATGCAGGGTGTCGCATCGATCTTGCGCGATCACTCGCTGGTAAAACGCGCGGATGATTCGAACCGCTTCTTCGAGATCGAGCTTGTGCCGGGCGCCGATCCACAGGCTCTGTTGCGCCGCATTGTCGAATCCGGCGCGTCCGTGCAGCGGTTCGAGATGATCCAACCTTCACTACACCAGATCTTCCTGCAGAAGGTTGGCGCGAGCAGTATCGAAGAGGGAATGAGCGGACATGGCTAAGCTCTGGGCGATCATCAAGCGCGAGTACCTCGAGCGCGTACGGTCGAAATGGTTTCTGATCGCGACGTTCCTCGGCCCGATCTTCTTTGCCGCAATCATCATCGTGCCGGCCTGGCTTGCCTCACGTAGCAAGGCGACGAGTCAGGTCTCCAACATCGTTATTCTCGATGCTACCGGCACCGAATTCGGCAAGCGCCTCGCTTTCGCGATTGCGGGTGACACTACCGACAAGCAGAAAATCCCGGAAGTGCGCAGCATCGCTCCCACGGAGCTGACACAGGCAGAGAGCCTGGCGACGCACACTGTCATGGAGAAAAAGAAGATCGGCTACCTGGTCGTGGACCAACAGACCGTCGCTGGCGAGGTCGCGCGGTATGCCGGGCGCAACGCGAGCTCCATCCCCGACATGTCGCAGATACGAACCGCCCTGCGCCAGACGATTCTGGCTTCGCGTCTCGAGAGCATCGGTATCGACAATTCGCGCACCAAGGAGCTGACATTCATACCGCTCAATTTCAGCACCGAACGTATCACCGAGCGGGGACGCGGCGGCTCCGGCATGGCCAGCGTCATGTTCGGCTTCGCGATCGGTTTCCTGTTGTACATGACCATCATTATTTACGGCCAGACGATTATGAGCAGCGTCATCGAGGAGAAAACCAGTCGCGTCGCTGAAGTCGTCATGTCGAGCGTGCCGACCGATACGCTGTTGGCGGGCAAGGTGCTGGGAGTAGGTGCGGTTGGCCTAACCCAACAAATACTCTGGATTGCGACGACCTATATCCTGCTGAAGCTGCGCGCGCCGCTGATGGAGAAGCTCGGCGCCCCGGCGGTGAGCTTCTCGTTGCCCGAGATCTCCCTTGGAGCGGCAATTCTCCTCCTCCTTTTCTTCCTGCTTGGCTTCATCTTCTATTCGTCGCTGTATGCCGCGGTCGGATCGGCTGTGAACAGCGAGCAGGAAGCCAGACAGGCCGCGACTCCGCTCATGATCATGATCGTATTCGCCGGTGTGTTCATTCAGCCAGTGCTGCTGAATCCGACGGGTACGACGGCGCAGGTGCTCTCGCTGGTGCCGATCACCTCACCAATCATCATGCCGATCCGCATGGCGGTGACCGGCGTGCCGCCACTCGAGCTGGCCGCGAGTCTCGGCTTCCTCCTGATTGGATGCGTCGCCGCGCTATGGGTCGCGTCGCGGATCTACCGTGTGGGGCTCCTCATGTACGGGAAGAGGCCGACAATTAGGGAAATGGCGCGCTGGGTCTCTTATTCGCGCTAGCGGTTATTATTCAGTAGCCATCACAGCCATTCGCTTCAACGAGGTCATAGACGATGTACGACGAAAGATTTGTAACCCCAATGCGTCAGGAGCTTACTCAGCTCGGGGTTGAGGAAATGCGCACTGCGCAGGAAGTCGACGCTCGGCTCAAGAACGCCCAAGGCACCACGCTCGTGATCGTCAACTCGGTATGCGGTTGTGCCGCCCGCAACGCGAGGCCCGCAGTCGCAAAGGCAATCAAGCACGACACGCGGCCGGATACCCTCACCACCGTGTTCGCCGGCCAGGATATCGACGCAGCACAGAGAGCGAGAAGCTATTTCACCGGCTACGCTCCCAGCTCGCCCCAGATCGCTCTGTTCAAGGATGGAAAGATCGTTTACATGCTGGAGCGTCATCAGATCGAGGGGCGCAGCGCCGACGACATCGCGCAGGATCTGACGGAAGCGTTCGACAAGTACTGCGAAGAAACGACGACCGCCGCGTAATCCGTTACCCGCTACCTGTTACCCGTCGGCCGTTAGCCGTTATCGGGTAGCGGACAACTGGCAACGGGTGACGGCCGTTAAAATTCGTCCTTCTTCCGTCTCTCGATGAAAGGTTGGCCATCGGGGAGTGTCTGCGGTTCAACCTCCCTGCCGGTTTCTTTGAGCACGCGCCCGCGGATGAATGAAACCGTGGTCCCGAGCAGCAGCGCCCACACGCTGACGCCGAGCACCCGCCAGAAGACCACGCCGGTGGCCATTGCCTGCCAATCCACGAATTCGGCACGGGCCGTGCCCCAGGGCTCGCGATGAAGCCATATCAACACCAGACTCACCAGCATCTCGCCCGCGGTCTCGAACACGGCGAACAAGGGCGCGCGCCACGGCCATTCGCGAAGGGGAAATCTTCCGAGGTGCAGCGTCGCCATCCCGAGGAGAAATAGCGTCCCGAGTACGAGCGCGGACGCGAGGTAGGAGTTGGTCGCGTTACCGTGGGTGAGTACGACGGCGCGGAACAGGCGGATGACGACGCCCGTGATCAGCGCGAGCTCGACTGACGATCGCGCGATCCTGGTGAACGCTGCCGGCTCTTCGAAATCCCATTCGCTCGACTTGAACAGGCGACGGCGCTTCTCGACGGGATGGGGCTTCGTCACGGCCTCCAATGTAACTCCCGACCGGATGTCGTCCATAGATTTTCCTGCTGAATCATAGGGAGAACGAACTCATTTCCCAGATTCGACGCTGACAGCCGACGATGCGTAACTACTTGATCCAGTGGCCGATTCTGCTCCACCTGATGTCTGTCAGCATCGGCAGCGGACGGTCGCTGTCGTCGGCGTTGTACGAGTAATAGACGAACAGCGGCTTTCCCCGCACGTTCTCCCTCGGGACGAATCCCCAGTAGCGGCTATCCTTCGAGTTGTAGCGGCTGTCGCCCATCATGAAGAGCCTTCGGGGGGGAACGACGAGCGGTCCCCAGTTGTCATGGCTCGGCTGTGCAGGCGCGGCTCCAAACCGTGATGATTTGAGACCGACTTTCTTCTGCCAGTCGAATAGCGGATCGACCGTGCCGCCAGCTGCAGCATCAATTGGCTCGGTGCCGTATCCCTGCCGCTGCGCGATTCCATTTACGTACAGAATCCCGTTCCGCATGTAGAGCGTGTCACTCGGCGTTCCCACGAGGCGTTTGACCAGTGTCGGTGTCGGATCTGCTCCCCGACTGGCCTCATCCGCCTGGTATGGCGAGACGAACACAACCACGTCGCCACGCTTTGGCTCCCGGTACGCCGGCAGGCTGGCCCGACTGAACGGCACGTGCGCCCCGTAGATCGCCTTGTTGACGAAGAGCCAGTCTCCGACGAGGAGCGTCGGTATCATGCTGCCGGACGGAATCCGGTATGCCTCGATTATGAAAGCCCGCAGGACGAGGAAAATCGCCAGCGCGCCGACGATCGACTTGAGATTCTCCCAGACGGCTCTGAATCGGGAGCGGTGCGAAACGGGGCGCGCCTTTTGAGCGCGCCCCGCGTTTGACGAAGTTGCCAAGGAGCTTAGGGGTTTCTGAGGTGCTTGTTGACGAGTCGGGTCATCTCGAACATGGAGACCTGTCCGCGACCGAAGATCGGACGGAGGTTCTCGTCGGCGTTGATCATGCGGCGGTTCTTCGAATCCTGAAGACCCTTACGCTTGATGTACTGCCAGAGTTTCTTGGTGACTTCGGTGCGCGGCATTGGGGAGCTGCCCACTACCGAGGCGAGATCGCTGCTCGGCTGCATGGGCTTCATGAAGGCCGCGTTCGGCGTGCGCTTCTTGCCCGAGGATTTCCGGCGGCTGCTCTTCCGACCGCTCTTCCTTGCCACTCTTTTTCTCGATGACTTTCTGGCCGAAGACTTCCGGGACGAGGACTTCTTCCTTCCTTTGCTCTTCTTTTTTGCTGCCATCTTGTCTCCTGGTTTGGTGATCGGATGCAAGCTGCTACAGAGTGAAACGCCGTCCGTCAGGGGAGCAAACTATACTGCCGTAGGGCGAAAGCAATAGGGAATCGAAAGACTTTCCCTATGAGAAACACGGAATCCCAGAGGAGAAAAACACCATTCTGCGCTGGCAAGGACCCGGCCATCATCTTCATTTCTTCGCCCATCCCTCCAGCATCTTCACCATTTTTACGTCGTACGGGTCGGGCGAATCGTCGTCATCGGCTATCTCGTAGTTCGCCTGCGGAGTCTCCAGAATGAGCGGTATTCCGCTCGTGCGCGGGTCCTGCATGAGCCACTCGAAAGGCTCGTTGCCAATGCGCCCTTCTCCTATGAGAACGTGTCGATCCTTGTTCGATCCAAGCTCGCCCTCGCTGTCGTTCAAGTGAAAAAAGGAGGGCGGTTCTCCAGTGGCCCTTTCGAATTCGTCCAGCACCGTCTTGAACGCCTGCTTCGACTCGGTGATGTCGTAGCCCGAGGAAAAAAGGTGGCATGTGTCCAGTCCGTACCCCGTTCTCCCTCGGAGCGGCTTGGGAACGTGGGAGAGAATCAGTCCTACCTCTTCAGCTGTCTTCCCCATCGTCTTCCCCGCTCCCGCGGTATTCTCGACGAGCAGCCTGGTGTTGGAATCGATGGTCTCGAGGGCGACGACGATCGCCTTCGCGATCCGCTTCGCCGAGTCGGCGCGATCGCTGGTTAACGCTGAGCCTGGGTGAAAACACACCGCACCGACCCCGAGCGCACTCGAGCGTTCGAGCTCCTTGGTGAGTCCCGCGCTGGCTCTTGCCCACTTCTCGTCCTCGGGCGTCGCCACACTCAGCACATAGGCGCCGTGCACGACGACGTTCTCCGGCTTGATCTTGGTCTTCGCCAACGCCGCCTTGAAGCGCGCCACTCGTTCCGGCTTGATCGTCGACTTGTCGCCGTAGAATTTCGGGATAGCGGTGAAGCACTGGAGAGCTGTCATTCCCGCATTTCCCCCGCGGAGCACGGCCATGTGGAGACCGCCGTTGTCGATCGTATGCGCGCCGATGTACCAGGTCATGACGCTCGGCTTTGCAAGTACTCTACCGTCTCACTCGACGCTATCGCCAGAGGCCAGTGCGGTAGCCAACACGATCGCCGTATAGCGACCCAGACTTGTCAGGCGTCTTCCACCACACCGTGATCCTCCTGTGATCAAGGGCGACCCAGGGTGCGAGTGCAGAGACATCGTCGGGCGTGACCTGACTCCGCTGCTCGAAAATGTGGCCCGCAGATCGAGAGAGTGCGATTCCAACTCTCGGCGTCGTCGCGTTCGGATCCTCGAACACCACGACGACGCTGTCACCGGCTCCCGCTACACTCGCGGCAGATGGCTTGTTGCCAAACACCACTGCGACAGAAGCGTGAAACATTCTGCCCTTGTCCATCGAGTGTGAAAAGAAGACGCCGGCGCCTTCGGCACCTTCGATGAAATAGACCAGATGGAGATATCCGCTCGTGGCATCGTAGAACACGCCGGGAGCAGGACGATGGCAGCCGCGCCGGCCGCGATCTCGCGAATCGACAGCGACCGCAGCCTGCCAGCTTGCTCCTCTGTCACCGGAATGTTGCACCGACAGGACTACGCTGCTGTCGCTACGTAAAACCCACCAGACGCGAAACAATTCGGACTCGGTTCCCGTGGTGCGGATCGATCGGATGCACGGAACCGGTGCTCCGCTTACTACCGGAAGACCGGCGGACATTATCGCGCTGCGCGTATCCGGATCGCCCAGCCTGGAGCCTCTGTAGGAAACGTCGCCCCACTCGACTGCTTCGTTGACGCAGGCGGAGCCCATGAGAACCAGACAGGGTGTGACGAGCGTGCGAAGCTTCATTCGCTCACGTTACTCGCCAGCGCGACCGGAGAGAAGGCTGGCTGCAGCTTCTGGGGCTCCGTTTTACCCAGACGGCCGGTATCTTTGAAGAGCAGCTCCAGCCCGCCATTTTTGAGGATTCAGGAATGTCTGCCTCTGCAGTTCGGCCCAAGCGCCCCGCGTCGGCCAAGTCCGCCGACTCTCCCCGCGCCAAATCGACAAACGACGACCTCGTCGCGCAAAGTGTGGCCCCCGAGCCGGCGACGCACATCCTCACTGGGTTCAACGGAAATCGCCGCGTGCCGACGCCGGTCAACGACCCTGTCAAGAGCTACGCTCCCGGATCTCCGGAGCGAGCAGGATTAAAGGAACGTCTCCGGTCCATGTCCGCCGAGCGAGCCGACATCCCGATGATCATCGGGGGGCAAGAGGTTCACGGCGGCGAGCTCGCGCAGTCGGTGATGCCGCACAACCACCGACACGTGCTCGCCCAATGGCACCGCGCGACCCCCGCGAACGTGGAGCAAGCCATTCGCGCGTCCCAGGAAGCGGCGCGCGACTGGGCGAACTGGGCGTGGGAAGATCGGGCCGCTGTGTTTCTCAAGGCGGCGGAGCTCCTGGCCACGACGTGGAGGGCAACACTCAACGCCGCGACAATGCTCGGCCAATCGAAGACCGCGTACCAGGCCGAGATCGACGCCGCGTGCGAGCTGATCGACTTCTGGAGATTCAACCCGCACTACGCGCAGAGCCTCTACGACGAACAGCCCCTGAGTGATCGTACGATGTGGAATCAGCTCGACTACCGGCCACTCGAGGGATTCGTGTACGCGGTGACGCCTTTCAATTTCACATCGATCGCGGGAAATCTTCCCACCGCGCCGGCGTTGATGGGAAACACCGTGATCTGGAAACCGGCGTCGAGCGCGATCCTCAGCGCGTACTACATCATGAAGCTGCTCGAGGAAGCAGGACTTCCGCCCGGAGTGATCAACTTCCTGCCCGGCGATGCCAGCCTCATCTCGGACAAGCTTCTGGCGCATCGCGATCTCGCCGGTGTCCATTTCACCGGAAGCACCACGGTCTTCAACAGCATGTGGAAGACGATCGGCTCGAGTATGTCGCGGTACAAGTCGTATCCACGAATCGTCGGCGAAACCGGGGGAAAGGATTTCATCATCGCGCATTCCTCGGCCGATCCGGTTGCGCTCTCTGTCGCCATTGCGCGCGGAGGATTTGAGTATCAGGGCCAGAAGTGCTCAGCCGCGAGCAGAGTCTACATCCCCGAATCGATCTGGCCCGAGGTGCGTGACCGCACCGTCGCGATAATGAAGGACATCAAGATGGGAGACGTCGCGGACTTCCGGAATTTCATGGGCGCCGTGATTGACAAGAAGGCCTTCACGAAGATCGAGGAGTACCTCGAGCACGGACGCAAGAACGCGAACATCATCGCCGGTGGTATCGCGCGCGGAGAGGACGGCTACTTCATCGAGCCGACGCTGATCGAGACAAAGGATCCGTCATATCGACTCCTCTGCGAGGAGATCTTCGGACCCGTCGTCACCGCGCACGTCTACCCCGATTCGAAGTGGGAGGAGACGCTGCGGATAGTCGACGAGACATCGCCCTACGCGCTCACCGGGGCAGTGTTCAGCAGGGACCGTCAGGCAATCCGCGAGGCGGCGCTCGTACTCCGCAACGCGGCGGGCAACTTCTACGTCAACGACAAGCCCACGGGCGCAGTCGTCGGCCAGCAGCCGTTCGGCGGAGCTCGCGGGTCGGGTACCAACGACAAGGCCGGTTCGAAGCTCAATCTGGTTCGCTGGATCAGTCCGCGCGCAGTCAAGGAGACTTTCTCTCCGCCGACCGACTACCGCTATCCGTTCATGGCCGAGGAGTAGCTTTTCTCGGCGGCTCCATCTGCGTTGGTTCGAGATCTCCGCACCGGTCAGTCGGAGTTCGTGCGAATGAGCAGTGTCGCCGCCGTGAATTCTAGGCAATCCGTGCGCGCATTAGAAACGCCTCAGCGCGGCTTCTACGTGCGCGTGGTTACAGATCTATGCAGGAGAGGCGCGGTGTCCTCGTAGGCAGCGTCTCGCGTAGCAAGAGACTCGCGCGCGCCGTTGTAGTTTGCGCGCGAGGCTCGATGCGTGTAAGCGAGTAGCTGCCGAAGAGGACACCGCGCCTCGACCCAAACCGAGATGCGAAGGAAACGCGCCTAAAACCGAGCCTCGACATAAAGATGAGCGCGCACGGATTTCTCGGGATAGATCCCTTTGGCAACATCGATGCGAATGAGTCCGTCCATGAACGACGC
>Ga0184619_10000531_pt1 | contig 12988 bp, 15 predicted proteins | sample PLM0_60_b1_FD_133146 | JGI IMG/M metagenome (GOLD analysis project Ga0184619, IMG submission 133146) | Groundwater sediment microbial communities from an aquifer in East River, Colorado, USA - PLM0_60_b1 | ecosystem: Environmental > Terrestrial > Soil > Riparian zone | place: USA: East River...
AAGCACGTGTGTTTCCTACTTTGCGGTGGCTCACGCGGGCTCCTCCGCAACGGGGTTCGACAGCACGCCAAGACCCGCGATCTCCACCCGAACAGTGTCGCCGGGATTGAGGAATTACGGCGGCTTCCGCGCCCCGCCAACCCCAGCAGGCGTGCCGGTGAACACGACGTCGCCCGGCTCGAGCGTAAACCCGGCACTCAGGTACTCCACGATCTCGCCGATGCCGAAGATTAATTGGTCCGTGTTCGACCCCTGCTTCAGCTCGCCGTTCACCCACAGCCGGACGTCGAGATTTCCGACATCCACCTCGTCCGGCGTCACCAGCCACGGCCCGATAGGCCCGTGCGTGTCAAACGACTTGCCCATCATCCAGGTGGGCGAATGGAACTGCCAGTCGCGCACCGAAACGTCGTTGCCGATGCAGTAGCCGGCGATGTACTCATCGGCGTCATCTGCCTTCACGTAGCGCGCCGTCTTCCCAATCACGAAGCAGAGCTCCGCCTCCCAATCCACGGCGCGGCTGACGCGCGGGATGTAGATCGGGTGATCGGGCCCCACGATACACGTGGGCATCTTCGCGAAGACGACGGGGCGCTGTGGTATCGGCTGCCCCGACTCTTCCGCGTGGTCCCGGTAGTTCAGCCCGATCGCTAACGCCTTCGGCGGCCTTGGCACTGGCGCCTCGATCGCCGCTTCAGTCGCCGGGATGGTCGTGCCAGCGGCGAGCGCCTTCTTCGCACGCTCTATCAGAGTGCCGTCTGCCAGCAGCTCAGTCATCGTGACGCCGATATCCGCAATATCGCCCGATTCTGTGAGCACCCCAGCTCGCGTACCGCTGGCGTGCCTGAATGTAACCAGCTTCATCTGGCTGACTGCCGCCGAAGGGCGGACACCTTCCTCCCCGTTCCTGCTTCCTTCTTCCTCATCGTCAATTCTTCGGCGGGTGCATTCCCGCCATCAGCTCGGCGAGGTCGTCTGGTCGCAGGAACGACGGGGGCGGCGGCGGGCCCCATGCGTACAGTCCGCGCATACCGTCCCAGACCCGCGGCTCCCACACCTGGTCCTCCGGGATGCAGTCCATGTCGCTGTAGTACTCGGCGAAGTTACCCGCCGGGTCGCGGAAGTACCAGAAGAAGTTCGAGGCCACGTGGTGCCGCCCGAACCCCAGGCGTGCCGCGACGGGTCCTTCGACAGCAGCGCCTGCGCCCCCAGGCCGATCTCGTCAACGTCCTCGACCTGCCATGACGTGTGGTGGAGGAACTGCACCGGCGCTGCTTGCAGTAGCAGGTTGTGGTGGTCCTCCGAACCAGCGCAGGAAGAAGGCGCGGTCCATCGCCTGGTCGCTCAGCTTGAAGCCGATGCCCTCCATGAAGAAGCGCTTGCTCGGCTCGAGGTCAGTGGTGCCAATGACAACGTGCCCGAGCTTGCGGGGTCGCGCCGAGGGCGCCGGGCCTTCCTGTGGCAGCTCGTCCGATCGGCCCGAGCGGTCGATGCGGCCGGGGCCGTTGTAGACCGGCGGCGTCGCGGCGTCTTGCTGGATCCGCGGTGCGACTTCGACTCGAACGCGGACGGCGGTGCCGGGGTCGGTTGTCATCAAGCCATCCTCTGTGCGCTGGACATCGACATCCAGTGCGCTCACCTGCGATGCGACGCGGTCGACGTCGTCAGGGTTGTCCGCGCCGAGTGAGAGCTCGAGGAGCCGGCGGAGCGGCGAATGCACAAGACGCAGCTGCTCGCCGCCATCCGCGGTTGCGAACAGTCCCGGCGTGGCCTCGGTCATGCCGAAGTCGCGGTAGAACTCCGACGTCTTTGCGACATCTGGGACACCGATCGTAACGGAGTTGATGCGGTGTAGGGACACAGCTACCTCCTTTTGCGTGCGGGCGTGAGTTTGTTTGGCATTTTCGTCGTTTCAGACAGAAAGAGCGCCGGGTTCAACGGTTCGATGTGGCCGTTTCGGTCACGTCGCATCGCCCGAGCACCCGCAGCCATCTTGCGGCAGAGGCTTGCAAGCGTGCGCTGCTCCTGGACCGTGAGGCTGCGCGTCACCTCGACCTCGAGCACATGCCAGTCCTTCTGGACTCGCGTCACGAGATCGCGCCCGGAATCGGTGAGTTCGACCGTGACGAGGCGACGATCGATCTCGGAACGGATGCGGCGCACGAGGCCCCGCCTCTCCAGCGTGTTCACAGAGCCGACGATCGCGCCCCGAGTGACCCGGAGCACCGCGGCGAGCTCGCGCGTTTCACGCGGGCCGGAGATCCAGAGCGTCATGAGCACTACAAAACCGGCGTGCCTCAGTCCGTGCGGGCGGAGTGCGAGGCTCTCCATAGTGGCGATTACGTCCATCGCCGAGTGGTCGAGGTTGAACACGGCGGCCTGGGCATCGAGATCGGTACCGGTTCGCGCGAGGAAGGTTTGGATGAGCTGTTCGTAGGGCAGTAGGTCTTGACGAGTTGGCATATCGTTTAGTATTAAACGATTAGCACGGAACGATGTCAAGGGGTAAGGAGAGAAACATGAACGCTAGTGAACGCCGAGAGTTCGTGAGATCGCACCGGACGGCGGTGTTCGGGTATCAACGAAAGTCCCACGGGCCGGCGATGTCGATCATCTACTACGTCATGGACGGCGACGACATCCTTGTCTCGACGATGGCGGCGCGCGGCAAGACGGGTGCGGTCCAGCGCAATTCAAAGGTGTCGCTGTGCGTACTCGACGAGAAGTGGCCACCTACCTACGTGGTGGTGTACTGCGACGCGAAGGTCGAGACGGAGGAAACAGCCGTAGTCGACCTCATGATGCGGATCGCGGGCGTGATGGCCGGCAACCCGATGCCTGAGGCGGTGCGACCGATGGTGACGGAGGGAGCCAGGCGGGAAGGCCGCGTGGTCTTACGCCTGCGCCCCTATGCGACGTTCTACACGCCACCACGCCATGTGAATTCGGCGGCGGACCTCCCGACTCTGACCCACGAGACATCGGCCAGCATCGCCTGGTAGTCGTATGGAAGAAAAGGAGACACCCCGATGATCCCCGAAGCGCACCGATATTTTGGGTCACCAATTGTTGTCGCGTCCGGTGCCCGTCCGTCAGTGTCCTCGTGGATCCACTACGTGATCTGAGAGACCTGATTATCCACCGGCGGTGTGAAACAGGCTGCCGATCAGGAAACCGATGGCTGCGGCGCCGAGGCCGATCACTAACATCTGAGCGCCGCTCTTGCGCCAATCCCCGACGAGTGTCTTCGCTGAATAGACACCCACGGCGAAGAGCGCAATCGCGCTCAAGGGCGATCGCCACAACGATGGCAGGAGTCTGAGGGAGTACCGTAAACGGCGCAAGCGGTATCAAGTGGCCGATCAAGGTGGAGACAGTGACGACCGCCGCGCTCTCGAGCAGCGACCGCTGTTCGACGGGCTGCAGGTGGAGCTCTTCGTCCATCATCGTATCTACCCAGGTGTCGCGGTTCGCAGCGATCGTACTGACTACATCTTCGAGAAGCTGGCCCTCGAAGCCTTTCGCCGCATAGATATCGCGGACCTCCTGGCGCTCGACCTCGGGTGCGGATTCAATCTCTTCTTCCTCGCGCCGGCGCTGCGCGAGGTAAAAGTCGCGGACAGACCCGAACGAAGTGTACGCGACTGCGCCCATCGAGATCGATTCGGTCACGGACGCGGCGAGCCCCGTAGCGATGAGAACGTGGGTTGATCCGCCGGCGGACACGACACCAAGGGCAATGCCGAGCATGTTGACGAGCCCGTCTTGTCCACCGAGGATGACGTCGCGCAGGGAGTTTCCGCCGCTGTGATCCTCTGCGTGTGACGGAGTTATTTGGCCGTGGTCAACCGAAGATTGCACAGCTCGACCGAGAGGGGTGCGACTCTCCATCCAGGGATCCTTAGGTCACGTGTCTATTGCTGGGTCGACCCATTCGCCGCCAATCAGACGACGGGTAGGTGTAGTTGGCGAGGCGTAAGTCCCGGTTCGCGCATGGATACCTCGACCGTAAGAAGACGACGCTACGCGTCTACTTATGGGGGCGGGTGCGCCTCGTGTCAAGGATGGTGCGACGAGTTAGTCTCTGCATACGGGGCCCAGCGCCTGATTCGTCAGTCACTGACGGTCGCCGCCGCCGAAAGCGGCTCTAAGTTTCCGTGGCACGCAGCACTAGGCACGGCGCTTCTCCCGCGACGACAATTAACCGTAATTCAGTTCTTCGGGTTCAAGTAGAGGTAACATCAGATACTCCATCCCGCTGATCCGCGAACCAGCATTGAAGTGACCGCCCATCCGGGGTAGGGTCGCGTGACTGTGTAGGATAAGGTACAGTTGATCGCCGACGATCTAGACCAGGATTACTGTAGCACCGAGCGGCCGCAAAGCACTCCGTATCCTCGGTAGCAGCGGCTCAGGTCACTTAAGGCCCCGGATGTAGAATGAGGGCCACTTGCTCGCGCCGGCCTCGAATCGCCATGCCATAAAGCGGTCCATCGCTGGCGGACAAGCGCGGAAGCTGGGCGACAACGCCACGGTCCATCGCAGGGCGGCAACCCCGCGAACGACGGCGTCGGCGACTCCGGCGTGCCCGGCTACCAGGGCCGCTACGACACCAACTACGACAGCGCCGTGGACATCCGACGTCTCGTCTCTGACGGGTATGCTCTGCAACGTCTGCGGGCCGCCCCAGCCAACACAAGCGAATAGCGCAAGCGCCGGCTGGGGCGAGCCTCAGCCGGCGCCTTGCTATTTACGGAACGATTGGTCGGCGAGAACGGGGCGCAGCACGACTCGCTCCGGGCGCACTCCAATCGCTCCCGCCGCATCATCGACTTCGTCGAGTCGGTCGGCGTCGACGCCGAGCCGTCATGGTTCCCGACGAGCGGGCTCGTCCACTTCGACCTGCACGCCGACAACGTGCTCGCCCTCGATGACGGCACGCTCACCGGGATCATCGACTGGGAGGTGCGTGCGCGGGCGATCACCGCTACGACCTCGTGGCCTACGCGTTCGACCTCGACGGTCACGGCCAGCAGATCTGGGACCGGGTCAAACGGCTCGTCGAGCCGCACATACGGCGGGCGTACGTCGCGCACAGGGCGCTCGGGTGCACGGACTGGGCGATCCGCCACCACCCCGAGGACGTACCCCGGCAGCTGGACCGAGCCGAGCGCTGCTCGACCGCTACGGCGCCTAGCTCGCCTTGGCGGCCGAACCGTCCCGCCGTCGGTGAAGGGCTTGCTCAGGCACAAGAGGGCCATCAGCCTCAACGAAAAAGGCCGCCGAACGGCGGCTTGCGGCTGAAGAAATCGTATCTGGAGCGGGAGACGGGGCTCGAACCCGCGACCCTCTGCTTGGGAATATTATCTGCCGCGATTTGTGTCTAACTGAACCTGAAACTGGTGTTTTCAGGCCGTCTTAGCCATCTTCTTCCGAAGGCCACAGCCCTTTGCCTACGGGCCTGTCGTGTTTCGCAGGCAACGGCTTCCGCGTCATTCTACCACTCGACTGCGCCGATCAAAGGCCGTCCTGGAAGCCAACCGTTATATGCGAGCCGTCGCAGAACGGCTTGTTGTTTGACGCCCCGCAGCGACACAAGGTCACACGGTGGCGCACCTCGTACGTTTGGCCATCGGACGAACGGATGGTGATGCCGCCGCGTACCCAGAGTGGACCGCTCACGCCGGCCGCGGGATCTTCGACAAGTCCAATCGATTTCTCCAGTTCAGGTTCAACCGGTTCGCCCGTCGATTTGTCCCAGATGACAAGGCGTCCGGACGGACAGTTGCCCGCCATCCGCTCGACCAACTTGCGCACCCGCGGATCGTTGGACTGCTCGATCAGCGCCCAGATGCTGCCGTCAGGGTCGCAGAACCGGCCCGAGGCGCATAGCGACTGCTGATCCGTCAAGTCAATCTCCGGGCCTTCGACTACATCCACCTGTTCCACGTAAGGCTCGCGCGAGGCGACCTCCGTCCCATCGAATCCGATCTGGAGGTGCGTCCTGTCGCAGAACGGCTTGTTGGAAGAGTGGCCGCAGCGGCACAGGGCATAGGTCTCCTTTACTTCAAATTCCGGTCCTTGCTGCCAATCCCGGGACTGGCCCTCCGCGTCCGCTTCGATCGTCTGCTTTGCCATTGGAATCTTCCCCGTGACAACATACGGTCCGTTCCGAGTGACCGTGATACTCATTTCCGTGGTTTCGCCAATCTCGCTCATGTTTCTCAGCTCCTCCATGCCGTCGGCTAGTCTAACGTGTGTCTATTCCTTTAGAAGACGCTCGGTAAGCACAATCTCAAAGACCTCCGCCATCGTTCCCTTGCGAGCCCAATCGCGCTGAAGCTCGCACGCCAACGACACCCAGCTGATCGGCCGGCCACCCGCTTGAACGACACGTTCTAGGCCGGCTCGATGCGCTTCGACTGACGTGCCACCGATTGCGTCGACAACCGGATACACCTCGTACCCGTCGCGTAGCGCGTCGAGGGCGGTGAAGGCCATGCAGACCTCGGTCCACAGCGCGCAGAAGATGAGCTTCCGGCGCGCGGTTGCACGCACGGCAGCGAGGAAGCCGACGTCTTCCCATGAGTTGACGGTGGTGCGGTCAATCGCGGGGTTATCGCCAAGCAGCTCGGCAAGCTCGGGAACTGTGTTCCCCTGGCCGGCTGCGACGTTGACAGTGGAATGGACGATCGGCAGGTTGAACGCCGCAGCCGTTTTTACGGTCGACACGATGTTCTTCCGCAGCAGGTCAGTGTCCATCGAACGGACAGCCGCGAACTGCGACGGTTGATAGTCGATTACCAGAAGCGCCGAGTTCTGCGGCGTCAGGAGATGGTCGGCCACTTGATCACGGATAGGAGCGCTGGTCATTTGAGCAGTATCCTTTCGATTTCATGGGAACTGGTTGTTTCGGGATCTGTCAACTGTCATTTCGCCTCAGGAAGGCTACCGCGTGATCGAGCGCTCGTTGAGAGCTGGCTAGAGCCCCCACATTGACCTGAAATACGTGAGGCATACCCTGCCATAGCTCCAGCGTGATCGGCACCTCGGCATTGCGTGCCTCGACGGCGAACCGGAGTGAATCGTCGAGGAGAATTTCCTGGCTACCGACCTGAATGAGGATCGGGGGAAGGCCACGCGGAGTACCGAACAGAGGCGAGGCTCTCGGATCGTCTAGCGGGAATGCTCCGGCGTATGCTTGCGCGGCGCCAGCCAGTGTCGCTTGGGACAGCAGCACGTCATCCCCCGCTTTCTCCTGAACGCTGCGCCCGCTGAGCGTCAGATCCAGCCACGGTGAAAACAGCACGGCAGCATCGACGCGCTTTCTTTCGGGCAGCTCCCAGAGCGTCGCGAGGGCGAGACCGCCGCCGGCTGAATCACCGGCAATCACAATTCGTGGATAGCTAGCAAGGAGGCTGTCCGCGGCTGCACGCGCCTGGTCGATAGCGACCGGAATTGTGGCCTCCGGCGCGAGCGTATAGTCCAGGATGAACGCTGAGCGCTGCGCTCGTGCCGCAATCTGGCTGACGAAGCCACGGTAGGCATGGGCACTGCCCATCACGTACGCGCCGCCGTGGAGGTACAGCATCGCAGTTTGCGCGCTGCCAGAAGATGGCTCGCACCACATACCCGGAGGTTGAGCTGAGGTAGCGGGCCGAAACTTGACGCCGTCAGCGATCGGCGTCGTCGCTATGAATTTGTCGTAAAGGGCGCGTGGTTGCTCGCTTGTATCGGACCAAATTGATGCGAAGCGCTCGTAAAGCGACGGCAACAGCTCCGCGTCATGCTCGTCCAGCGGGATTTCGATGAATTCGCGATTCTCCATTCCTGCCCTCTATCTCTTCGGCACCTGCCGATGAATTACTCTACCCACTCGTTACCGACTGTTTCTGGCTCTCAACCGTTCTGGACGGCGAGACCGACGACTGATCCGTCATCGACATCGCTCACGGTCTCGCCCGAGTCCCGGACCATCGTTGCAGCCGCATCCTCATCGCGAATAATCAGAGTGAACACCAGGCCAATCAGGCCAAGGATGGCACTCGCGAAAAAGGCGTCGTGATAGCCAAGCACGCCTGCATGCGCCACCGCGTTGGCCGAAGCGCCAAGGCCGGCATCTGCCGTGTGCGCGTGAGTGCGCTCGATAAGAACTGTGGCGAGCAAGGCGACCCCGACCGATGAAGCGACCTGGCGGTTCGTGTTAAAGATCGAAGAAGCCTGGCCGGTGTCTTCGGGCTTGATTGTTGCGAAGCTCGCGGCCTGAAGAGGGACGAAGGTGAACGCCATGCCAACCCCCGCAGGGCGAGGATCGCTACCAACCAGAACGTGCTCGTCGACAGGTCAACTAAGAGCAAAAGTAGCGATGACGCCACGAAGATGGACATCGCGAATGCCAGCATTCGCTTCGGCCCGATCTTTGGGTACAGCCATCCGGAGACGGGGGCGAGCGTCGCCACCATCACAGCGGTCGGCATAAGTATCAGCCCCGTCTTTATAGCGGAGAAGCCGCGCAGCTGTTGCATGTAAAGAGGTAGCAGAAACAGCACGCCAGTCAAGGCGGCCATGGCCGCAAAGTAAACGATGTTCGAATTGCGGAACATATGGTCGCCGAGCAGACGCAGATCGAGCATCGGTGCCTTCGAGCGCAACTCGGCAACGACGAAGGCGCCAAGAAGAATCCCGCCGACGACTCCGGTCGAGACAACAGCCAGAGATCCCCAACCGGCCTCCGGACCTCTCGAGAGGGCGAAGAGCACAAGCACGAGGCCGGCCGCCGATAGGACAAAGCCGGGAAGATCGAAAGCGCCCGAGTGGGGCTCGCGATCATCGCGAACAAACAACAGCGTGAAGAGGATGGCGGCGAGGCCAATAGGTAGGTTGACGAAGAAGATCCAGCGCCATCCCACGTAATCGACCAGCGCCCCACCGAGTACGGGACCGATGGCCGGCGCGATTACCGTCGGGATGGTGACGACAATCGAGGCCTGGGCGCGCTCTTTTGGCGGGAAGGCGCGGAAAAGCATCGTCATCCCGACGGGCGTCATCATGCCGCCGCCAACCCCTTGCAGCACACGGAAAGTGATGAGCGACGAGGTGTTCCAGGCAAGTCCGCAGAGAGCCGAACTGCCGATGAACATCGCCAGAGCAAAGACGAAGACTCGCTTCGTGCCGACCCGGTCACCGATCCAACCGGATGCGGGTATCCAGATAGCCAGGCTGAGCAAGTAACCAGTAACGACCCATTCGAGGGAGGCATTGCTGGCGTGGAAATCGCGGCCGAGAGTCGGCAGGGCAACATTAACGATCGTGATGTCCATGAGGTCCATGAAAATGCCGAAGACGAAGGCGATCGCGACCAGCCACTTGTAGTCGAGGTTCTTCAGCTTCATGGCGACCTCCGAATTTACCTTCAGGGCGTCGGCGCTCGGGTGCTGTGCGCTTGGCGTTGCGCTACGCGCGCCTGAGCTTGAGCACTGGAATGGTGCGGACTCCAGCGGTTTTGTCTGCGTACTCGGCAAAGCCTGGGTACAGCCGCGCTTGCTCAGCGTAGATGCGGTCGCGGTCGGTGCCGGTCACTTCGCGGACAGTCACGCTGTACGTCTCGGTTCCGCGTTCGACACTGCCGTCTCCGGCGGCGGTCAAGTTGTCGTACCAGTCCGGGTGCGTGGGCGCTCCACCCTTGCTCGCGAAGACGTAGATGGCGTCCGGCTGAGTGTCGTCCGCCAGGTACATAATTGGAGTGACGTACTCCTGCCCGCTCTTGCGCCCGCGGTGGTGCAGCAGGACCAGCGGCGCTCCCTCAAAGACTCCGCCAACCCTGCCCTCGTTCGCTCGGAACTCCGTGATTGTCTTCGTGTTCCACTCGTTTGCGTCGCTCATGTCGAACTCCTCTCCTTCAGAATCCCAAGGTAGGACCAAGTTGACGGCGTACCGGCAGGCTGGCCATCACGGGTGCACGTATGAGGCGAAGCCGCTATCGAGGCGGATCGACTCCATGACCCAGAAGGTGGTGCTGTGCGTGAAGACGTCAGCCGCCGCCAGCACACCGGTGTACTTTTCAATCACGGGCGCGGCGGCCGCCTCGGTGACGGCGTCGAGATATCCCTTAACCGCCGCCCAGCTGTTCGAACCGTAATTCGCGAAGAACGGCGTCGGATCGACCTGGGTCAGGGCGGTTCGCACGCTGGCGTCGATGTCTGCCATGTACTTCTGATGTAGAGTCACGTCGTCTCGGGTGCCGAGCCGACCGAGATGGCCGCTGATGAGATGTTTCCAGGGGTACGCCAGCGCCTTGCCGGACGCCTCAATGTAGCCGGGAACGTCGCCGGTTAGGTTCGACATGTACACGGGCACCCAGCCCGAGTTGACGATATCGACCATCATCAACGTGTCGTGATCGGGGAAGTGGATGAGGCTATTGTCGGGTGAGTGGTTGGCCCCGAACCAGGAAAGCTCGATGCGCTCGCCACCGATTTCGAGGGTCCGGGTATCGCTGAACGTCTCCTCGTTCGGCGGCCTGGCCGGGTCGTTGTCGCGCAGCAGCAGCCGACGTGTCTCCTCGTGACCGATGCGTATCACGTCCTTGTCGAACAATGACGACGCGCCGATGTGGTCGGCGTGGTGATGCGAGTAGACAAGGTATCTAACCCTGTTGATTTCGCCGTTGGAATCGGCGATCTCATCAATCGCGCGCTGGATGTTGTGACCAATAGTCGGCGGCGCGTCGAACAAAACGACGCCGTCTGAAGTGGTCAGGAAGGCGGCCTGGTACGTCCCATCCGTCACCCAGTAGAGGTTTCGCTCGACCTGTCCGACGTAGTAGCCCTGGTGGTTCAGCGCAGGACCCAACGCCGTCTGTGGAACCGGCGCGTAGTCAGAGAGCCGTGCGCTGGCCTGCGTCTTTTTCGTGTCTGGGCTCATGCTCCCTCCTCAGATCAAAACCATTAAGTGGTCAAACAAAGTAATCAAACGCTTGTATGACTACATTCGCAGACCAAGCAATCGCTGTCAAGGTTCGCGAAAATCAACTGCGCCGGGGCAACGTCACGCCGCCGAAGGCTCCAGAAAGGGCCGGCAGAACCAGTCGCTCTAGGTGCCTGCGAGATCTGCCCCTTAGGCTTGTGCCAAGCGGCGCAAGGATCGCCCAGTTCAACATTCCGGCGACCAGTCGGGTGCGGAGTACCAGCTCTGCTGCCTTGATCCGCGGAAAGTAGGCCTTCAGCACTCGTACGCACTCACCATCGATCTGGTCGAACTTTGTGCCGAAACGTCTCCACCCCTCTGGCGCATCCAATGCAGTCCGCGCGACAAGGCGCATCACAGCGAGATCGCGGCCTCCCGAGGCGAGCGCCCCGATCATCGGCCGCGCGAACGCTTCCGCCAATTGCTCGACGCTTGAGTCCGGGCTTAGCGCCCCAACCGCGTCGTGCTGAGCGTCCAGGTAGTGCTCCAGGGCATCCTCTATTGCCGCATCGCAAAGCGACCTCAGGGAGCCGAAGTGGTAGCTCACTGCCGAAACGTTGGCATCGGCGGCACTCGTGATCTCTCGGAGGCTCACGCTATCCTCGCCCCGCTCGGCGAGCAGATCCAACGTGGCGTCCATCAGCCTTGTACGCGTGCGCAACCCGGCCTCTCGACGCTGGTCGACTTTTGATGAGTCCACGCAGTTAGTCAATCACACGCTTGAATAGCCGTCAAACGGAGGAGCTCGCCACCAGACGCTCATCTAGTGGGCTTCTGTTATGTTGTAAGAGGTTCAGTACCGCCTCTTTAATTTCGGGTCGCGGTCAGAATATATACATGCTGTATGTATAAAAAAACACCAAAATTACCAAACGAATTTAATCGGTCAAGTAGTAGCTGTCCACATCCAGAGTGACACTCCGCTCTTGCCCTTTCTTCCTCAGCATCTCTAACCTGAATACCAATGGTCAGACGAGGGCCGGATACCGAGCGCGGCAAAGCGGCATCCAACCGCGGCGCCCTCAAGCACGGCCTCCGCTCCGAGGAGGCCCTTATCCCCGGCGAGTCACCCCATGACTTGCGACGACACCTCGACGGCGTCTTCCAGAGCTGTCAGCCGGAGGGTTATCTCGAAAAAGAGATCGCCCGCCTGATCGCGCTCGGCCTTTGGCGGCGAAGGCGCTTGGAGCGCTACGAGATCCAGAGCATCGCCGCTCACATCGGCAGCGCCGAAGAGGACCTCCAGATCGCCCAGGCCTACGCCGAGGGAACACTCTCTAAGGGCGAACTCCCAGACGTCCCAGCCGCTCGAGTCCAGGCCAGCCGCCGCCGCCGTGTCCTTCCGCCGGACGCCGACTTCGACAAGATCATGCGCTACCGCGCCGCCGAACACCGCCAGCTTCTCCAGCTCATGCACGAGTTCGAAGCCCGCCAGGCCCGCCGCCGAGTCGAACGCTCACAACTCGCCCGCTTCGACTTCACCGCCTCGCCCGCCCAATGACCCATTCCCTATTCGCTGGGGGTTTTGAACCGCAGATCGCCCCACCTTCCAACCTTCCACCCTCGCCCGCCCCGCGGGAGACCTGTCCGCCGCAGGAGGAGGGTCTCCGCGCAGCAGAGGGGTGAGGGCACATCCGGCAGCACCACCAGAAGCTCTCGCATATCAGCAAGCGCGAAGCGAACATGGGCGCCTGACGGCAACGCACAACAGCGAGTCTTCGTATGATAAGACGGATGTCGGACGGCGAGCCTTATCCACCAATTGGCGATTACGCGCTGCTGGGCGATATGCATTCCTGCGCGCTTGTGTCGAATTCCGGCTCGGTCGACTGGTGCTGCTGGCCCCGCTTCGACAGCCCGTCAGTGTTCGGCCGGCTGCTCGACTGGCACAAAGGCGGGCACTTCCAACTCGCCCCGCGCGGCGTCCGCTCCGTCGGCCGGCGCTACCTGCCGGGCACGAATGTCCTTCAGACAACCTTCGAGACGGATTCCGGTTCCGTCCAGCTCACGGACTTCATGCCGG
>Ga0184619_10000532_pt1 | contig 12936 bp, 11 predicted proteins | sample PLM0_60_b1_FD_133146 | JGI IMG/M metagenome (GOLD analysis project Ga0184619, IMG submission 133146) | Groundwater sediment microbial communities from an aquifer in East River, Colorado, USA - PLM0_60_b1 | ecosystem: Environmental > Terrestrial > Soil > Riparian zone | place: USA: East River...
AAGAGAAAGAGGTTCTGAGACGGATGTCGACTGGCGAGCCGATCCCGGTCGACCGCGTCGCCACGCCGCGACAGATTCTCGACACGCGCCGGCACATCGCCGAGCTGTATATCGACGAGCGGATCGTGGACTACATCGTCGAGATCGTCCACGCCACACGCAATCCGGAGCAGGCCGGACTCGCCGAGCTCAAGCCGCTCATCGAGTACGGCGCCAGCCCACGCGCGACGCTGGCTCTCGCGCAGGGTTCGCGCGCCCACGCCTTTATGCGCGGACGCGCGTTCGTGACCCCCGACGATGTGAAGGCAATTGCGCCAGATGTGCTCCGTCACAGAGTGCTTCGCACCTACGAGGCAGAAGCCGAGGAGGTTACGAGCGACGAGATCGTATCCCGGGTTCTAGAGGCGATTCCAGCTCCATGATCGAGTTCCTGCGGGCGAGACGGCGACGAAAGGAGGCGCCAAAGCGTACTCCCGAAAAGCCCATGGGCGTACCGCCGGAAATCCTTCGGCAGGTAAAGCTCATCGAGCTCAAGACCCGCGGCCTGGTGAATTCGGTGTTCACTGGCGAGTACCGCTCCGTCTTCAAGGGCCAGGGAATGGAGTTCTCGGAGGTGCGCGAGTATCAGCCGGGTGACGAAGTCCGCTCCATCGATTGGAACGTCACGGCCAGAATGCGCCGGCCATTCGTCAAGCGCTACATCGAAGAGCGCGAGCTCACGGTGATGCTTGTGGTCGATCTCTCGGGCTCGGAGAGATTCGGAACAGTGAATCGATTCAAGAGCGAGTTGGCCAGCGAGCTGGCCGCCGTTCTCGCAATGTCCGCTGTCCGCAACAACGATCGGGTTGGCGTTCTTCTCTTCACCGATCGAATCGAACACGTGATTCCGCCGAGGAAGGGGCGACGTCACGTTTTGCGGATCATCCGCGATCTGCTCGCATTTGAGCCGGCGGGTACCGGGACTGATATGGTGACGGCGATCGACTACGTCGCCAAGATGCTGAACCACAAGGCGATCGTCTTCGTCGTCTCAGATTTTCTCGAGGCGGACATCGATCACCCTCTCAAGCTGTTGGCCCAGCGCCACGATGTCGTCGCCGTGACGGTCGAAGATCCGAGCGAACGCGACCTGCCGGACATCGGAATCGCGCGCTTGATCGACCCGGAGACCGGCGAGACCACCGAAGTCGACACGAGCCACCCAGTGGTGCGCGACTCCTACTCCTCGCGCGTGTATGCGGAGCGGGATCACAGAAAGCACCTCCTGAGGCGCCTCGCGATCGATGAAATAGCAGTGCGCACCGAGGGCGGAGTGGTCGAGCCACTCCTCCGCTTTTTCCGGGCGAGGGAAACGCGGGCTCGCCGGCGGTGATTTCCGCGAGCATCGGACTGCTGCTTCTTCAAGCGGTGCTGCCCCAGTCGGTTCAAGCGCCCGCGACGGAGTTGCCGGTGCAAATGGGCTACAGGGTTAGCCCGGACACCGTGTTGATCGGCCAGCCATTCAACCTCTTTATCAAAGTCCGCGCTCCAACGGGCGTGCGATTCGAGTTTCCAACTGGCCCAGATACTACGACTCAGAACGGGATCCGTCCTATAGAGTTGCGGGGCGAAAAGCTCGTCACGATGCTGGCCGACACGGCCGTTGCGCTCTACCACGTGGTAGCGTGGGACATTGGTACTCAGCCTCTCAAGTTTCCCGATGTGCGCGTCACGCTTGACGGTCAGGAGCGGCGGCTTCCACTCGGCGGAGCATCGGTGTTCGTCAAGTCGGTTCTACCGGCTGACACTTCGCTCCGAGTTCCAAAACCGCCGCGACCACTCATCGTGCTGCCGGTCTTCAACTGGTTGCTCTGGCTCGCGCTTCTCGCCGCGGCCATCGCTGCCGCACTCGCCTGGTGGGCGTGGCGTCGCTACCGCAACAGGCCGAAAGCCCCGCTGGATCCGTATGTTCGCGCGCAACGCGAATTCGCGCGCATCGAGCAACGGCGTTTGCTCGAGGAGGGACGCTTCGCTGAATACTACGCGGCGATGGTGGATGTCACCCGTGAATACCTCGCGGCGCGGGTGCCCGGCGTGCGGCGCTCAAATACGAGTTCGGAGCTGTTGCGCACCATGCAGCCACGGGATGGCGTTGAGTCAGAGCTGCCGAGACTGCTCGAGCGCGCCGATCTCGTAAAGTTCGCGCGCGCGGACGTCTCGCTCGAGGAGGCCAGAGAAGCTGGACTCGCACTTAGAGCGATCGTCGACCACGTCGAGGCAAGGATCAACCCCGAATCTGAACCCGCGAAACGCGCTGCCGCCGCAAAGGAGCGTGCAGCGTGAGCGTCTTCGGCCTGTTCGAATTCTATACCCCGGAGGCGCTCTGGCTGCTTCTTTTGCTGCCGGCGTGGTGGTTGTGGAGACGGCTCCGTCGCAAGGACGCGATCGTATTTTCTCGAACGTCAGTGCTGGCGACGGGCCCGCATGTCGGAAGCTGGATTCCCAAAGCGATCTTCCTGCTCAGAAATCTCGCTCTCGCAGCGTTTGTTGTTGCACTGGCGCGCCCGCGCTCGGGAGCGCACACGGAGACGCAGACGAGCGAGGGAATCAACATCGTCCTCGCGATCGATCTCTCCAGCTCGATGCTGGCGCTCGACTTCCGCCCATACAATCGCATTCAGGTCGCGAAAGACAAGGTGAAGCAGTTCATCGCGCGACGCACATCGGATCGGATTGGAATCGTGGCTTTTGCCGGTGAGGCGCTCACCCAGGTTCCACTCACGACCGATTATCAGGTTGTGCAGCAGGCCGTCTCGAACCTTCAGGCTGGCCAGCTTGAAGATGGAACGGCGATCGGGACAGCGATTGCAACCGCTGCCAACAGACTGCGCGACGCGCCCGGCAAATCGCGCGTCATGATCGTGCTCACCGACGGGATCAACAATCGGGGCACGGTCGACCCCCTTGTCGCGGCGAAGGCGGCTGCAGTATACGGAATAAAGATTTATGGGATTGGGGTCGGAAGCTCGGGCATGGCGCCGGTACCCGTCGGCCGGAACGCCGCCGGTGGCTTGAATTTTCAGTATCAGCCCGTACAAATCGATGAAGCACTACTCAGTAACATTGCGCGGATGACGGGCGGCAGGTATTTCCGCGCGCGAGACGCGGCGGCGCTCCAGAATGTCTACGGCTACATCGACAGAATGGAGCGCGCTCCGGTTCGGTCGACGACAACCGTGAGGTACAGGGAACTGTATCGCTGGCCGCTCATCATCGGGATTCTGGCGCTGTTTGCCGAGTTTGCACTGGTCGCGTGGAAGGCGCCGCTGCCATGACGATGGTTTTCCGCTTCATTCAGTGGCCCTGGGCGCTGCCGCTCATAATCGTCCTGCCATTTGCTACGGCGTGGCTCGTCCGCTGGGGACTTCGCGCGCGGGCGGAGCGCCTCAAGCGTCTCGGCACCCCGTCGATGATTGCGCGCCTGGCGCCTTCGCTTAGAACAGATCATCCGTGGACGAGAGTCCTTCGTGCGGCGCTTGCCACCTTGCTGCTTGGTGTGGCGATCGTGGGACCGCGATGGGGCGTGGAGCAGACAGTAGTAAAACAACAAGGCGTGGATGTCGTCCTCGCGCTCGATGCATCGAACTCGATGCTGGCCACCGACGAGAGGCCGACCCGGCTCGTCGCGATGAAACAGGAGATCAACCGCCTGAGGGATCTGTCGCCGGGCGATCGCTTCGCGCTGCTCGCCTTTGCCGGGCGAAGCTATATCCTCACTCCGCTTACTGTAGACAACAGCGCCCTCGATCTGTTCCTCCAGAACCTCGACCCAACAATCGTAGGGCAGGGCGGCAGCTCGATCGCCAGCGCGATCCGACAGGCGACGAACCTGCTTGCCCTCAACAAGTCGCAGGGTGACAAGGCGATTGTACTCATGAGCGACGGTGAAGGCTTCGACAACGCCGACGAAGTTCTTGCCGAGGCGAGACGCGCCCGCGAAATGGGATTCACAGTCATCACCGTGGGCTTCGGCACTCCGGCCGGCTCGACGATTCCAATCGTGCAGAATCGGGTCGCAACCCAGAAGCGCGACGAGAACGGAAACATCGTCGTCACGCACTACCAGCCGGATCTCTTGAAGGCGATCGCCGACGAAGCGAAGGGTGTCTTCATCGATGCGAGCACGACCGATCGGGCGGGGAAGGTGCGAGCTGCGCTCAACACTCTGCATGCCAATCCTAGATCCGTGGTCTCGGGTGAGAACCTCGGCATTCAGTACCAATGGTTCGTTCTAGGTGCGCTGATTCTCCTTGCCTTCGACACCTTCGCGCAGACTCGCCGCCGCCGTCGAAGAGCTGTTGCTGCCGCGGCCACTACGGCGACGATGCTCCTGCTCACGATTTCGTGCCGAAGGGCACCGCCGCGCGACAAACCCGCGATCGAGCTTTACAACACCGGCACCAGACTCTTGATGCGCGATTCGCTGGCGCAGGCGATGCCACCGCTCACGAGTGCTTCCGATTCGAAGGATGGAGAGGTCCGTCACCACGCCCGGTTCAACCTCGGCCTCGATTATCTGGTGCAAGGCCGGCGCGCGAAAGACTCCGCTGACGCCCCTCTCGACAGCGCTCTCTACCGCTATAAGCAAATTCTGGAAGTCGCAGTGGCCGATTCTGACGCGCGCTGGAATTACGAGCTGGCGTTGCGACAGAAAAAGGGCGGGGGTGGTGGAGGTGGCGGTGGCGGCGGCGGAGGAGGAGGCGGGCAGAGCCAGAATCCAAGTCCATCACCCGCTCCGAGTCAGAATCAGGCGCCCGCTCCTAAGCCGGTACCCGGCATGACACCGCAGCAGGCGGAAGCAGTGCTGAACGCGGCAGAAGACAAAGAGACGGACGTACAGGGGAAACGACAGAAAAAGAATGTCCCGACCCCACCAACCGGCAAGGATTGGTAGCTTCGGTGTCAGGATGCCATTGATCTCAATCCTTCCCAGCGCCGTCGCGGATCAGATCGCGGCAGGAGAGGTCGTAGAGCGGCCGTCCTCGGTGGTGAAGGAGCTGGTCGAAAACTCTATCGACGCTGGCGCTGCCGTAATCGAGATCGCGCTCGAGGACGGCGGGCGGAAGCTGATTCGGGTGAGCGACGACGGAACGGGGATGTCGGCGGAGGATGTGCCGCTCGCGCTTGCGCGACATGGAACCTCTAAGATCAGCAAGGCTTCCGATCTCGTCGGCGTTTCGACGTTTGGGTTCCGTGGCGAGGCGCTACCCGCGATCGCTTCGGTCTCGCACTTCGAGATCCAGACCGCCGCTGCGGATGGCGCGGGAACGTCGATAAGAGTGAATGGTGGTCAGATCTCACCACCCGTCCCAGTCGCGAGACGCCGCGGCACGACGGTGTCAGTTAGCCAACTGTTCTACAACGTTCCGGCGCGGCTCAAGTTTCTGCGCAGTGCGCGCTCCGAATGGAGAAGCGCGGTCGAGTCTCTCACCGCGCTTGCGCTCACTCAGCCCGGTGTCCGCATCATTCTGACCCACGACGGGAAAAACGCACTGACCCTTCCTCCAGTGTCGAGCGCCCGCTCACGGCTTGGCGCCATCTGGGGCGGTCGCTACGCCGAAGATCTGCTGGACGTCGATGACGTGGCAGGCCCGGTTCACACCAGTGGGCTCGTGCAGCGGCCCGCCGATGTGGGCACGTCGACACGCCGGGCGTTTCTTTCGATCAATGGACGCGCGGTGCGCGATGCCGGCATCGCGCGCGGCGTCGAGGCCGCTTTCCGCTCCACGATTGTCGCGGGTGTGCGACCGTCGTTCTTCATCAACGTCACCGTGCCCGCCGATGCAGTCGATGTCAACGTGCATCCTGCGAAGGCGGAAGTTCGGTTCCGCGATCGTTGGACCATCGAGCGCGCCGTCGAGACCGCTGTAAGGCGAGCTCTCGGTAACTTCGACAGCGCGGCGGCGCTGGGATTTCGCGGGTCGAGTTTCAGTTTCCGTCCTGCCGACATCGCGCCGAATCCTGACTCCGAGATTCTGCGACAGATTGCGGATCGGGACGAGCCGTTGTTCCAGACATCCGAACTTGCGAGCGCCGATGACGAATACGCTGCTGAGATTTCGAGCACCCCGGTAGCAGCGGCAACGCAGACGATTCCGCCCCTGTTCCAGCTGCGACACACTTACATCGCGTTCGAGCACGAAGAAGGTTTGGTTCTGATCGACCAGCACTCGGCCCATGAGCGCGTCCTCTACGAACAGTTCATGAACACTCTCGAAAGCGGAGCATCCTCTGCACAGCGCCTGCTGCTTCCGCTCACCCTCCACCTGGGTCCGGCCGAGGGGGAGGCATTCGATTCACATCGCGAATATCTCGAGCGGTTGGGCTTCGAGGTCGAGGGATTCGGCGGCCATACGCTCATCGTCAACACAGTGCCAATGCCGCACCCGCGCTTCGACGCAGAGCGCTGCTTGCGCGAGACGCTCGATGCATTGACGGGCGATCGCGTCGCCGGTGTCGCGGCCAAGCACGAGCGCCTCGCGGCCACCGTCGCCTGCAAGGCGGCAATCAAGGCTGGAGAGGAGTTGTCGCAGGGGGAAATGCGATCCCTGTTTGCGGCGCTCCGCGACACCACTCTTCCTGCACACGACGTTCATGGCCGCTCGACGATCGTTCATCTCACCTGGGACGAAGTAGAGCGGCGGTTTGGCCGCCGGTAAGCTACGGATCATCTGCGGCCCGACGGCTGCGGGGAAATCGGCCCTCGCCCTGCACCTGGCGGAGATGTACGGCGCGGCGATCATCAGCGCGGATTCGCGCCAGATCTATTGCCGCTTCGACATTGGAACGGCCAAGCCGACGCAGGAGGATTGTGCGCGCGTGACTCACTTCGGAATCGATGTCGCCGAACCCGAAGAGCGCTTTTCGGCAGCGCGATGGGCGGCCCAAGCCGACGAATGGATCGGGAGTGCGGGTGAGATCGACAAGGAGCCAGTCATCGTTGGCGGAACGGGTCTTTACATCAAGGCACTGGTCGAGCCGCTGTTCTCCGCGCCGAAGCTCGATGCAGCGCGGAGGAGCGAGCTAGAGCGCGAGCTCGAGTCAAAGTCGGTATCCGACCTGAGGCGCTGGTCCAAGGAGCTCGACCCCTTGCGTGCGCATCTTGGTCGCACCCAGCTCGTGCGGGCAATCGAGACAGCGATTCTTGCAGGAAAGCGAATCAGTGAGCTGCACTCGCTCGAAAATGCGAGGCGCGAAACGAGCGAGCCGAGTCATTCGCCCACCTATCTCGTCGTCGATACAGGCGCTTCGCTCGGGGGGCGAATCGCGGAGCGCGTTGAACAGATGCTGGCAAGGGGATGGATGGACGAAATCGAAGAGTTGTCGCGGGGGATCGCCCCCGACGCGCCGGCATGGAAGGCGAGCGGATACGCGGTGATGCGCAAGCACGTCGAGGGCAATCTCGATTTGTCAACCGCGAAGGAGCGGGTCATTATTGAGACACGACAATACGCAAAGCGCCAGCGAACCTGGTTTAGGCACCAGCTGTTGCCGGCTGCCGTGACGCACGTGAATCCTGAAGACTCTCAAGCCCGAGCCGTCGCGCGAGAGTGGTGGGAGAGAGCTGAGTGAATATTGGCATCACCTGTTATCCGACGTACGGTGGATCCGGCGCCGTTGCGACGGAGCTGGGCATCGCACTGGCGCATCGTGGACACGAAGTGCACTTCATAACGTACAGGCAGCCGTTCCGGCTTCCATCGTTCCTTCCCAGAATCTTCTTTCACGAAGTCGACGTCGGCCGCTATCCGTTGTTCGAGTTCCCTCCGTACGACCTCGCGCTCGCGGTGCGAATGCACGAGGTCGTCAGGACCCACGGGCTCGAGCTGCTCCACTGTCATTACGCGATTCCGCACGCGACCAGCGCCTGGATCGCGCGCGAGATGCTGCGCGAAAGCGACGAAGACGTCCACCTGATCACGACGCTTCACGGGACGGACATCACGATCGTCGGGCAGGATCCGTCTTTCTATCCGATAACCAAATTCTCGATCGAGAAATCGGATCGGATAACCGCGGTATCGGAATATCTGCGCGAGGAAACCTGTCGCGCCTTTGGTTGCGAGGGACTCGAGATCGATGTAATTCACAACTTCATCGATCCGGATGTCTACAACCGCGAGAAGTATCCGCCGCTTCTGAAGAATGAATTCGGATCCACGAAACCGATTCTCATGCACATCTCGAATTTCCGCGCGGTAAAGCGCGTGCGTGATGTCGTGCGCATCTACGCCGAAGTGAATCGCGAGCTTCCGAGCGTGCTGGTAATGATCGGGGACGGTCCCGACCGCCCCGCCGCTGAAGAGGAAGCACGGATACTCGGCGTCGAGGGATCTGTGTCGTTTCTTGGGAAGATCGATCAGATTGCGCCCCTGCTTGCCGCGGCCGATCTGTTCCTGCTGCCCAGCCAAAGCGAGTCATTCGGGTTGAGCGCACTGGAAGCGCTCGCGTCGGGCGTCCCGGTAGTCGGTTCAAATGCCGGCGGACTTCCCGAAGTGATCCGCGACGGTGAGACCGGGATCCTGTGCCCGATCGGGGACATCCCGGGCATGGCCGCGGCCGCACTCGAGATTTTGCAGAATCGGAAACGGTGGTCCGAGATGAGCAAGCTTGCCACCAAAGACGCGCGGGAGCGATTCTCGCGCGACGCCATCGTCACCAAGTATGAAACACTCTATCAACGATCACTCCCTATCCACCAATCATGACACCACTTCAAGCGACGGTGCTTGGGCTCATACAGGGACTTTCGGAATTCCTGCCGATCAGCAGCTCCGCGCACCTCGCGTTGGCGCCCTGGCTGTTCGGCTGGGAAGACCCGGGCCTCGCGTTCGATGTCGCACTCCACTTCGGGACGCTGATCGCCGTTGTCTGGTATTTCCGCATGGAATGGGTGGCGCTCATTCGCGCGGCGTTCGGCATCATTACCACGGGCCGGATCGAGACTTCTGAAAAGCGCAGGGTGATCTATCTGATAATTGCTACGATTCCCGGTGCGATTGGTGGGTATCTCCTCCAGGCACAAGCCGAATCGGCACTTCGGAATCCACAGCTGATCGCGATCGCCCTCATCGCGATGGGAATTGTACTCTGGTTGGTAGACAAGCTGGTCGACCAGGCCCGGGTGCTCGGCGAAATGCGCTGGATCGATGCGCTGCTAGTCGGGTTGTCGCAGGTAGTCGCGCTGATTCCCGGCGTGTCGCGCTCCGGTTCCACGATAACTGCGGCCCGCGGACTTCGCTTCGACCGGGAGGCCGCTGCTGAATTCAGCTTTCTCATGAGCACACCAATCATCGCCGCGGCGGTGATCATGGAAGGGTCGAAAGCGCTGCAACAGGGCGGTCTCACCAATGAACTGATGGCGGGACTCGTCGCCTCGGCGGTCAGCGGCTGGCTCGCGATCTCTATCCTCATGCGCTATGTGAGCCGGCACAGTTATGGAATCTTCGCTCTTTATCGTGTCGCGCTTGGGCTTGGGATTCTGGCGGTGATCTACGCGCGCGGTTAGCGCGGCACGATTCGACGGGGCCACCGCGGAAGACCTGGAGCGCCTGCTCGGTCTTCCACGGGTGGAACTCCTGGAATCCACGACGTCTACGCTCGACGTCGCGCATCGGCTAGCCGCGGAGGGTGCGCCGGCGGGAACTCTTGTCATTGCAAACGAGCAGACGGCCGGGCGCGGCAGGGGAGGGAAAGAGTGGCGGTCACCTGCAGGCGCCGGCCTCTGGCTCACGCTTGTCGAGCGTCCGGTCGATACGTCTGGGCTCGTGGTGCTCTCACTTCGCGTCGGACTTGCCGCGGCGGAGGCTCTGGACCGTTTCGCCAGCGAGCCGATTCGTCTCAAATGGCCCAACGATCTTTACGTAGAACGCGGCAAGCTCGCCGGCATCCTCACGGAGGCGAGGTGGCGCGATCAGGCAGTGGAATGGGTCGCGATCGGACTCGGCGTCAACGTGAGTGCGCCTAAAAACCTGCAGAATGCCGCCGGCCTGGAGCCCGGCTCTGATCGCCTCGACATTCTGAGTGAGCTCATTCCTGCGCTTCGCTTCGCGGCGCAAGCGAGTGGACCTCTGGGCGTGGACGAGCGGGAGGCGTTTAACGCGCGCGACATGGCGCGTGGAAAAGCCTGTGTCCAGCCGGCCATTGGGCGTGTCGCCGGAATCACTCCCACTGGCGAGCTTCTCGTCGCGCTGGCAGACTCCGTAGTTCCATTCCGCTCGGGCTCACTTGTACTACGGGATTCTCAATGATCGTCGTGTTCGACGTCGGCAACTCCGAAATCACAGTTGGGATCTTCGAGGGTGAAGACCTCGTCTCCCACTGGCGCCTTACGACGGGAGCTCCCAGAACGGCAGACGAGCTCGCACTCCTGATAAAATCATTAACGGGCGACACGATCCCTTCACCGAACGCCCGGACGGGATCGGCCATCTGCTCAGTGGTCCCGGCGATAACTCCGGTGCTGGCGGAAGCGTGCGAAATGTGTTTCGGCCGCAAACCCGTGATGATTGATGCCCGCGCCAAGCTGCCGATCAAGCTCGACGTCGAGGAGCCGTTCACAGTGGGTGCGGACCGGATCGCCAATACGCTGGCGGCCAGCAGGATCCACAAGAGAGACGCGATCGTGGTCGACCTCGGGACCGCGACCACCTACGATTGCATCACTGCCAGCGGCACCTTTTTGGGGGGCGTCATTCAGCCCGGAATCATGATCTCGGCCGACACGCTCTTCCGGCGGGCGGCGCAGCTTCCCGCGACCGACATCGTGCCCCCGAAAAAGGTCATAGCCCGCCGGACCGATGAGTGCATTCGGGCGGGCGTCCTGTACGGGGCCGTTGATTCGATCGATGGGATCGTGCGGCGAATCAAGAAGGAGTGGCCGGGGAAGAAGGCCCCGGTCGTCATCGCCACCGGCGGCATGGCGGAGGCTATTAAGCCGCATTCCGCGGAGCTGGAGCTTGTCGATCCCTTCCTGACCCTGAAAGGGATCCGAATCGGGTATGAGCTGCTGACCGACTGACCGTTGGGAAAGACCCGGCTTAGGGCCGTGCTTTCTGGGTTGACTGGGCCTGTCGATAGGGGTAACTTGGGGTCTTAGCACTCACTACCGTCGAGTGCTAACAGCAGAGCTACTCAACCCCAAGCCACTATTCCAGCAGAAGGGCAGCTAACTATGGCCACAAAAACGCAAACCAGCACCAAAGTCGCTCCCCTCGCAGATCGCGTCGTCGTCAGAGCGCTCGAGGACACGGAGACAATGCGCGGCGGACTCTTCATTCCCGACACGGCCAAGGAAAAGCCGCAGCAGGGTGAGATAATCGCGGTCGGCCCGGGCAGGTACGAGAAGAACGTTCGAGTCCCGATGGAGGTCAAGGTCGGCGACAAGGTGCTCTACGGAAAGTACAGCGGCACCGAAGTGACCATTGACACCGAACAGTATCTCATCCTCCGCGAGTCTGACGTACTCGCGGTCGTGAATTAAACCAGACACCCAAAGAGCGATAACATGGCAGCCAAAGAACTACACTTTAATACCGATGCGCGCGCGGCTCTCAAGCGCGGCGTCGACCAGCTCGCCGAGGCGGTCAAGGTCACGCTTGGCCCCAAGGGACGGAACGTCGTAATCGACAAGAAGTTCGGTGCGCCGACCGTAACCAAGGACGGCGTCACCGTCGCCAAGGAAATCGAGCTCCCCGATGCGCTTGAGAACATGGGCGCCCAGATGGTGAAGGAAGTCGCGACGAAGACCAGCGAGCTCGCTGGGGATGGGACTACGACAGCGACCATTCTCGCCCAGGCCATATTCCGCGAGGGCCTGAAGAACGTCACCGCCGGTGCCAATCCCATGGCGCTGAAGCGCGGTATCGACGCCGCCGTCGCAGCCGTCGTCGAAGACCTCAAGAAGATGAGCCTTCCCACCAAGGGCAAGAAGGAGATCGCCCAGGTCGGCTCCATCTCCGCCAACAACGACAAGGAGATCGGCGACCTCATCGCCGAGGCGATGGAAAAGGTTGGTAAGGACGGCGTCATCACCGTCGAAGAGGCCAAGGGCCTCGAGACGACGCTGGAGACCGTGGAAGGAATGCAGTTCGACCGCGGCTATCTCTCGCCGTACTTCGTCACCGATCCGGAAAAGATGGAAGCAGTCCTCGAGGATGCTCTGATCCTCATTCACGACAAGAAGATCTCCTCGATGAAAGACCTGCTCCCGATCCTCGAAAAGGTCGCGCAGTTGGGCAAGCCGTTGCTCATTATCGCCGAGGACATTGAAGGCGAGGCGTTGGCGACTCTGGTCGTCAACAAGCTCCGTGGCACTCTCCGCGTGGCCGCGGTGAAGGCTCCGGGCTTCGGTGATCGCCGCAAGGCCATGCTCGAGGACATCGCTGTTCTCGCGGGCGGCCAGGTGATCTCAGAGGAGCTTGGCCTCAAGCTCGAGAACGCAGTCGTCACCGACCTCGGACGTGCCAAGCGGATCGTCGTCGACAAGGACACCACTACGCTCATCGATGGTCAGGGCGACGAGGAAAAGATCAAGGGACGCATCAAGGAGATCAAAGCGGCGGTCGAGAAGACGACTTCCGACTACGATCGCGAGAAGCTCCAGGAGCGTCTGGCCAAGCTTGCCGGTGGGGTGGCGGTGATCAACGTTGGTGCACCCACCGAAAGCGAGATGAAGGAGAAAAAGGCGAGAGTTGAAGACGCGCTTCACGCGACTCGCGCCGCAGTCGAAGAAGGAATCGTTCCGGGCGGCGGGGTCGCACTCATTCGCGCGCAGAAGGCGCTCAAGTCCCTCAAGCTCTCGGAAAGCGACGAGCAGATCGGCGTCGACATTGTCCGTAAAGCGATCGAGGAGCCGATGCGCATCATCGTCCAGAACGCGGGTGGCGAAGGCTCGAT
>Ga0184619_10000533_pt1 | contig 12936 bp, 19 predicted proteins | sample PLM0_60_b1_FD_133146 | JGI IMG/M metagenome (GOLD analysis project Ga0184619, IMG submission 133146) | Groundwater sediment microbial communities from an aquifer in East River, Colorado, USA - PLM0_60_b1 | ecosystem: Environmental > Terrestrial > Soil > Riparian zone | place: USA: East River...
CGACTCATTCCCAGTCCGGCCCGGGGTTGTGCTGATGTGTGCCGGCATGTAGATACGTGCCGTCGTGCAGGAAGTAGCGCCGCTTCCCGAGGCTGACACGGAGATAGCCGGCGCGCGACCGCAGCAGCCGCCACAGGCGTCCGCCAGCCGCCCGCAGCATGCGCGAGAGGATCGACATCGCGCTCATGCCAGGATCGGCCGCGCGGGGACGGCCCGCCAACTGGGAAGCTCTTCGAAGCGCTGGCGCAGCCCGTGCCCGAAGGCCCCGATGCTCTCGGTCGCGGCGTCCTCCGACCCCCGCATGCGATAGACCATCGCCACCCCTTCGAGCACGGCTTGCTTCGCATCCTTGTCGAGCTGGTCGCCGACCGTGTAGTTCACCTGGACGTTCGCGATCCCGCGCGGGAAGATGCCGCCGTCTTGGCGATAGACGCGCCGACCCTGGGCCACGACGGTCTTCGGTCCCGGCACCAGCGTCTCGTCGGGGTTGGTCGCATCGAGCCCGATCTTGATGGAGCTGAGGGTGGTGACCGGTCGGTCGAGCCAGAGCCACGGCGTTCCCGTGCCATCCAGGACGACCGTGACCCCAACGCCAGCGGCCAGGTAGGTGCGATGTTTCACCTGCTCGAGGATCGCTTCGACGCGATCGGCGAGCTCGGTCAGGAAGGTGTCCTGCGCTGCGTCGGTGATCCCGAGCCATGCCTTCACCTCCGCCAGGCTCACGAGGTCGGCCGCCACGGGGTCCGCCCCGTTACTCGGTCGGGGGAGGCGGCTCTCCCTGAGCGGGCGGCGCGCCCGTGCCAGTCTGCACAACGGATGCGGGGGCATCGATCGTATCGAGGGCCCGAGCAGCGTCGAGCGCGTCCCGCAGGGCGCTGTCGAGCGCGCCGACCTGGCCTTTGTCCTCGAGCTCGGAAAGCCCCACCATCTTGTTCTCCGGTTGCGCGGCCTGCTTCACGATCGGCTCCTGTTGCACGGATCCCTCCACCAGGACGAGGCCCAGGCGGGCGACGTCGGCCTTCGGGATGGCCCGCCCCGGCGCCGCCAAGAGAAAGGCCGCGGCGGGATCCCCGTCCTCGAGGACCCGCGTCCCGCCGGCGTCCAGGTAGAGCCGTCGATCGGCCGCGAGCGCGCCGTCCTCGGGCTGATCGGGATCCCCACCGGCGCGCAGGATCGTGATGCCGCCCATGCGCCGCGCCGCTTACCGGTAGAAGAGCACGAGCGAGAACTTGCCCGCCGTGAAGGCCGCCGTCGCGATCACGAGCGCGGGATTGCGCTCCGCGGTCGTCTTGACGGTCGTCGCCCCCGTGAAGACCGGGATCAGCGACTTCCGGCCGACCGTGAGGCCCGCCTGTGCGGTCGCCGCCAGCAGATCCGCGGCGCCTTCCGAGTTCAGCGCCATGGTGCCGGTCGCTGAGAGGCAGGCCGTCAAGATGTCGAGATAGCCGCCGAGGAGCACCGAGCCGAGTGGGATGGGCCCGTCTTGCGTGCGCAGGACGATTGTGCTGACGGCGCCGCCATCGATGGCGAAGTCGTAGTCGCCCTGCCAGACCTTCCACGCCTTCGTCCCCGGCATCGTAGGCATCGTGATCCTCCGCTACTTGATGACGACTTTGATCAGTCGCTGTGCGCCCTGCGCGACCGGGGCGGCCGATGTGCCGCTCCGCACCTTGAGGAATGCGGCCGAATTCAGCGCCGCGGGGGCTGCGAAGTACACATCGCCGACGCTCGAGGCGATCGATATCTCGGCCGCGGCCGCATCCTTCAGATCCTTGAACGTGACCCCATCATCGGAGCCCTGAAACGTGATCACGGCCGCGGTGAAGGTGGGGACGAGGAAGCCGACGACGACCCCTTCGCCCACCTCCACCACATCGGACAGACTCGCGGCATTCGCAATCGTCGCGGTCTGTACAGTCGGCCGAGCCAGCCCCACCGCTTACAGCCCGGTGACGGTGCAGAACGCCGCCGGCCGGCGCACGACGAACGCGACCCGCGCGTCGGCCCGGACCGTCTTCTTGCCCTCGGTGAACTGCGTGCCGGTGAAGCCGACCTGGATCTCGATCCCCTTGCGCTCCCAGAGGTGCGAGAAGCGCGCGAAATCGCCGACCAGCGCCGTGCCCACCGTCAGCACCTCGTTGATCGCCACCGGGACCCCGAAGAGCGACATCTGCCCCGGATCCGCCGGATTGCCCATGATGTAGATGCCGTCCGCCGTCCGCATGAGGCGGAACGTCTGCCAGTCGGTCGAGTGGACCGACACGGCGTCGGGCTCCGCGCGACCCACGGCGCGCACCTTCGTGATCGCCTTGAAGACCGCGTCGAAGTGCGGATCGGTCGAGCGGGCCTGGGTCTGGATGCCGGCGACGGCCGTGATGCCCGTCAACGTCACGCCCGTGCCCGGGCCAACGAGGACCTCGCTATCCATCTTCTGCCGGACGCCGAAGCGCAGATCGGTGTCGATCAGGGCGGCCATCTGCTCGACGTCATCGAGCTGCTCGTCCGTGACCGGGATCGAGTCCGTGAACTTGCGCACCGGCGAGGTCCGCTCGGTCCAGACGTAGACGCTCTCGAGGTAGGTGCCGGCCTCGGCCAGCTCCGCCGCGTTGATCGTATACGTCGTCTTCTCCATGTAGATGATCGACGCGTTCTGCGTCTGATCGACCGGGATCAGATCGAGCGTTTGGATGGGACGGGTCGCGAACGGCACGACGTCGGCGATGCGGGGCGGCCGGGGCGCGAAGCCCGCGGTCGTGCTGAGCAGCGTCTTCAACCCGTGGGCCTTGAGCAGCACCACTTGCGGGACGCGGTTCTTCAGCCAGCCTTCCTGATACTCCTTCGACGCCACCACCTGCTGGCCCAGGGTCTGCTCGCCGGCCGGCTCCGGATGCGGGCCGTCGCGCCGGCGCTTGGGGTTCTTGAGCTCGTCATCCCGGCCCTGGTGCTCCTTGATCTCCTCATCGAGCTCGGCGTCGGTGGCTTTGGTGAAAAGCTCGTGCGCCTCGTCGCAGGCCTTGCGGAACTTCTCGACCGCGTCCTTGGAGTCGGTGGCGCCGAGCTTTTCGAGCAGCTCCTTCTTCGAGAAGTCGCGCTCCTCGCCGGCGAGGCGGATGACCTCGCTCACGAGATTGTGCTTCGCCTTGGCTTCCTCGCGCAGTTCGATCGAGCGCTTCGACATGAGCCCCTCTCCTGGAATCGGTATCGGGGGGGCTCACAACGACACGAGCCCCGCACAGAACTGATCTGTACGGGGCTCGAGATGCGGCTGGCCCTCAAGATGCTGCGTCTATCATATGCCAGCGGGCCCGGGCCCGCAAGCGGCCGATGGGCCGCTATCGGCCGTTGGGCAGGGAACGGACCAGCTGGTCGAGGTTACAGCCGCGACGCTGGAGCGACCGACTGAGGTGCATCCAGGCGAGCGCGAGCAGCTCGCGTTCCTCCTTCGGCGAGGCGGCGAGCCCCCGAATATGCACCGTGAGATCGAAGCCGCCCGGCACCACGAGGACATCGCTCTCGGCGGTGAATCGTGCGAGCGGGATACTCATGGGCCCAGTCGGGCAGCCACGCGATAGGCCTCATCGCGCTGCTGCGCGAGCGCCTGGCGCTCCTGCTCCGCCTTGGCGTCCGCGACCTGCTGGGCGGCGGCCTGGGCGGCCGCCTGCGCGCGGGCTGCCTCCTCGTCGGCCTCCTTCGTGCCGACCGTCCGGGTGTCGACGCCCGCCCCCAGGAGCACGGGCGACGTCTCATGCACCTTGAGCTTCTGGAGCACACGCTCGACGCCCATCTGCTCCAGTTCGGGCGTCACCTCCCCCGTCTCCAAGACATCGTAGCCGTAGGACCATTGCTGGTTGGCCCCGAGTTCCTTTATCACGGTGAAATGCTCACGGCCCGCCTGCGTGTCGAGGAAGAACTTCCCGACGAGCCGGGCGTCCGTGGGGGTCGTCTTGATCACGCCCTTCCCGACCGGCAGCTCGCCGCTCCAACTGGAATGGCCATAGGCCGAGATCAGGACTTCCGCCCCTTCCTCGAACGCGCCGGGCAGGGTCCAGTCGCGATCCTTGTCCTTCACGTTGAAGGTGGCGAAGACCGCCTCGATCTCGCCCTTCTCGGCATCTTTGATCTCGACGGTGATCGCCTTCACCTCCACCGTGCCGGCGCCCTTGCCCGCCCGCCACTGGCGGACGCTCGCCGCGACCCGGCGCTTCTGGGTATCCTCGGCGGTCTCGCCCGTGATCTCCTGGATGGCGGGATCCTTCAGGCAGCGCACGATGAAGGCATCCTGCGATTCGTCGGCCTGCGGTTTCGGTAGCGGCATCGGTCAACTCCTGTTCGGTGACAATTCGTACACTAGATGGAGCGGTCCGAACACCACTGATACTTGGTACGTGTATGCGTTCCAAAAGAACCCAAGACCTTGAGCTCTCCAATCACAGCGCAGCCTTGGCAGTGACATCGCTCCAATCCCCCTTGATCCGGCTATCGCCATCCCCTTGGCGGCGCAATCGGCGGTTTCGGAATCAGTCTTACCAGCTAAGAAGGCCCTCAAGATTCAGCGCACCACTTGCTGTGCTGGATGGGCATTCCTCAAGCTCCTTTCAGGTCAGCGCCAGGTCCGGGCGCGGCGCCAGTAGGCGAGGTCAGACGGCGTGTAAAAGCGTTGCGGGATCCGGATCACCTGCAGCTGCACGTATCCGTAGGATCCCGCGATCCCGAATCCACTCAGCTGCACCGGCACGCTCGGCGCAGCCAAGCCTGCCTTCCCACCCCCCCCAGCCGCGCCCCGCGCGGCGAGCGCCCGGCTCGCCGCCAAGCCCGCCTTCCCGGCGGCACCGCTCCGACCGAACCCGGCGAGGGCGCGCTGCGCCGAGAGCCCTGCCTTCCCGCTCTCTCCTGCCGTCCCCCGTGCCGCCAAGGCGCGCAGGGCGGCGAGCCCCGCCTGGCCGCTGGCTCCGGCGGTCCCCCGCGCGGCGAGCGGCTTGCCGTTGACGAGGCTGGCCTGCCCGACGGATCCCGCGACGCCGCGCGCGGCGAGCTGCTTGAGCAGCGCGAGAACGCCCTGGCCGCTGGCACCGGCGACGCCCCGCGCGGCGACCTGCTTGAGGATCGAGACGGACCCCTGGCCTCTGGACCCGGCGACCCCCCGGGCCGCCAGCGCGCGGTTGACGCCGAGCCCGGCCGTGGCAATGGCGGCCGCCGTGCCGATGGCGACCAGCCCGCGCAGCACGCTCAGCGACGCCTGCCCGCTCGAGCCGGCGACGCCTGCTGCGGCGAGCGGGGGCTGGCTGCCGCTCGTCGCCGTCCCGACATAGATGACGGTCGCGCGCCAGCGGCCGGAGGCGTTGATCGTGCTCACGCGAGTTCGACCATGCTGAACGGGTCGCAGAGCGACCGGCCGGGGGCGTCATACAAGGCGAGTGAGGCGCGCCGCTCTTCCGTAAATCCCCACGGCGTGGGGATCGTCGCAAAGGCGTACTGCTCGGGGTGACTGTAGTAGTTCCCGGGGATGTCGCACGGGCTGATACTGATCCCTGAGGCGGTGCCGAAGTATCCCCCCCACTCCCCGGGGAACACTTGCATCATCCCCGGCCCCCCGGTCATCCGATAGAACATCACCAATCCTCCAGGATGGTGACCGAGACCTCCGAAATCGGCCAGATCGTGGCTTTCGTTTGGAGGAACGCAATGCCCTGGCCGGGCGGAATCACGAGCCCCCCGGGAATGGCGGTGACGATGCCCGCGGCCGCGATGGCGGCCGCATTCCAGCCGATCCCCAACTCGCCCGCGACGAGGGTCGGTTGGACCGTGAAGGCGGCGAGATCCAACAGGAAGCCCGAGGGCGGCGCGATCGCGTTCTCGGAATGGTGGGCGATGACGGCCGTGACCGTACTGCCCGCCGTGCCGCGTGTCGAGATGCGCCGCGGGCGCAGGCCGTCCGCCGCCGTCCCTACCGCCTCCTTGAAGATCGCCCACTGGATCAGTTTGATCCGCTGGGTGGCGTGGGGATTCCAGACGGAGAAAATGGCATGGTCGATCGTGGCGACCGTCTGAGCGGTACGACCCCGAACGGTATACATGGCGCGTCCTCCCTAGGCGTCCGTCACGTGCCGACGATGAGCCCTTGCGCGATGAGGTAGTCGCCGACGACCCGATCGAGGTCGTCGCGCCGCGGGGTCGCGGGGTCGCCCGCCTGGGCCATGAACGGGTCCGCCTCGGCAGCGACGATGCTCAGGCCGTACGAGGTGAGCGGCGTGTAGTCCTCCCCGACGAGGTAGCCCTTGGTGTAGGACACGGCGACCGACCCGTCCCGGTTCAGGACGATCGTCTCGATCCGCGCGGCGAGCGTCGCGGGGTCGCCTCGGAACGTCCTCATTTCAGTCGTCCACCAGCACGAGCTTGTTCGCCGCGAACGTCGGCGCATCGTTCTGGTTCACGATCACCGGCACGACCTTGTGCACCAGCGCCCGTCCGGCGGCCGTGATGTCCACGGCAGCGCCGCCCTGTGTGGTCGAGACCTCGAACACGTCCGCCGTCAGCCCGGTCGCGATCACGAAGTACGTCGTGTCCTCGGCGAGCCCGGCGGGTAGCGGCGTGTCGCCGGGGAACTGCTCGACCCGGACCTGATCGTTGGTCGTCAGCCCATGCGCCGGGCTCTGGATCGTGTTGCCTGCGACGTCGCTCGTGTTCACCAGCGCGGCCAGTGGCGAGCCGTCGAACAGCATGATCACATCCAGCAGGTTCCCGACGGTCAGCGCGTCGAAGATGCCGATCGCGATGATCGTGACGGAGCCCGCGTCCGACTTCGCCGGGAAGGTCATCGCGCCGGCCAACGTCTGCCGCCCGCCCAGGCTCGCCCCGGGCGCTGCGAACGTGATGGCCTGTCGCGCGTAGGCCCCGTAGGCGGTCTCGGTCACGGTCCCAGCCTCGTGGTCCGTCACGGCGGTCAGGAGCCCGGCATAGACCGCGGCGGGCGCCGTGAAGGTCGTCCCCCGATACAGGTTCAGGATCTTGTCGCTCGCGTAGGTCGTCCGCATGTTAGGGCTCTCCCCCGGCGTCCGCCCCCGTGCCGCCATTCCCGCTCGCCGGCGGGGGCGGCGCCGGCGCGCCGGCTGATGGCGTGGGCATGAAAATGTCGTCCTTCTCGTCGGTTTTGAGACCCAATTCCCGACGCGCTTCCCCGCGTTTCACCACGCCGCCCACGAACAGCTTGACCAAGCGCTCCCCCCGATCCTTTTCATCCTCCCACAGCGCCATGACCTCGGTCGTATCGAACGCCAGCCGGTAGGCCTCGGGGTCCAACCCGAAATCCGGTAAGAGCGCCCGATCGAGTTCCTCCGCCAGAATCTTCTGGAGCGGGATCAGGCAGCCCTTCCAGGTGTGCTGGATGAGCTCCTTCATCGTGGCCCCGACTTTCGTCTGCTGCAGCCCCGTCCCGAAGCCCACGACCGCGGCGGGCAACCCGATCGCCGCGCAGATCCGCTCTTCGCCGATATCGCGGATCGGGCCGACGTCGAAGCCCTGGAGGTTGTATTGGAGCAGCTGCGCCTTCGTCGGGGATCCCACCGCGAGGGTCTTGCCCCGCCGCTCGCCCGTGAAGTTGGCGTCGATGTAGTCGCGCACCTCCTTCACATCCTCCTGCGCGCTCGCGGGACTCCCCTCCTGGACTTCCGGGGAGATGACCACGCCGATGATGCCGAGGTTCCGGAGAATCGACGCCGTGAACGCGCAGGCCTGTTCGTCGGTATAGACCTCGCGCATCACCGCGGCGAGCTGCGAGAAGCCGCGCCGCAGGTTCCGGGGATCCTGGCCGAACCGGAAATGCACGACGTCCCGCGGCGCGATGACGAGCGGCGGCCCGCCGCCGGTGTGATACAGGTAATGGGTGATGAAGTCGCGGCCGCCGGGCGCCGCCCAGGGGGTCATGAGCCCCCGCGGCACCCACCAGAGCTCGATGACGTCGCCGATCACGTTCCGGATCTTCAACCAGAACGCCTCCCCGAAGCAGTAATCGAGGCACGTCGCCATCCACAGGTTCCGGCCCCCGTAGAACGGGTTGGGACGCGCCAGGAGCTCCCGGAGCGGGCGGACGCGCGTGTTGCCGTGGCTCCGCCGGATCGTCCGCCACTGCTCGTCCTCGAGCTGCTGGACCACCGTCCGCGCCTCGGGGAAGGTCCGCATGAAGAAACAAAGCACGGGCGAGACGAGCGACGAATCGAGCCCATCGCCTACCGCGAGGCCGTAATCGAACTCGCGCGGGTTGAGAGAATCCGAGTACGGCCAGAAGGTCCACTGCACCGCGCTCGCGTGCTGCATCTGGCGCAAACTCTTCGCGCCGGCCGGGCCCCCACGCACGAGCACCTGCGCCCCAGGCGGGAGCCGCGCCAGGGCCGCGCCCTTCGGGGCGGCGGGGCCCTTCCCGTTCCGTCGCTTCGCGCCGGTCCGCGTCACTCGTCGATCGCCTCACGCACCGCCGTCCGGAAGACATCGGGCCAGGCCAGCGGATCCTTGAAGTAGCCGCAGGCGCCACCCAGCGTGGAATGCGTGCCCTCGACCTTACAGATGGCGCTCGGCGCATGTGTGACAAACCGCTCTTCCCCGGGTTCAGCCTTGCGGCCTTTCGCGTCGTGCGCCGTCACCTCCCGCACGGCGTCCACGATCGCCTTCACCGCGGCGTTCGCCCGGGCGAGCTCCTCCTTGGTGACGTCCTCGAGTTCCCGGTCCAGCAACGCCGCGATCTGGGGGTTCTTCATGAGGCTGCGGTCGATCTTCGCATTCTTCACGATTTTCCGTTCCGGATGCAGCGCCCGCCGGATCGCGCGGACATACGCGCGGAGCAGCTCGTCGAACGTCCCGGTGACCCCGGAGCCGGCGACGTCGGTAATCACTTCTTGGGCGAGCGCCAGGTCCGTGCCGGTCAGATCCTCGATCTCGGCGCGGAGGGCCTTCGCCAGGTAGCCGTCCTTCACGAACTCGGTCATGCGGAAGCGCTTCGTCGTTGTGTCGGTGGCCGGGGCCATGGGCACTTACTCCTTCGAAGGGGGGATGGGGCGCCACCGCCAGCCGCTCGTCGGCTGCACGATCGCGCGCCCCAGGGCGAGAATCGTCGAGACCACGCCGTCGATCTTGCCGGCGGCCGTACTCTTGTCGGGCGCGATATTCCCGTTCGCGTCCTGCCGGGTCGTCACGTTCGAGACCATCCAGCGCATCACGGGGTGCCCGCCGTGCCGGAAGCGGTGCGCGACCGTCAGCTTCTCGAACTCCTTGCTCGGTTCGGAGAGCGTCTTCGGCCCCTGCCGCATCTCCAGCATCTTGAACCCGGCGCCCCCGAGCTGGATGGCCAGCTGCGTGGCGTTCCAGGGATCGAAGCCGATCTCCCGGATCCGGATCGTCTTCCCCAACGTCACCAGATCGTTCAGGATGAAGTCGTAATCGATCACGTTCCCGGGGGTCGCGATCAAGACGCCATCCTGAATCCACCGGCGATACGACGGCAGTTCGTGCTTCCGCTCCCGCTCCGCCGCGAGCTCCTCAGGCACCCAGAACCGGAACGCGAGATCGCAATAGCCCTCGCTGAACGCGAGCAGCGTCAAGGCCGTGATGTCCAGTTTGGTCGAGAGATCGAGGCCCCCGTACACCTCCCGGCCCGCGAAGGGCTGCGCCGCCGCCGCGCAGGCCTTCCAGTCCTCCATCCGGATCCAGCGGGTGATCTGCTGCGTCCAGATGTTGAGATGCAGCCGGAGGAACGTATTCAGGAACGAGGGCCGCTTCTTCGCCGCCTCGCACTGCTCCTCGAGATACGCCTCCTTGATCGAGACGCCGAGCAGCGGATTCGCCTTGTACCAGGTCTCGCGCGCCTGCCAGTCGTCGCCCTCGTCGGCCGCGCAGATCAGCGCGAAGAACCCGTCATCCTCGAGCGTCCCCTCGAGCACTTTGCACGCGTAATCATGCATCTCCCAGCCGATCGACTCGGGATCATAGACGCCCGCCGTCGTGATCGCGAAGGTCAGCGGTTGGCGCCGCGCGCCCTTCGACGTCTCGACGACGTCCCAGGCCGCCCGATCCTTGTGGGCGTGGACCTCGTCGGGGATGTGCCCATGGCAGTTGAGCCCGTCGAGGCGCTCCGAATCAGCACCGAGGGGCTCGAACTTCGAGCCGAGGCGCGCACAGGAAATGTTGTTCCGCACCGTCCGCAGGAACCGTCGGAGCTCGGGCGAGGCCTTCACCATCGCGATCGCGGCGTCGTGGACGATCTTGGCCTGATCCTTCTTCGTCGCGGTACTGTAGACCTCGGCGCCCGGCTCCCCATCGCCCACCATGAGATAGAGCCCGACGCCGGCGGCCGTGGTGGACTTCGTATTTTTGCGCGGCCACTCGATCCACGCGATCCGAAACCGCCGCGTGCCGTCCGCGCGGCGCCACCCGAAGATCGTCTGCAGGGTCTGCCACTGGATCTCCTCCAAGCGGATCAGCTGGCCCGCCCATTCGCCTTTCGAGTGCCGGCAAAACCCCTCAAGGAATCGCGGCGCGCGCTCCCCGAGGGCCTGATCAAACCACAGCCCGTGCGGGTGCGCCGTCTGGCGGGGATCCGCCGGCATGCCGTCCGGATAGGCGAGCGCCAAGTCCCGCGCCTGGCGCTCCCAGCAGAGCCGCTCGTACTTGCCCAGCGTCCGCGGCGGCCGAGCGGGGGGCACGGCCGACGAGCTCGCCGACGCGGACGGCCTAGGCTTGGCGCTTGTTGCTGTGGCCAAAGAGGAAATCCTCCACCCGGTCCCTCTGACTATCTGGGGCGCCCCCGCCTGTCGGATCGACGCCGATCCGCTCGCGATCCGCGGGCGACAATCCGAACAGCGCCAGGTATTGCTTCATGGCTGTGATCGCCTTCATCAGCACGTTGCGATAGCCCTCGCGAATCGAGACGCTCGCCCCCACCTTGCGACAGAGCCGCCGATACTCCTGCACGGTCGCGTACAGATCGCAGTAGGTCGCGAACGCCGCGACGTCAGCCTTCGTCAGGAGTCCCTGATCCTCGAGCCAGGGCGCCATCCGCGTCCATTCGACCTTCGCCGCCGTATTCAACCAGCTCGGGGCCTTCGCCCCTTTCGGCGGCTCGGGGATCTTCGTCGGCGCCCGATCCCTGCGGAACGTGCCCTTCAACAGCTTGATCTTCCGCGGCGTGGGAGCTGGCCCCCGACGGCCCATCAGCCCCCCACCCCCCACCCCACCAAAACCTGACAGAGGTGCGCGGAAGCTCCCGTGGGGTCTAGGGAGAGGGGGGGGCCTGAAAGGAATCGCATTTTCCCTCACGCCTTGTCTGACCGCGCGGCCTGGAGCACAGGGCGCTGCTCGCCGATTGTCTTGCGACCATGGCACCGGTCACAGCGGGCGCGACCGTTCTTGGGATCCAGCCGGGCCCCGCCCCTGCTGATGGGAACGACGTGGTCTGCATGGGCGATGGGCAGCGGCTCGCCTCGCGCATCAAACAGTGGCCGCTGGCAGTCGGCACAGGACCCATCCCGCAGGATGACGGCTCGACGCCACGCTTGGTGCTCCGGGCTCGCGTACCCACGTTGGGCTGCGGTCCCCCGCTGGTGATCGTAGGCGCGCGCGTGCGAAGGACAGCGTCCCCGCGGACCAGCCGTGGACGGGCATCCCGGTTCGAGGCAGGCACGGCCTGGTGCGTGGGGCATCAGCGCTCTCCCGCTGGGAGCAGTTGAATCTCGAGGAGCTGGCCACAGGGGATGCTGCTCCGGATCCAGTTCCGACCGCGTGGTTGCGCCAGATAGCCGGTACATTTGTGGATGAGTGCGGGGGCGGCTGACCGCTGGTCGGTGTACAGGACGCGCACACGGACGCGCGCCGCGATCGCATCCCCGAGCCGCGTGTGACAGTGGGGACACCGGACCTGGTACCCACTCTCGAAGATGAGTGTCTCCCCGATCCCAGCGGCCTCAGCGGCATTGATCGGGCACGTCGTCGGCACGGATCAGGCCGAGGGGACGGGCGGGTACTGGCTGACCTGCAGCGAGAACGAGCCCGTGCCGTCGTCCTGGTAATGGCCGCTCGAGCTGATGGCGATCACGACGCCGTCGGGCGCGACGGCGGCCGCCGTGGCCGCACACGCCGTGAGGGCGTCCATCACCTTCCGGTGCGGCTCGTGCTGATAGGCGGACGTCTCACGGTGCAGCTGACCGACGACGGCCTCGACGTCGGCCTTCGGGATATCCTGCTTGCTGATAGACCAGCTCATTGGCGAACCTTCCGAATGTGGCGCCAAACACAACGCACCCCGATTCCCCTCGGGTGCTGGGTGACAGGTAGCCCCGTGAAACCGTTGCTAATCTATGGACTTGCCCGGTGGCGTGCCAGTATCCGGTGCCCCGGGGAATGCGGAGCTCCTCAACCGTGTACCGCGTGATCTGCCCCTGAATGCAATGCAGGGTCACGCGCCCATTGAAGCCACGCGCCAGGAGCTGCTCGACCTCGCGGAACGTGACGGCGGCGGGCTGGCTCATCGGGTCGGCAGCACCGTCGTCAATCCCCAGCGCTGGAGGGGGCGAGCAAGCCAGCCGCCTCGCACAGCCGCCGCACCGGCTCGAGCGAGGGCGCGAACAGATGCGGGACGTGGGCCTGCGCACAGCGTTCGGCAAACACGGCTTGCGCGTGGGAGCGGCGCCCGCCGGGTGCTTTGACCTCGATCCACACGCCCCCCAACCGGGGATGCAGGACCCACAAGTCGGGCAGGCCGGGACTCTGGCGCGTCGCCCGGCCCTGCGAGAGGGCATACACCGCACAGCCGAGGGCCTCGAGGAAGGTGCGCACCTCGTACTGGACCTCGAGCTCCCGGGTCATGCCTCCCCCGCGGGCGCCGCACGCACCCCTAACTCCACGGCTTTGAGCGCGGCCCGGCAGATCGCGACCGGGGCGGTCGCCCCTTCGGCG
>Ga0184619_10000534_pt1 | contig 12929 bp, 10 predicted proteins | sample PLM0_60_b1_FD_133146 | JGI IMG/M metagenome (GOLD analysis project Ga0184619, IMG submission 133146) | Groundwater sediment microbial communities from an aquifer in East River, Colorado, USA - PLM0_60_b1 | ecosystem: Environmental > Terrestrial > Soil > Riparian zone | place: USA: East River...
CGCGCAATGAGACGGATTGATTTGCGGATGTTGGCGTCGTGCGAATTGTCGTCCAGATCCTTATCGAAGGCGCTCAGCATCGACACGCCTGTGCGCAACATATCCATGGGATGAGTCTTGCTCGGGAGAAGCCGCAGCATTTCGGTCACCGGACCCGGCAGCGCTCGTTCCGAGGCAATTTGCTGCGTGAACTCCACTAATTGTTTCCCGTTGGGTAACTCCCCATTGAGCAGCAAGTAGGCAACTTCTTCAAAACTCGCCTTCTGCGCCATTTCATGAATGTCGTAGCCGCGGTACATCAGCCCCGCATTAGGATCGACCCAGCAAATCGCCGTCTCGCCTGCAATCACGCCCGCTAATCCCGGGCTGTATTCTGGTTTCTTTTCAGTAGGCATTGGTTTCTCTTTACTTGCGATTCACAATCGTTCAACTCAGCGGATTTAACCAGTTAAGATTCAACATCCACCCTTCCATTTTTCCGCTGCCGGATCGTAATCGAGCAATTCGTAAAGCTGTTCCCGCGTTTGCATTTTCTCGATCCAGCCTGATTGCGTCCCTTGTTTTTTCAGATCGCACAAAAATTCCTCGCTCGCTTTCATTGAAACCCGAAATGCGCTCTGCGGGAAAATCACCATCCTGTATCCAAAGCGCGCAAGCTCGTCAAAACTGAGCAGCGGACTTTTCCCGAACTCCGTCATGTTCGCGAGCAGCGGCGCTTTCACGTCGCGGGCGAACGCCCTGAATTCGTCCGGGTTTTGCAGGGCCTCGGGAAAAATCGCGTCCGCGCCTGCCTTGAGATAGCGGCGGGAACGTTCCACGGCACTATCGAAATTTTCGACTGCTCGCGCATCGGTACGCGCAATGATTATGAAATCGTCGTCGCGGCGAGCGGCCACCGCGGCTTTGATTCTCCCAGTCATCTCATCAACATCGATAACCGATTTGCCGGCAAGATGTCCGCAGCGTTTGGGAAATTCCTGATCTTCAATGTGACAGCCGGCCAGGCCTGCTTTTTCCAGTTCGCAAATGGTGCGTGCGACATTCTCCGCGCCGCCAAAGCCGGTGTCCGCATCGACGATTGCCGGAATTGTCACCGCATTTGCAACATACCCGGCAAGCCTGACGACTTCCGTCATCGACAGCAATCCGATGTCCGGGACGCCGGCAGTCGCGTTCGCCATTCCCGCGCCGCTGATGTACACCCCGTCAAAGCCGGCATGCTCCACCTGCCGCGCTATCGCCGCGTTCGGCACACCGGGCAGCATGATGCAGCCTTGTCCAATCAATTCACGCAATCGCGCCGGTTTACTTCTCTTTGTCATGTCGAGCGAAGTCGCGAAACCCTCTTGCTATTTCTGCGGCATCTCTAACGCTTTCATCAGTTCATCAATATTGGCGGCTGCGTCCAGCTTCCACGCCAGATCGAGAATCTTCTTCGCGCGTTTTTGACCAATCGCCGGCTCAACGAGTGAAAAGAACTTTTCTTCGACCTCTGAATCCTTCAGCGGATTTTTCGCGTGTCCTATTGGATAATCCACGCGCTTTGTCAGCCGTTTCCCGTCCACAAGATCGATATGAACGATATTGGCGACTGCCTGCGGGTACATGCCACTGAGTTCGCCATGGCGTGCCACTTTTACGTTCTCCAAGAATTTCCAGACTTCGGGGTGTGCGAAACGTTCACGAGCGAATTGCTTGTCCGTGATCTCGCCATCGATCAACGCTATGGCGGTAATATACGGCAGACTGTGATCAGCTGTTTCGCGCGTCTCGGGTTTCCATTTTTCCGGCTCACTCCCGATAATGTCTACTGACGCGTCGTGGCTCTCAATCGTCATCGACTTTGCCTTTGCCGGATCGCCAATTTCTTTTCGCAATGAGAGTGCCGCCTCAATAGCGCTTTGGCTGTGATATTCGGCCGGCCAATACTTGATGCTCGTATTCAAGATCATTTCCGGCGCGCCTTTGAATTTTTCGCCCACGTTGCCTAACGAAACGCCAAGTTCCTTCTCAAACCCCATTTGTCCCTCGAAAATCGGCGCGGGACCGGTCATCCCCGCCCGTGCGAGAAGGGCCGAGTACACGCCGCGCCGGGCGGCGTCTGCGAATGCCACGCCTTTCCAGTGCGATAGTTCGCCCACGCGGGCCTGCCTCATGGCTGCGCACGCGACACCGGCAATGTTCACTGCATGGCGCGTCTTTTCCGGATCAAGCTTCATCAGGCGCGCGCATGCAAGGGCCGTGGAGAATGCGCCGTAAGTCACATGGTCCCACCCGCGCGCGCGAATACTGGCCGCATCGCAGAACCGGCATTGGACTTCATAGGCAAGTGCGATCGCGGCGATCAATTCCTGCCCATTTGCCGCTACGCTTTCCGCCGCGGCCAGCGCCGCGGCGATGTTGTCGCTCGGATGCGCCGGTTCTTTTGAAAGATAGGTGTCATTGTAATCGAAATAACGAATGCAACAGCCATTGGCGAATGCGGTCCAATCAGGCGGCGCCTTGTGATTGGTGCCAAGGATCGTTGCTCCGTGCTTCGCTGAAAAATCGGATGCAACTTTTCGCGCGATCGCACACGGCTCTTCATTCCATGCGCCCAGTGCGCATCCCAGCGAGTCAATGACGCGCCGTTTTACTTCGTGTACGACTTCTTTGGAAAGATCTTCAAACCGAAATGAGGAGGAATAGTTAGCGAGTTGATGAGCAAGTGTTGTCTTCATGGAAAAGTTGCAATTTCAATCTGCCGACGAATGGCGCGGGAGCAACCCTACCTCCAGCCATTCTGAGCGTAGCGCAGCGGAGTCGAAGAATCCCGCGGCGTCGACCGATAGCTTCATCACGGGATTCCTCGACTTCGCTTGGAATGACAGCAAATAAACCCGTGAGCGAATTTCAATTTGGTGGTGAATTTGTCTGGCATCCCCCGCCTGACCTGATTGCGCAATCAAACCTTCAGCAATTCATCAAGAAACACGGGCTCGGTTCGTACAATGAGCTAATGCGGCGTTCCACGACTGACATTGCGTGGTTCTGGGACGCGGTGCTGCGCGATCTCGATATCCAGTTTTACGAACCATACTCACGCGTGGTCGATCTGATCGGAGGCAAGCCCTGGGCGCGCTGGTGTGTCGGCGGCGAAATGAACATCGTTCACAACATGCTCGATAAGTACGCCGGCACCGAGGTCGATGAACGCCTCGCCATCAAATCCGAGACCGAAGACGGTACCGCGCGTACGCTCACCTACAAAGAATTACGCGAGCAAACCAACAAAATGGCGGCCGCGTTGCGCAGCCTCGGACTCGGCAAAGGCGACGCTATCGGCGTGTTCATGCCAATGGTTCCCGAAATCGTGATTGCAATGCTCGCGATCATTAAGATCGGCGGAATTTTTCTTCCGCTATTCTCCGGTTTCGGCCCAGCGGCGATCGTTTCGCGGCTCAACGACGCCGCGGCCAAAGCACTTTTCACTGCGGATGGGACTTATCGACGCGGAAAATTTTGCGCGATGAAAGCGATCGCAGATGAGGCGGCTTCACAGGTCTCCTCGCTGAAGCATTTGATCATTTTGACTCAAAAAGGCGAATGGACTGTAGAGGCCGCTGTCGGCGGCGGACACGTTCCCGATTCGCTGAAGACAGCGAATGCTTCAACCGACGAGCCGACTGCCCGCACCTTGGCGGAAGATCCAATGATGCTCATCTACACTTCGGGCACCACCGGCCGTCCAAAAGGCGCGGTGCATTCCCATTGCGGCTTTCCGATCAAATCCGCACAGGACATGTGGCAGGGGCTTGATCTGCACCCGGACGAAACGCTTTTCTGGATGACTGACATGGGTTGGATGATGGGCCCATGGGAGGTTTTCGGCACGTTACTGCTCGGCGCCACCATGATGCTTTATGATGGCGCTCCCGATTTCCCAGAGCCGGATCGAGTCTGGCAATTAGTGGATCGGCATAAAGTTACCGCCCTGGGTGTTTCTCCAACATTGATCCGTGCGCTGCGGTCCCGCAGCGGCGGGAGGGACGAAATCGTGCATCGGCACGATCTCTCATCGCTTCGTAAATTCGCTTCCACCGGCGAACCGTGGAATCCCGATCCGTGGATGTGGCTCTTCCAAAATGTGGGGGGCGGAAAACTTCCAATCATCAATTATTCCGGGGGCACGGAAATTTCCGGCGGGATCGTGATGGGCAATGTCCTCACACCAATGAAACCGTGCGCGTTCTCCGGGCCGCTCCCGGGAATGGCTGCCGATGTTGTCGATGAAAATGGAAAATCCGTGCGCGGCCAGGTGGGCGAACTGGTGATCCGCGAGCCTTGGATCGGGATGACGCGCGGTTTTTGGAAAGATCGCCAGCGCTACATCGATACATATTGGTCGCGTTTTCCGGACGTCTGGGTGCACGGCGATTGGGCCGCGGTCGACAGCGACGGACTGTGGTACATTCTAGGGCGTTCCGACGATACAATTAAAGTCGGCGGCAAACGTGTCGGCCCGGCCGAAGTGGAGTCAATTCTTGTTGCGCATCCGCAAGTGAGTGAGGCCGCCGCCATTGGTGTCCCTGATTCCATAAAGGGCGAAGCGCTGGTTTGCTTTTGCGTTTTGAAGAAGGACGCAAACGGCGATCACACCCTGGCAGGCGAACTAAAAAAGAACGTCGGACGTGACCTCGGCAAAGCGCTTGCCCCGCGCGAAGTAGTTTTCGTTGCTGACATACCGAAGACGCGGAATGCAAAAGTGATGCGCCGGATCGTGCGCGCCGCGTACCTGGGCGAAAAACTCGGCGATACATCCGCTTTGGAAAACCCGGCGTCGCTGGCTGAAATCAGACGGGTAGCGGGATAGGCGCGTCACTCCAGGTGCGTGCCGCCGTATGAATTGCAAACGTGACGGCGGGCAGAGGACCGTCTGCTTTCCTGATGAAACTAAGATTCCACGGCACGCGCGGTGAGATTGAGAAGCGAACGCGACGGCATCGTATGCATACCTCCCTGATGGTCTCATGTCGCGGCGCGGATGTGATGATCGATTGCGGCCTGGATTGGCTGGGAAAATTTGATTGCCTGCAGCCCGACGCGATTGTGCTCACCCATTCGCATCCGGATCATGCGTGGGGCTTGAAAAACGGCGCGCCTTGTCCGGTGCATGCGCCACAAGAAACCTGAAAACACTTATTGGCCATTCGCGGGTTCGCACCCAGGTGACTTGGTGTGAAAAAGAAGGCGTCCCGTTAGCCGTTATCACGCATTGTGGCTCGGAGATTGTTACCGGCGACGAACAATAGCTCTCTGCAAACCTCCAGACCATCGCTGCTGAACGAGGTATCGAAGTGCGCATTGCCTACGATGGGATGAAACTGACCCTTTGACTTCAATTCGGCGTGCAAATAATCGCCTAAGTTGGGATTGGTTGTGTTTTTCAAAAAGCGACGCGAGGACGCGTACGCACTCCAAAAGCTTCGCGAAACTAGAACAAGCGTTCTCACACATTTCGCAGGAAGTGCTTTTGGAGTGCGGTGAGTCCTCGCACCGCTTTGGGATCCCGCCCGGGCACACACATTCTGTTTGGCACTGTGGGATTTAGCTTACCCTGAGGCATGCGCCTTTTTCTGTGTGGCGACGTCATGACCGGACGCGGAATTGATCAGGCGCTGCCGCATCCGATGCATCCAAACCTATATGAGCCTTATGTCCGGGATGCGCGCGAGTATGTCGCTCTCGCCGAGAAGGCCAGTGGACCGATACCGCGCCCGCTGAGTTTCGAATACATCTGGGGTGATGCGCTGCCCGAACTGGAACGCGCCGAGGTTGATTTGCGAATTGGAAATCTGGAGACCGCTGTCACCTCGGCTGAAACGCCATGGCCAGAAAAAGGAATTCATTATCGGATGCATCCTCAGAACATTGGCTGCCTCACCGCTGCGCAGATCAGCGCATGCGCTTTGGCAAACAATCATGTTTTGGACTGGGGATACGATGGATTATCGGAAACCCTGAAAACCCTACACGCGGCAGGCATCGCGCACGCAGGCGCGGGTAACGATTCCGAAGAAGCAATGCAGCCGGCAGTGCTCAATACGTCTGCCAATGGTCGCCTGCTATTATTTTCATTTGCATCAACAAGCAGCGGTGTCCCGCAAGATTGGGAGGCTACTAGCATTTCGCCTGGAGTAAATCTGCTCGATGAGTTTTCTGAAGCCACCGCCGCGCGCGTGGCCGATCGGATGCGCGCGCATCAGCAACCGGGCGATTTGATTATCGCTTCCATTCACTTGGGCAGCAATTGGGGGTACGAAATTCCGCGTGACCAAATCATATTTGCTCATCGCTTGATTGAAGAAGGCATTGCAATCGTGCACGGACACTCCTCGCACCACGTGAAAGCGATTGAGGTCTTCAAGGAGCGCCTCGTTCTCTATGGCTGCGGAGATTTCCTTACCGACTACGAAGGGATCAGTGGTTACGAAATGTTCCGCGGCGATTTGGCCCTGATGTATTTGATCGAACTCAACTCGTGCAGCGGCGAACTGATCACTGGGCGTCTGGTTCCGATGCGAATGCGGCGGTTCAGACTGGAACGTGCATCCACCGCCGACGCTGAATGGCTGTGTAATCTCCTGAACCAACTGGGGAAGCAATTCAGCACTGGTGTAACATTGGAGAAAGACAACAGCTTTACGCTCGAATGGTGATAATGCACTCAGCCCCGATGTGAAGCAGACAATCCTGTCTGCCACGACTCGCTTGCAGCCAGGATTGCCTGCATCACGTCAGCTTTATTACGAGTTCGCGTAGGAAGCGCTCCACTTCTGAATGGTCTTTGAGTGAATAACTCGCCGCAGTGGGCCGTGGGTGCTCACTCACGAGAATCCCTGCGCCGCGCTGCCCAAGGGCGCGGAAAGCGTCTTCGTCCGTTCGATCATCGCCAATGTAAATCGGGCGGACCTTGCCGCGCTCCAAGTCAAGGTTTTCCAATAACCAGAGCACAGCTTTGCCTTTGTCCCAATCAATGTTGGGCAGCAGTTCGTAAACTTTTTTGCCCTCCATTGTGCGCAGCTCCCGATGTCGCGCAGCGACCTCGCTGACGCCTCGCTCCAGTTCGGGAAAGTCGCTTTCATTCGCGTTCCGGTAATGCGCAGCGATGGAGAAACGTTTTCTCTCAATGAGCGCGCCCGCAATGCCGGCGAGTTTTTCCCGAAGCTCTTTTTCCGCTGCATCAAGTGCTGGCAGGAACTTCGTTGCCTCTTGTCTCCGCAGTCCGCCCAGTCCGGCGATATCAAATCCGTGGCTGCCAGCGTAAACGATCCCGTCGATGCCGACGCGCTTGCGAACGTCTTCGAGCTCTCGGCCGCTTAGGATAGCGACCGGAGCCCGCGTGGCCAGCGTTCGCAGAGTCTGTCGCGTGGAATCAGATAGAAACGCTTTTTCGGGATGGCTGACAATCGGCGTAAGCGTGCCGTCGTAGTCCAGAAAAATCGCAAGGCTGCGGTCGCCCGCACCAGCGATTTCTTGGACGTGCTCCAGTGCCGAAGGAAGCATTTTTTTAACAAGTTGATCGTTAGCAGACAGTGAATTCGAGATTCGACGATCGAAATTCTATCAACTATCGGCTATCAACTATAAACTAACGAACCATGAATCGCCTGATCGTTGTTTCTAATCGGTTGCCATTCGCGCTGGATTCGACAGGCGAAGACCTCTGGACGGTGACACCCGCTGCCGGAGGACTCGTTTCTGCGGTGGAGCCGGTGCTGCGCGAACACGGTGGTACCTGGATCGGCTGGCCGGGGATTGCAGGCAAAATTCCCAAGGAGCCTCTTGCCAAAGCTACAGGCAACGCCGGTTACAAAGTAGTTCCGGTTGCTCTCAGCGAGACTGAACGCGACGAATTTTATTACGGCTACTCAAATGGAGTAATTTGGCCGCTGTTTCACGATCTGCAGAATTTTTGCAATTTCGAGCCGGCATATTGGGAGGCTTACAAGGAAGTTAACGACCATTACGCCGACGCCATCGCCCACTGCTCGCGACCCGATGACTTCATCTGGGTGCACGACTATCACCTGATGTACGTCGCGCAGGCCTTACGCGAGCGCGGGTTACGCGCATCCTTGACGTTTTTCCTGCACATCCCCTTCCCGCCGTATGATATTTTTGCGAAGTTGCCTCAACCGCAGCGGCTACTACGCGCTCTCCTTCAATTCGATCTGCTGGGGTTCCAGACCCGGCGCGACGTTCGCAACTTTCTCGGATGCGTTCGGCGCGTGATGTCAGATGCGCGAATCGTTCCTCGTCGGGAACTGCAATTGGTTCGTTTCGAAAAACGCGCGATTCGCCTTGGGCATTTCCCGATTGGGATCGACTTCGACTCGTTTGAAAAAGGCGCAATGTCCGATGCTGTCACGCGCAGATCTCAGAAGCTGCGCGCCGCCTTTCCGGATTGCCAGCTGATCCTGGGCGTGGACCGCCTCGACTATAGCAAGGGAATTCCCGAACGATTGCGCGCATTTCGCAACGCGCTGGAACGGCATCCGGAACTGCACGGACGAGTGGTGCTCATTCAGGTCGTCGTGCCGAGTCGGGTGGAAATTCCCAGATATCACGAGTTCAAGCAACGCATCGATCGCCTTGTCGGCGATATTAATGGGCGCTTTTCCACCAGCAATTGGTTGCCGGTGCAATACCATTTTCGCAGCCTCGACCGCGAAGATCTTCTCGCGCACTACCGCGGGTGCGACATCGCGTTTGTTACGCCGCTCAAGGACGGAATGAATCTGGTAGCCAAGGAATATTGCGCCTGCCGCGTCGACGAAAATGGTGTGCTCATCCTCAGCCATTTCGCCGGCGCTGCCGAGCAGCTCAAGACCGGCGCACTGTTGGTCAATCCCTACGATGTCGAGGAAATGGCCGATATAATTTTGAAAGCATTCCGAATGAGCGATGCCGATCGAACCGCGCGCATGAAGCGCATGCGGCGGGTGGTGCGCGAAGAGAACGTTTTCTGGTGGGTTGATTCGTTCCTAAAAGTAGGCACGAAACTCACGGGCGGATCATCGCCAGTTAAAAAGCGGCGGCGCACCCTCGCACTCCAAAACGCGAGCGCGTAAATCAGCTCCCGCAATTCACGGCTCCCGTTGTGAACGCCGCTGCCGTGGCGACCTCTGCCACTTTGGATGGGCTTGGTATCCAGAGAAAGATTCTATCAAGAAATGACGAGCCAATAGGAAACAATCCATTGTGAGAAACGAAGTTTTCATAAGACGTAGTTCCCATGGCGATCATTGATAAGCTGCAAAAAATCTCAGATACGGTTTGGGAATTGCCGGCAAGTCACAAGGAAGGCATGCGGGTGCCTGCGCGGATCATTGCGACCGAAAAGCTGGTTCGCGAAATGGACGAGACCGTCTATCAGCAGATCAGCAACGTCGCGACTTTACCGGGAATCATACGTTACGCCCTCTGCATGCCCGATGGGCATAGTGGCTATGGATTTCCGATCGGCGGCGTGGCGGCGATGGACGTGCGCGAAGGCGGTGTCATTTCGCCGGGCGGGATCGGGTTCGACATCAACTGCGGCATGCGCCTGGTTATCACCAATCTCACGCTGGACGATGTGAAGCCATATTTGCGTCAGATCGTTGACCAGCTCTATGAGCGCGTCCCCGCTGGAGTCGGAAGTCATGGTTTTCTTAAATTGTCGCGTCAGGACTTTCGGGATCTGGTCGAGCAAGGGGCGCGCTGGTGCATCAAGCACGGTTACGGCTGGGAAGACGACCTGGAAGTTACAGAGGAGAACGGTTGTATCTCTGGCGCTCATGCCTCGAAAATCAGCGAACGCGCAATCGATCGAGGGTTCAACCAAGTCGGTACACTCGGCAGCGGTAATCATTATCTGGAAGTGCAGGTCGCACGGCCGGAGGACGTGCGCGATAAACAACTCGCTGAAAAATTTGGAATCACCATCCCGAACCAGGTCGTGGTGATGTTTCACTGCGGCAGTCGCGGTTTCGGTCACCAGGTCGCCACCGATTATCTCCAGACCTTTCTGAAAGTGATGGAATCGAAATACGGAATTAAAATTTTGGATCGCGAACTTGCGTGCGCGCCGTTCGAATCGCCGGAAGGCCGCGATTATTTCGCCGCGATGAAATGCGGGCTGAACATGTCATTCGCCAATCGCCAGGTCATTCTCCATCGAATTCGCGAAGTTTTTTCCGAAGTGTTTGGTCGCAGCCCCGAGGATCTTGGGATGCAGATGATTTACGATGTGGCGCACAACACCGCGAAATTGGAAAAGCATATCGTCGATAGGAAAGAAAAGACGCTGCTTGTTCATCGTAAAGGCGCGACACGCGCCTTCGGCCCCGGACACGACGAAGTGGCCGGTTGTTACCGGCAGATCGGTCAGCCGGTGATCATCGGCGGTTCGATGGAAACCGGCTCCTATTTGCTGGTGGGCACGCCATCAGGCGCAGAAACATTCTTTAGCACCGCGCATGGAAGCGGCCGCACCATGAGTCGCACCAAGGCGCGCAAACAATGGGATGGTAAACAGCTCCAGCGTGATCTAGAGGCGCGTGGTATTTACGTCCGCAGTAATTCATGGGCCGGCCTCGCTGAGGAAGCCGGGCCCGCTTACAAAAACATCGATGAAGTGATCGCCGCGACGGAGCTGGCGGGAATTAGCAAGCCGGTTGTGCGATTCACACCGATTGGGAATGTGAAAGGATGAAAATCGATGGTGATCAGTGAACGGTGATCTGTGATCAGTCTGCAAGGCGCGGTTACCGTTCACGGATCACCGATCACTGATCACAGCAGTCATGACTCCGCGTACGCCCATCACTCTCATCACGGGTCCCCTCGGCAGCGGCAAGACAACATTGCTACGGCATATCCTTGCCACGCGCCCCGCAAAGATTGCGATCGTGATGAATGAATTCGGCGAGATCGCCATCGACGCGAAAGTGATTGAAGGAAAAAACGTGCGTATTTCGGAACTGGGCGGCGGCTGCGTTTGCTGCTCGTTGCTCGGTGAATTCGAGGCCGCAGTAACCGAGATCATGGAGAAGGTTGCGCCCGAAATAATCGTGATCGAGACCACCGGCCTTGCCGAACCCGAAGCGCTCGTGTTCAACATCCAGGAGGCGCTGCCTCAATGCCGGCTGGACGGCGTGGTTTCAGTCATTGATGCGGACATGCTGGTTCGCTTCCCCGAGTTAGGTCATACCACTCGGCTGCAGATCGAAGGCGCCGACATCTTGCTTTTGAACAAAGTCGATCTTGTTGATACAAAGCAAATCGAGCCGCTCGAAACCAAGCTGCGCGAAATCAATTCGACTGCGGCAATTGTTCGCACGGTACGGTGCCAAATCGATCCGGAACTATTGTTCGGCATCGGGCGAGAGAAAAAAGTCGTGCCGCCCGAACATGAACATCAGCCAGAGTTCGAATCGTTCACGTTCAGCTCTGATAGAATTTTCTTTCGAGATTGTTTCGAAGGTTTCGCAGACGTCTTGCCCGCGAACGTGATCCGGGCGAAGGGGTTCATCCGTTTTCGCGATGGCGCGCATCTTTTCAATTTCGTGGCTGGCCGCTGGGAGTTGGAACCTTTTGAAGCCAATCGCACTGAACTGGTCTTTATCGGGAAGAATATCGCAGCAGAAAAATCTGAGATTCTCCACGCGCTGGATAAATGCCAAGCAAACAATGACGAAGCTCAAATGACGAATGACGAAAGAATGACGAAGCCCGAATGACGAAGAAGTGCGCTGCCATCATCGCGCCGTTTCAAGTTTCGTCATTAACTTCATGCCCTACCATTACCTCGAGGACATCGGAACCGCCGACATCGCGTTTGAAGCGACGGGGCGCGACCTGCCGGAATTGTTCATAGCCGCTGCTGACGCGACGATGAACGTCATGATCGATAATCTGGATGCAATCGAACCGCGTGAGACGCAGCAAATCAAACTCTCGAACGACAACATTGAGATGTTGCTCTTCGATTTTTTGCAGGAGCTTATCTATTTCAAAGATGCCAAGCGTCTTTTATTGCGAGCCCGCGAGACCCAAATCGACCACAAAGGCGAAGAATATTTTTTAAAAGCGACAGTCACCGGCGAACAATTAGATGCGACTCGTCATCAGCAACGCGCCGACGTGAAAGCGGTCACGCTTCATGGGTTCTCTGTCGAGAAACACGATCCGCTTGAGGCGGGCTGGAAAGCGAAGGTGCTGCTCGATATTTGAGAATGGAAGACAGGCATCTCTGCCTGTCAGGGCAAACGGGCGTCTCGCCTGTTCGAGCGATCAACCAGCGACATGCGGGACGCATGTCTGCCACGACACCCGAGACGGCCGTCTTCCTCTACTTCGGCTCAAGCGCGACGTACCCGCTGCGGCCCTGGCTGTAGACGCGCATCAAAATCTTCTCGTTAGGTTTCAACTGTTTGCTAACGCCGACAAGGTCCTTCGCATTCTTGACTCGCTGTTTGTTCACTTCCTGGATGACGTCCCCTTCGCGCAGACCGGCTTTTCCCGCGGGCGAATTTGCATCAACTTCTGCGATCACCGCCCCCTGAACGTCCTTTGGAAGATTCAGCGCGCCGCGAATATCATCGGTGATGTCCGCCACCGCGACCCCGCCGAACACAGTCGTTTTTTCAGGCTGCGCACTTTCTTCAGGGGATGCTTCCGGCCCTCCTTCCTCGGTCACCCCCGCGGGCATCTCGGCAAGCTGAACATCGAACGTTTTCGTCTGACCTTCGCGATTCACCTGCATCTGGGTCTTACTGCCGGGCGCCATCGAGCCAATCATCAAACGCAACTCGCGCGCGTCGCTTATTTTCTTTTCGTTCACCGCAGCGATCACGTCGCCGGTCTTCATTCCCGCCTTTTCCGAGGGAGTTTTCGGTGCGACC
>Ga0184619_10000536_pt1 | contig 12898 bp, 10 predicted proteins | sample PLM0_60_b1_FD_133146 | JGI IMG/M metagenome (GOLD analysis project Ga0184619, IMG submission 133146) | Groundwater sediment microbial communities from an aquifer in East River, Colorado, USA - PLM0_60_b1 | ecosystem: Environmental > Terrestrial > Soil > Riparian zone | place: USA: East River...
ATAAGTTGTCATGATGCCTCCGTATCTCTTTATGAGATTGGGATGAAATGCTGGTTGTATTATTCGTCTCTGTCGATCATGGTATTCACCCTCGCTAGTTACTAGTCCTTCTCCTAATAGACGTCTGGACACTTGCAGACCTCTACTTTTTATAAAATTTTTATAATTTCTAATTAATATGTCCTCTATATAATATGGATTATTAATTAGATAGATATGCCGTCTTCCAAACTTAAAATGAGCGATATCACCGTAGGTATGTGCAATATCCATCAAGCTTTTGATGGGATCATGCATAAAGTCGCGTAATAATTTGTTAGGCAGAATTGAATGAGGTCCAGGAGGATATTCGATAGGAGAAGATGAAGAGGATGTCATTTGTCTTTTTACCTATTTACTTCAACTAAAATACAAAGCTGCTTTATAAAGAATTTTCAGATTCTTTTATTCGTCTAATATACTTGATGACAGTTGCTTTGTCAAGGTAATAAAACAGCCATTCTTGTATGAGCTTAATTCAGATTAGGACAAATGCAACAAAAGCAATACAAGACTTTGATATAGACTGTTGCTTTTTTTAATACTTCAAACATGTTGGTTCTTGCAAAAGAAAATATTTGGAAACTAATAGCACTTGCTATAATATCGGCACATTTTAGATTATATCATAGCATCGAGAATTTGCTGATCTGGTGATCTATACCTTTCTGTGTGATTCTAGAGAGATGTCACTTTATGCTTCAATTTGTTTACTTCCTATTGCATATTGTTACTACCACAATAGCCTTTCAAAATCACGTAGCGATTTTAGCTGGGAATCTAGAAGGGATTCGTCTCGAAAATTGAACACGTACTGATGAACCATTCTTATTGTGGCTTCTGCCTTCTGGGCCGTATAGAATTTATTTGATAACCTTTCAAGCTCTTGGAGCTTTTCCATTTTTGACATTCTTTCTAATGGTTTGGGATAACCAGGTTGTTTGTCATTATGTGGTTTGTGGAATGACTGTTGATCCCTCTCTGGCTTAAGAAGATTTGGAACCGGATATGATGGCTGCCTTACATACCTGTTAAAATTATTTTTATTCTTATCAAAATTACTATTATTATGATTATCACTGGGATAGACAGGACCGAGTGCATAATTATCATTCATTATTGGTTGAGGGACATTTGAACGGCTCACTGGGTCCAGCCTACTGTCTGGGATCGATGTAGGATTAAAGGTGTTATTATCGTCGTGAGCAATAGCAAAAGGACGTGGCTCCAGTTGCTTGTTGGTCTTTCTTCCTTGCAGGCGCGGAGGGGTTATTGGTGGCGGATATTCTCCTTTAGCCCGTCCTATGATATACTTGATATACCTAACGATAACAGGTCTTTCGTTATGAATATTTCTATTGTCTCTATGTCTTTTTCCACTAGATTTTCTAGTAAAATCTTCTCCACAAATTATGCATACCCAAAGAGGTTTTGACATACTTTTTCTGATATATATTTATAAAGCCCGGTTTAAATAAAAAAGAAGTCTACTGGGACGAATGGGAAGTCTTGTTGGGTACGGGGCGCTACCCTGTGCAGCACTCCAATAACACAATGCTATAAGATAGTTCTAATTTTACTTGTAGATAAAAACAGTAGATAGATCTTATTATCATTTAGAGAGGAACTGTTTTATAAGTGATTTATCACGTCGAATATAGTATAACAATGATTTATTTACAGCTGAAGAAAGAAAGAAGGTAAAAGTTACCTGGAAATAGATCATTAATCGAAGATAAGTGTGATTAAACAAAAGTGGACCCAGAGATTCATAAAAATATTAAGCTTCTTACTTCATATTGTATTTGAAAACGATATATTCGTCTCTCTCTAATTCTCCATCCATCATTGGCCTAATCTTCTCCAAAGTCTGCAGATAATTCTTGTCGTTTGTATAGTACGTATCCATTTCTTGTTTGCTTTCCCATACTGTTGTGTTTGTTGCTCCTTGGGAATCATCTGAATCTGTCATTAACACAAATCCCTTCAAACCCTTTACTTTGCCTACGTTTGAGTTCCAAAGGTCTACAACTATCCTTAAACCTTCTTCCCTTTGATGTGCTTTAAAGCGACCTTTTATTACCTTAGCATATTCCATTATTATATGAGGCAGTGTCGATTTAATATTCTTTCTAAACATATTTTTGAAAAGTCCAAGTTTATATTTAATAGATCATAAAATTAATACAGCAAATACTATCTACTGTAATAATCTGATCTTATCTATTTGATGATTCAGGGCGTATAAGCCATGATACGATTTATTATTTTCATTTAATTTGGAATTCAAAAACGAACTCGTAATAATTTTTTAGTTTTCAAAGAAACATCATTATTGTTATTATGTTCTGATGAAAAGAAACTGTTTAAGATATACAATAAAGTCATATTAAGTCATAGACGTTGAAAAATTATCTCGGCAACTGATGTAGTAGTATTACCTCCGTTATCATTATAGTCATTAGTTTTTGATTACTCCTACTTGGTATATTTGATTACAAATAGCACTGTCACAATATATACTATCAAAACTATTAACACTAAGCCTGCCAGCAATAAAGTTTCTCCTCGTGTTATCTTTTTCAATATAAATATTGTAGTATATGTATATAGATCACGCATATTTATAATAGCTTCCTAAAAGATCGGTTATTGCTAGAGGTTGTAGGAGCAACAACTACCAGATGATCATCAGTTGATGGTTTACTGTTGATTTCTAACAAAAGACTATAACGAGAGTTTTGCCTTTGTACGAGCACGCTTTTTTACATCCTGATGCTGAAAGATTTCTATATACCCTCTAAGAATTCAATGTAAACGGAAGTAGTGTGTATTATGATATACTCGATGATGACAATTATTGAAGACATATTTCAATTTGATATGCTAGACGCTAATCTATCCTATCTTGGTATATTGCTTATCAGCTTTATTGCAAGCATCATTGTATTTGTTCCAATCCCGGCATCTCCCATTCTTATTGTAGCAGTATTTGATAAAAGATTAGACCCTAACCTTATCGCTATTTATAGTGCAAGTGGAATAATTGTAGCAAAAACTATAATCTTTTATCTCACATATTATGGACATACTATCCTTGGCAGGAATACTAAAAATAAAATTATTCCTCTACAAAAACTAGCTAGAAAATATGGGTGGAAGGCAGCAATTATTGCAGCAATGACTCCGATACCAGATGATATTGTATATGTTTCACTCGGACTTGCAAAGTACAGCCCATGGAAATTTGTTGTTTCTGCTTTTGCAGGTAAATTGCTAATAAATGAAATTGTAGTATGGGGAGCAGTTTATTTCGGCAAACCTTTTGTTGATCGTTTCATCTCTGGTGATATAGATCCTTCGTTCATTATAATATCAGTAGCAGTAAGTCTCTCGATTCTAGGTTGCACGATCTATGCATTTTTGAAGCTAGATATGGATAGAGTAATACGGAAATACTTCCCGAAAGCTTTTGACAATGAATAAGAAGATGATAAATTTCTGATGGTGTTGTAATCAAGTCATCGATTTAGAACGATATCAGAATTGATTGTAATTAATGTAAATGAAATGTTTATGTTAACAAAAAGGGCATTGCAAATACAAACTTTTAAGGTGTACCGAAGCGAAATTCATTTTTTAGTGCTGTATTGGATTACTACACGCCCGTACATACATACATACATACTTCCGTGACCAGCAACAAATCTCTTTTACTCCCTTGTTGAGTGTTGATTGGTAGGCAGGACATCTAAAATCATACCCATATCAACGACTATAATCTTTTAATACACTAACTAACTTATCGATATCATCTTCATTGTTATAGAAATGAGGAGAAACTCTAATACCCTTTCCTCTTGCTGATACAATTATTTTATTCCTCTTTTCCAATTCGGTAACAATATCAATAGGCCTTCTCTTTTTTGGCTTAAATACAATTATTCCTGATCTATACTTTTCATCCTCTATTGGTGATAGAATTTCGAGGTTCAAACTCTGAAGCTTATCTATTAAGTAATCTGTTATATTGAGAATTCGTCTTTCAATCTGTTTTATGCCTATTCTTGATATATACTTAATTGCCACATTTAATGCAATTATATTTGGAAAATGTGGAGTGCCCACTTCAAACCTTGACGCAGTGTGGGATATATTAAGCTTCATGTTATTATCAAAATTTTCTTTTATCTTTTGACCGGATTGACTAAAAAATGGGGGTTTAAAATTTTCAAGGTTTATGAAATATTTCTTTTTTATATAAATAGCCCCGATTCCAAAAGATGATAATATCCATTTATGTCCGTTTGAAGCCATAAAATCAACGCCGAAATCTTTAACATTAAAAGCTAATGCCCCGAGTGATTGTGTGGGGTTTACCACAAAATATAGACCTTTTTGTTTCGTTAATTTACCTAGCTTCTCCAGATCCTGCCTAAAGCCAGTAGAATATTGTACATGGCTAGTAATGACTGTTTTTGGTTTCTTAGTATTAACATTATTACTCTCTTTGTCTATTGCCTTTGAAATATCTTCTATTAGTATTTTATTACCATCCTTTGCCTTTACGAATTTAATATTCTCTGTATTTTTATTAAGCCATGGTAGATTAGAGGATGGAAATTCTAATTCATTTGATATTACAATGCCTTTATCTGAGAGCATATGAGCAATTATATTCATTCCCTCACTAGTAGAATGAGTAAACGCTATTTCATCTCCATTGTCAGCTCCAATAAATTTAGCATATAGATCCCTTGTCTCTTCGACTTTGATTGCCCATTCATTCCAGAATGTTCCTCCGTAATTTAGTGCTTCACTGTAAAATTTTGATAATTCATTATACACCGGGATAGGTATAGGCGCAATAGCTGCATTAGCTAAATATACATATTTCTCTGTGATAGGAAAATCATTTCTTATTCCTTCCCACCTTACTGGCATATTTTTATTCCTATTGGTCAAAACTAAATTTTGAATAAAAAGATTGTGTATCAAGAAATCGCACACATGAATTTTGTTACGCCATTTTTATGTAATAACGCCCATAATTGAAAACAAAAGGGAGTTTTTTTACGTCGGATCGAAAATAGGCGTTGACATAAAGTTAACTGTGAGTTACCTTTACCATTTTGGCTATTCATGTTGTTTTATATACCCTTTATTGATAATGTTATTAATTTATGGTGAATGAAAGATTAGCTCAATTCTTGAAAAGTGCCAAGGACTGGGAAAGGAAAGCTACCAATATACCTGGCGTGTTCCTTCTGAAACTTCCTACCTTTAAGGGCAGACCTTCTTTAGTTGCTATTGAGATCAATCCAGTTGATTCAACCGGGGCTGTTACCAAAAAGCGCGGGATTGTGATTAAATCAAGGTCTGAATATGATCAAATAAATAATATTCTAACAAACGACAAAATCTCTGAATTGGCGAGTAGCATTGATGAAGTGAATCCTGAAATCAAATCGGTTCCAAAGAGTACAGAGGATATATTTGAGATATGATAGAATGGGATTTAAAGATGTGTAACCAATTAGAAAACGTATATAATTCCACTTATCGACAACATCTGTGAAGGATATATTAGATAGAATTAGGAATGTTTAAGGACGAGATCCAGGAATCCAATTATCATATAAGCCATCCTCTTATACGAAAAAATTCAGTTGAATTCAGAACGTATCAAAGTAACATATCTCAATCTGCATTTAACAGAAATACTCTTGTAATACTTCCTACTGCTCTAGGTAAGACTATTATATCCTTACTTGTATGTGCTAACACTCTCTACAATTATAAAGATAAACGTGTTCTAATAATGGCTCCCACAAGACCGCTTGTTATACAGCACATGAACTCATTCTTTTCTGTATTAAAGATGTTGGAAGATCAAATTGCAGCAGTTACAGGAAAGATCGTTCCCTACGCAAGAAGAGCAATATGGAATAAACCAGAAATCAGACTTGTTTTTGCAACACCGGAAGTTGTCAAAAACGACATCGAAGAAAATAGGTTATCATTAAACGACTTTACGCTATTGGTCTTTGATGAGGCACACAGAGCTGTAAAAGATTATGCATATACTTTCATAGCTAAAGAGTATGTGAAACAGTCGATTTATCCGTTAATTCTAGCTCTAACAGCCAGTCCAGGTTCAGACAAGCAAAGGATGAAGGAAGTTTGTGACAACTTATTCATTGAACATGTAGAATATAGGAGTGAAGAAGATCCTGATGTAAGGCAATACATCAATCCTATTGAAGTTGAATGGAAATACCTTGATCTACCGTCGGAGTACCAGTATATAATATCGAATTTGAAGAGTATCCTTCATGAAAAGATCAGGTGGTTGATTCAACATAGAATCTTATCACAAAAGGATCCAAGATGGATCTTCAAGAGGAATTTGATAGATGCAGGAGATCAAATTAGATACAACCTAGAGCTTACAATGGAAGAAGAGAGAGGGCCACTTTATGTTGCACTTATGCAACAATCCTCGGCTCTTTCCCTTATGTACTGTACTGAACTAATCGAAAGCCAAGGATCCTATTCACTTAAGGCATTTCTGGATAGAATTGAGGAGGAAGGACATGGAGTTGCCAGCGGTGCTGGTAGTGGTGGCAGTAGTGGCAGTAGCAAGTCTCATCAGTCAATACTAAATGACTCAAGAATAAAGGAGGTACGAACGCTTGTAAGTAATTTAACGACAGAACACCCTAAGATCACTTATATAGTTAACCTTCTGAGAAACAGATATCATTCTTCCAACTTTACTCAAAACAGTAATGCCAAGAAAGATGGCCAATACAACCGACAAGAAGAAAAGTTAGATCCAGGATCAGATTACAACCGTCGTCATAATCATCTCATACCATATCACGATCTGCAAAATAATTCACGTACTCTCATATTTACTCAATATAGAGATTCTGCAAGGCATATAGTTGAGATGCTTTCAAAAAATGGAATAAATGCATCAAGATTTGTAGGCCAAGCAAAAAGACAAGGAGATATTGGAATGAAGCAGGATGAACAGACATCGATTCTTGAGTCTTTTAGAAATGGTGAGTTTGATGTTCTAGTCGCAACTTCAATAGCCGAAGAAGGTCTTGACATACCCCAAGTTGATTTGGTCATTTTTTATGAACCAATACCAAGTGAAATAAGGTATATCCAAAGACGAGGCAGAACAGGAAGAATGTCGGCTGGTTCAGTAATTATACTTGCAGCCAAAGAAACTATAGATGAACGAAATCTTCATGCGAGCAAAAGACGTATTCAAAAAATGAAACAAACACTTTCCTCACTACTTACATCACTTAAACCTATCATTAGGAACTCGTTGTCAACCGACCCTTTGACATCAGATGACATAAGTTCGCTAGATAAAACAATAGAAAACATGGACGAGAAACTCAAAGAAATGGAAATAAAATCAGAACTTCTCAATGATACTCAGATCCCTCATGTCACCAATAATATAGTTAAAATTGTGCAAAACAAAAGAAAGTCTTTATTAAATTTAGAAGGAGAAGCATTAACCACAAATTTTAGGCTACAAGTCGATAAAACGGCGAGGATGATTCATTCATTATTGGTTAGGAGTGGAAGAGCGGGATTAGATTTCGACTCAATAGGTGAAAATATTGCTGTTGTAGACAATTCTGTAGTAATAGAAGCTCTTCACAGACTTGAAAAACTAAAGAGGATAGAATGGCTTGATGATAATACTGTTGTTCTTATTGATAATTTGAAGAAAATTTCTGGAAAGACATATGATGTTTATGTGGAAAAAATCGTACAAGGAAGGGCCTTGATAATGGTAAATGGCAAATGGCACGCAAGATTGAATCATTATGATTATGAGGGACCCAGAGATCTCCTCAAAAAGGGTGGTAAATTCAAAGCTGTTGGGGAGTTATATCACGGCGATGGTGTCTTAAATCTTCGTATAAAACAGATAGTTTAAGAAGTATCTAAAAACATCCAAAACCCATACAATTTTAGAACTCTCCTTATTCCAAGTACCGTACTAATGGTACGCTCGCTTATGATCTAGCCTATGAAGAAGCTCCACCGACTCGATTGTTGGCCCTGAATTTAATTCTTAGTTATTGGCTGGGTTGGATAGATGGTAGTAAGACACATTATCTTCACGCTGATCCGATCTCTGCTTGGGAGAGGATTGAAGAGGCATGCAATGCTGGCAAAGCGGATTACAAAGGATAGGAAGCAGTTGACAAGGTTACTAATAATAGAACTGCAAAGTTCACTTAGATTTGTGCCATACCCCCATCTACGAACAGTTCGATACCGGTGACAAAACTGCTATCATCTGACGCGAGGAATGAGACGACTTTTGCAACTTCGTCAGGACTTCCCATACGTTCCATTGGTATGGCGGATACAAGGATCGTCTTGACCTGCTCGATCTGTTCTTCACTCTGAGCCAAACCACTAACAAACCCCCTAAGACCCGGTGTGTCTATTGGACCAGGACTGATGGCGTTCACCCTGATCTTGCGGTCTTTCAGCTCTACAGTCCAGGAGCGTGCGAATGATCGCACGGCGGCCTTGGTTGCGCCATAAACACTTGACCCACCTGCGGCTTTGGATGCCGCGGTCGATGCGTTCAGAATGATCGAACCGCCGTTCCGAAAGAGTGGAAGAGCCTTTTGTACCGTGAAGAGAAGTCCTTTAACATTGACACTGAACGTCTTGTCGAAGTGCGATTCGGTAATTGCTTCCAATGGGGCGAATTCCCCCAGGCCGGCGTTCGCGAATAGAATGTTGACATGGCCCTTCTGCCGCTTCACGTCTGCGTACAACCGATCAAGATCTGCGAGTTTTGAGACATCACCCTGAACACCAGTGACATCTTTGCCTATCTGCTTGACTGCTGCATCAACTTCGCTTTGGCGGCGACCGGTGATGAAAACATATGCACCCTCTGAAACAAACCGCTGTGCCGTGGCTAGGCCTATGCCGCTGTTTCCACCTGTAATAACAGCAACTTTTCCTTCAAGCTTTTTCATGATAATGAAACACGTCTAACTCGTTTAAGGAGAGCGATCAGAAGTATCATTACTCATCTGTGATTAATTTTCAACTTCTAGTCAGGAGAGCCTAGGATGATGTCAACGTAGAAATGGTAGAGGTAGGACTTCATGTCATGAGCGTTCTTTGCTCGGATATAGGATCAATCATTCGGTACTTTCGTTGCCATGCCATGGTATCACTTTGTTATCGTAGTTAATTTGTGAAGAGATCATACTGCTGGAACCGTTCCACCATCAATCACGTACTCACTTCCATTGATTGACAATGCTCTGTCCGAGACCAAGAACGCAACCAGTTCTGCTACCTCTTCAGGAAGTCCCGGACGACCGATGGGAATGCCGCCAAGGGATTTCATTAATTCTTCGCGTGCGGTCTGCATGTCAGTTCCTGCTTGTTTGGATAAACGTTCGATGAGTGCCTGAGCAGCAGAAGTCTCAATGAATCCCGGAGCAACCGTGTTGACACGAACTCCCTTTGGGCCCACTTCGTTTGATAATCCCTTGCTGTAAGTTGTTAATGCTGCCTTTGCAGCCGCATAAGCCAAAGTCGCTTCAAAAAGTGGAAGCCTTCGCTGAATCGATGAGATATGGATAATAACACCAGAGCCTTGCTTAAGCATCCCGGGCAGTAACCCTCGATCCAGCCTAACAGCAGTCATAAGATTTATGCTCAGCTCTTTTTGCCATTCCTCATCACTCAAGACGCTAAAGCCTCCGCTTGGCGCAGATGATCCTCCGACAACATTTACAAGAATGTCGACGCCGCCAAAATGAGAAATGACCTCATTGACTACTTTCGTGCATCCCTCTGACGTGCTGAGGTCTGCTTGAACAAATATATATTCGCGATTTTCATGATCGTTCGTCATCTCCCGTGCGCTCGTTATAACTTTGGCTCCTCCGTCAAGAAGGCGGCTTACAATGGCTTTGCCCATTCCGGCAGTTCCACCAGTAACGAGAGCGCGTTTTCCGCTAAATTCATTTGTGATAAATGGAAATTTGGTTGGCGTGATGATTTTCTGTTGGCTAATGTTTTGAATCTTTCTATTTTATGATACAGATCGGTATTTACTTTGCTCGGTTTTTAATGGCGAGTACACCATATGTAGTCCTCTATAAATGACAGCCTATAATTAAAAAACTGAACTTGGATGGAGATGATATTTATTTAATTGATAGCTGCTGACCAAAGATTTTCCTAAATGTAAACACCTGGGAAACTGCTGTTCACGCTTCCTAGTCTATACTGCATTACAGGACCTTGATAATACATAAAAACTTCTTCCTGTCATTGATTGGGGTATGAGCGAAGCGGATAGACAAAAAGTTGCCATTGTTACTGGTAGCTCAAGTGGAATAGGATATGCAACTTCACTACTATTAGCAAGAAAAGGATTTTATACATATGCTTCAGCGCGTAATATCGATAAATCTGCAAGTCTCCAATCGATAGCCGGTGCTGAAAGGCTACCTTTGAAATTAATTCAGCTGGACGTCACTGACGATAGCTCGGTAAAAGATGCAGTTGAAAAGATTATTTTAGAAAAAGGAAGAATTGATGTGTTAGTTAATAGCGCTGGATATGGTCTCTTCGGAGCATTTGAAGATCTTTCAATGGATGAGATAAAAGCACAATTTGAAACCAATTTCTTTGGAGTCATAAGAGTAACCCAACAGGTTCTTCCTATCATGAGGAATCTGCAAAATGGTGGTGGTAGTATTGTAAATGTTAGTTCGATTAATGGGCTTGTACCATTTCCAGTGATCTCCGCATATGTAGGCACCAAATTTGCTCTAGAAGGTTTGAGTGAATCTATGTCGTATGAACTTGAGCCTTTTGGAATAAAAGTAATATTGATTGAGCCGGGTGCAATTGGCAGTAATTTCATGAAGGGAAGTGTTTTATCTAAAAGAGCCTTAGATCCGGAGTCGCCTTACTCAGAATTTGTGCAAAAAGTCAGAGTCAAAATAAGTTCAGATCATGAGAATGCAACACAGCCAGAAGAAGTTGCAAAGACTATAGTCCAAGCTATTTTAACTGAAAAACCCGAATTTAGATATGTTGTTGGCAGCGATGCTCTTAATCTATTAGAAGCAAGAAAAAATATGCCATACTCAGAGTTCCAAAAGATGATAATACAAAATGTCAAACAATAGTTCTGCATGTCGTCAATTGTTCTTACAGTAAGTATATCGAAAAACTAGCCTGAAGTATTCAACCAAAAAAAACAGAAAAGAGAAAGTGATTAGAATGAGGAAATACTAAGAAGAGAATATTGAGAGAAGAGGCCAAAAAGGCAGAAGCAGCTAGAAGAGAAAATCCTCGATATTAACGAATTATCGCTAAGTTAGTCAAGCGTTGAAAATTAATATACTGCAGTCTCCATGTGCAGAGACTGTAGCAACTGAAGAAGTTATATGAACGCCAACGAAGGAGTCAATACAACAACCCCAACAGTTTCCACAAACTCTGATTTAGGCTTTGCTACTAATTCTAACTACCAGAATATGGCCAACTGCTGAGATTTTTTACTCAATTAATAGCAAAATGTCATATTTATGTGAAAAGATTTTCTGTAAAAAATTTTGTGGAAAATAGGGGGTGCGATTTTCCCAAGATCAAGAAACGTCTTTGTGATTTGGTAGTAGAAAGCAATCACATGTTAACTCAATAAAAAAAGAAGAGATGTTGCTCCTTATCCTCTTCAACTACTGCCAATGGTTCCATTAGCTCCAAGCTTCAGTAATGGCCCGAATGTCTTTCCATTATCTGTGCTAATTCTCGCAACAGGTTCGTTACTAGTAGCATTTCTTTCCCACCATGTGACAAATACTCTATCACCAGATGTATCTATTTGTACATCCTGTGAATCAGCGTTAGTAGAATTACTTAAATTTATTTTATCTCCAAATGTCTTGCCTCCGTCTGTAGAAGCTCTAAACATTACTTCGTCATTAATTCCTGTCTTGTTAGTAGACCATGCTATGTAGATATTATTGTCAGATGTAGCAATTGGTGCATTTACTAATCTAGGGTTAACATGGATATGCGCATATGCTGCTTGTTGTTGCAGTAGTATTGGAATTATGCCAATTCCAATTATTGTTGATAGAAGAGCTATCATCATCATTGCTCTTAAAGTGAATTGTTCATTCATCAGATTTTTGTAGAAGAATCATACTATAAAAGGAAAGCTGCTTTATTCATCATTTTTGATATCAATGAGTATCAACGGGGTTACCACGCGTCATTCAATATAACGAAGATCACTAAACTATGTATATTCGTCTTTAATTATAGTCCCTCTCAAATAATTTAATAAAGTGTCTCAGTGGTTTAATTTCTATTCAGTAGGGTATGAGGTCTGATTTGTGCTTAAATCATCTCCAGAGGCGCGTCGTGGTCTGGCACGGGGAATGCGTAATTAATAGCCGCTATGTCGTAGTCGGTTAGCTCCCATCCTACGCCGCCGCTATTCTCTCTCACACGCTCCGGACGCCGGGTCTTGGGAATTATGAAGATGTTAGGATGCCGAGTCAGAAAGTTAAGCGCAACTTGTCGTGGGGTGCGACCGTGTCGCTCAGCAATCTCAGCCAGTACTTGCCCACTAACATTATGTGGAGAGGGAAAATTACCGTGTCCAAACGGAGCATATCCAACTACAGCTATTTTCCGCTTAGTGCAGTACAGTAGTAAACGACGCTCGATCCCTCGATAACCTAAATGATATAACACCTGATCGCAAGCTATTGGCTCGTTCCGGAGCGCTTTCTCAGCAGCCTTTAGTTCTTCC
>Ga0184619_10000538_pt1 | contig 12878 bp, 12 predicted proteins | sample PLM0_60_b1_FD_133146 | JGI IMG/M metagenome (GOLD analysis project Ga0184619, IMG submission 133146) | Groundwater sediment microbial communities from an aquifer in East River, Colorado, USA - PLM0_60_b1 | ecosystem: Environmental > Terrestrial > Soil > Riparian zone | place: USA: East River...
AAGACGCTTTTGCTCAATCCCAACTCGCGAATCAGCGAAGCTGCCTTCGCGTGCGGATTTCAATCCATGACGAACTTCAATCGCGCGTTTAAGCGAATCGTCGGTCGCTCTCCCACGCAATTTCGCGAATCGCTTCCGAAGCTGCGACGCTCGGTATAAGGAAGAGACCGTTAGCCGCCTTACACTGGTGGGGCGAACGCACGGAACCTTCCGCACGCCCGCCGTCAGTGTTAGCGCATTACTGCACTTTAACTTCGAGAGCTTTTGATCTTACTTTCGTCGTTGTCGGGAGGTGCACTTTCAGCACTCCGTCGCGGAAGTCCGCCGTCACTTTCGTGCTATCGGCATCTTCAGGCAGCGTAAAGCTGCGTCGGAAGTTACCAAAGGATCGCTCGATGCGATGGAATTTTCTTTTCTGATCTTCCTTCTCGCTTTTGCGTTCTCCGAAAACGCAGAGGATGCCATCTTCGACTGTTACCCTAACGTCATCCTTCTTCATTTCAGGCAGGTCAGCTTTGAGGAGATACCCGCGATCATCCTCACTGATATCAACCTCTGGTGACCAATCTTCGACTGTCAGGCTGTGGGTCTCCCCACTGCCTATTCTGTTCGGAAATCCGCCCAAGAAACGATTGAAGCGATTTTGCGCCGCTTCTTCCATTTCTCTAAGCTGATTCCATGTTATTAATGTATTCATATTTTTACCTTTCTGGATTGAGTTAAAGCCATCTCGGTGCATCGCGCTCACCGCTTATTGTCAGAATCGACCCTAATCTTGTGCACGTTGAGGGACGGGCCCGGTCGAAGGCAGACGCCCGGCGACTTCACCGGGAAGTATTCCAGAGCGGACAGAGTTTCCGATCAGGACGGCGATGCCGAAACCGACATCGAGAGTCTCGCTTGCCAGCATTCTCGCTCAGGACGCGGCAGATACGATCCTGCTTAACGAAAGATGATTCGGGCGACGTTTACAGCAGTCCTCAATGTACGGTGATTATTTGTTTGCTCGCATTTCGGCCCTGACTTCTCCGGATTCTGAATCTGTCTCGCAGCGGCCGTTTCGTTCTTCCTCTCAGGCATCTCGATCGTGCTACAATAGCTGGATGCCAAACCTGCACACGCCTGAGGGAGGGACATTTCTTCTGCAGATTCTCGTCTCAGCGTTTCTCGCGATCCTTTTTCTGCAGTCGGGCATCGACAAAGTCGTGGACTGGCGCGGGAACCTGGAGTGGTTGAAAGGACATTTCGCCAAGAGTCCGCTGGCTGGATCTGTGCCCGCGATGGTCTTCGTGCTCACCATTGTCGAGATTGCCGCCGGAGTTTTGAGCGCGATTGGATGCGCATTAATAATTTTTTGTCGCGATTCCACTCTCGCGTTTTACGGTGCGGTCATCGCCGCCCTCGCCATCACCGCACTCTTCTTCGGCCAGCGCATAGCAAAGGATTATGCCGGTGCGGCTGTTCTCGTTCCTTATTTTCTGCTGACGTTGATCGCGATTTATCTCCTCGCTCATTGAGACAACTGCAGATTCACGGATTACGCGGATTTCTTGAGATTGTTAATCGAGCACGAGCACGAGCAAGAGGCCAGACAAACATGCGCAAGATTAATACGAAGGATGTTGCGGAGGATTCGTGGACTTCGCCGAAAGGAAAGTTCGCGGGCTTCGGTACAAGTGTCTCAATCGCGCTTGGCCGAAAAGAAATTTCGACCGACCTGCGAGATCGACATCCGTTCGATCTCGAGATTCTGCGACTTGCCCCGGGGCAAACGCCCTATCCGTATCACTTGCACAGCGCGCAATGGGAGTTGTATCACGTGATTTCAGGCAGGGGCGTCGTTAGGCACAAAGACGGAACAATGCCGATTGAAGCGGGCGACGCCTTTATCTTCGGGCCGGATGAACCTCACCAAATCACAAATGACGGTGCCGAAGATCTTGTCGTTTACGTCATCGCGGACAACCCGATTGGAGAGTCCTCCTACTATCCGGACAGCAAGAAATGGCTCGTGCGTTCACCCCAGCGCAGACTTATGCGCTCGGATGCGCTGGACTATTATGATGGCGAAGAATGAAAGCGCCGTGACGAAGTAAACGTCCAACGCTCAACGTCCAACATCCAAGATCGAAGTCAGAGCGGCGAAAGCACACGTCAGAAACTGTAGGGGAAGCTGTTAGCTTCCCTATAAAAAAAAACCGGGAAGGCAGCGCCTTCCCCCCTACAGATCTCGCGCTTCGCACAGGGAGCCGGCTACAGCTCAGTCGTTCAAAAAACGGGCGAGAAGTTTGTGAAAATGGTGCGTGCCAACTTCACGCCGCGGTGAGTAGCGTCCACGGTCGTAGAGACGTGAGTGCACGCCGCGCTGGACCGATTCAACCACTTCTTCGTCCTCCATTTCCACGCGGTGCAGATCGGCCCCTACACCGCTTGATTGTCGATCTTTGTCCCAAACGTAACTGAGGAATGAAACCTTTGTGCGCTCCGGACCGAGCGGATAAACGACGTTCACCGAAACGCCCCACGGATAAAAGTTCATCATCAAGTTTGGAAAGAGCCAGTAGTAGAACGCCGCGATGCTGCTGCCGTGATCGGGATGGCCTTTCGCCAGCGCGAATGAATCTTCTTTCGACTTGCCGACACCGATCTGCAAAGTGGCATGCGGATAAAGTTCCGTGCGATATTCGCCGTAATTGAGTCCGGCCAGACTGGTCGCGTGGACATACGGGAGATGAAATTCTTCCAGGTAATTATCGCAGTAGAGCGCCCAGTTCGCCTTGAGGAAATAGTCGCGCGATATCGAGGCATCGAAAACGGCGCGATCGAGTGGGAGAAAATTTACCCGCTTCGTCATCGGCTCGACCAGTTCGGCAAACGAGAACACTGGGTCGAGACTGCAAAATAAAAATGGCCCCCATTGCTCGAGCGCAACGCGCGGCAGATTATCTTTCTCGCTCGGGAATCCGGCGACGCCTTCGAACTCGGGCATGGACAAGAACGAACCGTCGAGCGCAAATTTTCTTCCGTGATAACGGCACCGCATCGATTTGAGGTGCCCTTCGCCCTCGACCACGAGCGCACCACGATGCGTGCACACATTCGACAAACATTGCGTCTGTCCCTGGTCATCGACGGTGAGCAGCAACGGCTCGTCGAGACACCCCTCCAGCAACGTAAACGGACGCACGTGACCGGGCGCTTTCATTTGCGCGGCTTCGCCGATGAATTGCCACGAGCGCGCAAAGATTTTTTCCTTCGCGCGCTCGTACCACGCAAGATCGACATAAACATCCGCGGGCAAGGTCTCGGCACGGGAAATCTCGGGATCGATTTGGAAATGAGATGAAGATTTATCCACAGATCTCGCAGATTAATGCAGATTCAAAGCAAACGTCCAACGCTCAACGCTCAACATCGAACGCAGAAAGAACCTCACCTGAAACGCATTAGAATCGTCCGCATGCCGCCCTACAAGCATCCCTCTTCATCCGCGTGGTCCGCGGTTAATCGCCTAACTCAACGGCAACCAATTGCCGGACTGGGGCGGAAGTTTCGTGCCGTTGAGCGAAAGGTAAGTGTATTCCTGCAGGAGGCGCTCGTAGTCGGAGAGAAGTTTCATGGCGTCGTTGGGTTTCAGGCGATCACTTTTGATCGCGGCGTCCACTTGTGATTTTAAGAGCCGCATCAATTCGACTTTGTCCCACTGCGTCATGGAGAGCACTTCGCCAATTGTGCTGCCCTCGATTACTTCTTCGATGTACCAACCGGCTTCCTCGTCCGGATCGAGAAAAACGTGCACCTCGGTCACGCGTCCGAACAAATTGTGCAGGTCGCCCATGATGTCCTGATAAGCGCCCACCATGAAGACGCCGAGGTAATAGATTTCACCGGGCGCGATGCGATGAAGCGGGAGCGTTTCGCGCACGTCTTGCAGATCGGTAAATTTGGAGATTTTGCCGTCGGAATCGCAGGTGATGTCCACGATCATGCCGTTGCGATCAGGCGGAGTCGTGAGGCGATGGATTGGCATGATGGGGAACAATTGGCCGAGCGCCCAATGATCGAGCAGCGATTGGAAAACGGAGAAGTTACAGATGTATTGATCGCCCAGTGAAGTTTCGAGCTGCTTCACTTCCTCCGGCACATAGCGCAGGCCACGATGCATATGGACGATTTGCTGCGCGAGCTGCCAATAAACGGTCTCGATTTTTGCTTTCGATTCGAGATCGAGCAGGCCGAGATCGAACATCTGCTGCGATTCTTCCTTGATCTGCTGGATGTCGTGCAGGCTCTCGATGCGGTTGCCGCGTTTGAGCCGCTGTTTCACATCGAGAATGTCGCGCACGAGTTTGTTATCTTTCTCGGCCGCATCGACTTTAAGCTTGGGCGCGGTCCGCTCGATGGAACTGAACGCCTCCATGACGAGCACGGAATGATGCGCCACAATCGCACGACCGCCTTCGCTCACGATGGCCGGATGCGGGACGCCTTCGGAATCGCACACGTCCATGATGTTCCAAACGACGTCGTTGGCGTATTCCTGGAGCGAATAATTCGTCGAGCTGTCGAAGTCGCTGCGCGAGCCGTCGTAATCGACGCCGAGACCGCCGCCCACGTCGAGATACCCAAGTTCGTGTCCAAGTTTGGCGAACTTTGCATAGTAGCGAGCTGCTTCGCGCACCGCCCGTCTAATCGTCGAAATGTCCGGCACCTGCGAGCCGACGTGGAAATGAATGAGTTTGAGACATTGCGCGAATCCCGCGTCTTTTAATATCTGGCTTGCGGCGACGAGATTCGTGGTGTCGAGACCAAACTTCGCGTTCTCCCCTCCGCTCGGCGACCATTTACCAGAGCCTTTGCTGTGCAGCCGGACGCGAATGCCGATGTGCGGTTCGACACCGACTTCTTTCGAAGTGCGAATAGTCTGCTCGAGCTCCTCGAGTTTTTCCACGACGATGACGACCGACTTGCCGAGCTTGCGACCGAGCAACGCAATGCGAATAAAGGCGGGATCTTTGTAGCCGTTGCAAATGATGAGGCTTTCCGGGTCTTTGTGCATCGCGAGCGCGGCGACCAGCTCGGGTTTGCTGCCCGCTTCGAGACCAAAATGAAATTGCTGGCCGGCATCGACAATCTCTTCGATCACTTCGCGCAACTGATTAACCTTGATCGGAAAAACTCCGCGATACTCGTTGCGATAGCCGAATTCGCTCATCGCGGTTTGAAACGCGCGGTTGACCGATTCGACACGATGGCGCAGCAAATCCTGAAACCGGATGACGAGCGGAAAACCAAGACCGCGGGAGCGTGCCTCGTTCACGACTTCGAGGATGTCGATGGAGCCGCCGTTTTCTTGGAGCGGCCGCGCTTCGACGTTGCCCGAGCTGTTTATCGTGAAATAACCGCCGCCCCACCGATCGACGTTGTAAGTGGCGATGGCAGACTCAACGTCCCACTCGGTTTTCATCTCGATTCATCGCGCGGTGGCAAGTCGCAAACGCATATTGAATCAGCGCAACGAACATGCAAGCCTGCTTCAAAGGAATTTTCGTGCCAACTTATTCACAAGGAGCGGACGCCTTTCATCTGCCAGGGTGGATCGAGCAGTCTCTTGCTCGATGCCAAAAATAATGCGCCTTCGGCGCACACATTTAACATCGCGCGACGGAGCGCCCGATCCACCAACCCCGACCGCTTGTTTTTCACGATTGGCCGGGTACCATTTGCCCGATGAACAAGACGGTGATCGAAGTGCAAGTGCGCGCGGTTTTGCCGACCAGTGGCGGGTGCGCAGTGTTTCTGGGAAACAACGACAAGGTATTCATTAGTTATGTCGATCAAACCGTTGGCAGCGCGATCACCATGTTCATGCGCGAGATCTCCAAGGAGCGTCCGCTTACCCACGATCTCATCGGGCATTTGATGACGGCTCTGGGCGCAAAAGTTGAGCGGGTCATTATTAACGATCTGAAGAACGCGACTTATTATGCGCGCGCCATCATCCGGGCGGAAAACGAATTGCAGCAGAAAAAAATCATCGAGCTGGATGCGCGACCAAGCGACTGCATCGCGATGGCCACCCAACAGAAAGCGCCCATTTACGTGAGCCAGGAAGTATGGGACGAAGTGGACGACATGAAGGATGTCCTGCGCAAAATGGAGGAAGAGGGACTCAAGCCCGATCCGGAAACGGAATCGAGCGAGGAGTAGTAGCTGCAGAGGTCAGAGGGTCTCAGCCGAGCAAATCGCCGTAGCGCTTTCCCGCCAGCTCCAAACAACGCGCCAAAATTTCCGAGGGTGTGTGGAGCTGGAGCGCTTCATCGACAAGCTGCCGGCATTCCGGGATCGTCAGACTTTGCACGGCGCGCTTGACGCGGGGAACGAGGGTCGCGCCCGCGCTCAATTCATCCATCCCGAGGCCGAGCAGAAGCGGAACGAGCGCGACATCGCCCGCCATCTCGCCACAAACACCGACCCAAATGTCGTTCGCACGGGCGGCGTCGGCGATCATCTTGAGCAAACGGAGCACCGCCGGATGGGTCGGCTCGTAGAGATGCGCGATTCGCTCGTTTACGCGATCGACCGCGATGGCATATTGAATCAAATCGTTCGTGCCGATGCTGAAGAAATCGACTTCGCGCGCGAGGATGTCGGCGGAGATAGCGGCGCTGGGAATCTCGATCATCGCGCCAACTTCAGTGGTATCGCTGAATGTCGATCCAGTGCGGCGCAGCTCTTCTTTGCATTCGGCGAGGACGGAGAGCGCGCGTCGCAATTCACCCACACCAGAAATCATCGGGAACATGATTTTCACATTGCCGACGGCGCTGGCACGGAGAATAGCGCGCAACTGGGTTTTGAACATGTCGATGTTTTCGAGACAAAAACGGATCGCGCGCCAGCCCAGAAAAGGGTTTAACTCATCGCCGACATCGGCCGCACCGGGCGCGAGCTTGTCGCCGCCAAGATCAAACGTGCGAACAATGAGCGGATCGGGCGAAACGCGCTCCGCCACTTTCCGATACGTCGCGTACTGCTCGTCTTCGGTGGGAAGAGTGGTGCGATTCAAATAAAGGAATTCCGTTCGGTAAAGCCCGATCCCCTCCGCGCCATTGGCTGCGACTGCATCGACATCGCCAGGTAGCTCAATGTTCGCGGAGAGAACAATGTGACGTCCGTCGCGCGTGGTCGATTTTGTTTCGCGTAATTCACCGAGTCGTTTCGTGATCTGGACGCGTTTCGATTCGAGTTCGCCGTACCGAGCAAGCGTCTCCGGCATTGGATCGACAATCAGCAAACCGTCCGTTCCGTCGAGCAACACGTGCTGCCCGGTTTCAAGTTTTTCGGTCGCGTCGTGCAACCCGACGATGGCGGGAATGTTGAGCGAGCGCGTCATGATGGCCGTGTGTGACGTGCGGCTCCCGATATCGGTGGCAATGCCGAGGACACGCTCCCTGTTCATTGTCGCCGTGTCCGATGGAGTGAGATTGTGCGCGACCAGAATGTGCGGTTCCGTCAGGGCAAGAAACGTTTTTGGCGCTTTGCCTTGAAGATTACGGATGACGCGCCGCGTCACGTCCTCAATATCGAGGGCGCGTTCGCGCAAATAGGGATCGTCGATCTTGCTTAGCGTTTCCGCGTAATTGGTGGCGACTTCCTGAAAGACCCACTCCACATTGCAAAGATCAGCCTCGAGTTTGCGCAGCACTTCGTCGATCAAAGTGCGATCCTCGACCACGAGGAGGTGGGCATCGAAAATACCCGCGTCTTTCGCGCCGATGGATTCGGCGATCTTTTGCTGCATCTCGAGAATCTGCGTGCGCGTCTGAATGAGCGCGGTTTCGAAGCGCCCAATCTCGTTCGCGATTTGCGCGGGCTCGATGCGATAGCGCGCCACGTCCTCGAGATCATCCCGTACGACGTGAATCGTGCCTTGGGCAATTCCCGGGGAAACGCCCGCTCCGTGGAAGCGAATTTCCTTCCGCGCTTTATCGCCGCTCATCCACCTGCGAGAATAACGGGGATGTCAACTCGCGAAAGCTTTCCGAGTCAATCTTCGTTAAAGCGCGCGTTGATCAATTCTTCCAGTTCCTCGATGGCCTTGTCGGCATCCGGTCCTTCGCAGCGGACGCGCAACTTCGATCCCTGCCCGGCCGCCAGCATCATCAAGCCCATGATGCTTTTCCCATTTACTTCTTCGCCTTCCTTCGCCACCCAAATTTCCGAGCGGTACCGGCTCGCGATGCGCACGAACATCGCCGCCGGGCGCGCATGAAGGCCGAGACGATTCACAATCGAGATTTCCTTCACGATCTTCTGGCTGCGCGACGCGGCGCTGGCTCTGCGGCTCAACAATCCCATTATGTCGATCTTGGCTCCATCAAATTGAGCAGCTTGGTGTTGAACTCGACGGCGCTGTTCTGGCCGAGGCCCTTCAGCTTTTGATCCATGGCCGCGACTTCGATTAGACGCGCGACATCGCGGCCTGGCCGCACCGGAATCGTTAGGTGCGGCACCGGAAGTCCCAGAATTTCGTAGAATTGTTGATCGAGCCCAATTCGATCCACCGCCTCCATGTCCTGCCACTCCTCTAATGTGACGACGAGATCGAGCCGCTTCTCAATCCGGATGCTGCCGATGCCGAAAACCGAAGCCACGTTGATAATACCGATGCCGCGCACTTCCATATGATTACGGGTCAACTCTGGAGCAGTCGCCATCAGCTCGCGGCCCTCCAGAGAAGTCATGCGTGTCACGTCGTCCGCCACGAGACTGTAGCCGCGCTCGATCAAGCCGAGTACGCATTCGCTTTTGCCGATGCCGCTTTGGCCGCGAATCAAAACACCCACGCCTAAAATGTCCACCATGCTACCGAACTCGGTCACCGTTGGCGAAAAATCGACCTCGAGCGCGATCGTGGCCGCGTTGATAAACTTCATCGTGATCATCGGTGTGCGGAACACCGCGATCTCTGCCTCCTCGGTCACCGCCAGCAGCTCTGGCGCGAGGTGAAACCCGCGCGACATCACCAGACACGGGATCTTGCGCGCGCACAACGCGCGAAACCGCTGGGCACGCACTTTCGGCGTCAAGCTTTTCAAATACGAATGCTCGGCGGCGCCCAGCACCTGCACGCGTTTCTCTGCAAAGTAAGTGTAGAACCCGGAGAGTGCCAGACCCGGACGATTAATCGTGGGCTCGCGGATTTTTCGATGAAACCCCACGCGCGGACCTTCCAGCTTCATCTGCAACTTTTGCGCGTGCAAATTGTAAAAGCTCTCCACCGTGACAATCGGCACACTTTTCTGCTGATCGCTTGTCGATGTAATGGTTTGTGTGCCGGGTCGCTCGCTCATGAATGGTTTAACTTCTAATGCGGATGCGGAGCGATTTCCAATATGCATCGCGTCTCTTCCCGCTTTCGCGATAGCACCGTGACTCGTCTCAGGACTATCCTAATCGCGATCTTGCGACGATGACTCTTGCTGAAGCCTATCCACGGCGCGGTCATTCTCTTCACTGTCTTCCACCGATAATATCCCGAGCCGCCGCCGATAAAGGCGTCCCCACGCGTGCATCGTGTCCTTGGACGGTTGAAAAAGTTTCTGCGCAAAGAGTGTCGGCACGAGCGCGCTCAGGATCACCACTGTTACGAGAATCGTGTACTGCCGCTGATCGATGATTTTATTTTGGAATCCGAACAGCGCTGAAATCGTGCCGAAGGTCAAACCCGTCGCCATCAGCAAGGTAGTGTAAGCTGCCTCGCGTGGCCGCATGTAATGCAACCGCGCGAGCGGCCAGACCCCGACAATTTTTGTCGCCATTTTTAGCAGAAGCAGACCGCCGACAATCGCCAGCGCCGGCCAGAGTGCCGGCAGCGAAACGTAAAGCCCAGCTTTGATGAAATAGAATGGCGTGAACATCGCAAAAGCGGTGCTGCGCATTCGGTGAACCAGCGTTTTGTCGCGAAGAAAAACTCCTGCGACCACGAGCCCGACGAGATAAGCCGGCAAGACCGCTTCACTCTTTGCGGTGGTGGCGAGACCGCCAAGAAAAAACAGAACGAAAAAGATAAACTTCACTTCCGGTTCGCTCACTCGCGTCGCGCCTAATTTGTCGATGATCGACTTCGTCCACCTCGGCATGAACCAAAGCACGATGCACATAGCGACTACGAAGATGAGCAGGCAGATGTTGTAGTTTGCGAAAAGCCCGCCGAGCGCGAGCACGGTCCCGAAATCGGTGATGAAGCAGGCCGCGAGAATCATCTTTCCCATCGCCGTGTCGCTAAATCCGCCTTCGATCATTACGGCGTACACCACCGCGACCGAAGTGGTCGATAGTGCAATACCCGCGATCTGCGCCTGATGAAGCTCCCAGCCAAGAACAAATTGCGCAAACAACCAGACGATCGCGAACGGCGCCGCAAATGAAATGATGCCGATCAAGAGACTTGCCCGCAGATTCGCCTTGAGCGAGCGCGGATCGATCTCCGCGCCCGCGAGAAACGTCAATACGCCGCTCCCTAGTAGGGCCAAAAAGTTGATCCATTCGTTGCTGGCATGGAGATGCAAAAAGTTTCCTGCTAGTACACCAACGAGGATCTCGATCAGCGCGACGGAAATGCCCGCCCAGATCGAGACGAGACTCGCGACCAGCGCCAGGCCCATCCAGAGCGCTGCGACAAACCAAACATTTTGAAAGACCCAGTTCGCCTCACTAAGGCTGACCCAAATATGATTGAGCATAATAAAACTCCTGTCCACGCATCACTGCGCCAACAGGAGTCATTAGCTCTGAAAATCGGTCAGGCGGTTTTCCCTTTGTGGGAAAGGCAAACTCCATTGCCTCGCTCAGAACCTATCGACACTTTACTTCCGATCAACAAGAAGATTGGACCGCATCCAAGGCCGCTAAATTTCCAATTCGCATCGATTGTCGATGTTCCGACACGAAGCGAGGAAGAGAAATCAAATAGGAAGAGATTCCTCCACTCCGGTCGGAATGACAGGATCACATCTTGAAGCGTTCGCCGAGATAAAGTTGGCGGCTGATAGGGTCGCTGATGAGAAAATCTTTTGTGCCTTCGCTCTCCACTCGCCCCTCAAAAATCAAATACGCCCGGTCCACGATCGACAAGGTCTCGCGCACGTTGTGATCGGTAATTAAAATGGCCAAGCCCAATTTGCGCAGGTTCACGATGATTTGCTGCACATCATAAACCGCGATTGGATCCACGCCGCTGAACGGCTCGTCGAGCATGAGCAATTTCGGCTTGGTGACTAACGAGCGCGCAATAGTAAGCCGACGTTTCTCGCCGCCACTCAAGGTGAGCGCCTGGTTTTTTGCGATGCGCTCGATCCCGAATTGATGGAGCAACTGATCGCAACGCTGGCGGCGTTCGTGTTTTGACAATGGCAACGTCTCCAAAATCGCCATGATATTCTGTTCCACCGTCATTTTGCGGAAAATCGATTCCTCCTGTGGTAGATATCCCATGCCGAGCCGCGCCCGCTTGTACATCGGATAATTTGTGACGTCGGTTCCGCAAAAAATAACGCGCCCGCTGTTTGGCCTAACCAGTCCGACGATCATGTAAAAGCTGGTCGTCTTGCCGGCGCCGTTCGGCCCGAGCAAACCGACAATCTCGCCTTCGCATGCGCTGATGTTAACCCCATCGACGACCGCCCGGCCGCCGTAAATTTTCACGAGTTGCTCAGTGGAAAGGACATTGTCGACCTTAGCCGCGGGCGGAGCAGCGAGTGGTGGATTCGCAGCAGGGGCAGTTTGGCTGATCATGATTTGGGCGAAGGTTGGGGATTGGTTTCGACCTTGGTTTCATCCTTGGGCTGCTGGCGAATCTCGGTACGACTCGGACCGTGCGTAGTCAGTTCGCCTTTCTGGTTAATGATCATGACCGTGTCGGGGCTGGTGGCCAAATGCGTGTTCAATCCTTGCTGCACCCGCGGTGTTCCAGTCAACTCCACGTCGCCGGTTGCCGCCGTGTAGATCGCGGTGTCGGAACGGCCGACCGCGCGCGTCGGTGGTCCGCCATTGGGATCGGGCCGGTCGCGCACGACCGCCACGTTGCCTTCCGCGATCGCCTTCTCCAGTCCCTGGTTTTCGCCCTTGGTGATGTAAATGGTCAATTTGTCGGATTGAAGATTGAAGCGCGGGTCGGTCACCTTCACGCGGCCGCTAAAGATGCCCATGCTTTTGTTCGAATCAAAAAACGCCTCATCTGAATAAATTTCCGTCGTCGTCGGTTCATTGGGATTCACCGCATTGGCCGGGCCCAAAAAATTGTCAGCGCCCGATTTCTCCGATTCGTCTTTCTCCTTTGGCTTTTTTGCCGCTTTTTTCGCGGTGGGCGTGCCGGGTGCCGCCGGCGCGGCCGCGAGCTGCGCGCACAATTGAGTTGCCGTCATGGCAGAAATCAGCAGGACCAACGCCGCCACCGTTTTCATTCGCTTCCTCTTCCCGTGAGATGCGATTTGTCCGTGATCACCATTTTCACGTTGCCGATTAATCGTCCCGTTTTCGTACTCGGATCGAACTGCACGGAATCGCCCACGATGTTGAAATCGGCGCGCCGGATCGTCGAGCGCTCCTGCGAACTCAAGATGCGCGTTTTCAAATCGAGCACGGACGTGCTCATGTCGATCTGGAGATCGGGACGAGTGTCCGGGGTGTAGGTCGTGATCTTGAGATGCTGGAAGCGGACGTGTCCATCGTCGATCCGTCGCGCTATGCTTGCTTCAAACTTTCCCCGCAGATGACCATCGGCGTCGAAATCGGGCAGGACGAGGCCTTTGGCTTCGTGACCGACCGGAAGCGGAATATTGGTCAAACTTTGCTCACCTGGAGAAGCACTCGGT
>Ga0184619_10000539_pt1 | contig 12873 bp, 14 predicted proteins | sample PLM0_60_b1_FD_133146 | JGI IMG/M metagenome (GOLD analysis project Ga0184619, IMG submission 133146) | Groundwater sediment microbial communities from an aquifer in East River, Colorado, USA - PLM0_60_b1 | ecosystem: Environmental > Terrestrial > Soil > Riparian zone | place: USA: East River...
GAGGACTGCCAGAGCGATCGGCAGGTCGAATCCCGACCCTTCCTTGCGGAGCTCGGCCGGAGCGAGATTGACCGTCAGCCGCCGGTCGGGCCAGTTCAGCTCAGCCGAGGTGATCCCGCTGCGGACGCGCTGCTTCGCCTCCTGGCAGGCCCGGTCCGGCAGGCCGACGATCGCGAACGCGGGCAGTCCGTTCTGCAGGTGCGCCTCGACCTCGACGCGCCGGGCGTCAAGACCCACGAGCGCATGGGTGATCGTCCGTGCAAGCACGCCGCCGACGCTAAAGGCGGAACCGTTAGGTGTCTGTCACGATTTCGTGCCAGAACAAAGGCGTCGCTTGCGATGCCGTTTGGAGGCCGTGCACGGCCTCTCCGTGTTCGCCGAATAGGAGGCAAGTCCTAGTACAAAAGGTCGGAGACGCGCTCGATTCCGCTCGGCCGGACGGCTGCGAACTCGAATCCGACGCGCAGGCTCGCGAGCGACGGATTCGCGAGCAGCCAGGCTTCCGCCCCGCGTCTAAGGCGCTCGCGCTTCCAGTCGTCCACGGCCTCGAGCGGATCGCCGTAGCCCAACCCCTCCTTCAGCTTCACCTCGCAGAAGACGAGCCGCCGCCCGCGCCGGACGATCAAATCGAGCTCGACGCCGCCGGCGCGGACGTTCCGCGCCAGGATCCGGTAGCCGCGCAGTCGGTAGTGCCAGGCGACGCGGGCCTCCGCCGCTCGACCCCTTGCAGAGGTGCTAGTAGGGCGTGGCGGAACGTCGCTCGTCGTCGGGGTGCGATGCTCGTTCCGAGGCAAGGACGCAGGGAGCGTCAATAGCCAAAGCTATTGGCGGGACTGCGATACCAGGGCGGAGCCAGTGTGGGCGAGCAGCGCGGCCCGGCGGCACAGACTACGTTTCGCCACGCCCTCCTCAAGCGGCGTCCGGCTCCGAGAGCTGCTCCGCATAGCACCGCGCCTCGAAGGAGCGGCGATGAATCTCGGACGGCCCGCGCTCTCGCACGACCGCCGAGTGGCCGGGCGTGATGTAGCCGACGTGCGAGGAGAAGCCGTAGTGCGGATACAGCGCCGCCAGCCGCCTCATCGTCCGGTCACGGACGACCTTGGCGACGACCGAGGCGGCGGCGATCGCCGCGCTCTTCTCGTCGCCGTCGACGACCGCCTTGTGCTCCGGCGCGGTCGGGCCGAGCCGGAAGCCGTCGACGAGGCAGACCTCCGCAGGCGGAGAGAGCTCCCAGAGGATCGCTCGCATCGCCGCCAGGTTCGAGCGATGCAGCCCGTTCGCGTCGATCTCGCGGGCCGAGATCGCTCGCACCGATACCTTCGAGCAGCACGCCAACACTGCGCGGAACAGCCGCTCGCGGCCGGCAGGCGTCAGCTGCTTGGAGTCGTTCAGCAGCGCCAGCGGGCGGACGCGATGGTCGCGAAGGCTCTCGTAATCGAGCAGCACGCCCGCGACGACTAGCGGCCCGGCAAGCGAACCGCGGCCTGCCTCGTCCGTGCCTGCGACAAACCGCGCGCCTAGGCGGCGGTCAAACGCGAGGAGCTTCCGCCCCGGCCTCTTCGGCTTCGGCCTCGGGCTCCTCTGTTGGGGGCTCGGGCTGGGCGGCGGCGGGTTCGTCTGCCGCGGGCTCGTCTGCTGCCGGCTCGTCTGCTGCGGGCTCGCCTGCTGGTTCTTCGGCAGCGGCGGCCTCAGGTTGGGGCTGCTGCTCGGGCTCGGCGGCGGTTCCGGTGTCTGGTTCCGGTTGAGTTCCGTCTCCGGCGCCTGCTCCGACAGCATCGGCCGAGGATAGCGGCCCCCTCCGCTGCACCTCGCGGACGCGCGCCTTCTTCCCCACTTTGCCGCGCAAGTAGTAGAGCTTCGCGCGGCTGACGTCGCCGATCGCCGCTACCTCGATCTTCTCGATCTTCGGCGAGTGGAGCGGGAACGTTCGCTCGACCCCGACGCCGAACGACTGCTTGCGCACCGTGAACGTCTCCCGGGCGCCGGCGCCCTGGCGCTTGATCACGATCCCCTCGAAGACCTGAACGCGCCGGCGCTGTCCCTCGATCACCTGGAAGTGGACGCGTACGGTGTCGCCCGGCTTGAACCTGGGGCGATCGCTGCGCAGCTGGCGCTGCTCGAGGTCTTGGATGATCCGATGCATAAGAACGGCCCCCAGCGGGGCCGGGGCACAATGCTAGCGAACCATCATGGGCGCCTGAGCTGCCGCGGCAGCCGCAGCAAACCGACCAGCGCGAGCCCGAACGAGACGTAAGCCGAATAGATCGAGATCCGGTTCGGCGGCCAGTAGGTCGCGAACACCTCGCCGATCAGATTCTTCCGGGGGACCGTCCCCCAGACGCGGGAGTCGCACGACTCCGCCCGGTTGTCGCCCATCATGAAGTAGGTCCCCTTCGGAATCTGCTGGGCCTCGTGCGTCTCGGTGTCGCGCCGGCCGGGCTTGATGTACGGCTCGTTCAGCTTCTTCCCGTCGATGTAGACGTAACCGTTCCGCTCTGACCAGGTTTCGCCGGGCAGGCCGATCAGGCGCTTGACGAAGGTGCCGCCGGCGCCGCAACGCGCCTGGGCTTGGGGCGGTGTCTTGAAGACGACGATTTCGCCGCGATCGGGGTTCCGGAATCGATAGATGAACCGGTTCGCGAGCACGCGGTCGGACAGGCGAGCTTCGCAGCCCTGGCTCCCCGCGCAGTGGAGCGTCGGCTCCATCGACGAGGAGGGAATTCGATATGGGTTGACAACCCAGGCCTTGATCGCGAACACGATCGCGACCGCGCCCGCAATCGTCACGATCCAGTCGATCGCGACCCGCCAGGCCCGCGGCAGCCGGTGAGTCATCCTGTCGATCGGGTTGCGCGAACGGCGAGGGGGAGCAGGTTCAGGCGGCGGGAACGGCGGCGCGCCCGGCTGGTACGGCGGCCGCATTTGCGGCGAAGCGCTTGCGAAGCCGCCGTTTGCGGCGTCGAGCTCGGCGCGCCGCGCCGGATCGGAAAGGAGCTCGTAGGCGTCCTGGATCTCGCCAAGGTGGGTCGGGGTCCACGCCGTCTCGCCCTCCAGCCGGTGGAAGCGAACGAGCCGCCAGTACGCGTCTCGGATCTCCTCCGCCGACGCGTCCGGGCTCACCCCGAGCACCTCGTACGGATTGCGCACCGCGCCCGGCCCGTTCGGCTGGTCCATCTCCGTATCGTGCCTCAACGCGGGGTTCGCAGACGGCTCTGTTCGCGCCGCCACTCGTCGATCTTCGCGTGATCGCCCGAGAGGAGAACGTCGGGCGCGCGCCAGCCGCGGAAATCTGCGGGGCGCGTGTAGTGCGGGTACTCGAGCCCGCCGCCCAGCTCAGCCGAGAAGCTCTCGACAAGCCCGGACTCCTCGGAGCCGAGCGCCCCGGGCAACCGCCGCGCGATCGCGTCCACCAGCACCATCGCGGGTAGCTCGCCGCCCGAGAGGACATAAGGGCCGATCGAGATCGAGTCGGAGGCCAGATGCGCCAGCACGCGCTCGTCGAAGCCCTCGAAGCGGGCCGAGAGCAGGGTCAGCCGCTCCTCGCCGGCGAGCTCCTCGACCACAGCCTGCGTGAGTTGCCGCCCTTGCGGGCTCAGCGCAACTACCCGGTGAGCCGGTACGCCCCCGTAGGCGGCCTCGAGCGCGGCTGCGACGACGTCGACCCGCAAGACCATCCCGGGACCGCCGCCGTACGGCTCGTCGTCAACCTGCGAGTTCGCTAGCGGCGTCGAGTCGCGGTAGCTGAACAGGCGCAGGTCCAGCTCGTCGCCGAGCACGGCTGCAACGGGGCGCTGCTCCGTCAGCCATGCGAAGGCGTGCGGGATCAGGGTGAAGACGTCGAGCTGCAAAGGAAGCGCTGCTCAGGGTAGCTGCGGTGCTGCGAAGCCCGCCGCAATCACGATCCGGCCTTTTTCGAGATCGACTTCGCGGACGCACGCCTCGACGAGCGGCAGGGCGACGCCGGAGTCGAGCTCGAGGACGTCGTTGGCGACGCCGGGGACGACCTGGGCGACGCGGCCGAGCGCGCGGCCGCCTTCCTCCTCGACCTCGAGACCGACGAGCTGAAAGGCGTAGTACTCGCCCTCGCCGGTCGGAGGAAGCGCGTCGCGCGGAACGGCGAGCTCGGCCCCGCGGGGCACCGCGCGGTCGAGCCGGATCACCGGCCGGCCGCCCGAACGTTTCGAAGCTTCGACCCGCATCGGTTCACCGTCGACGTGGAGGACGGCGCCAACCTTGAACCGCTCCGGATCGTCGCTCGCCCGCTCGACGAAGAACGAGCCGTCGAGCCCGTGCGGCTTGCCGACCCGGCCAACGGTTACAAGCTCAGTCGACGATCTCGACAAGAACGCGGTAGTTCGAGCGCGCAGCCCCGGCGCGGACGATCGTGCGTAGCGCCCGCGCGATCCGGCCCTGGCGGCCGATCACCTTGCCCACGTCGTCCTTGGCGACGTGCAGCTGCAGGACGTGTGCGCCATCGCGCTCGATCTCCTCGACGCGGACCGCGTCCGGGTCGTCGACGAGCCGCCGAGCCAGCTCCGCGAGCAATTCAGCCAATGTTCTTCGCCTTCAGCAGGCGCCTGACGGTGTCGGACGGCTGCGCACCCTTGGAGAGCCAGTCCTTGACCTTGCCCTCGTCGAACTCGATCGTCGAGGGGTCGGTCTGCGGGTTGTAGCGCCCGACGATCTCGATGAACTTGCCGTCGCGCGGTGAGCGCGTGTCGGCGGCGACGACGCGATAGATCGGATTCTTCTTCGAGCCGACCCGCGTCAATCTCAACTTGACTGCCATCTACCTCCTCGCCTTCTTCTTCTTTCGCTTGCTCTTGGTCTTTCTCGCCGTGGCTGCGCGACCTCCATTTGCCGCTCCCGGCGGCTCCAATCCTGGCAGGGAAGGCATTTTGCCGCCTTTCATCTGCTTCATCACCTTCGCCATCTGCTTGCGGGCTTCGAGCAACTGGTTCACCTGCTGGACGTCGGTGCCGCTGCCGCGCGCGATCCGCTGCCGGCGTGAGCCGTCGATCGTGTGCGGCAGCGCTCGCTCGCGAGGCGTCATCGAGAGGATGACCGCTTCGACGCGCGCGAGCTGTTTCTCGTCCACCTGGTCGAGGCCCTCGAGCTGGTTGCCGAGGCCGGGGATCAGCTTGAGCACGCCCTGGAGCGGACCCATCCGCCGCAGCATCTTGTAGCTCTTCAGGAAGTCGTCGAACGAGAACTCGCCCTGCATCATCCTGCGCTCGAGCTCCTCGCGCTCGTCCTCCTCGACGGCGGCCTCGGCCTTCTCGATCAGGCTGAGCACGTCGCCCATGCCGAGGATCCGCGAAGCCATCCGGTCCGGATGGAAGTACTCGAGCTGGTCGACCTTCTCGCCGACCGAGACGAGCTTGATCGGCTTCCCGGTGACAGCCTTGACCGAGAGCGCCGCGCCGCCGCGGGCATCACCGTCGAGCTTCGTCAGCACGACGCCGTCGAAGGCGACGCGTTCCTGGAAGGCCTGCGCGACCGCAACCGCTTCTTGACCGGTCATCGCGTCGAGCACGAGCAGCACGTTGGTGGGCCTTGCCTCCTTGCGGACCGCCGCGAGCTCCTCCATCAGGGCTTCGTCGACGTGCAGCCGTCCCGCCGTGTCGACGATGACGACGTCGCCCTCGGCGGCCTCGATCCCCTCCCGCGTGGCCTTGACCGGGTCGGATCGCTGGGCGCTGAAGACGGGTACCTGGATCTGGCGGCCGAGTTGCTCGAGCTGGTCGATTGCGGCAGGACGCTGCAGGTCGGCGGCGACGAGCGCGGGCTGCTTGCCCTCCTTGCGCAGGAGCAGCGCCAGCTTGGCGGCGGCCGTCGTCTTGCCGGAGCCCTGTAGACCTGCAAGCAGGATCACGGTCGGCGGCCGCCCGGCGAAGGCGAGCCGCGAATCGCCGGAGCCCATCAGTGCGGTCAGCTCCTCGTGGACGATCTTGACGACCTGCTGGCCGGGCGTGAGGCTCTTCAGCACCTCCTCGCCGACCGCGCGCTCGCGCACGCGACCGACGAAGTCCTTGACGACCTGGAAGTTGACGTCGGCCTCGAGCAGCGCGAGCCGGATCTCGCGCATCGCCTTCGAGATCGCCTCCTCGTCGAGGCGGCCTCGTTTGCCGAGGTCGCCGAGGGCGCCCTGGAGCCTGTCTGAAAGCGTGTCGAACACGCCGGCCAGTGTACTGGCGGCTGTTTCAGGTAAAGCCTGTTTCGTGGCCAGCCGGACGACCGTTGTCAATCGCACGCGGGGAGCTGTCGAGCTCCTCCACGACCGCTTCGCCGAGCACGAGCTGCTCACCTACGCGAGCGCGATCGCGTTCCAGGTGCTGAAGTCGCTGATCCCGCTGACGCTGCTCGGCATCGCGCTCCTCGGAGCCGTCGGCCGCCGCGACGTCTGGTCGAAGCACGTTGCGCCCGCGCTGAAGTCGCGCTTGGATCAGCCGGTCTTTCATGCCATCGACTTCGGCGTCGAGAAAATCTTCGCGAGCAACAGCGCCGGCCTGATCCTGCTCAGCGCCGTGCTGACTGTCTGGTTCGTGTCGAGCGCGGTCCGGGCGATCATGGCTTCGATCAACCGCATCTACGGGGCCAAGGACGAACGCCCGCTCTGGATTCGGTGGCCGCTCTCGTTCGGGCTCGCGTTTTGCGTCGTGGCCGGAGTCGTCGGAGCGGCGCTGCTCGTCGAGGCCGTGCCGAAACAGGACGGGGCGCTCGGGATCCTCGTCGTCGCCGTGCGGTGGCTCGGCGCGCTCGGGGCGCTGATCGCCGCGACGGGCCTGCTCGTTCGCCTTGCGCCGGCGCGCCGGCGGCCGAAACGCTGGGCGAGCGCGGGAGCGGTGCTTGTGATCGGGACCTGGATCGTCACGTCCTTCGCATTCCGCTGGTACGTGAGCACTTTCGCGAACTTCAAGACCGCGGTCGGTCAGCTGACGGTCTTCATCGTCCTGATGGCCTACGCCTATGCCTCGTCGATCGTCTTGCTCGTCGGGATCGAGATCGACGAGCTCCTGCGGGAGGACGCCAGCGAAAAAGAACGCGGCATTCTCGACGTTCTCTTTGGCCTCGGCCGCTAAGCCTTTCACAATGCCTGAGTCCGGGCCGCGCTGGTCGGCCCCTGGCGACGAGGCCCCATCATGAAAGAGGCTCCGTTTGGGTCTCGCCCGCCGCGGTTACAGATTCTGCGGCAACGACCGTTGGGAGGACGAGATGGCTGACGTCGCCAAGGTGATCACGATCATCGGTTCATCGCCGGAGAGCTTCGCGAAGGCCGCCGACGCTGCAGTGCAGGAGGCCGCGAAGACCGTCCGCGGCATTCATGGCGCCGACGTAGTCTCGATGAGCGCCGTGGTTGAAGGCGAGCGGATCACCACGTACCGGACGACCGTGAATATCGCCTTCGCGATCGAGCGGTAGCCCCGCCTTTCGAGCCGCGGCCCGACCGGCCTAGACTTGGTTGTGGCCGCATGCCGCACCTGCGGGGAGCCCAACGCCGCGACCGCGCGCTTCTGCCACGCCTGCGGAGGCGCGCTCGACGGGGCTGAGCTCCTCGCGCCGCGCGAGGTTCGCAAGACCGTCACGATTCTCTTCGCCGACGTCGCCGGCTCGACCGCGCTCGGCGAGCGGCTCGACCCCGAGGCCCTCCGCAGCGTCATGTCGCGCTACTACGAGGAGATGCGCGCCGTGCTCGAGCACCATGGGGGCACCGTCGAGAAGTTCATCGGCGACGCGGTCATGGCCGTCTTCGGCGCACCGGTCGCGCACGAGGACGACGCGCTGCGTGCTGTCCGCGCCGCCGACGAGATGCGGAACCGGCTCGGTGACCTGAACGCTGAGCTCGAGCCGCGGCACGGCGTCACCCTCGCGATGCGAATCGGCGTCAACACCGGCGAGGTGGTCGCCGGCGATCCGGCTGCCGGCCAGGCGCTCGTCACCGGCGACGCCGTCAACCTCGCGAAGCGGCTGGAGCAGGCCGCGCCGCCCGGCAGCATCCTCATCGGCAAGTCGACGTATCCGCTCGTCAAGGACGCGGTGCAGGCAGGGCCACTCGAGTCGTTCTCCGTCAAGGGAAAGGCCGATCCTGTGTCGCCGCTCCGGCTCGACGCGATCGACCCGCACGCCGCAGGGGTCGCCAGGACGCTCGAGCGGCGATTTGTGGGACGCCTGGAAGAGCTCGCCGCTCTTCAGGTCGCGCTCCGGCGCGTCGAAGGCGAGCAGAGCTGCCGCCTGTTCACGATCCTCGGGCCGGCGGGAATCGGCAAGTCGCGCCTCGTCGCAGAGTTCGCTTCAGGCTCAGGTGCAACCGTCCTCGAGGGACGCTGCCTGCCGTACGGCGAGGGAATCACCCTCTGGCCGTTCCGCGAGATCGTTCGGACGCTCGGCGGCGCCGAGGGCCTTCGCGAGACGCTCGCGGGAGCCGACGACGCCGAGCTCGTGATCGAGCGCGTTATGAGCGCCATCGGGGCCGCTTCCGGCTCCGCGCACGCCGAGGAGACGCCGTGGGCGTTTCGGCGGTTGCTCGAGACGATCGCGGGACAACGGCCGCTCGTGGTCGTGCTCGAAGACGTCCACTGGGCAGCACCGGCCCTGCTCGACCTCGTCGAATACCTGCTCGGCTGGCTGCGGGGGCCCGTGCTCCTCGTCTGTCTCGCACGTCAGGACCTGGTCGAGCTTCGTCCTGGTTGGCTCAACCCGAGGCCCAACGCGGACACGCTGATGGTCGACCCCCTCGCCGCGGACGAGGCGCAGTCGCTGCTGGACGAGCTGCAGGCCGATCCGCAGGCGAAGGTGCGGATCGCCCAGGCGGCGGAGGGAAACCCGCTCTTCCTCGAGCAGATGGCAGCCCTACTCGCTGAGGAGCAGGAGGACGCCGTCGATTTCCCCGTACCGCCCTCGATCCAGGCGCTTCTCGCGGCCCGCCTCGACCAGCTCGACCCGGTCGAGCGCGCCGTGATCGAGCGGGCCGCCGTCGTCGGCCGCGAGTTCTCGCGCGCCGCCGTAAGCGCCCTCTCGCCGCCGGAGGTCGCCTCTCCGCTCGCGGGGGCGCTGATGGCCCTTGTTCGGAAGAAGCTGCTGTTGCCGGATACCTTGCAGCCCGGGCAGGAGGACAGGTTCCGCTTCGAGCATGTCCTCATTCGCGACGCGGCGTACGAGGCTGTGCCGAAGCAGCGGCGCGCAGAGCTCCACGAGCGGCTTGCAGACTGGCTGGAAGCAGCGGAGGCGGCCGAGGAGCTCGTCGGCTACCACCTCGAGCAGGCCTACCGGCTCGGCCTCGGCTTCGCCGGCGACGGATCGTCCACTGCCCTGCGGGACCGCGCAGCCGAGCGGCTCGCCGCGGCAGGGCGAAGGGCGTTCCTCCGTGGTGACATGCCCGCCGCGGCCGACCTGCTCGGCCGCGCCGCCGATCTGCTGCCCGAGGACGCCCCCGCGTCGCGCGAGCTCGCACCGGATTTCGCGGTCGCGCTGCGAGACACTGGCGAGCTCGCGCGCGCCGAGGCAGTGCTGTTGCGGGCGGTGGAGCAGGCGGCCGCCACGGGCGACCGTCGGTCGGAGTCGCTTGCGCGAGTCGAGCGCGCGGCTCTCGAGCTCATGGCCGGCGATCCGAGCATCGAAGAGGCCGAGGAGGCGGTCGAGCGCGCGGTGACCGTGTTCACCGAGCTCGACGACGAGCACGGCCTTGCCCGGGCCTGGAACCTGATCGGCCGCATGGAATGGATCAAGGGCCGCGCCGCCGCGATGGAAACAGCGCTTGAGCGGGGGCTGACCCACGCGAGGCAGGCCGGTAACGACCGGGACGTCGCCTCGATCCTGAGATTGCTCCCCTTGGCGGCGCTGTTCGGCCCACGGCCGATCGAGGATGCGCTCGAGAGATGCGAAGAGATCCGTCGCGAGGCCGCCGGGGATCTGGGCGTCGAGGCCGTCGTCACGATGGCCATCGCCGTTCTCCAGGCCAGGCTCGGCCGCTTCGACGATGCGAGGCGCCTCGAGCGCCGGAGCGAAGATCTCTTTCGCGAGCTCGGGCTCAGCGTCTCCCGGTCCGGGGTGGGTATGTACGCGGGGACGATCGAGCTGCTGGCCGGGGATCCGGAAGCGGCCGAGCGCGAGCTGCGAGCCGCGGTGGAGGCCCTCGAGCAGCTCGGCGACCGCGCCGGTCTCGCGACGGCCGCCGCACTGCTCGCGGAGGCTCTGTGCGAGCAGGAGCGCGACGAGGACGCCGAGCGCTATGCGATCGTGGCGGCAGAGGGAGCTTCACCCGACGACCAGGTCTCACAGGTGATCTGGCGCGGCGTCCGGGCCAAGATCTTTGCGCGCCGCGGTCTCGGTGCCGAAGCCGAGCGCATCGCCCGCGAAGCGGTCGCGCTGGCCGCCAAGACCGACTTCTCCTGGCTCCACGGCAACGCACTTGTCGTGCTTGGGACCGTCTTGCATGCCGCCCCGAACGACGGTGGTTCTCGCGAAGCCCTGGAGGACGCGCTGCGCCTCTACGAGGCGAAGGGCGACCTCGTTTCGAGCCGAAACACACGCGCGTTGCTCGCGGAGCTGCAAGCGGTGGAGCTTGACCGCGACGCCGCAAGGCGGTAGGAACGGCAAACCCCCCGGAAGGAGCCCGCCATGGCACAGGTCGAACTCAACCTCCGAATCAACACTTCCCAGGCGAGATCACTGGAGTTTGCGAGGCTCCTCGCGCGCGACGACGACTTTCGCAGGCGCGCAGCAAGGGAACCGCTCCAGCTCCTAGAGGAATACGGAATCACGATCGAAGGCGGCGACAGGATCCACTTCTCGCCGATCATCCCGCCCAAGCACGTCGTCGAAGAGGCGCTCGTGAACGTCACCGAGGCAAGCGAGTTCGTGCAACTCGACGGGTTCGAGTCCGCCGACCCGTTCGCGTTCTGGCTCTTCGTCATCCTGCTCGCGGCCTGAGCGGCCGGCCGAGCGGGGATGCCGCGGATCCGGCGCAGCGTCTACGTCTTCTTCCATCGCTACGACGCGCCCTTCCTGGCGCCTGACGACCTCGTCCGCGGCGAAACAGAGGTGCGCCGGGCGCCACGCCTGCTCGCGATCTCGGTGCTCCGCGGCGCCGAGTTCGAGATCGGCGAGAGCGACTTCGAGCTGCTCGCCGCAATCCCCTCCGACCGCTGGCTCGATCCGGACGAGCTCGCCACCGAAGACCGGCCCCGCCTGCGCGAGCTGGCCGAGCTGGGTCTGCTCGTCAGCACCGAAGATGATCCGCTGCTCGCCGAGCTGCACCGTCGCGACGATCAGCTCACCTCCGGGCGCTGGAACATCTACGCGGCGCTGTTCCACTCGCTGACGAAGTGGCGCGACGTCGACTTCCGCCGGGAGCTGGGCCCCGAGCTCGAGGAGCTGCCGGTGCAGCCGGCGGCCACAGTCGCGCGGCTGGTCGAGCTGCATGGGCTGCCCCCGCCGCACTTCCACGTCGCCGAGCAGGCGCTTTCAGAGGTGGAGCTTCCGCTCGTCAGCACGGAAGGCGGGCTTTTCGAAGCGCTGAGCAGGCGGAAAACGGCGCGCGCGTTCGACCGCGAAGGTGCGATGACGCTGGACGAGCTCGCGACGCTGCTCTACCAGGTCTTCGGCTGTCGCGGGCATGCGCCGCTCGGCCCCGGGCTCGCGGCGCTGAAGAAGACCAGCCCCTCGGGCGGCAGCCTGCACCCGATCGAGGCCTACGTCCTCGTCCGCAACGTGACCGGCCTCGAGGCCGGGATTTACCACTACCGCACCGACCGCCACGCGCTCGAGCTGCTGGAAGGCCTCTCGCCGGCCGACGCCGAAGAGCTCGCGGCGCAGTTCACCTGCGGCCAGTCCTATTTCTCGCACGCGGGTGCGCTGTTCATCCTGACGGCGCGCTTCTACCGCAGCTTCTGGAAGTACCGGAAGCATCGCCGGGCCTACGGCGTCCTGCTGCTGGACGCCGGTCACCTGAGCCAGACGCTGTATCTCGTCTGTGCGGAGCTCGGGCTCGGCGCCTTCGTGACCGCGGCGGTCAACGGCGCGAACATCGAGGAGCGGCTCGGGCTCGAGCCGTTCTCGGAAGGGGTCCTGGCCGTCTGTGGCTGTGGCAGGCCGGGAACGGCGCCCTCGGAGCTCGAGCCCGAGTTCCTGCCCTACGTGCCGCGGGAGACGGCGATCTAGGAGGGCTTGGCGAAACGCAGTCTGTGTCGCTCCGCCAATCCCTCCTAGGCGGCGAGCAGCGCGCGGGCGAAGTCTTCGGGATCGAACGGCCTCAGGTCATCGAGGCCCTCCCCGACGCCGACCAGCTTGACCGGAAGGCCGAGCTCGTTCGCGATCGCGATCGCGACGCCGCCCTTCGCCGAGCCGTCGAGCTTCGTCAGCGCGACTCCCGTGACGCCGACCGCTTCGCCGAACAGGCGGGCCTGCTGGACGCCATTCTGGCCGGTGGTGGCGTCGACGACGAGCAGCGTCTCGTGTGGCGCGCCCTCGAGCTTTTGGGCGATCACCCTGCGCACCTTCGCCAGCTCCTCCATCAGATTCGCCTGCGTGTGCAGTCGTCCGGCGGTGTCGACGACGACCACGTCTCGGCCGCCCTGGGCCGCGGTCTCGATCGCGTCATAGGCGACCGCCGCGGGGTCGCCACCGCGCTCGCCGCCGACGAAATCCGCCCCCGCGCGCTCGGCCCAGATCTCGAGCTGCTCCTCGGCGGCCGCGCGGAAGGTATCGGCTGCGCCGAGCACGACCGAGCGGCCGTGCTCTCGCAGGCGGTAAGCGAGCTTGCCGATCGTCGTCGTCTTGCCCGTGCCGTTGACACCGACGACCAGGATCACGCTTGGCTGCCCGTTGAGACCGAGCTGCCCGGGCTCGCCGAGGAGGGCCGCAGCCTCCTCGACC
>Ga0184619_10000542_pt1 | contig 12859 bp, 15 predicted proteins | sample PLM0_60_b1_FD_133146 | JGI IMG/M metagenome (GOLD analysis project Ga0184619, IMG submission 133146) | Groundwater sediment microbial communities from an aquifer in East River, Colorado, USA - PLM0_60_b1 | ecosystem: Environmental > Terrestrial > Soil > Riparian zone | place: USA: East River...
AGCGCGGGAACAGCAAACATGTTGACGGCATAACCCAGGAACGCGAATGCCCAATGCCGATGCGATTTGTCGGCGAAATATCCCGAGATTGAGCGCAACCCATATCCCATGAGTTCACCAAGACCGGCGACAAATCCGACGATCGCCGCGCTCGCGCCTAACGAACCAAGAAACGGGCCTATGATTCCGCGAGCGCCTTCATAGGTAAAATCAGCGAAAAAGTTGGCGATGCCGATGATGACGACAAAATGCAGGGCCGATCTGTTTCTCATTAGTCACTATTAATCGTTGCTTTGATCACCGTTGCTCGCATTTCGTCATTTGATTAATTCGTGTTTATTCGTGTGCGGTTTACCCATGAAGACTCTTGGAATCATTGGCGGGCTCGGCCCTGAAAGCACGATCGATTATTACGGGAAGATCATCGCGCTCTATCGCCAGCGCACTGGCGATGGGAGTTATCCCCAATTCATAATTAACAGCATTAATCTGAAGAAGGGACTCGACTTCATGGATACAAACAACCTCCCCGGGATGGCGGATTACCTGGTGGAGGAAATTGGAAAGCTCATACTGGCCGGTGCAACCTTCGGCCTCATTTCAGCAAACACGCCGCACATTGTCTTCGACCAGGTGGCCTCCCGGTCGTCGATTCCGCTGATCAGTATTGTCGAAGCAACGTGTATAGCAGCGAAAGCGAAAAAATTGAAGCGGCTCGCCTTGTTCGGAACGCGCTACACCATGCAGGCATCTTTTTATCCGAAGGTTTTCTCGCGAGAAGGAATCGAGCTTCTCCTGCCAGATCCGGAGGATCAGACTTACATTCATGATAAGTACCTCAATGAATTGGTCTCGGGGCAGTTTCTGCCAGCGACACGCGCGAGGCTGTTGGCGATCGTCGATCGTCTGAAAACAGGCAGCGACATTGACGGCATTATTCTCGCCGGAACAGAATTGCCGCTGATTCTGCGTGATTCAGAACACAACGGGATTCCGCTTCTCGACACCACAGAGATTCACTGTGAAGCAGCAGTGACTGAAATGTTATCCTAAGGTGCGTTTCCGCCGTGAGCTCATGAGGAAGGATAGTTCAAAGAGGGTTGTTATCCTGGTTGTTCTTGGCTGGCTATGCTTTGCGGTAGGGCTAAGTGGTTGGTTTTACAATGCCAGTGCGCTAGCAGTGGCCGCGATAGTGTGGACGTTGACCGCGCTTGTCCTTTTCGCGTGTTGGAAAATCTCCCTAATCAGAGTGTGGGCCCTCAATGTCGACGTTCGCTGGCTGGTGTTACTTCATGTGACACGGCTATTTGCCGGCGCGTACTTTTTGGTCCTTTGTCAGCGCGGCCAATTACCGTGCGGGTTCGCACGACCCGCGGGTTGGGGCGACATCGTGGTTGCTGTCCTGGCGTTGGCTGTGCTTGGCGCGACGCGCACCGAATTTGCGAAGAAGCTTTTACTTATCTGGAACACGATAGGACTCATCGATATCATTTTTGTTGTGTTCAGCGTGCTTCGGTTTGGGTTGAAAAACTGGCAGTCGATGCATGCGCTGCGGGAACTTCCACTCAGTCTTCTCCCGATGTTTCTGGTGCCGCTGATTATCGCGTCACACGTTTTGATTTTCGTCCGGCTGGCGCGAGCGGAACGCAAATTGTATTAATCGACTAATCGGCCAGCACTGCGACGCGAAGATTTCACACCAATTTAATCTTGCTAAAATCCCGGGACTTCGGACACGCTGCAGCTCATGATTAAGAGAAAGACGAAGGTTGTCGTTGCGTGTGCTTTGGTGTTTGAGCTGGTAATGGCAGCGGTTCCTCGCGTCGTCGCCGCCTCTTCCAATAGTACGATCTACTCCTTCGGCACGAAACAGCCAATCGATGGTGGTGTGCCAAAAGGCTCGCTGACTAATGTGAACGGCTTTCTTTTCGGGCGCACGACCACGACTTTCACGGCGCCCACACCCGGCGGCACGCCCGTCGGCAGCTACGGTGTGATCTTCCACTTCGATCCTAACAATGTAGCGTCGAGTTATTCAATTGATCACGTGTTCGCTGGTCACGACGCTGACTGCTCCGACGGTGATAATCCCCGCCACGACGCGATGACCCCGTTTAACAATCTGTTGTACGGGACCACGTTGGACGGCGGATCACACAACAACGGGATCATCTTTTCGATCGGCCAGGATGGCACTGACTACCAGGTGCTCTTTAGCCTTCACAACTCCATCGGCGACGAGTCGCATAGCTGTTTCGTGGTCGCCAACAATATTCTCTACGGCATGACGGCGTCCGGAGGCGACAACGGCGAGGGGGTCGTCTTTCCTTTGATCCGGCCGCGCCAACGCCTACCTGCACAGCAACGCCTACGCCTGACAGCGGCGAGCGAGTGATGCTTTCCTTTAATCCGGCCGCGCCAACGCCTACCCCAACGAATTTCCAAACTTTATTCTCTTTCGCGTGTGCATCATCAACTGGCAAGGAGCCGCATGGGCGCCTCACACTGGATCCCGATGGGACCACCTTGTATGGGATGACGCGCAAGGGTGGCGAACATGACTACGGCGTCGTGTTCAAAATCGGCACGAGCGGCAATAATTACACTGAACTGCACGATTTTGCTGGCGGAGATTCAGACGGCGCGACTAGCGATCATGGTTACGTTGTGCAGTCAGGTGACCATCTCTACGGTATGACAACCAACGGCGGACATCATGACGACGGAGTGCTCTTCAGAATCAAGACTGACGGTTCATCATTCGATTTACTTCATAAGTTTGGTGAAACCCATCACGACGGCAAAAATCCCTATGGCTCGCTTCTCCTGGTGGGCGACCAACTTTATGGCACGACTGCCAACGGCGGCGACAATGATTTGGGCACTGTCTTCGTGATTAATACGAGTGGTAACAATTACCAGCGCCTTTACAGCTTTGGTGGGAAGACAAATAATGGGGATGGTGCTAAACCGATCGACAACGTGATTCTCGTTAATGGATGGCTCTATGGCATGACGACAGAAGGCGGGGCTCACAACCAAGGAACCATTTTCAAGGTCAGTCCATCCCCCTCCAGGCCTCGTCCCACTCCGGCACCCAGGCCAACGCCGCCGCCCCCTTAAGATAAGGAGCACCACAGCTTGAAACGTGTTACCGGGATCGGCGGAATTTTTCAAATCATTGACCACGAATTGACACAAATAAAGCTGTTGCCGGATCAAGAAGCAGAAGTTCTTAAGATTCGCGTGCACTCGCGGTTGAAATGACCCCACTATTCACCAGTCACTTCTCACCTCAAAAAAATGGGCGGTGAGGGTTTCGAACCCCCGACCCTCTCGGTGTAAACGAGATGCTCTACCACTGAGCTAACCGCCCGAAGTTGTTGGACTGTAGCGGCAGGCGTGTCGCCTGCAAATTTCTGGGAGCTGTGCTTGTGGTGAATTGCCTCGACAAGCTGGCGAGAGTTTTTTGAAACTCCCCGGATATGAAACAAGCGGTAAACCCACCGCCGGACGGCGGCTATCCCGGAGGCAACACGGCAGAAGGGCAACACGCCCTTTTAGACCTTACGACAGGTACGTACAATACGGCTGTTGGTTTGTATTCGCTCCTGAGCAATACAACGGGCAAGTTCAACACCGGTGTCGGCGCCGGGACGCTTCTTGCAAACACCGGCAGCGGCAATGTCTGTATTGGAGAAGGAGTCTCCGGCGAGGCTGGTGTCGATGACAGCACCTATATCCGTAATGTTAACATGACGGAACAAAGTCCTGCCGACGACGTTGCTTTTGTTACGGTTCGTCTGTCTGACGGCAGACTTGGGCACCAGCCTACGGTGATGCGGAGTGCCAGCTCAGAATTGCAAAAGACAGTTGATGAGTTGCAGGCAACCGTCGCGCAGCTCACCAGGCACGTCGAGGAACAGGCTGCGCAAATTCAGAAAGTGAGCGCACAGCTCGCCGCAGCGAGTCCGTCCAGCCGTGCGGGGGGCGGACTTGAACTGAGCAAATTCGCCACAGGACGAATCCGCGGTGGCGGACCGGCGCCGCAGGTGGTCAACAATCCCTAAAGCCGGTTGGAGTTGATCGCGGCGACGGCCCGGCGCTTGCGAATTCAAGTATCTGGTCGCACGGTCTGGATAGATCAAACCTTTCTTTAGAAAGGATAAACTTATGTTGCGAAGCCTTAGGCAGCTTTACGGAAAAAAACTCGGCGCCTCTGACGGCGACATCGGCCATGTGAAGGACTTCTATTTTAATGATCAACAATGGGCTATCCGCTATGTTGTTGCGGTCACTGCTTCATGGCTATCGGGCCGCTTGGTGCTGATTTCTCCCCATGCTTTCGGAAACCTGCCCCAAGACGCCGATTGCCTCCCCGTGAATCTAACTCGACAACAGATTGAAAACAGTCCCGCGATTGAGTCGCACAAGCCGGTCTCGCTACAATATCAAGCATACTGGGACGGGAGCGAAACGTGGGGCGTGGACGGTTTCCCCGAGGCTCCGCCGCCGCCGCATCTTATGCCGAGTAAGGGAGCAAGCGGCGATCTTCATCTGCAAAGTACACAGGCTCTTAGCGGCTACCCCATCCAAACCAGCGAAGGAGCGATCGGCCACGTCATTGATTTTATCATGGACGACAAGAGTTGGGCGATTTGTCACCTAGTTGTGGAGACCGGCCATTGGTATTCCCGCAAGGAGATCGTGATTTCACCGAAGCATATCGACCGGATCAGTTACGAAGAATCCAAGGTATTTGTGAACGTGACCAAGGAAGCCATCCTGGAAGCACCGCAATACCATGTTTCTCCGCTCGGCGAGGCATATGGCGATACCCGGAATTTCGACTAATGACCGGGAGCGTTTCGTTGCGCGAGCGGATGAAAAGTTGACTGCGTTTATTGAACTTGAATCGGCGATCGGGGCCGCAACGGCAATCGCTACACATCACACCGCGCTTAATTGATACGCGGGCGGGTCAAGATAGCGGGCCGGGATTCTGTGAGCAATCCAGGACGCTTTACGGGGGTTGAGGATCGACGTAACGCACGAAAAAAAAAGAAAAAAAGGCGTGCGCTGTTTCTTGCGCGCACTAGAGTCGCTGGCTTTCAGCCCGCATGAAAAACAGGATCGCCGCTCGGAATTGATTTTTGCGTGCGTTATCTGCACTTTGGCGTTCGTTGCTGCCGAGCTGGCGAACGCGCCTTTGGGGTGGGAGGATGAGCTAGGATTTCATTTTGGTGCGCCGTGAGGCCCGCGCACGCAGGGCGTTGCGGCAGTCCCGAATCGACTGTGCTTCAATGCTTCGTGCCCGGCATTTCTTCCGTCCAATCGGGGCACATGGTTTCACTTGGAAAATTACGGGCGGACATTCCGGCGTTCGCGTCTTGTATAATTTCCAATGCTTGATCGAATGAATATCGCCCGGCATCGGCGAGGCGATTTGTGTATCCGTGACGGTTTGGCTTCGACCATCCGCCGTGATCGCTAGACCATATTAGCCAGTCCACATGAGATACTGGCCGCATCATTTGCCATCCGGCAATCAAAAACGATTCTAGCGCGATCCCGAGAAGCAGTATCAGAAATCAACTAGCCCAAAACGCTCTGCAATCTCGCGGGAATTTTCGTCGCTTCGCAGGGTGGCTTTCAGTTGCCCTATGAAATCCTGCTCCAGCGGATCAACGATTGAATGGTACGCCTTTTCGGCGGCATCCGGGTCCTGATTACGGGCGCGCACATATGTGGCGTATGCTTCGCTTCGCGCTTGGCTGTATTTGATGACTGATTGCGCGACTAAGCGCCACTGGCTTTCTTTAGCGTCCGGCGTCGTAAGGTAGCGATCTGCTGCCTGCGCGGCTTGTTGCGCCAGCCAAATCTCGCGGGTTTGACACGCATTGCTGCTCACTTCGCACGGCGTTGTAGAGCGCCGCGCCTGCTCGAATTGGCCTAAGGCTTGAAGCATCGTTTCTTTCTCATCCGCCCACACTAGCGCGGGTATTAAGAGAATCAGTGCTGAGAGTGCTAGTCGTTTCATGTCCCCCATTTAATCACAACGCGCCATGATTCGCAAAGCGTCTTAGATAGCGAATTAGGGTTGCTGTGGAATCTTCGTAAACGTGGATCACAGATTGCGGCCTAACACGAGGGAATCAAATTGCTAATCAGTTGCAGCAGCGATCCGAAAATTGTGATCCCAACGCCCGTCTTCATGAACTGGTTTCTTCTATTTGCAGCTTTTTCGATTGCTCTGAAATCAGTCGAAGCGGTTCCCCCATCAATGCCTGAATAATTGCGCGGCGAATTAACCTAAACGATCCATACGCCTAGCACGGAAAGAACAAATCCAAATAAGTTAAGCCCCGCTTTACAGTGAATCATCGCGGCATTCAATCATGAAGCGCGCTGATCCGTAAAGCGTGCAGAATGCGCCGATGAGATTACTTGTTGAATGCTCCCAAAATCGCCGCGACGCACGCGGCGAAAAATGCGATCAAGAAAATTGCGGTGATTATTTGTGCCCGGAGTCGCTCGCGCGGGCAGTTAGGTTGTTGGCGCGTACGAATCACTATGTGTCCGCGCGTCATTACCCGGTTAAACTCTCGCAACCAATCAGGGATGAATGCGCACGGCTTCTTCTCTGGCATGGCGGATTCAATCACAAAGCGCAGTGAGTCGTAAAGCGTCTAAGATCGCAATTTCCTCATTGCATTGGGGATCATGAGCGCGGCAGAATCCGCCGCATGATACAGGTGAAAATGTTCTTTAATTCGCACTTTGAACGGCTTGAACAAACGGCAAGAGGTTGGCTAGATGCTTCGCACGGCCTAATTAGTGAGGTTCTGAATATTTCTCAATGCGAGTGCACGAATCCCGAAACGAATGAGCGCGGTATACTTTTAACGATTTTGTATCGAGAGAAAAAGGGCGCTCGCGGAGAAGATGGCCGTCAAATTATCTAATGGATGAAAACAATACTGACAATAGTAGTACTCCTTTGCCTTCGGGATATTTAGGCTCGCAGTTTGGTTCGTGTCTGGCTTTGTGCGGGTAGCTTTCAAGCGACGTAAAATTGCAAAGCTGGATCGCCTAGATCGAATGGATAATGGCAATAGATTGAGAACCTACTTTTTGGAACTGGACGAGATGAAACAACGGATTTTGGACAAATGGCCCGGCCAATTTCCGCCCGGTGATGAAGGAAAGTTAGTGCAAAACTTAGCCAGTTATTCTCTCATGTGCATAGCGCAAGATCCGAAGGTGTCTAGCGCGATTCGTGCGCGTTAATGCTTTACCCACCTTCCGCTTTGCGGACGATCATGATTCGGTGCTCTGCCATGGCGCGGTTGAAGATGTCTGGACGCTCAATTAGCGACTGAAGCGCATATTCGTTTTGCGTAGACTCTGCCAACTGGAAGAACAAGTATCCGCATAGTGCACAGAAGAAAAAGAAGGTGATGTACTGATGAAAACTAAAGCCAGCCTTGAGCCATACGCCTATACACAGCAGCAGAAACAGGAAAACAAGTTTGGAACGTGCAGCGGCAGAATAGCTGGCGATGTACGACACCGCTATTCCTACTAGAAGCCAAGCGTTGCGCTCGCGACATGCCCAAATCGGAATGAGGATGAGCGGAGCGAGCATGTAGAGAAGCACGAAGATGTTGAAAATAGCCTTGCGCGCGCCGAAAGATGACACGAAATTTATCTGGATTTTCATGCTGAGTAAGACCCTTCGGAATCTTCAATGAGCACAAAAATCACATCGCTTTATGTCTGCGGGAACTCTTACAGCGCAGCAACGCAAGCGACTGGCTATCAAGCGTGGCCCGGGAAATTATCTCGGAGGCTTGGCTTCACTTATATCCAAGCCAACAATAAAGCCCAACCGAGCGCACAGCTATTGACCATCACATCGCCGCCGCGCCCAGGTTTAATTGCTCAGTTGCAAAGTATGCCGACTGGATCAAAGGCCGGTGCGTTGCTCGTTATATGGTTGTTTCCTGTATTAGACAAGCCATTGCGCGTGGCGCAATACCGTCCAGCTTATACATCGGGAATAGACATAGCCTACCAGCAAGGCTTCCGCTCGGTGTTAATGCCGAACCTGCCGGACTTGACCAAGACGATCTACTACCAGCGCACTTATTCGCGCAAGAAACTCCGCGCGTTACGCAAAGCCTTCACCGCTTTCAACGCGCAATACAGCACGATGATAAAGAATTTCAGGCGACGCCATCGCAACACGAAATACGCTACTGTTGACGTCTTTCGACTTTGGAATGGAACAGGTACGGTCGCCGATGGTTTGCATCCAAATCCAAGCACGCACGGGCTGTTTGCACTTTGGTTCTGGAACGTGGTTAAGTAGCGTTCGGAATCTTGAATGACCGCCGTGCGAATTGAACGCAGGGCGATCGATGTGGCTGCAGAGCCGTTGCGTTGCACTCAATTCGCATTCTAGCGCGATCCTGAGCGCGGGCCGTGGTGTGTCCATTTTATTCCAGCGAGGCGCTCTACCACCCTGCCGCTTTATCCACTATTTTATCCACTCGTGGAAATTTTTGTGTGTTATTTGAGCGTACGTGAGATGATGCGATTTGGCCGATTCACCAGCGTTGACTACGTCAGAGCAAGTTGGGACAATTTGAGAAAATGGTGTAGCAAGCGGTGTAAACGAGATGCTCTACGACTGAGCTAACCGCCCGAGTTTGTCGTTTGAGTGTAGTGGCAGGCGTGCTATGTGCAAATTTCCAAAGCTCTGCTTGCGGCGAATTGGCTTGACGAGCTGGCGGGATTCCTTCCAAACTAGGCCTCGTTAACGGATCTGAATCAGGCGGAGGACATTTCCCCCGCTAGGTTCTCTGTCTCTTCCGGACCCGCCAACCGAAAATCAACTCAGCGGGGGAAAGGAAAGATAGGAAGAACCATGAATCCACTCACTCACTCCAAAAACTCAACAATTCTGCCACTTCTTGCCGCGCTGGGACTCAGCGCCGTGACGGCCAGCGCCTCGCAAAATCTGCCCTTCCGACTTGGGGACGAAGGCACGATAACGTTCACCAGCCCGAGCACGGCGACAACGGCCGGGACGGGCAATGCTACCCACCTAGGTAGAATCACAAGCGACGGGAACCTAACGATCGTCGGCGAGGCGACCTGTATTGATAATGAGGTCGGCTTCGCGGCCGAGATGCAGGACACGTTCACTGCGGCCAACGGAGACATGGTCACGACCGCGATCACCATGCAGTTATGCCCGATTGCGCCAGGGATCTACCATGGCGTCGGGACCTATGTGGTAACGGGTGGTACCGGGCGATTCGCCAATGCCACCGGCTCGGGAGTGTTCGACGGCACAGGCAATTTCAACACCGGCACCATTATATGCGCGCTGAGGGGCACCATTTCGATGAACCACCACTAGGCTTTTAGCCGCTAAGTTGGCCCCACTCGGAGCGATTAAAGGCGGTGGAACCGTCGTACGCTCAGGAAATCATAGGCGACAATCTCAGCAAAGCCGGCTGGAGTTAGGGCTACGTTGCAACAGTGGACGCGCACTTGTGGAATCCGCCGCGTTGATTCGCGCTTGCAGTGAATTGCCTCGACAAGCTGGCGAGAGTTTTTTCAAACTCCCCGGATATGAAAATAAGCAGTCCATCAGTCCTAATCACATTTGCTCTCATCTTCTTTACGCTCGTCCAAAACATGCAAGCGATAAACCCACCGCCGGACGGCGGCTATCCCGGAGGGAACACTGCTGAAGGCCAGGACGCCCTTCTAGGTCTCACGACCGGCACATACAACACGGCGGTTGGTTTATTTTCGCTTGAAAGCAATACCACCGGCAACTTCAACACAGCCATTGGCGCCGGGACGCTTCTTGCCAACACCGCAGGGCAGAACACGGCCACCGGCGCCGGGGCGCTTTTGAACAATACCACGGGAGACTCCAATACGGCAAACGGAGTGTTCGCCCTTTTCGACAACACCACTGGCGGAGTTAATACGGCCATCGGGTTCGCTGCACTCGGTAACAACAACATAGGCAGCTTCAACACGGCCATCGGCGTTAACGCTCTCCTTAACAACACCAACGGTGGGAGCAATACGGCCACGGGTTATCAGGCGCTCCTTAACAACACCGGGAGCACCAACACCGCCAACGGTTGGCAGGCGCTCTTTAGCAACACCACCGGCGCCGGCAACACAGCTATCGGCTATTTTGCACTCGACGGGAATACCACCGGCGGCAACAACATCGCATTGGGCCGCTTTGCCGGCATGAATGTCACCACGGCCGATAACGTTATTTGTATCGGCAGCGATGGTATGAACGAAAACAACAGCTGCTTTATCGGCAACATTTTCAACGCAACGTCTTCCGGAGGAACGGCCGTTTTCATTAATACTGACGGCAGACTTGGCACGATCACATCCTCTCAACGCTTTAAAGAGGGCATTAAGCCAATAGAGCAAGCCAGTGAAGAGCTCTACGCGCTCAAACCTGTTACCTTCCATTATAAAAAGGAGATTGATCCGGCAGGTATGATGCAATTCGGCCTTGTGGCCGAGGACGTGGAGGCGGTCAATCCTGACTTGGTGGTGCGCGATAAAGAAGGGAAACCCTACAGCGTCCGCTACGACCAGGTGAACGCGATGTTGCTCAACGAGTTTTTGAAACAGCATCGAAAAGTGGAAGAACAAGGGGCGACTATCGCCAAACAGCAGAAGCAGATCGACGCTCTCACTGCGGGTTTACAGAAAGTGAATGCGCGGCTTGAAATGAGCAGGCCTTCACCGCAAGTCGCTGAGAGCAATTACTAATGTTACTTTGCCGCGTGGGACATTAGGAGAGCATCGCCGAAAACAAGCGTGCCGCAGACGCAAGTCTTATGTACGGCTATGAAAGGTCACCAGCTGGCCGCCAGTGTTTGAGTTGATCCTTTCGAAGTTTCTTGAGCCAATCGATTCCGAATAGATAAGTCCGGCGCGTCGGAATTAGAGCTTTCCAGTCGAATTGCGCGATGGCTAGCACAGGAAATCGTCGAGCAACGCGATAACTGCGCGCGTCGGCGATGCACGAGTTTCTTGCCTGGACCTTGTGCTTTGTGGTGCGCTGCTCGGCGAATCGCCGCTCGTCCCGCCGTTGTTCGCTGATCTTACGATCGACAAAACGAATCAAACTGTTCTCAATCTCATCCCGACCGAATAAAAGAAACTTTCCATTCATTAGTTGCCCTCCAAATCATTCAATAAAAGGTACGACACAAATGGATCGGATTTATTTCAGCGTCCGGATGTCTCCGGCCATTTCTGCCGTTTAAAGAACTGAAACGATTGCAGATCGAAGCGCTCCCATTCGAAGACCCTGTAGCCACGCTCCTGCGGAGCGTTTTAGACGACGGCCCACAAGGCCGTGGCTACAACGATTTGGGGAACGGTTAAGTGATCCTCTAACCCACGAGAATTGGAGCGAAGCCTGCAGTCGCGCCGCGTCCCCATTTAAAAAAAAAGGCCGCAGGGTTTGGAACCCTGCGGCTTTTATTAGTGTTTGTCCGAAGCTCCGCGCAGCCTCAGTCTAACAGAACCACGTGATCAATCGCACGCGAATCGCTGGTGTGTGCGTAAAAAACACGCACACGTGCGCCTGGCTTGATCGCGGTTTGGACGACTTTCCCCGTCTTGTCCACAACGTGACCGAATCCGTTGAGAACGTAACGATCAGCATTTTTCGAGCTGTCCTCGCGAACGACGAGCGTTCTGAGAGGTTGATAACTGGCGGCTGAGCCGTCCCCAGCTGTCATTTTGATGATTCCTCCCGTTACTGTTATTGGTTCTGCGGTTGTTTGTTTCTTGTTCGTTGATCCCGGCTGCGCAAAAGCCAATGGAGCAAGTAGCAACCAGGCGAGTGTGATAACTATGTTTTTCATGATGCCTCCTCTTTGATGTTGATTGTTAATACATGTTCTACTCGCCAGAGTTTCGGAACGAAGTCTGCACCGAACAAGAGCCAGTTGGTGCCTTTGCCACAGACCACTTTTACCGCTCGCTGCGAGCTCGGAACCCATCTCATAAGTGCGTACCGTTGTAGCCGTGGCGCAGTGTAGCCGTGCCGATCCGGACTAACGAAAGCAGGCGACTACAATGCCGTCGCCAATAGTCCGCGGCCAGTGGCCTGAGCCACCGAACACATTAGGCATTGCTCAATCCGACAGGATGGCGCATCAATTGGTTTCGTCATGGTAGAACGAATAGGAGAGGCAGAATGAAAGAGCATTACTTCAATGATTTGAAAATTGGTGACCGTTTTAAATCCGAGCCTCTAAGTGTCACGGAGAAAGAGGTCATTGAATTTGCGCACAAGTTCGATCCGCAAATGTTTCATCTGAATCAGAAAGCTGCAGAGCGAACACTTTTCAAAGGACTTATTGCGAGTGGCTGGCATACAGCTGCCCTGACAATGCGGCTTTTTGTGAAAACGTTGAACTTCGCCGAGGGCGCGATCGGCTTGGGTGTCGACGAATTGCGTTGGCCCAACGCCGTGCGACCTGGCGACGTGCTTACCGTTGAAACGGAGATTCTTGATCTAAGGCTATCCCGGTCCAAGCCGGGCTACGGAATCATTCGGTTGCGCAACGTGACTACGAACCAACAGGGCGAGATCGTCCAGACAATGCTGGCAAACGCGATGGTGCCAAGACGCGAGGGCGCGCTGGACGACAAGACCACTGACCACTGACCACTGACCACGGACTACAAGACAACCGACTCAGAGATTATGAGAGACTATACGAAAATCGAAGCTTGGCGATTGGCGGATGATTTGACCGTTGCAGTTTATGGGCGCACCCGA
>Ga0184619_10000543_pt1 | contig 12854 bp, 11 predicted proteins | sample PLM0_60_b1_FD_133146 | JGI IMG/M metagenome (GOLD analysis project Ga0184619, IMG submission 133146) | Groundwater sediment microbial communities from an aquifer in East River, Colorado, USA - PLM0_60_b1 | ecosystem: Environmental > Terrestrial > Soil > Riparian zone | place: USA: East River...
AAAAGATTGTTATTGATGTAACTAATCCATTAGACTTTTCTAAAGGGATGCCACCAAGATTAGCTTTAGGCCATACAGATTCTGCTGGAGAGACCGTTCAAAGAATGTTGCCTGATTCCAAAGTTGTAAAGGCTTTTAACATTGTTGGAAATCCTCATATGATACATCCCGATTTCCCCGGTGGCAAGCCTACTATGTTTATATGTGGAAACGATGAGGGAGCAAAAAAGTTTGTAGGAGAGGATATACTTTCAAAATTTGGCTGGGAAACCATTGACATCGGAGGGATAGAAGGTTCTAGGATTCTAGAACCAATTGCACTTTTATGGATATTACACTACTTCAGAACCGGTAATGGAAATCATGCGTTTAAACTATTACAAAAATGAGATCTAGAAGATATATATTCGTGCATATCAAGTAATTGGACTGTCTCAAGTCATTCCAGATTGTTGTGTCATTAGTTTATCAATATTATTATAAAATAAAATCCTATTTCCATACCCTTACTTTAAATGAGCAGTTTCCTTGTTAATAGCTCTAATTCAAAACACCAATCAGATTATTAAGGAACAATTTTTTGCCTCCGTTTGTTAAAAATATTCAAAAGAATATTGAACCAAAGTTTTACTTTCCCACCTGTAGATTGCTCCAGTCCTAGTATCTTTTTCAAACTTTTTGTATGTTAATCCAATAAGACGCATGGTCAGTTACGGAGCAAAGCACTACGCTAAAGAATACTATAGAAATCTTAATTCTAAATGAATACAATAGTTCACTGACAATAATTGAATTGACATTAGCTAATTTAGATCTATAGAAAAACGTGCGGTTATCCTTTTGGTTCCGAAATATTAAGTTGGACTTAAGATTGATTCCCAATAAAGGATCTATACCGTTGTTATATGCGGCGCTCCCTGTCTTGTTTCTTGTATTCTTACTTCAATTCATGCCTGCACAGGCCGAAAAGATGAAGGAATCTGATTTTAATTTTGTAGCAGCAGGAGATTGGGGTTGCGGGCACGAAGCGCTCAATACCTTCTCTATGATGAAAAGCATGAAACCAGAGTTGTATCTTGGGCTAGGTGATTATTCATATCAGACCTCAATAGATTGTTGGGTTAATATTATAAACTCCGTAGGTAAAGCCTTCAAGATCACATTAGGAAATCATGACACTGAAGGTCAGTTACTAAAAGCTTATATGGACAAATTTAAACTTGAAAAACAATACTATTCATTTAACTATCGTAACGCCCATTTTATTGCGCTGTCTACACAACTTGATCAAGGTGGTGAAATAGAACAATTGAAATTCCTAATAAGCGATCTTTTGATAACAAAAGCTAATAAAAATATTGATTGGACAATCGTTTTTTTTCACAGACCATTTTATTCTGCTAATGCCGCAGACATTACAAATATGAGAAGAACTTATCATCCGGTATTTGATAAGTTCGGCGTAGATTTAGTATTACAAGGTCATTCACATAATTATCAGCGATCTTATCCACTTCATTATAATAATGTAAGACATTCTGAACCCATAATATCCGATAAGGAACAATTTCAGTACCATGATCCATTGGGGACTATCTTTCTAATTGTGGGAACAGGTGGAGAATCGGTTAAGTCTTTAAATAAGAAACCCTTTCTCGCCAGTACCTATGAAGGATATGGATGTATAAACGTAGAAATAAAGGGTAAGTCAATGAATGTGGAATATTATTCTGATAGTAATAATCCGATTGATAAATTTTCGATTACAAAAAATCAACAAAATTCGAAAAGCACAGATTTAAAAACTGACTGAGTGCCCTTTTATTGATATTTGATTGAACTAATAGAAACATCAAGATACATAGAAAGATCAGGGATCCTCGAAGGGATAAAATATCAATGTACGATTGTACTTTATGATATAGATGCTTTAAAAATTTTATAAAAATTTTTGTTATAAATACTTAGTTTAGCAAGTGTCTTAAGATCATCAAATGGTTTTTGGTCTGTGGAGAAGTCATCGTAAATTCTCTTTGCTATGTCTTTTACGATCTGATTTTCAACTTCTGCTGCTATCTTATCAAGAATATTGTCAAGAAAAAGGGCCTTGGGCTTGGTAAATTGAGGTACTTTTTGCGGCTGGTATTTACCTTCTCTTCTTCCCACCGAATATTCTACAAAAGGCACGACTTGTGCTAATCCGTTGTGAATATTGTAATTATCGATGTGACGTTGAACAGAGAATCTCCTAGTAGACGACATTCCGCAGGATGTGCAACTCCAATTCAGTTTTGTCATTCTCTGTGCTTCTCTGTGAAGCACATAACAATATAAAGTTATACGGAGGCGAAACCCTCTTCATTATGTTAGATTCCATTACTTTAACAATTTGGTTATATTCTTCCCTCACTTTCTCTTTTTACAAATTTCTTCTAGGCTGGCCAGCTTATTGTTATTGAATCTCCTTCTTTTTGGAAGCTGCCAGCTGTTCCCTTTCAAGCCAACATAATTCCATCAATTTCACAGAAAAGCATTTTTTGAGCTAGCTGCAAAATGTATCTCATGCGAATCGCTTTTGTATTACTCTTTACTTCTTTGCTTGAAGATATTTTATTGAAATACTAAGTCCGTTGATAATCATTTTCGGTTTATTCTCAAACATCTCAGATTCTAGCTGTAATTATCTTTTAGCCATAGTAAGCCAATCAATCTTCTAAGTAGGGTCACGCACTTGAGCTTGTTTCAAAACAATTAATAGCGAATATGGAAGGAGTAAGGATCAGATCTCGAATCGAGATTGATTCTTGAGCAACTTTCTCTTTTTTTGTATCCCAGAATTCCATGAAAGAACTAACTTAGCGTCGGGTTTGGTGGGATGCAATACACTAGTGTATGTAATTTATTTTCAGCGTTAAGACGAGACAAACTTGCTTTGGATCCGGAGGGATTTGGAACAAGTTTGTCTCTAAAAGAGGACTCACATCCATAAAAATAATAAAATGCTTGTGGCGAAGCATTTTGGAATCCATTCATTCAACTATAAACTATAGCCATTTATTCAACTATAAACTATAGCATATACCTAATATCGTAAGAATTTGTAGGATACGTAAAAATTGCTTCTTTAATTTTGTCTACATCTAGGCGTAGCCTAATTGCTAAAGCAAAAATATTGATAACCTCCTCAGCATGTGATCCCAATACGTGGGCACCCAAAATACAGTTACTCCTTTTTTCTACCAGTACTTTAAAACCAGAGCAGCTTTCTCCTATTCGACGTGAGGAATACCAAGAGGATGTATCTTGATAATTAGTTCTAAAATTTAATCCCTGTTGCTTTGCTGCCTCTTCTTGTAATCCAACAGATGCTAGAGACGGAACAGTAAATACTACACTTGGTATCCCTATATAGTTAGGTCTTGACTCGTTTCCATTAAGTAGATTGTAGGCAACGATTCCTCCTTCATATCCAGCTACCGGTGTTAATGGTATCCCTTCGCTAGCTGCTACGTCTCCAGCTCCATATACTGCAGCATTTGAAACACTTTGAAGATATTCATTCACTTTTACACCACCTTTCGTATCGGACTCTATTCCTGCTGCTTCTAAATTTAGATCTTTAGTATCAGGAACCCTCCCTGCACCATGTACTATCAATTCAGTCTCTATAACCTCAGTTCCCTTAGCATTGTTAGTTTTACCCTGCGCATTAGATGAATAGACAGCAAATTTTCTTCCATTGTCTATCGGCTCTATCTTTTCTACTGAAGACTCTAGATTCACGTTGATACCAATTTCTCGAGTTCTTTTTAACAACAAACTAACAAGATCGGGATCGAATCCTAAAAGGGGTCTCTTACCTCGATGTAATATAGTTACATTTGAGCCACAGCGGGCTGCAATGTGAGCAAATTCAAATGAGATATATCCTCCTCCAATAAACAAGATATCATATGGTAATCTATCAAGTTCCAAGAACTGATCACTGGTAACAACGTGTTTTTCGCCACTAATATTCAACTTTGCAGGTCTGGCACCTGTGGCTATTAATATGTGCTTCCCTCGAATCGTTTGTTCTTTACTTTTGTTGGTATCATCAAATACCTTTATTGTATTAGGAGCAACAAATCGTGCAGTACCATGAAATGAATATATTCCAGCCTTAGAGAATGCGTCTTCTCTATTTTTTGGAACCGGTTCTGTAAAAGTTCGTTTAAACTGCATTAACTCTGGCCAGTTAATTGTTATATCTTTTGTTACTTTGCTGCCTATACCTTTACCTTCCATTCTATGAATCCAGTCAATCAGTTCAGCTGCTCCTACCAACACCTTTTTTGGATCGCAACCGCGAAGAGCGCATGTACCTCCAAATGGCCTTGAATCAATAACCGCAATTTTCCAACCGGCTGAATGGCATTCCCAGGCTACGGTTGATGCTGTTACTCCTGTTCCAATAACTATTAGATCGAAAGTATTCTGGGTATTTTTCACAACTACTATGTACAGCTATTTCATAAAAAGAATTGTGGAGATTTGTTCAATTTCTTAAAATCAAATCGTAGACCTTGAGTTGTCGCGAAGCATATTGTTAAAAATTCGGACCCCACCGAAGCTATAGTTGAAGACCTAAACATGCCTGCCTAGATGCTGGATTCATCTCTAGTGTTATCGTATACTGTTAGTGATAGAGTTTTGTCAGAATCTGAATCATATTATATGCTAAGATATCTAGTTACCAGTTGTAAGTACACATCTAAACTTGGCTTTGCCACTCATCATATGATCATATGCCTCTGCTGCGCGCTCTAATGGAAAGACTTCATTCATAGGTCTTACACCAGAGAGAACACTAAAGGAGAGTGTGTCTTGCGAGTCGATTGACGTACCAGCTGGCCACCCTATCAATGATCGACGTCCTAATATCATTAGATTTGGAGGCACTTGAATTGGCTCATCAGATGCTCCAATTATGACAAGCTTTCCGTTAACTGCAAGACCTCCAAGGATTTCAGTCATCGCCTTTCCACTTGGGAGAGTTGCAAGTATCACTTTAGCTCCTCCCAGCTTATTAAGTTCTTCAACTGCGTTTTGTGACCGGTTATCAATGTATTGCCTTGCGCCCAGCTTTTTCATCAATTCCTCTTCCTTGTCTCTTGCTCGTCCGATGGCAACAGTATTAAAACCCATCTTAGCAGCAAACTGAATTCCTAGATGTCCAAGTCCTCCCATTCCAAAAATAGCAACTACATCGCCTACACGTGCTCCACTATTCCGAAGAGCATTGTATGTAGTAATACCAGCACACATAAGAGGCGCAGCTTCTACAGCGGAAAGCTGCTCGGGGATTAATGCTAGAGATTCGATAGGAGCAATCATATATTCTGCATAGCCACCATCGTATGAAATGCCTGGTACCTGTGCGTATTTACAAGTAACAAAATCTCCACGTCTGCAAGATTCACAATGGCCACAATGACCTCCATGCCAGCCAACAGCTACTCTCTGTCTAGGTTCCCATTTAGTGACGTCATTGCCTACTTTATCTATAACCCCTGCAATCTCATGGCCAGGAACCCTTGGATATTGGATGCCTGGGAATAATCCTTCTTTAGTAAAGGAATCACTATGGCATATGCCGCATGCTTGTACCTTGATACGAACTTGTGTACCACTAGGTTCTGGAATATCTCTTTCCACAATTTCAAAAGGGCCATTAGGTTTAGGAACTTGAACTGAACGCATATGTACCATATTGTTAGATCATTTAATTTAATATTATCTGATATTACCTGATTTAGTATAGCAGCAAAAAATGGTGGGAGGTGTAGATGTAGATAAACAAAAGTCCAATGAATAATTCCCAGCTATAAACGGTGATGTGAAGAATAGATTTATCGATAGGTCCGGCGATGGCTTGAGCCTATCAGGCACCCCAATCACCATACGGGTTTATGAAGTGTCCGCACTCCTATTGGTTGTCCACTTCATCATACATGTTGCGGGTGCTAATCCAAAAGCCGTTAGGCTTGTGGATGACCCTTGGCTTGAAGGGCACGATATTCCGGATCATTGGGATGTGGAGTCAACGGCGTAATGGTGACCTTCATCCAGATATGAAGAGGTAACGAGGCAAGGATTTCGTGAAGCTCTGCCTCATCATCGGCTCGAAACAGCCCAATACTGCGCCATTCGCCTGGATCGAGTGGAGGGCGCCATAGTCGGACCAAATGGCCTGCTTTGGCGAGCTCAACAGCACGAATTTCCTCCGCCGCGCGCAATTCATCGACTTTGGCCGGGCTAGTTCCTTCGGGAACGGTGGTGACTAGATCGGTGAGGTATTCCATAGGTCTTCTTTTGCTTGCTAGGATTTAGTCGTTACTGTCACCGCTTATTCATGACCTAGTAACGTTTTGATATTTTTAGTATTGCTCATCTAAATATTCGATAATCTTAGATTATGCTTGCTTCTTAAATTGAATTATGTGACTTGAAAAATTTAAAGTTTGTAAAAAAGTGGATTCGTGGGTTATATCATTCTTGAGAACGATAAAGTTAGTAATGAGACGCTTGTATTGACAATATGGGTATCTATGGAAGACATGGATAACTATTATTCTAATACTAATGAGATTTTCAAATCTTGTGGAGCTAGTTAAATCAATGTTCGAAAAGATGTCTGGTGAAATAATTTACTTAGTATTTCCAAAGAACTTCAATAACTGATCTATTAGAAATTGTGGCTGCTCTTCTGGAATAAAATGTCCTGAATTTGGTACTGTGATGCCTGTTACATTTTGAGCTAATATCTTCATCCCATATATGACAGTAGGCATAGTGATGTTACCTCCGAATGTTGGAATATATCCTCCTCCTAGTGCCAATACAGGCATTGTAAGCTTAGTCTTTGAATAATTTTGATTTTGAATTGCATCCTGTGGGAAAGCTCGATAATGCTCAAATCCGGCACGCATTCCGCCTGGAGTAGAATAATGGGTAACATATTCAATTATATCTGCCTGAGTTATTGCAGCTGGATTAAACGCAAGATTGTGAAAGAACCATGATAAATACATCATCTCTTTTCCTTGCACAAGGGCTTCCGGTACATCGGGTGTTTGATGGAATGTGGCCCACCATAATGGCATTCTACCAACAGGTGCAAAACCAGGAATTGTTAATTCCATGACTGCTAACTTCTTTACTTCCGTAGGATATGCTGCAGCATAAGAGTAGGCTACTTGTGTTCCTATGTCGTGACCCACTAGGAAGATTGTTTTAAATCCTAACTTACCAACCATTTGGTGTATATCTTCAGCTACCGTCTTACCATCATAACCAGTTGTTGGTTTTGAAGAGTCTCCAAGACCACGAAGATCAGGCGCAATAACAGTGTAGTTCTTAGCCAAAGCTGGCATTACTTTATGCCATGCATACCACGTTTCTGGCCATCCGTGTAATAAAACCACAGGTTCTCCTTTACCACCCATGACATAGTGCACCTGAATTCCATTCACAGCTGCTGTATGATGTGAAAAGGTTACGTTATCAATCTGAAAGGATATACCGTTTAGCAAATGTTGTTGTTCAGTGGACGTTAGGTTGGACTGTGGTTGCTGTTGCTGTTGCTGTGCAGCCCCAATCTGAGCCTTAGTTAAACCAATTCCAATAAGAGAGATAGTTATTGTAATAATCAGAAAAATGAGAACACCATAATGACTTCTCACGGATTATAGTGGTCAATCATGTATTTAAGAATATCAGATGGCATATTGTTTTATAATACTAATGTAGAGATTCGTCATTCTTCCTGTATTACAAACTCATGAAATTATAAGTTTAAAACCCGCCCGCTTAATAGATCGTGAGATTTACCGGACTGGGTCTACTTGATTTATTTTATTATTCTTATATATGTCAGACTATTCTCTGGCCACAATGAAACGAAAGTCTCCTATCTTCGTCATTGTAAATATCAAATCCCTGTTTCTCAATTCCTTGAGTTTTGACAATCTTCCTACTTTTTAGGATAAAACTATATCACATGACAGTTGAAATTTATGGGATAAAAAATTTTATGCTTTGTAGCTAACTATTAAGCGGAATCATTAAGTGGTATCATTTTACACTAGATTGCAGACCAAGACTATATACTCTATTATTAACAATATGATCACATAGGACAGCTTTAATTTATTCCAAAGCACGATAATTATTAACGATATAGAATTGACTCGAGAAGAAAATAGAGATTTGGTTATATGTGTTAACTGTCGATGCTCGGCGTCCCTATTAACCGGGTCGACTGGATTTAGTACGTGTCCTGTTTGTGGCAATAATGTAATCGAAACTATTCCAGTAAATGATCATGAAAAGTATGACGTTAAGATGAAGGAAAGAACTGGTTTTGAAATTGAGTTCAGTAATGATTATTGAACACGGTGATGATAGGAATTCAATCCTGTGTTCTTTTACAGTCTTCGCTATATGACAGGAACGTCACTCATTCTAGATTCAATACTGTCACAAATAGGAATGTCGGGATTGTTCATATTTTCTAAAACCCAATATATCAATTCAATCCTTTTTGCAAGATCTCTTTTGTAGGACAATTGCATTTAGTATTATCGCTGCCCGTTACTAGTCTATGAACTCTTCTTATATGATAATATAGATGGCAAATATCCTTTCGACTCGTATTTCTTCTACGTCAAATCGCTAATTTCTATATCATAGCAGATTTGATCAAATTCGTTAATTTAGATGCTACGAACTCTTGGGTTATCTGGTCTTTTGAATATTCTATTGAAAAAGTGGTTTTGCCTTGAATTGTTTCCGATATTTTTTCAACTTCTAGAGAGTATTTAATACTGGGATAAACGCCTAGTCGTGAGGTTAAACTCGAGTCAGTTAGAACAAAAGATATACTTGGCTTACCAAGATATGGTGTACCAGGTTTTGGTACTCTTACTATATCTGAGTCTATGCCCTTCTTTTGAAGGTACTTTTGATATTCAAGCATTACTGGGGCAATCTTGTCATCTATACCCTTAAATTCATCATATTCGATCTTCATTCTTTGTTCTGTTTTTTGATATTCCTCCGCGTTAGTTTTTCGTTCCTGATCCAATTTCTCAAATAACGAACCTAATTCCTTTTCAACGTCCACCATTACATCATTATCACTCTATCCTATTTTATAACCTTTCAAACTTAGCCTTAGAGCGTCAAGTGAATCAGAATAACTAGTTCGTTTTTTGTTTGCACATTAGAAAGCGCTAAAAAAAATATTACTGGCGGATGTGTATGGCAGTAACAAAAAGCACTGACACCTACCAGCTGTCTAGTCTAGGCTTTAAGTGACATTATTTTATTGTTATCTCAGAATAAAACGATTTACTTTAGGTAACATATAGATGCATATTGACTATATGAAATCTATTGTAAATCCATAATAAATTAGTACAAAGAGTTTGCCTGATGATAAGAATAACTTTATTGAGTATAATGTTAAGTGTGCTATTATTTGGGCTAAGCGTTGTCCATAATTTATCTTGGGGAGAGTCAGTGAGTGGCTTTTGCTATGACGAAGTTGGAGACAATGAATTCTGTTTTAATAATGAGGAAGATTGCAGGAAAAGTCAAAAGGGGAACCAAATGGCAGAAAGTAATTGCTATAAAGAAGACTCATCACTAGTGCCAATAGAATCCAGTTCTAACCCTTAGGCCCACTACTAGTTCCTGTGCCGAGTTATTAGTAATTCTGTAAACTTATAAGATAATCATCAATCCTTTTTTGAAGATCCTCATTTATTTCAAATATTGATCTATTACCATCTATTGATATTATGTTATATCGTTTTTGCATTCGCTTAAATTCTTTTCCTAGCAACTTTTGATACATGACAAATGATTCTAACATGTTATCTGATAATCTAAGATCTGTACCTGATTCATAGTAATCCAAATAAGAATTCTTTCTGAAAACTCTATGTGCTAATTCATTTGGATCAACATCAAGATAAAATACTATATCCGGCCTCAGAGCAAAACCATACAGATTATGAGACCATGATCTACTTATTCCGCGTACCGCCTCCCTTGCCATTAGCGTATAGATGTATCTATCGGAAAGAACAACGTAACCTGATCTTAATCCAGGAATGATCTTGTTTTCTAATTGATCTGCAAAATCTGCTGCATAAAATAAACTTATGGTCTTTCTTCCCAGTACAAAATTTCTCTTAGCTTCTAAAATTCCTTCTCCTACTAGCTCAGAACGTCTAAGCCCAGCATTGAGCACTGCATGACCATCAGCTTCAAGTTTTGATGTTAATAATTCAATTTGGGTGCTTCTACCTGATGCATCGGGACCCTCAATTACAATAAATCTTCCTTTAATTTCGATATCCTCCAAATAGGGAATAGCATGTCCATAAAAGATTCCCTTTCTAATCTTCTTAACTTGAAGTGATTTTATTGATCTGATATTCAGGGCGTTGTAGACCTCCTAATATTTTCAGTTTATCCAAAGGTAAAAGCTTCATTAAAGTTGATCTCAAAAATTTTTGTGACTCTTCTATCTCCATCGTTCCATCTACGATAGTAAAGTTCTCGGATAACGATAATGATTCATATTGCTCAATAATTCTGCTTTGAAAGATCCTGTAACTCTCATAAGGATCATTACTCAAATTTAAGTCCATACCAGCTTCATAATACTTTAGCCTGGGTCTTCCGGAGAGTATTCTATCTACTGCTATATCAATGGGTACCTTAAAGTAGAATACAATCTCTGGTTTCATTGCAAATTCGTATATTTTTTTGACCCAATTTGGATTGCATCCCCTAACGATGTCTCTGGCATACGCAGTGTAAACGTATCTATCAGCGAGAACTACATATCCAGCATGTAGCAGTGGGAGAATGTTCCTCTCATATCTGTCAGCAAAATCAGTGGCATGTAATAAAGAAAAAGTAATTGGTGTTAATCTTCCACTTTTCTTTCCCTTTTTTGTAATTTGTTTCACCGTCTCTGACGAATTCCATTCTGTGAAAAATACCGGTACATTCCTTGAAATGAGCCATTTCTCTAGTAATCTAAGCTGAGTAGATTTTCCAGACCCGTCTATACCCTCAACAACTATAAGCCTACCTGGTATAGGAATGCTTTTTTCAATGTTATTCTTGCGGTTTGCCATAAATATCAAGTCTGAGATTTTACCGAAATAATTTTATTAGTTGAATTGTTTACTCGAATAATTCTATTTGGTATATCGTACTGTATTGGAATATCAAAGACCACACTGGCTTTTTCGATAACTTGTTTTAGTAAAATGGTAGGAAATAATTTCTGTTTTGGGATTATGGTAATAATCATTTTTTGATTTTCTGTTAATCTTATCCTAATCTGTGATCCAGTCTTTATAATTATTGTTGCTAGGTTGAGAAGTATAGCTATTTTTTGGATAGACTTTAAATTCTGTGGTTTTAGTAGGTGACTGTACTTGTAAAAGAGTTCCTCTGCAGTCCTGATTTTTTTAGAGTACACTATTGATAATGCAAGTATTACTTGTTCTCTATATGTGAGACGAGGATAATCTTCATCCAATAATCGGTAGAAAAGACCATAGTGCTTATTTGTCTCAGGCAGTCTTGATAAAGTATAAAGTGCATAGGATAGTATCTCAACTTCCCTTTCCTTTAACAATCTATAATAAATCATATCTCGCATCATATCATCAAGCCCAAAATGTGAAATATCATGTTTGTTGCAATGATAAGAAAGTACTTTAAGATTCTGTTTCTGTAGATTTTCGATATTATGGTTTTCTAGTGTGTTGGAGTTCTGAATAAATGAAGCAAGAATTCCTTCACGTATACCATAGCCACTTATAACGACCTCTTCAAAGTCCAAATTTGTCATAATACTTTGAATTACATAAATGCCCGCGACAATGGTTTCAACTCTAGTAGAATCAAAGGACCATCGACTAGAAATTTCACTGGTTTTCAAGTAGCTTACATCCCTACGAAGCCAATCAATGGCACTTAGTGTTAATCTATAGTTATGAATTTTTTCAAATGGAAATCCTGCACGCTTTTGATGATATCTTCCAAGGGCTCTCAATGTTCCACCAACCCCTACAAGTAGGGTATCTATTCCGATACCATAGCTCCTTTTAGTGGGAAGTGTATCCACTATTTTTTGAGTCATATTATCGCAGTCTTTCTTTGAAAAAGAACCATCTTGGCTAGCAAATGTTCTAGTGAGTCGTAACGCCCCTAATGGAAACGCTTGTGCCTTCTTTATTTTAAAATCTTCAGTGTAAACTATTTCTAAACTTCCTCCACCTAGGTCAAAGTACAAGCCATTTGGAATGCAGGTCGATATGGAAGCTCCCAAGTAGGAATAGTAAGCTTCTTCCTGTCCATTTAGCACCCTTACTCTTAATCCGGTCTTTTTAAAAACTTGATCTATGAAATATTTACCATTTTTTGCTTCTCTAACAGCACTAGTACCTACACAAATAACTTTATTTGCAGATTGAAGTCTAGCAATATCGCGATATAGGAGGAGAACGTCAATACTCTTGAGGATCGATTGTTCATTAAGACTCTCCGAATAAGCCAATGACTCACCAAGTCTAACTTTGCTGCTTTCTTGGTGAACACCTATGAATGAATTATCCCTTTTGACATCATAGATTACTAACTTGATTGTGTTAGAGCCAATGTCAATGATAGATATTTTCAATGATACTCCTTATACGTACGTTATGAATATGTATATATTTTTACTATATGAGTATAGAACAAGTAGATCCTATAGATTCTATAAGAATTGACCTTTTCTA
>Ga0184619_10000546_pt1 | contig 12838 bp, 10 predicted proteins | sample PLM0_60_b1_FD_133146 | JGI IMG/M metagenome (GOLD analysis project Ga0184619, IMG submission 133146) | Groundwater sediment microbial communities from an aquifer in East River, Colorado, USA - PLM0_60_b1 | ecosystem: Environmental > Terrestrial > Soil > Riparian zone | place: USA: East River...
CGCGAGGTCGCTCTTCCACGCAGGCCGCGAGCGTGAGTCCAACGAGCTGCTCGATGAGTTGCTGGAGGCGGGACCCATGATCAACGAGTACTGGTTTCGCGAGCTTCCCTGGGTCCTGCTCGAGCACGGCCGTGAAGCCGATTACCTGCAGCCTGCGAGAGCCGCGGCGAAGACGCCGTGGCTCCAGGCGGGAGTCGCTACCGCTTCGCGCGATTTTGCGGCTTCCGCTGCGATCTACGAGGGCATCGGCGCTCGAGGCGCCGAGGCCGTCGCGCGCCTCCACGTGGCCGAAGAGCTCGCCGCCCAGGGACGCCTTACGCTGGCGCACGAGGAGCTCACCGCGGCGCGGAACTTCTTCCTGGGGGAGGGAGCGACTCCGTATCTCCGCCGCTGCGAGGCCCTGCTCGCTGCCGCGAGTTAATCTCTTCCGCTTCGGTGGGCCCGCTCGACGGAAAGACCGCGATCGTCACCGGCGCTTCGAGCGGAATCGGCGCCGCTACCGCGCGTGCACTCGCGCGCGAGGGAGCGCGCGTAGCCGGCGGCGCTAGGCGGGTCGACGAGCTGGAAACCGAGATCAAGCTCGAGCTCGATGTCACCGACCGGGCGAGCTGCGAGCGCTTCGTCGAAACCGCGGTCGCCGAGCTGGGGCGCCTCGACATCCTCGTCAACAATGCCGGCCTCGGTCTCGGCCGCGACCTATTTTGGGACGGAACCGACCAAGATGAGGAGATTGTGCTGGAGACGAACGTCCACGGGGTGCTGCGCATGACCCGGCTCTGCCTGCCGCACATCCGCGACGGGGGCCACATCGTCAACCTGGGGTCGATCGCAGGCCGGCAGGCGTACGAGAACGCAGCGGTCTACGTCGCCTCGAAGTTCGCCGTGCGCGGCTTCACGTACGCGTTGCGTGAGGACCTGCTCGGCCGGCCGATCCGGCTGACGACTGTGGATCCCGGCCTCGTCGAGTCGAACTTCTCCCGCGTTCGTTTCCGTGGCGACGAGGAGAAGGCGAAAGCGGTCTACGAGCGAGTCGAGCCGCTCAGGCCGGAGGACATCGCGGAGTGCGTCGTGTTCGCGGTGACCCGGCCCCTCCACGTCAACATCGACGAGATCGTCGTCAAGGCGCTCGCCCAGTCCAGCCCGGTGCGGATCGTCCGCGACTAACCATGCCCCAGCTGACGATCCTCGAAGGTTCGAACTTCTGCATCTGCGACGACGTGGGCGACATCGACCGGCGCACGCACGGGTTCTACAGCGAGGACACGCGCTTCCTGAGCGTTCTGCGCCTGAAGGTGAACGGGACGCGCCCGCTGCTCCTCTCCTCCGGCAAGGTCGAGTACTTCTCGGCCGCCTTTTTCCTCCGGAACCCGCTCGCAGGAGGGCTCGAGCACGACGTGATCTCGATCATGCGCGAACGCTTCGTCGGCGAAGGGATGCAGGACATGATCGCCGTCCAGAATCAGGGCATGGAGCGGCAGTCGTTCGAGCTCGCGCTCGAGCTCGGAGCCGACTTCGCGGACATCCTCTCCGTCAAGGCGCACGACTTCGCGCTCGGCGATCCGCTGCGCGCGGATCCGCTGCCGGATCCCGTGCCGATGCGCTTCTACGATGAGCACAACGAGTTCCTGCTGGAGGACCCCGGCGACGGCGCCCAGACGCAGGTCATCTTCTCCGAGCGCGGCGAGATCGACGGTCCGGTCGTGCGCTGGAAGATCGAGCTCGAGCCGCGCGAGCGCTGGCACCTCCGGATCGACATCGTGCCCTCGCTCGACGGCGATCACTTCGTCCCCCGCCAGGTCGAGCGCCGCTTCGGCGACGAGCTGACACGGGTGCGCGAGTCGCTGGCGGCCTGGCGGCTGCGCGTGCCGCAGATCCGGACGGACTGGGACGATCTCGGCCGGTCGTTCTTCCAGTCGGTCTCCGACCTCGCCTCGCTGCGGATGCGGCGCGGCGGGGGAATCGGCCGGCTGCCGGCCGCCGGGATGCCGTGGTTCATGAACGTCTTCGGACGCGACACGCTGATCACCTGCTACCAGACGCTGCTGTTCGGGCCGGAACTGGCGCGCAACGCGCTCGAGGTGCTGGCCGAGCTGCAGGCGACGGAGGACGACCCGGCGACCGACGCGGAGCCGGGCAAGATCGTGCACGAGGTCCGCGACGGGAAAGCCGCCCAGAAGTGGTTCCACACCTACTACGGCACCGCCGACGCGACGCCTCTTTACTTGATCCTGCTTTCCGAGGTCTGGCGCTGGACCGACGATGCCGCGCTCGTCCGCGACCTCAAGGAACCGGCTCTGAAGGCGCTCGCCTGGATCGACGAGTACGGGGACCGTGACGGTGACGGCTTCGTCGAGTACCAGCGCCGGACCGAGCGCGGGCTCGAGAACCAGTCCTGGAAGGACTCGGGCGACTCGCAGCGCTTCGCCGACGGGTCGATTGCCAAGGGGCCGATCGCGCCGTGCGAGGTGCAGGGTTACGTCTACGACGCCAAGCGGCGAACGGCCGAGCTCGCGCGCGAGGTCTGGCGGGACCGCGCGCTCGCCGACCGGCTCGAGCGCGAGGCCGAGGAGCTGCGGCTCTCCTTCGAGGCGAAGTTCTGGACCGATCGCCGCGGCGGGTACTACGCGCTCGCGCTCGACGGAGAGAAGCGGCAGGTGGACTCGCTCTGCTCGAACATCGGCCACCTGCTCTGGAGCGGGATCGTCCCGAGGGAGCGGGTGGACGCGATCGTGGACGCGCTGATGGGGGAGGAGCTCTGGTCCGGCTGGGGCGTCCGCACGATGTCGACGGGCGACGCGGCCTACAACCCGCTCTCCTACCACAACGGCACGGTTTGGCCTCACGACAACTCGCTGATCGCGGTCGGCCTGGCGCGCTACGGTCGCTGGGCCGAGGCGCAGCGGATCGTCCGCCGGATGCTGACCGCCGCCGGCCACTTCAGCTACCAGCTGCCGGAGGTGTTCGCCGGAATGGCGCGGCAGGAGACGCCGTTTCCGATTGCCTACCCGACGGCTGCCCGTCCGCAGGCCTGGGCGGCTGGGACACCCGTGCTGCTGCTGCAAGTCCTGCTCGGCCTGCGGCCGGATCGCGCGAGGCACGCGTTCGAGACGCTGGCGCCGCCCGAGCTGCCGTCCTGGGCCGGCCGCTCGCTGCGGCTGAGCGGCGTGCGCGCCTTTGACCGCCAGTGGGACGTGCGCGCCGACGACGGACGCGTCACAGTTGAGGAGGGGTGAAGAGCTAATGCGGATCGCGATCCTCAGCCCGGTCTGGTTCGCCGTTCCGCCGAGCGGCTACGGCGGGATCGAATGGGTTGTTGCCCTGCTCGCCGACGGTCTCGTCGACGCCGGCCACGAGGTGACGCTCTTCGCCTCGGGCGACTCGCGCACCAAGGCGACGCTGTCGGCGGTGTTCGAGCAGGCGCCGAGCGAGTTGATCGGCAAGACGCACCCGGAGCTCCGCCACGCGCTTTCCTGCTTCGAGCGCGCGAACGAGTTCGATGTGATCAACGACCATGCGGGACCACTCTCGATTGCGCTCGGCGGCCTCGTCGAGACGCCCGTGTTGCACACCGCGCACGGCCCTTTCGACGGCGATCCGGGGCGCGTGTACGAATCGCTGGGCCGTCTCTCGCCCGACGTCGGCCTGATCTCAATCTCGCTCAACCAACGCCGTCCGAAGCCGGACCTCAACTGGGCGGCGAACTGCCCGAACGCGCTCGACCTCCAGCTCTACCCGATCAAGCCGCACCCCGGCGACTACCTGCTCTTCCTCGGGCGGATGAGCGCGGACAAGGGCGCTCATCGCGCGATCTGGGTTGCGAGGGAGACCGGCCTGCCGCTCAAGCTTGCGGGTAAAAAGCAGGACCTCAAGGAAGAGCTCTACTTCCACGAGCTGGTCGAGCCGCACCTCCACGACGGCATCGAGTACCTCGGGGAGGTCTCGCACGGCGAGAAGGTCGAGCTGCTGCAAGACGCGCGCGTGACGTTGTTCCCGATCGAGTGGGAGGAGCCGTTCGGGCTCGTCATGATCGAGTCGATCGCCTGCGGCACACCGGTGATCGCGACCCGTCACGGGGCCGTGCCCGAGGTAATCGAGGACGGCCGGAGCGGGATCATCGTCGACGACTACCGCGAGATGCCCGCGGCGTTGGAGAGAGCCGACGCGCTCGATCCGCTCGAGTGCCGCCGCTACGTCGAGGAGCGCTTCGCGCCGGAGCGGATGGTCGAGGACTACCTCAGCGCGTACGAGTCTGCGGTCGAAAGAGCCGCTACCGCAATCTGACGCGCGGCCTTTCGCGTAGTCACCGAAGGTGAGACCATCGGCACTGCGACGGTTTTGAAGCTCCCGCCACTTCTCGCCACAGGCTGCGCAGCCGCGGCTCTCTTCGCCGCGAGCGGCTCGTCACGAACGCTCGGCTTCAGCTACGAATCGCCGACGTGGTCGCCAGACGGGAAAGAGCTCGTCTTCGGCAGCGCGCGCGGCCCGAACGGGAATGTGCTGATCGCGGGTGCGAACGGCAAGGGCGTCCGCCGCCTGGCGCGGGCCCAGATTCTCTCCCAGGTTGTCTGGTCGCCCAACGGAACGCGGATCGCGTTCGTGACGCGCGGGCACGTCTTCGTCGTCGGCCGCGACGGCCGCGGCAAGCGGCGCGTCGGCACCGGCGCCGCAGTCGTCTGGTCGCCGGACTCGACACGGCTTGCCTTCGACAGCGGCTGGGCCGGGCCGATCAAGGTCGCCGATCCGAACGGGAGCGCCCTCCGTTCGGTGACGAGCGGCCGGTACGACCGCGCGCCGACGTGGTCGCCTGACGGGCGCGCTCTGCTCTTCTCGCGCGCCGCGAGCCCGGGCGGGACGGAGTCCCTTTACGTGGTCGGCGCCGACGGCGGCGACGTGCGACCGCTGGGAATCCAGGGCGCCGACGCCGCCTGGTCGCCGCGGGGCGACAGGGTCGCGTTCTGGCGGAAGACGAGCGACGGAGTCGCGCTGACCGTCTCGAGCCTCGACGGGACGAATGTCGTTCGCATCACCCGTTCGCTTCCGGCGTACAGCGGCCGGCCTCGCTGGTCCCCCGACGGCAGCAGGCTGCTCTTCGCGCCGTGCGCGGGAACGGGCGCCTGTCGGGTCGACGTCGGCGACGCCGAGGGCCATGACGTGACGATCCTCGGCTCGGGCGCAGAGCCGAGCTGGGCTCCGGACGGCGTTCGCATCGCTTTCACGGCGCGGCGCTCCTGCCCGACGTCAGGCGTCTTCACCATCGACGCCGACGGCAAGCGGCTCGCGCGCGTCACTCGCTGCCGTTAGGAGGCACCGCAACCATCCAATCTTGTGGTCAGGGTGCTGACGATTGAGGCGATGAGGAGACGAAAGGTCGGGGTCGCCGCCATCGCAGGCGCCAGCCGATGCAGAGGGCGGCGATGATCGCGCCGGCCATGCAGGCGAGCGCGCTCAGTCGCAATGCGGGCGCCCCACTCGAGGCGAGGAGTGGTGCAAGGCTGAGACCGACGATCATCCCGGCCGTCTGAATCGAGGCCGTGAGAGCGAAGACGCCGCCTCGCACGGTGCCCGGGAGCCGACGCTGGAAGAGCGTGTCGTACGTTGTCTCCGTCGTGCCGTCGCTCGCTCCGATCAAGAACAGCATCAGGTAGGCGGTTGCGGGAGAGCGGGTAGCGGCTGCGATGAACAGGCAGCCGGCCATTGAGGCGAAAGCGAGGCCGACAGAGCGTCGTGCGACGTTCTCGCGGGTGACGAGCCCGGTCATCAGTTCGCCGCACATCAGCCCGGCGCCGATGGCGCCCAGTGCGTAGCCGTAGGCTTTGGGTGCTCCCAGTTCGTTTCGGAGGAAGATCGGCAGTGCCGCGTTCAGGAGTCCCATCGCGGCGGTTACGACGGTGAACGAAGCGGTGAGGCCGAGCACGACCGGGTCGGCGAGGATGATGCGAACGAGTGCCAAGCGGCTGGGACGTTCGCTCTTTGCTCGCTCCTCTCTTCGAGAGTCGCCGCCGGTGACGATGTTGAGGTAGAAAAAACTGGCGGCGGCGAATGTGGAGACATCAAGCAGCAGGGCGCCGGCGATGCCTGCCGTGTTGACGACAAGCGCGCCGATCAGCGCGCCGGCAACCAAGACAGCGGAACGGGTGAAACCGTTGAGCGCGTTGCCCGCGTTCAAGAGGTTGCGCGGAAGCAGGTCGGCGACGAGGCTCGATGTGTTCGGGTTCGTGGTCGCGCCGAGAAATGCCGACAGGCACGCGAGCAGGGCGACGGGCAGGAAGTCGTGGCTCAATGCGAGCGGCAGCATCGCGACGGTTACCGCGCCGCGTACGACTTCGATGGCGGCGAGGATGCGGGCGCGTGGCAGGAGATCGAGCAAAGGCGCTGCCGCGATGCCGCCGAGGACGACGGCCAGCATCCGGGCTGCGAGGAAAAAACCTACGAGGGAGGCACGGTGGGTCTCGGAGTAGATCCATGTCACCACCGCCGTCATGGTCAGCCAGTCGCCCAGCCGCGAGGCGCTTCGGCCCGCCAGCAGCCTCGTGAAATCGCCATAGCGCAATGGCGCGAAGAGGTTGCCGACGGGGGCGTGCACTCGTTTCGTCCCCGCGCGGTAGACGAAGATCGCGAGGCCGAAGACGATCAGCAGGTCGCCAACCGAGACGACGTTGCCGACTATCGGGCCGAGCGGCAACGGGAACACGTCGCCCAGCCAAGCGAGGCGCGGATGACCACCGGCGAGGGTGTTGTTGTTGTAGACGCCTGATCCGGCGATGCTCTCGAGGGTGCGGCCGCTTTCCTGCCAGGCCCTCGCCGAAACTGGCATCCGGCCCCCATTCGCGAGGATGACGACGAGATTGGTGAAGAGCCCAGTGGCCGCTATGGAAAGCCCGAGGTTCCGCCCGTTCAGGGCGAGAAAGATGACGAGCACGCCGTAGCTCGCGATGTGCAGCGGCACGTGCTCTTGGGCGGGAACGAGATGTCCGAGCCGGGTGAAGATGACGAGCTGGATCGCGAGTGCGAGAAAGACCAGTGTCGTCGCCCGCAACCGAAAGCTCGAGGCTCGCGCGAGGTCAGCTCCGAGCGCCCAAGCAATCGCGACCGCGAGAATCGCAGCAAGCCCGAGGGTCACGCTACCCGACCACGTGCGCCGACTGGCCGGCCCGCTCTACTTCTTCGGCGAGCGCGGCGAAGCGCGGGTCGCCGGTCGCCTGCCTCCCAACGGCGACCGAGATCCGTGGCTCGATCGCCTGGACGCGGCAGGGAACGCGTACCAAGGCGAGCTGGCTTCGGATCCGCCCGAGGAGATCGCCGGCCGCATCCTCGTCGGGGACGACGACCGAGATCCCGAAGCGATCATCACCGAGACGAACAACTGCATCTGTGGGTCGGAGTAGCAAGCGCACCCGCTCCTCGATATCGGCCAGGACGCGTTCGGCAATCAGCTGCCCAGCGGCGACTCGGATTCCCTCGAAGACGTCGAGCTCGACGTCGAAGACGGCGCGAAGCCCGTCGCGGCGCTTGCGTTGCCGGCGCTCGACTGCGTTCCCACGTCGAGGCTCGTGCTCGGATGTCGGAGGCGAGTCGAGAGCACGCTCGACCACATCTCGAAGCACTTCCCGTTCTGGGTGCGACGGCCGGTCGGCGACCAAGACCGCAAGCCGGACCAGCTGCGGTCCGGGCTCGCTCAGTAGGAGAACTTCCCCCGAAGCGAGCACCGTCTCGGTATAGCGGTACCGTCGCAGCGCCCACTGGCAGATCTCGGCGATGGCTTCCCCGGATGCGCCAAGATCGGCGACAAATGGACTGTACGCGCCCGTCTCGTCGTGAGGCCGAAGCCATGCCGACCACGCACGTATGCCTGCGTCAGCAAGCGCGACTGAAGGAGAGGCGCCGCGTTCGAGTGCTTCGCGGGCCCGAACCGTCCGGCGGCGCAGCCGGGCGGCAACGACGATCGAGCCCACGGCGCACGCTGCGGCTGCGACTGCGAAGCCGGCGACCACGGCCACCGGAAAGCCATCTATCCCCAGGCAGGCAAGTGCGACTACGGCGAAGAGCATCGACCATCGTCGCGGCTGCAGCAGCGTCGATAACGGCGGAAGCTCGATCGACGGCACGCTCGAAAATTGCACGCGGAGCTCGGCCAGCGCCTGCGGTCCTAGCTCGTCGTCGACGGACCCGCCGCGCACGATCGTGGCAAAGACGCGAGCGACCTCCGGGTGAAACTGCGTTCCCGCCTTGTCCTCGAGTTCGAGTGCCGCCTCCTCGATCGAAAGGGCGGGTCGATAGGGACGCACCGAAGTCATGGCGTCGAAGCTGTCCGCGACGATCAGGACGTGCGCCTCGATCGGCACGTCCGCCCCTTGAACGGAGAAGTACCCTCGACCGTCGTAACGCTCGTGGTGCAGCTCGACGAACCCTGCCATCTCGCGAGCGAAATGGAATGGGGCGAGCAGCCGTGCCGATAGCCGCGGATGGCTGCGGATGTTCCGTAGTTCTGCATCCGTGAGGCGACCGTCCTTCGACAGCGTCGCCACGTCGACCGCGATCTTCCCGAGGTCATGGAAACGCGCCGAGGCGATCAGCCGGTCGGCCTCGCGGCGGGGCAGCCTGATCGCGCGGGCGAACTCGGCCACGAACTGCGCCACCCGGGCGCTGTGGGCGGCCGTCGTCGGGTCGCGGTCGTCGATCACAGACGCGACCGACTGCAGCGCAGCATCGGTCTCAACCTGGAGCCGTGCGAGCGTTGACTTCGAGCGGTAGAGAGCGGCGAGGAGCGGTATCAAGAACGGGAGCAGGATCCAGTCGTGCCGGCTCAGCGCGACCGCGACGAGCACGCCGAGGCTGCCCTCGCCCACGGCCGAGCCGATCTCCTCGACCACAGCGGCGCGTAGCACATACCCGAAGCGAGAGCCTGTTGCGAGGGCCGTACCGCCGGCAAAGACGGCTGAGGTGAGGAGATAGCGGACCGCGATCAGGACAATCAGCGCCGGCAGCGCTCGCGTGTCGATTCGGTCTCCGGTTCCGACCATTGACGCGAACAAGGAACCCGCGATCCAGATCGCGCCGCCGAACATTGCCGAGTTGACCAGGACGTACGGGAATGCCTCACGCCTCAGCCCATCGACGATCACGACCGCCGAAGCAGCCACGAGTGCGGCTGCGGTCGGGCCGATGACAATCACCGCCGCGACATGCGCGGCGGCTGAAAACGAAAGGACGCTCCCGCCCGAACGTTGTCGCTGGAAAACGACCAGGTGCTCGCCTGCAATCGCAAGAGCGAGGAACGGGGCAAGCTCCCCCAGGTGCGGCACGTGCGCCTGCCCGAGCGCGAGCGCACCGACCATCGAGCACCAAAAACCGAGCCCGAGGAGATACGAATATGCTCGAACGCGTCCGTTCATCGCAGGCGGAGGAGACTTTCCGCGCACCGTTCATCGGCACGCGCGCAAGCTCGCATTAGCGCCAGAGGCGGACCCGCGATCGGCCCGCCTGGCGCCGGTATTTGCTCAGGCCCTAGCCGATCTTGCGGTCGGCGCCCGCTGCAAAGGCGAACGCAACCGCCAGGGCAAGAAAGTGAGCCAAGCGAATGAGCCGCAGCTTCATGTGTAACTCCCTTTCAGAACGTTGACATTCGCATGGTGTCGATCCAGGCAACCTGCGCATCCCCCTCCTGGGGTAGCCGGAGCTGCCTGGGGTCAGGTCTTGCGATCAAGCACGGTGTCGCAATGCAAGACCTGACCCCGGGCGCAACCCGGTGCCAATGGCGGATCTAGCCGACCCGGTCAGGAGCGGCAGTGTCCCAGTAGCGTCGCAGGCCGGCGTACGACTGCCAGAGCGGCATCGCCTGCTCGTACACGCGCGCGTCGTCGCCGAGCTCGGCGACGGCGCCCCGCTCGAACTCGGCGGCCGTGACGCCGCGCCCGACCGTTGCCGTCCACGACCGCAGCCGCTCGCGCAGCTGCGCCAGGTGCTCGCGGGGGTTGTCGAAGACGCCGAAGTGGATCAGGGCCAGCCGTTGCGGGTCGCGGCGCTCGAGCTCGTCCAGCGTCGACTCCCAGGTCTCGAGCTCGAACTCGGGCGGCGGCGTCGGCGGCAGCACGAAGCGGCTCGGCTGGATCCGCACGCCGGCCGCATCCCCGGCGTAGAGCGTCCCGTCACCGTCGAGATAGCAGACGTGGTGAGAGGCGTGACCGGGCGTGGGAAAGGATTCGAGCCCGAGCACCCGATCGCGCGTCTCGTGAACGTTCTCTCTCGGCACAGGCGCCAGCTCACCCCAGAGGCGGTCGAACTCGTCGCCGTAGAGCCGGCGGGCGCTCTTCTCCAAGCGGCTCGGGTCGATCAGATGCGGCGCCCCGACCGGCGAGACGTGGATCTGCAGCTCGGGGTGCTCGCGCACAAGCACTCCCGCCGCGCCGGCGTGGTCGAGGTGGATGTGCGAAAGCAGCAGGTGGCGAAGGTCCGTGAGCTGGAGCCCGCGCTCCGCGAGCCGATCCCCCAAGGCCGGCACGCAGGTCGCCGGACCGCAGTCGAAGAGGGCTTTTCCCTCGGGCGTGTCCAAGAGGTAGACGCCAATCACGCGTTCGTGGGCGAGATGGAGCAGGTCCAGTGGCTCGAGCACGCCGCGATCTTAGTTTCAGCCGCCTCAAAGGTTTTCGCGCCGGCAGAGATCCGCAGGCCGGATCAGAAGGGCGCGTGGGCTTACCCCACGCGCCCTTCCAAGCGCCGCCTCAGGCCCCGGCCGGTCGCGGGCGGCGTCTCATCGCGGCGGTTATGAGCGCCAGCAACAGGAGCAGCCCGGCGACGAGTGTCGTCGCGCCCCACGGCAGCGCCCAGCCGCTGCCCGAGTCTCCCGAGGGAACGCTCGCCGGAAGCCCGGACGCAACGAGCGAGGTCCTCAGGCTGCTCGGCGCGAGGAACCAGCCGCCGTGCGTCTTCTGGCCGCCGAAGAACGACTGTCCGGGCGACATGTACGTCAGGGGCCCACCTTTGGCATACGGATACAGGTCCTGATGGATCGTCGCCGTGCCGCCGTTCGGTCCAGGAACCTTGTATTCGACCGTGTACCCCGGGCCAAGCGGGCCCTTCGGCTGCTTCAGCAGCATCGGATCGGGTTCCTGGCCAAAGGTCGCCGGGAAGTAGCCGCCGAACTCGGCCAGATCACCGAGCGGCGTGCCGGAGCTCGGGTCGCCGCCGCCGCTTGACAGGTGGATGCCGCCGCCTTTCAGGCCGGGACCGTTGATCGTCGCCTGCGAGGGCCCCTTCGCCGGGGCCGACGCAGCGAGCACGAGCGCTGCCAGTCCGCAGGCTCCCACGAGGACAGTCGCGCGCATCTTCATAGAAGACTCCTTCGCTCGAGTTCCGGTGTGTTTACACCGGCCGTGCGGGTGGGGTCACGCGTGAAAAGGAGCTCTTAGGCGCCGGCGGCGGTCGCCGAACGCACGAGCGCAGCCTCGAGATCGGCCAGCAAGTCGTCTGCCGACTCGAGCCCGACCGAGAGCCGGATGAGATTCCCCGGCGCCGCGAACGGCGCGTCGGCGGTTGAGGCATGCGTCATCCGCGCCGGGAGCTCGATCAGGCTCTCGACGCCGCCGAGGCTCTCGGCGAGCTTCCAGATCTGCGTCCGGGCAACAAGCCCGACCGCTTCCTCCTCGGACTCGACAAGGAACGAGATCATGCCCCCGAAATGCCGCATCTGGCGCGCCGCGATCGTGTGCCCTGGATGGTGCGGAAGGCCGGGGTACAGCACCTTCTCGACCAGCGGGTGACGCTCGAGGAAGGCCGCGATCGCCTCGGCGCTCGCGCAGTGCTGCCGCATCCGGACCGCAAGCGTCTTGAGCCCGCGCAGGACGAGCCAGCAGTCGAACGGGCCAGGCACGGCGCCGAGCGACTTCTGCAGGAAGTAGAGCCGCTCCGCAACCGTCGGGTCGTTGGTCGCCACGAAGCCGCCGATGAGGTCGGAGTGGCCGCCGAGGTACTTCGTCGTCGAGTGCAGGACGACGTCCGCGCCCAGCGCAAGCGGTTGCTGCAGGTAGGGCGAGGCGAAGGTGTTGTCGACGACGACCATCGCGCCGGCCGCGTGCGCGGCCTCGACGGCCGCTCGGATGTCGATCACGTTCAGGAGCGGATTCGTCGGCGTCTCGAGCCAGACGATCCGCGTCCGCTCGTCGAGGTGCGAGGCGAGGTTCGTGTTGATCTCCTCCACGCGAACCCAGTCGAAGAGGTAGCCCTTCGGCTCGTAGACCTGCGAGAACATCCGGTAGACGCCGCCGTAGACGTCGTTGACGGCCACGATCCGCTCGCCAGGGTTGACGAGGTGCATGAGCGTCGTCGTCGCCGCGAGGCCGGAGGCGAACGCGACTCCGTGCTCCGCGTCCTCCAGCGAGGCGAGGCAGATTTGCAGCGCCGTCCGGGTCGGGTTCCCGGAGCGCGAGTAGTCGTAGCCCCGATTCTCGCCGACCGCCTCCTGAACGAACGTCGAGGTCTGGTAGATCGGCACCGTGATGGCGCCGGTGGTCGGGTCGGGCTGCTGCCCCTCGTGGATCGCGCGGGTCTCGAAGTCCATTCTTCGATTCTAGAGGTGGAGATTCAAGAGGCTCGCTCGAGGACGTGCCGACGGTACAAGCGCCCCGTCGGGACGCCTTGCAACCGGGATTTACGGATACGTGGTGATCACTACGAGGCCACGGCGACTGCGACTACGTTCTCCTGCGCCACATCGCGGTATCCGGCGCCGAGCTTCTGCTCGAGCGTGCGCTCGAGCTCCCCGCTCGACTCCAGCTCCTCGACGATGTCCGCGCCGCCGATCAGCTCGCCGCCTACGAAGACCTGCGGGACCGTCGGCCAGCTC
>Ga0184619_10000547_pt1 | contig 12838 bp, 9 predicted proteins | sample PLM0_60_b1_FD_133146 | JGI IMG/M metagenome (GOLD analysis project Ga0184619, IMG submission 133146) | Groundwater sediment microbial communities from an aquifer in East River, Colorado, USA - PLM0_60_b1 | ecosystem: Environmental > Terrestrial > Soil > Riparian zone | place: USA: East River...
TAATCGTCTTGTCGCGCGACTGAGTTTCGAGACTACAAACGAGGCGAGCACTTTTCTTGCAAAGATTGGCAAAGAGATTACCAAGTTGCGTGCCAACCATCGCGAGTTCATTGAATTTGCCGGCATAGGCGTCAGCCTTCCCGGCCTGGTTGATAGCCATCGTGGGGAATTTTTGATTTCCGTGGTCCTTCCCTGGCGCGACGTGCCAGTGGTTCAGTTATTGGAAAAGGCGACGGGGCTTCCGGTTGTGATAGACAACTCCGCGCGTTGCTCTGCGCTAGCGGAAATCTGGCACAGCAAGGCGCAGTACGCCGGCGTGCGCAACTTGTTGTATGTCGGGGTCAGCACAGGCTTAGCCTGCGGAGTCGTGATTGACGGCGGCCTTTATCGCGGCGGGAACAATACAGCAGGACAATTCGGTCATATCACGATCGACTTGGACGGTCCCCAGTGCCGCTGTGGACAGCTAGGTTGTTGGGATCTTTACGCCTCGGATAAAGCGACCCTGGCCCGGTACCAAAAATTGCGCGGAGCTTTGGGGAAACGTCAGCTGACGATGCGCAAGCTTATAGAACTAGTGGACTCGGGAGATCAGGCGGCAACAGAAGCAGTGCGCGAAACGGCAAGATACCTGGGTATCGGAATCACCGGTTTGGTCAACGGCCTGGACCCAGAGGTGGTTGTGATCGGAGGAGAGATCACGAAGGCGTGGGGACTCGTAGAGCCGGTCATTGTTGAAGAAACTAAACGAAGTTTGCTGGCCCCGCGCGCGTACAGTGTCGCTATTCGGCGTTCGGCTTTCGACGTGCGCCCAAGCCTGAAAGGCGCACTCACGCTGATCCAAAAAGACCTCTTATCGGTGCCGCACGTAGGTTGAATGACTGCACATAAGTTGCGTCTCAGAGTTTCCGCTGATGCGAAGTGCCAACCATGAATAGTTGCCAGTCTGTTAGCAAAGGTGTCCGTGAGCGATTGGCAAATGGGTTGATCGCTGCAACGCCCGTCCCCTTTGACGCAAATGGCAAGCTCCACGAAGCTGGGCACGAATCGTACCTGCATTATATGGCTCGCCAACCTATTGCGGGTGTCGCCGTCTGGGCGCATACAGGACGTGGGCTGATGCTGGACGTCGACACTGCGCGAAGAGTCTTGCGCGATTGGCGCGAAGCATTGCCGGAGAGAGTGATCGTCGCTGGAGTCGGCTCGCGGGATCCAAACTTCGAGCACCCCCTAGCGACGGTAGAAATGGCCGAAGAAGCCGCTCATCTTGGCGCAGATGCACTGCTTGTTTATCCTCCAACCTGGTTGCGCGGGCACGCGCTCCAGGACCAGTTAATTGTAGAGCATCACGCGCACGTAGCCGGCGTCGGATTGCCGCTCATCCTTTTTTATCTCTATGAGGCAGCCGGTGGCATAAGGTATAGCCCGAAGGTGCTCGATGAATTGCTGGCCCTGCCTGAGGTGATAGGAATCAAGATGGCGACGCTCGACAGCGTGACGACTTACCAGGATGTTTCGCGGCAACTACGAGAGCGGCATCCGGAGAAACTGTTTATTACGGGCGAGGATCGGTTTCTCGGCTATAGCCTGCGGCGCGGAGCGCGTGCGGCTTTATTAGGAATGGGTGCAATTTGCTGCGACCTACAGGCGGAATTAATTCGCGCACATACCGTCGGCAACTCCGCTCGTTTTCTGGCACTGTCTGACGCAGTTGATAGGCTCGCCGAAACCATCTTTGTCAACCCGATGGAGGGCTACATCAGACGACTGCTCTGGGCTTTGGTCCATCTTGGTGTAATTCCTTTGGAGGCAGCTAACGATCCCTGGGGACCGCAACTGCCTCGTGATGAGTTTGACAAAGTGGGTCGAACGCTAAACGCCCTGGCACTTGTAACCCAGGAATGTTGAGGTCGTGCGCAGTGCTGTCGTCCGTACTAAAAGAACTCGAGATCGATTCTTCCTCGCGCTCGGCGCTCGCGGGAGATTACAAACGTTTTGCGAATGGGCTGCCGCACCCGCTTGAACAATACGTGCGTGACCGGTACGAGATCAATTTGAGCAGCGAGTATGGCGGCTTACCTATTAAGAACCCTTTCGGCAAAGCTTCGGGGCAACTCTCCCTCAATGTATCTCAGGTGCGCCGCGACGCGGAGGATGGCCTTGGGTTCGTGGTGCTCAAGACGATCATCGCCGAAGACGCAGATGGCGCTCAGTCCATGAGCGAGTGGGCGATTCACGAGACGCGCATGATCGTGGAGCCGATAAGAGGAGCGGACGGTAGCGCGGGTTGGACAGTTACTTGGAAGGGCCGTGGCTGGTACGACACATTTGAAAAGTACCTCGAATTCTTCGCTGACGCGTTGGAAGTGGTCCACGATAAGAGAATGCCCGTTGTACCCTCCTGCAAATATCATCTGCCGCGACCTGGTGAGGGCGAGTGGAAACTCGGAGAATACCAATACACCACGCAGCGACTACTCGAGGTTTGGCAACGGCACGGCCCCCCAGGACTGGATATGCCCATTGAGAAGGACTTCAGCCCGACCCTCGCCGGATCCGACCGCGCGGCTCAAAAGCACATCATTCTCCAGTGGCTGATGCGCGTCACAAGGTTGATTCGCCAGGCCGCCAGCCCGATCCCTATCAAAGTTGGGCTGAAGGTTTTTAACGCAGTCTTCGACGACCCCTTTCAATTGGAGATGTTGCGCGCGATCAATGAGCGTTGCGAGGCTGAAGACGCGCCGGACTTCTTAGTCTACGGCAACCGACTTTTCGACCCGGATCGGGAGTTCGACGGCGTCAGCGGAATCGCCTACGGCGGACCTGATTTGAGTGAGCGCAATCTAGCCGTGCTGGGAAGCATGCGCAGTCTTGAGCAAGTCGGGCAGATTCCAACGTGTCTTTTCCCTATAAGTGCCACCGGAAACATCGGGTCGGGGCGGATCGCAGCAGAGTATCTCTTGCGCGGTGCCAGCAGTTTCCAAATACACACGTATTTTCAGCTGCCGAGCAGTGAGTACAAGATGAGGACGGGTAGCAAGACTGCACGTGCCCTACACGAACTATATTTCCATCCAGAGGAGGGACTGGTCGCGTGGCTGCTGCACCTGCGCCGGGCGTTCGGTTGGCCAACTGACTGGAATATTAAGCAGATGGCTAAATTTTGCGTCGACCCGGCGAATCGTGTCTGGGCTTCCGAAACTGCATCCGTCCTTCGCTGAAATGATGCAGATTGAAGTTCGTTTGCTCCGAGAGTCGGATATTCCCGCTGCGCTGCGGCTCAAAGAGCTGGCCCAGTGGAACCAGACTGAGAAAGATTGGCTGCGCCTACTTCGTCTGGAACCGAGTGGTTGCTTCTGCGCGACGATAGGTGATGACGTAGTGGCGACGACGACTACGACGACTTACGGGCATGAGCTCGCCTGGATTGGTATGGTCTTAGTTGACCCTGGATGCCGCCGATTGGGAATCGCGACAAAGTTAATGCACGTCGCGATTGAATACTTATTTAGAGCTGGGGTTACGACGGTCAAACTGGACGCCACCGCCGCTGGTCGTTCAGTCTATGAGAATTTCGGTTTCAAAGATGAGTCGTTGATCGAACGTTGGGAAGGGATTGCCGAGACGCGGCCCGTTACTTGTCCGACTCTTGATACGGCCGCGCGCAGAGAAGTCTTAGTTCTTGATCGCAATGCCTTCGGCGCGGAGAGGTCGAAGCTGATTGAGATGCTAATTGAAGACTCTTATGTCACGCCTCTTATCGCAACGGAAGCGGATGGGCGGTTGATGGGATACGCGCTCGCTCGGCGTGGGAGCTCCGCGGTTTACCTTGGTCCGCTGTTGGCAACCGAGACAGACGCGGCCACAGCCCTTTTGGACGGGCTGCTCGGTCAAGTGGCGGGCCAGCGTGTTTACATCGATGTGAATATGGATTTTGAGGGAGGCCAGAAAATATTAACCGAGCGGGGATTGGTAAAGCAGCGCGCTCTAATCCGCATGTCTTATGGCAGGGAGCGCAAGTCTGGTTCTTCCCCGTCAATCTTCGCCATCGCCGGCCCGGAGATTGGCTGAGAGGGGTATTGGTAACGGGCAGTCGCGTTGGAAACAACTTTGAACAGCGGTGAATGGATTACGAGTTGACTAGAAATTGAGGGAATTCGTTTTTGGGAGCGACATGGAATCTTCAGTCGGGACACCAATCACAGCTGACGGGCTTATCGATAGCTTTCGCGCCGACAAGCTCAATGTATACGTCTACGACTCAAGACTGAGAATGGGGGCGGCTGCTGCCGCCATCGTAGCGAGGGAAATCCGGGGATTAATCGAAGTGCGCGGGAGGGCGGTCGGCATCTTCGCGTCCGCGCCGTCGCAGAATGAATTTTTGGCGGCGCTTGTCGAAGCTCCCAGCATTGATTGGTCGCGAGTTGTTGGTCTTCATCTCGATGAGTATCTCGGCATGGACGACCGGGCGCCACAGTCCTTCCGGCGTTTTCTCATCAATCGTCTTGTCAGCAAAGTGGCACTGAGCGAATTTCACGGGCTGCGGGGCGACGCGGCGGATGGAGCGGCGGAAAGCGAACGTTATAGCGAACTGCTCGCGGCTAATCCTCCCGACTTCGCCGTGCTTGGCATCGGCGAGAATGGTCATCTGGCTTTCATTGATCCGCCCTTCTGCGATTTCGACGATCCGCAGCTCGTGAAGGTAGTCGAGCTTGACGAGGTATGCCGCGCGCAGCAAGTAAACGACGGCGCGTTCGCAACGATTGACGACGTCCCACGCCACGCTCTGTCTTTGACGATTCCAACTATCATGGCTCGTCCGAAGTTATTTGCAATTGTGCCTGGGCCAGCTAAACGGGAGGCAATTAAAAGTACGGTCGAGGGCCCCGTGGCAACCACGTGTCCGGCCTCCATTTTGCGCCGACACACTGACGCGCATCTCTTCATTGATCTTGATTCAGCATCGCTCTTAGCGCGACCAAACATCAGAGGGTAAAGAGCTCCGCAGCTGAAAAGGAGGCTGTGTGGGAAGACCCCAGGTACTACGATTTACGCTTTCAGCGTACTAATAGGTTTCACACAACCTCTTAATCATCCGTCCTGCAAGAAGGAGAACGGCATGCGCTCTTCAGTACAGACCATAGATTACGTCGTGTTGGTCTGTTATCTGCTCTTAATGGCGGGAGTTGGCGCCTTCTTCATGCGCTTCATGCGGGTCGGAACGGATTTTCTCAAGGGTGGAAACCGCGTCGAGTGGTGGGTCGCGGGAATGGCCTCCTTCATGTCCGGCTTCTCGGTCTGGACGTTCACAGGTGGCGCTGGCTTCGCCTACCGCCAGGGGGTGATCGGAGTTTTCCTGATGGCGTTGGCCGTGCCTGCGTTTTTCTTCGGCTACATTGTTTTCGCGAAGTGCTGGCGGCGTTCGCGCGTTACAACCGTAGTCGAGTACATCCGGAGTCGCTTCGGTAATGGGACGCACAAAACATTCTCCTGGTTGACTGGGCCAAGTCAGCTGATGTTCGGCTCAGTCAGGCTCTTCGCACTTTCGAGCTTTATGTCCGTAGCGCTGGGAATCCCGGTCGAGTACCTGGTGATTATCTGCGGGCTGGTGGTGCTTGCCTACACCTCGCTTGGGGGCTATTGGGCTGTTTGCTTCACGGACATGTTTCAGTTCATGTTTCTTTTTCCGATCGCCTGCATGCTCATGGTGTTGTCGCTTTCAAACGTGGGCGGCTTCAGCAACTTTGTCGCGCACGCACCGCAAGGATTCTTCAACCCCCTCGCGGGAGAGTACGGCTGGTTGTTTCTCATCGTCTATACGGTCTCTCAAACGACCGGTTACAACAATTTTGGAAACGCGCAACGGTATTTTTGCGCCGACACTGAGCAGTCGGCAAAAAGGATCGCCATTCTTTGCATGATCCTCTTCACAATCGGAAGTGCCATCTTTTATCTGCCACCTCTGATCGCGCGGGTTGTATTGCCCGAACTCGGCACCGCAGCAAACGGTCTCAGGCAACCGTCGGAAGCAGCTTACATAGCGATGGGTATGCGTGTACTCCCGCCGGGAATGGTCGGAGTACTCCTGGCCGCCATGCTCGCTTCATCGATGGCTTCGTTGTCCGCCCACAACCACATCATCACCGGCATCTTCGCCAAGGATCTGTATCAAGGCTATCTGCGCAAGGACGCATCGGACCGCCACATGTTAACGGCCAGCAGGATTACTTCGCTTACTGTGGGGGTCGTGATGATTGGCGTCGCACTGCTGTTTGCCCAGGGTGCGAGCGGCATCTTCACGTTACTGTTCATTCTCGAATCAATGTTCCTGATCCCACTGGGCCTGCCCCTTCTCTATGGGTTCCTGGTCAGACGCGGCCCTTGGTGGTCGGCGGTTTGTGCATATGTCGTCGGCGCGATTACTTCGCTATTTGTGAACTTCTATCTCAACCGCCATCTTGGCATGGGACTGAACGAGACTTACCTGATTGGCATTCCGGCAGTCACGACAACCGTCGCATTCTTCCTGCCCGTAATGCTGTTCAAACCAACGGGCGAGCAGGCTGAGCGCGTCAAGGCGTTCTTCAAGAAACTCGATACGCCTATTGATACGGCGACCGAATTGGGAGACGTCGTCTTTTCCGGGCGTGGCCAACTGGCGCTCGTTGGTAAGGTCACGACCGGGATGGGTCTCGCCTGTTTCCTGATGGTGCTTGCGAGTTCGCCGGGACGCGACCGGGTGATTACCGCCATCTATGCCTTCGTTACGACCCTCGTCGGCCTAGCCTTCGTCGCCGCTGGTCGTAACCCAAAAGCTTCCGCGCCGATGCCGAAGGGAACCGAGCCGGGTCTTGTGGCGGCAGAGAAGTGAGAGAGAGTTAACGGATAGGTAGGGACAATGGTATCCAAAGGAGTGGCATGAGATCGGTTTCGATGAATGTGGCGAAGGTCAGAAGCCTGGCGGCGCTATTACTTGTTACATACCTGCTTTTGCCCATCAGCGCCTCGGCCTCCGTGCGACACGTCTGGGCTGTCAATGATAGCGAGAAGGTTGAGCGGGACGACCTCGACAATCCGAATAAGAGTGCGAACTCCGCTTGGGATGCCCACAAGATAAAAATCTTCGGGGCGCGAAACGAAATCATCGCCTCCCAGCTGATCGTAGAAGCTGGATCGGACGGAATACAACAGTTGTCTGTGTCCCTGCCCGAACTTCGTCAGCAAAGCGGCAAGGCCAGGATCACATATGCGCCACCTGTGCTCGACCCGACGAACTATGTCGGGCGACCGATTCAACTATTCTCCATCAACTACATGAAGGTGGAGACGGCCTCTCATGCCGACTGGGTCTTTAAACCGGGCTCTCCCGCTGCGCCGAAAGACCCGACAGGGTGGAAACCAGTGCAGCTGGTGCCCGAGAATGCAAAGGTTGGCCGTGGCGGCTTTCCGCTTCAGGTCGCGCCTTCGCAGAACCAGGCAGTTTGGATCGAAGTCTACACCAACAAAACTCTTCCGGCCGGCCGTTATCGTGGGCAAGTCAATGTCAATGCAGATGGTCAGAAGCAGACAATTCCGATTGAGCTGGAGCTTTTTGATTTCACGTTGCCCGATCAGAACAGCATGGACGCGATGGTCTACTACGAAAGCTTGCAGCCCATTATGTATCAGGGGCGCAACCTCGATGCGCAATATAACCGCTTTGCACATCGCCAGCGCATCGAACTTGTTCACGAATACAACGGTGAAACGGCAATGGCTGCGATGTGGCGTTTTAACGGCCAGGACTTCACGAAAGCGTTCGGTTACGAAGGACCTGGAGAAGGCGTCGGAAACCGAATAATCCCGCGTACCTTCTACGGGCCAGGCAATGATTTCGATGAACGCGCAAGCGCGTGGCGACACTCGGACGAGTGGATGACTTTCATCAGGCAAAATTTCCCTAATGCGCTCACTTTCCTTTACCTTCCGGACGAGCCTGGAAGGTCGGAATATGCGTACATTCGTAAACTCGCCGACAACCTCCACTCCAATCCAGGACCGGGAAAAGCCTTGCTGACATTCGTAACCAAACGTTACGTGAAGGAGCTCGACGGTTCAATCGACATCTGGGATACAGGACCGCTTGGCTACGACATCGAGCGCGCAATGGAGGAGCGCTCACGCGGTCATGCGTACTGGATCTATAACGGGGGACGCCCCGCAGCCGGCGCCATCGTGATCGACGCCCCGGCCACCGATCCGCGCGCAACAATCTGGGCCTGCTTCAAGCATGGCGTAGACAATTACTTCTTCTGGCATGGCGTTCATTGGCAACACAATCCGCAGAAGGTGGGTGAGCGCCGGCAGGACGTGTGGGCCAACCCAATCACTTTCGACAATCGCGGGCAGCCGAATAAGCCCTTCGATGATCAGGGTTATATCAATGGCGACGGCGTACTCATGTATCCCGGTGAAGAGAAACTGCATCCCGATCAAGACCGTGGTATCGCGGGACCTATTAGTACCATTCAGCTCGCAAACTTTCGGCGCGGCCTGCAAGACCATCTGTACCTGACGCTTGCTCGGCAGCTCGGTTTGAACTCGCTGATTAGTGACCAACTGCAATCGGTTGTTCCGCGGGTATTCTCCGATGCCAAGGGTTCGGTTGGCTTCGCCGAGACGGGCAATGAGTATGAGCGCGCGCGATACAGCCTCGCGCAGGCTATCGCGCAACACAAGAATCGAAAAAGGTAGCAGTTTCCTGGATCAATCCTTGAGCATGCAAAGGCTTGATAATCAGATGAAGTTGGCGTTTTCAACACTGGGGTGTCCGCATTGGGAGCTTGAGAGGATCGCGCAAGCTGCTCGCGCTTACGGCTATGCGGCGGTTGAGCTGCGCGCAATCGGCGGCGATCTTGACCTGCTCAAGCGGCCCGAGTTCCAGACGGGAACAGTTGAGACGACGCGTCGTTGGCTAGACCAGACTCTCTCAATCTGTTGTGTTGACACTTCATGCACCTTTGATTCCCCGGACGCGGACGAGCGACGCAAGCAGGTCGAGGTGGCGCTCAGACACGCTGAACTCGCCGCCGCCCTGGGCGCGCCGCTCATCCGCATTTTCCCTGACACAGTTCAGACAGGCGCAACGCGGAATGAGACGCGCGACAACATCGCCGCGTGTCTGCGTGAAGTTGCGCAGCGGTGTCCTCCCGGCGTGCGCGTCGCATTGGAGACGCACGGCGACTTTGCGCGCGGATACATCGCGGCGGAAATTGTGAGGCTGGCGCGCCATCCGAATGTCGCGCTTATTTGGGACGTCGCGAATTCGCTGGCGGCCGGGGATTCCATTGAAGAATCCGCGCGCGAAGTCGGTCCCTATCTCGCGCACGTTCATTTACGGGACGCGCGGGCGGTTGAGGGTCTCGATCATTGGTTGCCCGTGCTGGCTGGTCGGGGCGCCGTCTCGTTCGCCGCCGCGGTGAACGTGCTACAGCGCTTGGCATACGACGGCTACGTTAGTTTTGAGTGGGAGAAATATTGGCACCCGGAGATCGAGGAACCGGAGGTTGCCTTACCGGATTTCGTTAATGCCATGAAGGCGATCTTCGAGGCCGACGCGGTTCATGACCGCATCAACGCCGCGTTATTACCTTGAGTCGCGATGATGAACAACGAAAGGGAAAGCATCGTTGAGCACTCACGGACGGAGACCCGTGGCCCGGCCCGGCCGCGCGTGGTGATACTCGCGAGCGACGTGCTTTTCTCACACTTCTTTCCAGAACCTGCTCGCGCACGCCTGGCCGAAATCGCTGAGTGGTCGCAGCACTCCGGGCGCGACGACTCGCCACAGTTACGCGCGGAGATGGCGCAGGCAGACGTGTTAATGACAACTTGGCATTCGCCCTTTCTCCGGATGGAGATGCTGGGGGACAGGCCGCGCGTGCGCCTCATTGCGCATTGTGGTGGCGAAGTAAAGTCACGGATGGAGGAGAAGATTTTCGATCACATCACAGTTACAAACGCGGCGGAGCCAATGGCGGCTCCGGTTGCAGAAATGGCACTGGCACTGATGCTGGCCCTCGTTCGCAGACTTCCTGATTACGTCGAGGAGATGCGCGCCGGAGTGGTCAGAACAAACGAGTACGTGAGCAGTGGCGAGACAGTGCGCGGACGCACGATCGGCCTGATCGGATTCGGTCGCATCGGCAGAGCCTTCGCGAAGATTGTCGAGCCGCTGGATATAGAGCTTCTCGTAACTGATCCTTTCTCGTCTGCCGAAACCGTCGCCGCCCAAAAGGGAAAGTTACTGGGTTTGGATGAACTCCTGAGTTCATGCTCAGTTGTTGTCCTGGCAGCGGGATTGACGCCCGACACTCGGAATCTTTTGGACAAGCAGCGGCTCGCCCTAATGCCCGACGGGGCCTACCTAATTAATGTCGCCCGTGGTGGACTCATTGACATGGATGCGCTCTTAGCGGAGTTGCGCACTGCAAGAATCTCAGTCGCGCTGGATGTCACTGATCCGTTGGAGCCTCTGCCGCCCAATCATGAACTACGCCATCTTCCGAACGCACTACTGACCCCCCACATCGCTGCGGGTGGCATCGAGTTGCGCCGCGCCATCGGCGCGGTGGCGGTCGAAGAAGTGATACGTTTCTGCAAAGGCAAGCAACTCGTGAATGTTGTCACGCGCGACATGTTGGCGACGATGACCTGACCGATTACAGAAATGTTCAGCCTTAAGGTTTCAAGCGCGAAGCGTTGAAGTAAGCTCTTCTATTAAAGGACTGAATTTTGACCACCACGAGCCAAATCAGTACGGCGCAACTTATCGGCGTCAAGAGCGTAACACTCCATCGCGTTCGCGTTCCGCTCGTCGAGCCGTTTCGCATCAGTAACGGCGCTATAGCCGAGAAAGACGCGATTCTCGTTGAGCTCAAAACGGAAAGGGACGTAGTTGGGTGGGGCGAAGCTTCGGCGATGTCGGGCGCGTTTTATTCGGAGGACACACCGGAAAGCGCTTGGGCGGCGCTGAGCGGTTCGCTGATCCCGGGAGTGCTCAGTGCCGATGAGATCGATGTCACACGTTTTTACGAGCTTATGCGCGCTCAGCCCGCCGATCCCTTTGCCAAGGCAGGCATCGAGGGCGCGCTATGGGACGCCTACGCCAAGACGTTGGGCGTGTCGCTCTGCGAACTCCTCGGGGCGGGGGCGCGACCCATCCCTTCGGGTGTCGCCATCGGCATCTACAATCAGGTTGCAGACTTGCTTGAAAGGGTGGACCGGTACACCGCACAGGGTTATCGACGCGTCAAGATCAAGATTGAGCCGGGCTGGGACATTGAGCCGGTTGCGGCGGTGCGCGCGCACTTCCCGGACGTGCCATTGATGGTCGATGCCAACGCCGCATACACGATTGCAGATGTGGAAGTGTTTCGCGAGTTGGATGCTCACGGCTTGATAATGATCGAGCAGCCGCTGGCGCGCGAGGCACACGCTGAAGCGGGAGAGTTGCAGCGGCAATTGCGCACGCCGCTGTGCGCCGACGAGTCTGCTGAATCCACGGATGCGCTTGCATCTCTGATCGCCAACGGCTCGGCGCGAATCATCAATATCAAAGTGCAACGTGTCGGCGGCTTGAGCGAGGCGCGGCTGATGCTTGCTGTTGCCCGAGCAGCCGGGCTCAAATGTTGGGTCGGCACAATGCCTGAACTAGGAGTGGCCTCAGCTCAGGGTTTGCATCTCGCCACGCTGGACGGGTTCACACATCCGACAGACATTGAGGCTTCGACACGATGGTACGTTGATGATGTGATTGAACCCGCTATCGAGATCGACGCGGACGGCTACATACAACTACCCGCGGGGCCGGGCACGGGTTATTGCATCATGCGCGACAAGGTTGAGAGGTACTCTGTTGCCACTGCCACATTTGCACATTGATTGAGGAGAGGCGAGGGAAAAAGAGATTAGCGAATTGTAAGCCCGCTCCGCGGGTTTTGGACACTTTCGTTCGCAGTAACTTGTTCAGAACTTTGTCCAGGTCTAATAGAGGTATGGATTTCATGAGAGTTGAATCAAGAACGATGTTTTCAAATTCGCTGATCGGCATTTACGCCGTGATGCTGGTGCTTGTGTTGTCGAATGGAGTGAGAGCTCAGGCCCAGAGATCGGATGCCTCTCCCCGCGTGTGGGAAGCTCCGTTGTCTATTCCAACCTATGAACTAGGCCCGCCCAATCCTTACCCCGCTCTGCTCGATTGGCAACGGCGCAAATGGCGCCCGGTCTACCCGTACCCTTTCCTCGATGCATTAACTAACAAGCGCACGAACAAGACGTACAAGGCGGTCTACCTGGAGAACGAATACTTGCGCGTTTCGGTCTTGCCGGAACTTGGCGGCCACATCTACGAAATCTTCGACAAGACGACAAACCATGATGTGCTGTATTCGAACCCTGTAATGAAGTACGCGATGGTAGCCCTCCGCGGCGCGTGGGTCTCCGGTGGTATCGAGTGGAATTTCCCGGACGGTCACACGCTGACGACTGTTTCGCCGATTGACTACGCCATGAGGATGGAGCCGGACGGCAGCGCTGCGGTAGCGGTCGGTGACATCGAGCGCGTGCAGGGCATGCAGTGGCAGGTGATCATCCGGCTTCGTCCCGGGCGCAGGGCCGTGGAGACGGAAGTGACTCTCAACAATCGCAACCCTGTACCGGGTCGTTACTGGTACTGGTCCACTGCCGGTGCGCCCGCTACCGCGGACATGCGTTTCATCTATCCGATGCGCGAGGCTTACCCGCACGCCTTCTGGCCTGTCTTCTCGTTTCCCAAAGAGAAGGGCGTTGACGTGAGCAA
>Ga0184619_10000549_pt1 | contig 12824 bp, 8 predicted proteins | sample PLM0_60_b1_FD_133146 | JGI IMG/M metagenome (GOLD analysis project Ga0184619, IMG submission 133146) | Groundwater sediment microbial communities from an aquifer in East River, Colorado, USA - PLM0_60_b1 | ecosystem: Environmental > Terrestrial > Soil > Riparian zone | place: USA: East River...
CGTTCGTCTCCTACGGCGGTTCGTCGGTGGTCGCCAACTTCGTCTTACTTGGGTTACTTCTTCTCGTCTCCAACCGCGCAAACGCGCCAAGGACGCAATGAACCGCCAGATCGCGCAGCTCGCCGTCTTCACGCTCGTGCTGCTGGCGGCGCTGATCGTCGGCACGACCTACTGGCAGACCTGGGCGGCCGCGGGCCTCGCGGACCGGCAGGACAACGCGATCATGCGCGTCGCCCAGTTCACGATCAAGCGCGGTGAGATCAGGTCCGGCGACGGGACCTTGCTTGCGACCAACACTGCGAAGCGAGTCGAGGGCCACACCCTCTACTTCCGGCGCTACCCACAGGGTGCGCTCTTCGCCCACCTGATCGGGTACTCGACCCAGTCGCGCTCGCGAGCCGGCCTGGAGCGCTCCGAGAACAGCTTCCTCACCGGCGCCGACGCGAACCTGACCAGCCTCTACAACACGACGATCAACCAGCTGAAGGGCGTGACCGTGAAGGGGAACGACCTCCGTCTGACCGTGCGAGCCGGCGCCCAGCGCCTCGCCATGGGCGCGCTCGCCGGAAAATGCGGAGCCGCGGTCGCGCTGGATCCCCGCACCGGCAAGCTGCTCGTGATCGCCTCTCAGCCGAGCTACGACCCGAACCTCGTCGAGAAGAACTTCAACCTGATCCTGCGCGCACCCAGAGCCTGCACGCCTGGCTCGCCGCTCCTGAACCGCGCCACGGACGGGCTCTTCTCCCCGGGCTCCATATTCAAGGTGGTCACAGCCTCCGCGGCGCTGAACACGGGCCGCTTCACGATCGACTCGACCTTCAATGACCCGGGCTACTGCATCGAGTACGGCAAGCGGGTACACAACTCGCTCGACCAGAACGGACCAGAGATCTTCGGCAGCGTCAATTTCACCCAGGCGCTCCAGCACTCGATCAACGCCGTCTTCTGCGACATCGGCAAGGCGATCGGAGCGGGGTCGATCCTCGACTATTCGAAGCGCTACGGGTTCTATGCGCGGCCGCCGCTGGAGACGCCTTCGAACGAGCGGGCGCCGAGCGGACTCTACGACCATCACAAGCTCTTCTTCCCGAGGCATCCGGAGACGGCGGTCGATCCGGGACGGCTGGCATTCGGACAGGAACGGATGCTCACGACGCCGCTGCAGATGGCGATGGTCGCCGCAACCGTGGCGAACGGAGGCCGCGAAATGCGGCCATATGCAGTCGACCGCGTGACGGATCCGGGGGGGACGACGATCTCCACCACGCATCCCGAGGAGATCGCGAAGCCGATCAGCCGCAAGACCGCCCAGGACCTGACCTCGATGATGGAAGCGGTCGTCACCGGCGGCACAGGGACCGCGGCCCAGATCCCCGGGATCCGCGTGGCCGGAAAAACCGGAACCGCCGAGACAGGCGGCACCAAGAACACGACCTGGTTCATCGCCTTCGCGCCAGCCGAAGCGCCGCGGGTCGCCGTGGCGGTCGTGCTCGAGAACCAGACAGGTTTCGGAGGCACCACAGCTGCGCCGATCGCCAAGACGATCTTGCAGGCGTTGCTGTCGAGAAGGTGAAGACCTAGCGGTGGCAGTCCGGGACTCCCTGATCGGCACGGTTTTCGACGGGCGCTACAAGATCGTCCGCAAGCTCGGCGCCGGCGGAATGGCCAACGTCTACCTGGCCGAAGACCAGGAGCTCGGCCGCCATGTCGCGATCAAGATCCTGAATGACAAGCACGCGAACGACGACCAGTTCGTCGAGCGCTTCCGCCGCGAGGCAAAGAACGCGGCCGGTCTCTCGCACCCGAGCATCGTCTCGATCTACGACCGGGGCGATTCCGAAGGCACCTACTACATCGCGATGGAGTTCCTCGACGGGCGAACGCTCAAGGAGCTGATCGTCAGCCGGGGCCCGACGCCGGTCAAGATCGCGATCGACTACTCGCTGCAGATTCTGGCCGCGATTGGCTTCGCCCACCGAGGCGAGATCGTCCATCGCGACATCAAGCCGCACAACGTCGTCGTGGACGCCGAGGGACGCTTGAAGGTGACGGACTTCGGAATCGCCCGCTCCGGAGCGAGCCAGATGACGGAGGCCGGGTCGATCATCGGCACGGCTCAGTACCTGTCGCCCGAGCAGGCGCGTGGGGCGGCAGTCGACCCGCGCTCGGATCTCTACTCGGTCGGGATCGTCCTCTACGAGATGCTGACGGGCCAGGTGCCGTTCACCGGCTACACGCCCTTGGAGATCGCGATGAAGCATCTCTCCGCGATCCCGGCGCCTCCTTCCGAGCTGCGCCCCGACATTCCGCACGACCTCGACTTGGTGGTGCTGCGCGCGCTCGCGAAGGATCCGGAGGACCGCTACCAGTCGGCCGAGGAGATGGTGGCGGACCTCGCACGGGTCGCGAGTGGGACCGGCGTCACCGACGAGACGGCCGACGCGGCCACCGCCGTCCTGGCCGGAGCGGGGATCGCCAGCGCGCCGACCGCGGTCGTCAGGCCGCCACCCCGCCCGGTTGCCCGCCCTCCAGGCGCCGCGCCTCCTGCGGGGTACTACGGCTACGAGGGCCCACCGCGGCGGCGCCGGCCCGTCTGGCCGTGGCTCCTCGCACTGCTCTTGCTCGTCGGCGCCGGCTTCGCCGGCTGGTACGCGTACACGAAGATCCAGGACCAGCTGAACGCGAACGCGCCGGTCTCGGTCCCCAACGTCGAGGGGCTCTTGGAGGCGAACGCCAAGACGATCCTTCGGAAGCACCACCTCAGGGTGATCGTCAACCGTGAGTCCGATCCGACCGTGTCCAAAGGCTTCGTGATCACCCAGGAGCCGGTCAGCGGAACCCGGCTCGACAAGCACAACCCGGTCACGATCAACGTCTCGACCGGCAAGCCGAGGGTGAACGTGCCCGATGTCCTTGGCAAGACGCGCGACGAGGCGGTGAGCATTCTGACCGCGACCGGCCTGACGCCGAGGACCCACCAGATCTTCTCGGACAAGCCCGCAGACACGGTGGTCGCGCAGGATCCGCCGAAGGGCCGGAACATCCTCAAGGGCTCGACGGTCTTCCTCAACATCTCCAAGGGCCTCGAGCAGGTGAGCGTTCCCGACGTGCGCGGCCAGCCGATCGCGAATGCCCGAGGAACCCTGCTCGGTGCGGGCTTCGTCGTGAACCGCCAGGACGTCTTCTCCGACCAGCCGGTGGGCACCGTCGTTTCACAGGATCCCGGCGCCGGGGCTCTCGCCTCCAAGGGCGCCACAGTCGCATTGACCGTCTCCAAGGGACCGAAGAAGCCCGCCACCGTGCCCGTCCCGGATGTGACCGGCCAGGACCAGAACTCGGCCAAGGACGTGCTCAAGAGCTACGGGTTCAAGGTCGCCGTGAAGAAGGTCGACACGACCGACCCCGGCGAGGTGGGTCTCGTGATCAGCCAGTCGCCGGCCGGAAGCACGGATGCGCCGAGCGGCTCCACGGTCACGATCTCGGTCGGCCAGCTGGCCGGCACGGTCCCGTGAACGGCCGCGTACGTGTGGCCGTTCTGCTGGGCGGGCGGTCGAGCGAGCACGACATCTCGCTTGCCTCGGCCCGGTCGGTGCTGGCGGCTCTCGATCCGGAACGCTACGACGCGGTGACGGTCGAGATCGGCCGCGACGGTCGCTGGGAGCTCGGAACGGGCGCAGCGAAGGAGACGGTCGCAGAGACGCTCCCGGTGCCGACTGCGTCTGTGCCGGCGACGCTCGGGGAGGTCGACGTCGTCTTCCCGGTCCTCCACGGGCCCTTCGGCGAGGACGGCACCGTGCAGGGCCTGCTCGAGCTCGCAGACGTCCCCTACGTCGGTGCCGGAGTGGCGGGCTCGGCTTTGGCGATGGACAAGGATCTCTTCAAATCGGTCCTGCGCGACCACGGCATCCCCGTGACGCGCAACGTGACTCTGCGCGAGGGCGACGCGATCCAGAACCCGTTCGGCTACCCGGTCTTCGTCAAGCCGGCGCGGCTCGGCTCGTCCGTCGGGATCTCGAAGGCGGCGACCGAGGACGAGCTCGCGACGGCGGTCGAGCTCGCCTTCAACCACGACGAGAAGGTGTTGGTCGAGGAGTTCGTGGAGGGAGTCGAGGTCGAGTGCGGCGTGCTCGGGAATCGAGAGCCCGTCGCTTCGATCCCAGGCGAGATCGTCGCGAACGCGGACTGGTACGACTACTCGGCCAAGTACGACGAGGGTGGGATGGAGCTCGTTGTCCCACCGCGTCTCTCGGACGAGACGATCGCGGATGTGCAGGAGCTCGCCGTGCGCTCGTTCGTCGCCGGGGAATGCGAGGGGATGGCGCGAGTCGACTTCTTCGTCCGGGACGGTGGAGAGGTGCTCGTGAACGAGCTGAACACGATTCCGGGCTTCACTGCGACGAGCGTCTACGCGAAGCTTTTCGAGGCCTCGGGCATTCCGTATCCGCAGCTACTCGACCGCCTGATCGAGCTGGCGCTGGAGCGCCATGAGCGCCGCTCACGCTTGAGCTACTAGGCAGCTACGAGCGGGCGCGCACCTCGTTCACATGGGCCACGCTGAGGCTACCGAGATCGGTGATCCAGATCACATAGAAGCGGGCCGGCTTGCCATGGATCCGGAACGTCGTTGTCCCGTCGACGGCCCGTTCTCCGGTGACAGGCGTGAACGGCGGGGACGACGAGGACCCGGCTTTGATCATCGCCGTGAAACCCGGCGTGTCGCTGGTCACGGTCACTGTCCTGAGCGCACGCGTCCCGCCGGCGTCAAGAAGGAGCCCGACCCCCGGCTTCTGCAAACCGTTGTCGTAGTGCTCGGTCGTCCAGAACGTGTCTGGGTTTTCGTCGGTCGCTCGGGCACGCGACTCGTCGTGCTCCTGCCCGTCGCCGGGAGGCGGGTCGTACGTCGCTATCGCCCGCAAGTGGACCGTACTCGGATGGGCGGTCCCGCCGCTCTTGTGGTCGGAGGACCGTTTCACCAGATAGGCCGCACCTGCGATCGCCCCGAGCACGGCCACGGCTAGGAGCAGGAGGAGCAGCGGGCGCAAGACCCGGCGACGCCGGCGAGGGCGCCCCGGAAGCACGATCGTGCCGGTGTCCTCGTCGGGACCGACATCGAGTGCAGCCTCCAGCTCGCCGACGAAGTCGCCCATCGAGCGGAAGCGCTCTCCCGGCTCCTTGGCCATCGCGCGCCTGATCGCCGCATCGAGCCGCAGCGAGACGTCCGGCCGCCGCTCGCGCGCGCTCGGCGGCGGCTCGTTGATGTGCCGCATCGCGACCGCAACGAAGTTCTCCCCCGGAAAGGGAACCTCGCCGGTCAGGAGCTCGTAGAGGACGACTCCCAGCGAGTAGACGTCGGTCTGCTCGTCCACCCGCTCCCCGCGCGCCTGCTCGGGAGCAATGTAGTCGCTCGTTCCCATCACGGTTCCGCTCTGGGTCATGCCTTGCTGGACGTCGAGCGAGCGGGCGATCCCGAAGTCGGTCACCTTGGCGCGACCGTCGTCGTTCAGGAGCACGTTTTGGGGCTTGACGTCACGATGGACGAGGCCCTGCTGGTGCGCGAAAGCGAGAGCCCGCGCGATCTGCAGCGTCAGCGCGACGGCCTGGTCGACCGCCAGAGGGCCGGTGCGATCGACGAGCTGCTTCAGGCTCTCGCCGTCGATGTACTCGAAGACGATGAACTGGCGCCCGTCCTGCTCGCCGCGGTCGATCACCGTGACGATGTTCGGGTGCGAGAGCCCGGCGACGGCCCGAGCCTCGCGCCGGAAGCGCTCGACGTAAGCCTCATCGCTCGTGTAGTGCTCGTGGAGGATCTTCAGCGCGACGTGTCGCTCGAGCAGCGTGTCGTGGGCCCGGAAGACGCTGGACATGCCGCCCGTGCCGACGAGCTCCTCGAGCTCATACCGTCCCGCAACAACATCGCCGACCATGCGGCGAAGTGTGCCCGTGGTGCGCTAGCCCTGCAGCGCTTGTTCGAGCACGTGCTCCAACACGCTCAAGCCCTCGTCGAGCTCCGCGTCGGCGATCGTCAGCGGGAGCAGCACCCGGATGCAGTTCGAGTAGATGCCGGACGTCAGCAGCAGCAGGCCCTCGGCCCGCGCCGCTTCGATCACGGCCGCAGCGAGATCGGGGGCCGGGCTCTTCGTCTCACGGTCGTGGACGAGCTCGACTGCGAGCATCGCTCCGAGCCCGCGCACGTCGCCTATCGCATCGAAGCGCTCTTGCCACGCGCTCATCCGCGCGCGGATCGTCTCGCCGATCGTCCCCGCGCGCTCGACCAGATCCTCTTCCTCGAAGACGTCGAGCACCGCAAGCGCGGCTGCCAGCGCAACCGGGTTGCCGACGTACGTCCCGCCGATGCCGGAGTCGGGCGGCGCATCCATGATCTCCGCCTTGCCGACCACGGCGGAGAGCGGAAGCCCACCGGCGATCGACTTCGCGATCGTGACGAGATCGGGCTCGACCCCGGAGTGCTCGATCGCAAACATCTTTCCCGTGCGTCCGTAGCCGGTCTGCACTTCGTCGACGACCAGGACGATCCCGTTGTCGTCGCAGATCCGGCGCACGCCTTCCAGGTACTCGCGCGGAGCGACGACGAAGCCCCCCTCGCCGAGCACCGGCTCGATCACGATCGCAGCGACGGTCTCGGCGGCGACCTGCGTGATCAGCGCACGTTCCAACGCCGCGAGCGCGTCCTCCGCGGAGGGGCCGCGATAGGAGTGCGGGAAGGGGACCCGGTAGACCTCGGGCGCAAACGGCCCGAGCCCCGCCTTGTACGGATGCGTCTTGGACGTCAGCGACAGCGAGAGCAGCGTCCGGCCGTGGAAGCCGCCCTCGAAGGCGATCACCGCCGGCCGCTTCGTGTACGAGCGGGCGAACTTGACCGCGTTCTCGACCGCCTCGGCTCCGGCGTTGAAGAAGGCAGCCTTCTTCGCACCCGAGATCGGGACGAGCTCGACCAGGCGCTCGGCGAGCCGCACGTAGACCTCGTACGGGACGATCGTGAAGTCGGTATGGCTGAAATGGTCGAGCTGATCCTTGGCCGCGGCGACGACCTCCGGATGCGTGTGACCAACGTTGAGACAACCCACACCGCCGGTGAAATCGAGGAACGTGTTGCCGTCGACGTCGGTCAGCCGGGCGCCGTCGCCTCGGGCGATCACGATCGGGTGGACGAGCGAGAGCGGCGCCGCGACGACCCGCTCCTTACGCTCCAGAATCTCGCGTGAGCGCGGCCCCGGAATCTCTGTTTTCAGCTCAATTGAACGCGTCATGGCCATGGCGCCGACGATACCTCAGCGGCCGGTCGCTTGTATAGGTGCATAGGCGGGTTACATCGGTAAGGTGAGCGCCTTCGTGACCCGGCTCGCACACTTCGTCCTCCGTCACCGGCGCCTGCTGATCGTCGCGTGGATCGCGCTGACTCTCTTCGGGGGGTTCTCGGCCAAGCAGGTCTCCTCCCGCTGGCTGGAGCAGTTCTCGATTCCAGGCTACTCGGCCTACGAGGCCAATCAGCGAGCCCTGAAGACCTTCGGCACGGGCGAGCAGGCGCCCCTCGTCGCCGTGTTCCAGGCGAAGGGCGACGTGACCAAGGTGCCCGGAATCCGGGCCGCGATTGCCGCGGCTGCGAAGAAGAACCCGGGCTCGCGCGTCAGCTCGTACTTCTCGACCGGCAGCAGCGCCTACGTCTCGCGTGACCGGCACACCACCTTCGCGGAGCTGTACGCACGCGGGAACCAGGGCTTCAATGGCGGCGTCAACATCAAGGGGGCGCGCGCGGCGCTGAAACACGCAGCGCCCGCGGGGGTCAAGGTCTACCTGACCGGCCGCGATCCCCTCCAGGAAGCACAGGGTGGCAGCAACGGGCCGAGCGTCCTGACCGAGTTCATGATCGGCGGCCTTGGTGCGCTCGTGATCCTCGTCTTCGTCTTCGGCACTCTGCCCGCAGTGGCGATGCCAATCGCCGTGGCTATCTCGTCGATCCTGACCACCTTCAGCCTGATCTGGGCGCTCACTTACCTGACCCCGGTCTCGCTGATCGTCCAGTTCCTCGTCGCGCTCGTCGGCTTAGGCGTGGCGATCGACTACTCGCTGCTGATGATCTTCCGCTTCCGCGAAGAGCTCTCGCACGGCGAGGACGTCGACATGGCGATCGTGGAGACGATGCGTCATGCAGGTCGCTCGGTGATCGTCTCCGGCTCCACGGTGGCGATCGGGCTCGTCAGCATGGTGCTCCTCCCCGTGCCTGTGATCCGCTCGATCGGGATCGGCGGGATGCTGATTCCGGCCGTGTCCGTGATCACCTCGATCACGCTCCTGCCCGCGTTGCTGGCGACGCTTGGTCATCGGATCAACCGGATCCGCCTGCTCCCGGGCCGCATCACGGGTGTCGGCCGAACCGGAAGTGGCTTCTGGCGGCGCTGGGCGGAGTTCGTAGGCCGCCATCCGATTCCGGTCGCGCTCGCCGGGCTCGCGATCGTCGGGCTGCTGCTCGTCCCGGGACTTCAGCTCAACCCCGCCGAGGCGCAGGCGAAGGACCAGCCGGGTAGCGGAGACGCTGTCCAGGGGCGCGAGGCATTGGTGCGCTCCGGCATCTCGGCCGGGGTGATGAAGCCGTACGTGATCCTGGTCGAGCACAACGCCTCACCGAACGCGCTCCGCACGCTCGTCTCGCGCCTCGAATCGACTCCCGGGATCGCCGGCGCGGCGGCGCCGCCCGAGTGGCAGAAAGGAGGTTCGGCGCTCGTCGAGGCCTTCCCAGCCAAGGATCCGGCCACGAGCCTGGGCCCGAAGACGATCGACCGCCTCCAGCACGACGTCCTGCCCGCCTTCGAGCGCAACGTGGACTCGGGCGTGAAGGCGACCCTGGGCGGCGTCGCCCCCGAGGATCACGACTTCGTACGTGCGGTGTACGGCAAGTTCGGCTACGTGCTCGCGTTCGTGATTCTGCTCACGTTCGTCCTGCTGATGCGCGCCTTCCGCTCGCTGATCCTGCCGTTGAAGGCGGTGATCCTGAACCTCGTCTCACTCGGCTCCGCCTTCGGGATCATCGTCTTCATCTTCCAGTGGGGACACGGGAGCGAGACGATCTGGCACGTGCACGGGACCGGCGCGATCATCTCCTGGATCCCATTGATGATCTTCGCGTTCCTGTACGGGCTCTCGATGGACTACGAGGTCTTCATGCTGACCCGGATGCGCGAGGCCTACGACGAGACGGGCGACACTCGGCAGGCGGTCGTGACCGGTCTCGCTAGAACCGGCAAGCTCGTGACGAGCGCGGCGCTCGTGCTCATGTTCGCCTTCTTCGTGCTGTCGGTCGGCCCTGGCGTCGACATCAAGCAGTTCGGGATCGGGCTCGCAGCCGGAATCATCCTCGACGCGACAGTGATCCGAACGCTGCTGGTCCCCTCGGTCGTGCTGCTGCTGGGCCGCTGGAACTGGTGGCTGCCCGCGCCGATCGCGCGCCTCTTTCGGGTACCGCCCTCGCCGCTTCGACCGGCCGCAGCCGGCGCTCGCGCTCGCTAGGGACCGCATACTCTCGGCGTGAAGCGGCCGGTTCTTTCCTTCAGGCCGATCCGCTTTCGGCCACTGGGCCTTGCGCTCGGGGCGCTCATCGTCATCGCCTTCCTCGCCCGCGCGTGGCTCGTGCGCGGGATTCACGCGCCACAGCTGTTCTGCGATGAGTTCATCTATGCGGATCTCGCAAAAAGCGTGGTACGGGAAGGTCGGCCCCTCCTACGGGGACAGCAGTCGCTTCAGAACGCCCTCTACCCGGTGCTGATTGCACCGGCCTGGCTAGCGCACTCCGCGCAAAGCGCGTACAGCGCGGCGAAGACGATCAACGTCGCGCTGATGACCTCTTCAGCCGTGCTCGTCTATCTGTGGGCGCGCCGCCTCGTTCCGCCCGTCCATGCGCTCGTCGCCGCGACCCTAACGCTCGCGATGCCCGCATTCCTCTACACCGATCTGCTGCTGAGCGAGAACGCATTCATGCCGGCATTCGTCCTAGCGGCCTTCGCGATCGCTCTTGCACTCGAGCGACCGACACGTGCTCGACACGCCTTTGTGCTTGGCACGATCGCTGTCGCCGTCGCGGCGAGGACCCAGGCTCTAGTCCTCCTTCCGATCTTCCTTTCGGCTCTCACATTGAAGATCGCGTTCGATGTGGCGGGTACTCATGCGAGCAGATTTGCGGCCGCCCGGCGAGAGATCCGCTCGCACCTCCCTTTGCTTGCCGCGCTCGCAGCTGCCGGGGCTGCGTACATCGCGTACAAGGCCGCGCAGGGGCAGTCGCTCTCGACGGGGCTAGGGCCGTATCAGGAAGTCGCCAGCGCCCACTATTCGATCCAAGCAGCCGTTCGCTGGTCGGTTCATCATTTCGAGGAGCTCGTGCTTGCGGTTGGTGTCTTCCCAGTGACAGCGCTCGTGATCATGGCCGGTCTCGCCTCGCGTCGAAATCGGGTCACAACCAAAGCAGAGCGAAGTCTGCTCGCGCTCACAATCTCGGTGCTCGTATGGCTACCGGTCGAGGCGGGCCTGTTCGCATCTCGGTTCGGAGGTCGTCTCTCCGAGCGGTACACGATGTACGCGATCCCTCTCCTTATCCTCGTCCTGCTGCTCTGGATCGCGCGCGGGCTGCCTCGGCCGAGGCTCGCGGCGATCGTTGGCATCGCCATTCCCGTTGCGGCGATCTTTGCGTTTCCGTTGGTTCGGTTCTTAGCACGGCCCGTGTACGACAGCTTCACAACCTTCGCCTTGCAGAAAGCCGCTCCGCACCTGCACGGGACCGACGTTCTCGAATGGTCGATCCGCATCGCCGCGGTTGCCATCGCGGTCGGCGCAGTCGTGCTGCCGCGGCGGTTCACTGCAATCGGCCTGCCCGCGCTCCTCGCGGCCGCATGGATCGTCGTTTCCTGGCCGACTCAGGGATTCCTCAAAGCAAACGCGGCAGGGCTGCGTGGATATGCCCCCCGCACTCCGGATTGGATCGACAACACGATCGGCGACCAGCACGCAGTCGACTACCTCTATTCCGCAAGTTACGACGGAACCGCTGTCGCGAGCATCCGCATGCTGGAGACCGAATTCTGGAACAAGGCGGTCAGGTTCGTTTACGGGACTGACACAGCCGAGTTGTGTCCGTTGCCCGAGCGTCACCTGTCATTCGACGCGGCCAAGGGCCGCTTCGCATCAGCGAGCCCGGCGGACGAGAAGACTCGTCGCTATCTGGTCGCCGGTCAGACCTTCGAGCTCTCTGGTAAGGCCCTGGCCAAGCGTGCTCCGCTCACCCTCTATCGGATCGAGCCGTCTCTGCGCGTGGCCCAGGTCAGTGAAGGTGTGTTTTCGGATGGCTGGATGGGCGCCGACGCCGCATTCGACTTCTACCTTGCCCCGAGGCGTCGTCACGGGATGGTCTCTCTCCGCCTTGCGCACGAGGGCTGGGCCAACAAAGGGATCAACTCAGCCACCGTGCGCGTCGGGTCCCTGGTCTTCGACAGCACCGGTCGCCCTTCGATCGGAAAGGTGACCGACACCGCGTTTTCAGAAAGCTCAGGAGAGGTGACCAAGAGCTTCCGGCTTCGCACGCCGCCTGCACCGTTTCGTGTCGAGGTGCACATCTATCCGGCAGTTTCTCCGCTCTACGTCGGTCAAGGCACCGACCCTCGCGGCCTCGGCGCGGTAGTCGACGTTCGCCCGGTTGTGAGCGACCGGCCCGGAGCTCCCTAAACGGTGCGGAACCGCGCCCTAGCGCGGCACCGTCTCTGGCCTAGTCCCGCAGCCTAGAATCGGGCCGTGGTCCTCTCCGACCGGACGATCTCGCGCCTGCTCGACGAGGGGCGGATCGAGATCGATCCCTACGATGAGACGCTCCTGCAGCCGTCGAGCGTCGACGTGCGGGTCGACCGATACTTCCGCGTCTTCCACAACGCGCGGTACGCCTTCATCGACGTCAAGGAGCCACAGGACGACTTGACGGAGCTCGTGGAGGTCGCCGACGACCAGGCCTTCATCCTCCACCCGGGCGAGTTCGTGCTCGGCTCGACGCTCGAGCGGATCCGGCTTCCGGATGACCTCGTCGCGCGGCTCGAGGGCAAGAGCTCGCTCGGCCGGCTGGGTCTCTTGATCCACTCGACCGCCGGCTTCATCGACCCGGGCTGGGACGGCCACGTCACGCTCGAGCTCTCGAACGTGGCCAACCTCCCGATCACGATCTACTACGGGATGAAGATCGGCCAGCTCTCCTTCGTGCAGCTCACCGAGCCGGCCGAGACGCCGTACGGAAGCGGCGCGCTCGGCTCGAAGTACCAGGGCCAGCGTGGGCCAACGCCGAGTCGCTACTGGCAGAACTTCACCCAGGATTCGGCTCCTATCAAGGGCCAGGGCCGCACCGGTAGCGGCTCCACATCCGAGAATTAGCGAACCCACGGGCGGCTCAGCCTCCCTTGCTCGCGTGGATGCGCGAGGAATGGCCCGGCGCGCTACTCGAACTAGGTATAGATCCCGAGTCCGGTCTCGGGGTCGAAGAAGCGCACCCGTTCGGTTCGCACGTGCAGGTCGACCCGCTCGCCCTCCCGTGCCCGGGTGTCGCGCCCGAGCCGCGCGACGAAGAGGCTGCCTTCCTCTTTCGCCTGCTCCTCCGTCACTTCGATCGCCTCGGCACCGATCGCGGCCTTGACGTCCTCGCCGCGCACCGGCGGAGCCCGCACCCCGAAGTGGAAGAGGATCTCCGAACCCGTGTCTTCGCGGATGTCGACGACGGCGCCGATTTGCTGATCGTCGGGCGTCTCCGCGACAAGAGTCGCGTCTTCCAGATCCTCGGGCCGGAC
>Ga0184619_10000550_pt1 | contig 12794 bp, 30 predicted proteins | sample PLM0_60_b1_FD_133146 | JGI IMG/M metagenome (GOLD analysis project Ga0184619, IMG submission 133146) | Groundwater sediment microbial communities from an aquifer in East River, Colorado, USA - PLM0_60_b1 | ecosystem: Environmental > Terrestrial > Soil > Riparian zone | place: USA: East River...
AAAAAAGGTGAAAAGTACAACACTGCTCGATTTACCGAGCATCGAAAAACTTGTGGTTTGGTGGCACAACCGTTTTAGTGACCGTGCCATCCGCACCGACGAATTGATACTGATCGCACAAAGTGACGGTGTGATCCACGAAAACATAAATGCCAAACTTTTACTGGAGATTCTGAAGGCAAACGTGAAATACACAACCAGTGGAGAATACCAGGGCCAGTTTGGGATTTACAAGCTGGTGTGGACCGGGCTTGCCGGTTGGTGGAGGATCACGACACCGGAAAGCAGAAAGGGGAAACGGCTCGCATTTTGGGACGGCGATCCTGATACGTTTGTGGACTGGTTCCGGCGAACCTTCAGAAAGACAGCAGCCAACTACGACACAATTATGGGAGCTGCCCTCCTCAACAACCCACGGACCAAAGACATGGTGACCGAGAGGCAGTTCAAAAGGATGTTGGATGACCTTGTGGACGATGGAATCATGCGGGTCAACAAGAAATTGAACCGCTACCGGATCGTGAGCGAGGAGGACTGATGTCAGAAAACGAAGCCTTGTATGACCTTATTGAGAAATACCGCGATGGGTGCGGAGGAAACCCCGCGCAGATGGACAGGATTGCTACAGACTTCCGTAAGGTTGCGGAAGCATCTGGAGCGCCAGTCACGTACTTGGAAGGGTACATGGATGCTGTGGATGTGATCCAGGAGATGGCTCGTGCCGAAGAGGTAACAAGCGCCGACCACGTGATCCGACAAGCGGGATGTTTTGCCGTTGCCGTATTTGACGAGATGATGAACAGGGAGGAGGAGTGATGGGCAGCATACACAAATACCAAGAGGGCGATGAGGTTGAATTGGTTAGGCCAATACGACAAACGTTCCCATACCCGGTTATTGTACCAAAGGGCGAGATAGGCTGGATTAGCAAAAAGAACTCCTTACCAGAGAACTCCAAGAGGTACACAGTTGTGTTCTTTAGCGACGAGAGCAGATACCAGATTGGGGAAATTGATCCAATGGTTGAGATCGACGTTCGGTCAAACTACCTCAAGCCAGTTAGCGAGGAAGAATGAAACTTAACGAGGTGATAGACCACTGCCAACAGAAGCACACCGGCGACGAGAACGTCTACATTGCGCATAGCAAGATACGAAGCAAGGCACTGGACCTTGTTATGTCTGCAGTTAAGGAACATTTCCTGGCACCGAGTGATGCTTCTAAGGTCCTGCGGTTCATTTCTGAGGATTTGGCAGCGATGGCGAAGATAGCCGAGGGGGTGACGGGAGCAATATGAGAGAGCTAACGCCACAAGAACGGGAAGCGTTGTACATTAAACACGAGTGCCCGTTCTGCCAGAGCAAGAAATTTGATTATGGACCCGAAGGAGGTTTGAGCAGGAACATATTTTGCACGAAGTGCGGAGCAGGATACAATGTGTACCCGGCTGAGTTGCCTGGCGGACAGGTAATTAGACACCCAAAAGAAGGAGCCCCAAAAGAAGGTTGGGGAAGCCCACAAGGGATTGATCTAAATGATCCGTACGGAGGCGAAGATTGATGGACGAAGAAGATGATGAAGAGTATACAATATGCCTACACGGAGAAGGAGAGGAATGGTGGAATTGCGAAATTTGCCTGGCGCAATGGGAAAACGATAACGTGGATGTGCCAGATGATTATTAAGTGGCGTTGGAGAATGTTCAGAATGCGCATGATTCAAAGACGACTTAGTAGAGCCATAAAAGCGGCAAACAAGCAAAGCAGATTATTTGATAGATTGAAGGAAAACAAATGAGACCGATATTGACCAAGAAGGAACTCCGGCAGCGACCGCTACCAGGAGAGGTTCAGAGGTCTGTTGAGGTTCGAGTTTTGGGACCTGAACCCGATCCAGAAAACAAGAAATATGATCCTGACTTTGCCCATGTTGTAGTTGTATTTAAGATTCTTGAACTAGAGGAAGGGCCAGACGGCGAACTTGAAAAATTTGAGAAGGAACAGATCACAGTTCGGCTCGGAGAGTTGGTAGATGCACTAGTGGTACCGAAGCTAACCGAAAAGGAGGCCCGATGATAGCAACTGAACAATTCTGGAGAGGTTTTGCTGACGGGATATTGTGGTTCGTGATATTTGAATGTGTTGCCTTGGGTATGTTTGAATGGGGGAGATCCATTGAACGGAAGAAAAGAGGTAAATAATGGCATTCATGCAACCGGGCGAGCTTACGAAAATTGAGGAGTATGCAAAACTTTCCAGGGGAGATTTGAGTAGGTCCCCTGTTACACCTCATGAGGCATTTGCCGAACGTGTATTGAGACTGCTACGTGAAAACCTTGAATTAAAAGATAACAACAGGAAACAAAGCCACATGATTGATGAGTTATTGGCCAACAAGTCTCCAGTTTCACACCAAAAGGAACATCTGAATAGAGCGTTCGTATTGGCCATGGAAATTGCAGCTAGAGCAAGTGAGATTGGAGTTGAGGTACTTTCCTCCACAAACGATCACACCCACGAGGATCAGAAGGAGAATGAAGATGCCCTCTAAAGACATACGAGCACACGACTTCCGCCAGATACGGGCTTATGCTCTAATTGCTGCTTGTATATTGTCAGCGAGAGGAGGGATTGAAGTAAATACTTATGACATTTATGAAAAAGCAAAAGAGTTCGAACGTTGGATCGGTAACATGCAGATAGTTGAGGTATCGCCAAAGGACAAGATATGACCTACATATTGCTCACAGGGATCCACGGCGGTACTGTTATGATTAACCTTGATCGCATAGCGGCGATAGAGGAACACAAAGAAAATTTGATAGTGGATGTAAACTTAGATAATGGAGAGACATACCAAGTCCAGGGGCCATTCGTCAGCGTCATGAGGGCAATTAGAGAGGTGACAAATTGGACTTCCACTTAGCATGGTGGATGTGGGTTTTAATCTTTTTGCTTTTTCTCCGCACACTCCAAAAGAATTTGAGGAAGAAATGAGGGAGAGATGAAAAATTGGGAAGAATCTAAATGGCGAGTTGGAAGGAAACTTGGTCGTACAATCTATCGACAGTCTGGTAGCGAGCCAAGTGACGGTGATGTCTTTTTGGGGATTATGGATTTTCCCGAATGGGCAAAAATGGTAGTAGAAGAACACAACCACAACCTATATGGTGACCAAATGATAGAAAACCGTGTGTTGATGTTGGAGAGAAATATTGAAGAGGAAATCATAGCGTTATGGAGTGATCTTGCTGATGCTCGGAAGGGATCGATGGGTTTTGAGTGGGTATTTGGAAGGATCAAAACTCTAACTATGAACTTGGGTCGGTCTATTAATGAAGAGGAAGTTCCAGATAGCATGATTGATTTCTTTAGAGAGGTAGAGGGCGGTCTGTTACAGGAGTAAAATTACCGGGTGTTCGAAAGGAGGTCCGAAGAAGATGAGCGAATCAGGGGAACGAATACGTCAAAGGTGTCGTGAAACACACGGGTCACATGGAAACGTTATTGATCGCGTACACAAAATATTAAGGAATGAGCTTCTTCATAGCCTAACTGATCTTGGGGAAAGTGGATTGATTGAGAGGGAAGAGGCCGTTGTGATCCTAAAGGATGTCTCGCAAGATCTTCTTTGGGATGCCGAGGAAGCGCAGAGGGTTTTATATGAACGAAAATCCTGAAGATGCGCTTAGGGTGTTTATTGACCCTTCAACGGTTCACGTTTGGAGAATTAGCGGGTGTCAGATACGAGAAAATGAGCAATGGTGCAACAAACCAGCGGCATGGGTCATAACTGCTTCTGTAAATGTACCATATGCCGGGGAAACCGTTAAATTCTTGTGCAACGAACATGGTGATAATATTGGCCAGGAATCAACGCCTACGCTTGCTGAGGCATTGTTGCATAATGATCCGCCAAATGAATCATGAATTATGATAAGCCTACTTGCCCAAGTTGTGCAGAAGCATTAAAAAAAAGAACAGTTAAGGTTCATGATTGTATAATTATCAATTGTGGTTGTCAGTATCAAAGGTTACATAAACTTCCCCGAAAGGAAGCCTCTTGATATTATGGGCATGGGAATGCAACAAAGGGCATATCAGCATAACAAAATCTGGACGCGAAAATAAACCGACGTTTTGTGGGCATAGAGATAAACACCATGTTGTATATATGTTGATATGCCGTAGCGAATTGTTTAGGTTTTTAGGGATGATAGAAGGGAGTTCTGAATACCGACAACCATAAGGTTGTTCTTTGGGATTCTTATTACTGTTTGTTGTTTGTTTTTTCTGTATCTGGCGATATTTGATAAAAAGGGGCCAAGATGAATTTTAAGTTCTGGGGTGAAAAGTTGTACTGGAAAGGAGAGCAATACGCCGCCAAGACCATGGTAAAATTCGCAGAGGCAAGCGGTTTGCGGGTTTGGCCTCATCACGCTCGATACTTGATTGCAACTTTCAAACTTATGGAGATCCAAACAAAAATAGCTAAACAACAATTCGAAAAGTTCGGAGAGGTATATGGAAACGGGACCGATTGAGTATCTAATAGCGATAGCACGTAGTGCTGTTCCATATCTTGAACAATCAGAGCACCACATTGGATTGCAAGAAGATATGGCGCACAAAAAGGCAAAACTTCTTCGTGAAGCGTTGGAAAATCTTCCGTCTGATCTATTGATAAAACAAGCCGATGAATTAATACAACCATATTTCGCTCCTCCGCAAACATCGGTTGGCATACCATGGTATGAAGAAATGGACCGAGAAGAAAGGAAATTTGAGATATATAGACAAGCATCAATGATAGAGAATGCTCCAGGAGCGTACGTTGCCTTTGATGATGAAGGATATATCACTTCTGTCGGATATGGAATTCTACGAGTTGAGATAGATCGAAATGGCTAAACAAGTAAACATATACGTACCACAGGGAGAATTTACCATAATGGCAGTTGATCCTGGTGGCACTACAGGCCTGGCATGGTCTCCTTCCACCATCCTAAAAAATTGGGATCCGAATATCATACAAAACAAAGAAATAACAGGGACCGATATTGAACAGGTAACAGAGATACTTGTGCAAATGTTAGAGGTTCGAACGAGAATTTTGATCGTTGAAGCGTTTACTCCTTACCCTGGTCGAGTGTTGAGCCGTGGAAGAAATCAATCAAAAGATGCCCCTGGGCCAATGGCTCCAGTGAAGATAGACGCTATGCTCAGATTTGCATTGGAATATAAGTGGTGGGACGGTCAGTACGTGAGCCAAACAGCGAGCGCTGCTAAGACGACAGTCACAGATAGCAGGTTAAAATCGGCGAAGCTCTGGATACCTGGAAAGGATCACGCACGCGACGCCATACGTCATCTTGTCTACTACATACGGGGGCACAGACAAAAATGAGTTTGCGATCTTGGTTGTATACGAATGACCCACCTGGGTTGACTAGAAATGGGACTATTCTTATGTTGATAATGGTTGCTGATGCAATTGTATTTGGATTGTTGATAGGTAATATTATCTGGGGTAGGGGGTGATGGGTTCCTCAGAAGAGGAAAAATTAAATGGTCCAATGATGTGATAGAAAGGTTGATAGAAATGGGTGAACGGCATTTTGTAGTCTATAAGGATGAAGCAGAAGAGTGGCGTTGGACTTTGTTTGGTGCGAATGAATCTGACAAAATTGCAGATTCTGGTGAGGGATATGGTAGAAACAAAGATCGTGCTATTGAAATGGCTAAATCTATCAATCCCGAATACGTTATAAAGGATGAACAAGGCGTTATTTTTTGGGACCCAAAATGGACTACAGAAACACATTGACTGAAATGATGAATGATGGTCGATGGAATTGGTAGATAAAGAATTCCAACGGCAACTCAATAAGAGAAAAAGGGATAAAGCGTTCATGAGAAAGATCAAGCGATCAGTCAAACGTCACAAGAGGATTAACGAAAGGCTCAAGGATGAATGACAAGTATATTGTGTTAAAACGTAAACACTTTGAAGGATTGATGGAGGATTCACGATCCCTTGTGGCAGAATATCCTGTTGTAAGTAGAATTCTCGAACGTCTTGAGGAATTAGAACTACCAGATGCTGAAGTCATTCGACATCAAGACCTCTTCGCCGCTCCTGGTTTATTCGCATATGCCAATGTCATACAAACAGGTCTTGATCTTATGTTCCCTGATGGACCTGTAGAAGCTACCAGAGAAGTTCGCAGTCATCTTGCAGACATCCGCGATTACTTTTGGCAAGCTGCTCAAGAGTCAAACGATCATCCCCACAAGAAGATCCCAGACTGATGGATCTATATATAGAACAGATAATAGATATGGAGGGGAATGTTGTGGCAGAGATAGATGTTCCAATACCACCACGTGATACTTTTATATCAGATGATGGGTCCGTTATTGAATTCTGTAGCTCTGGGCTACACGCCCAGATTGTTAATTGCCCAAGAAACCATCATGCAACTTATGAACATAGTCTAATCTGCAACAGATGCCATGGTGATGTTGATCAGTACGATCATTACTGCCGTAACTGTGGTGCCCACTTTGAGGAATATAGTTGAATAATACAACTAGATTGGTGATGGGGGCTATTGCCACCCTAGCTGTAATTACAATCGGAGTTATTTTGCTACTATCCTTTCAGCATCACGATGTTCATATGTTAAGTAAACGCCCATCGCCTATTGTATCTGTGTCAATAAGCTCTAGCCCTTCTCCAAGTCCCGTTCCGGTTATGATAATTCATCCGGTTAGTGGCCCTCATATAATATTCAACCCAAATAAACCAATCTCAAAACCAAAACCAAAGGGAGGAGGCAATCCTTCATCTCCTCCATCATCCAAGCCGTCACCTAAACCATCACCATCCCCTTGTGAAATTCAAATACCAATTATTACTAGATGTTTCCCTTAATAGGTTAGGAGGCCAGAAATGGCTACCAGAACAAAGCTAAAGAAAAATCCATATGAAGAGTTGGCGGAAGAACAAGCAGAAGATTCGAAAGAGTTTTGGGGAGAGATTAATGAAAAGGATAGGGATATGATTCAAGAAGAGGCAAATAAGATCGCAAATGAGAATGGAGCAATTGTAAAGAAAGACAATGCCAAATCTGAGAAGTTAGAAACTATTGTAACACCTAGTCATAAAACGGCCGAGATTGCTTCGTGGAATGCCTATCCTCCTGTTCATCGTGGTGTTCCTCTAACATTGCAAAACGTCGGGAAGATCATCTCATTAGTATTGCTTTCTATTGTGTGGATATTGTTTAATGTTATATATGGAATGCTCCTGTTCCTACGTTGGTCATTTATGGCTATGGTAACCGGGACGACTTCTGCAAAACTGTTTCTAGAGTATTTGATCAAAAAGTCTGGTGACGTTCATTGACAGTTGCGACGGTTAAGGTGACCGTTAAAGAAAAAGGCCTGAATGGTAGCGTTATTGTATCAGATTGGCCATCTATTGAAATACGAAGAAGCAAAGTGATTAAATGTCCATTTGAGAAAAATGAATCTAACAGATATATAGAAGTCGAGGTGAATCTCATTGAAGAGCATTAGATTAATTATCCCATTACTGTTGTTGGCTTCATGTACTACCGCTCATGCGATACGTCTATCATTGAATGCCGTACCTTCTGGATCTCATATAATTGTTGTTATTATGGAAAACAAAGAATATTCAAATATAATTGGGTCGAGTGCTGCTCCTTTTGTTAACAGTTTCGCAAAAGCCAATTCTCTCGCCACTGCTTACTATGCAAACTTTCATCCAAGCGAGCCAAATTATTTGGCGATGATATTCGGAAGCAACATGGGGGTTAAGGAGAATGATGAAGGGCGCTCTATAAAGGGCCTCTCTCTCGCCGATCAGATCAATGCCGCTGGACTAAGCTGGCGAGGGTATTTTGAAAACATGCCAAGAGACGTTTCCAAGCCTTGTCTATTTAGATCATCGGGACGATACCGAAAGAAACATAACCCAATGGCACTTAGTGCAAACGTAAATAACAATTCTGTTAATTGCGCCAAGATGCGTGTCGTTAGTGATTTGATCAACGATCAGTTGGCCAATTTCTCCCTCATCGTTCCAAATATGTGCAATGATACTCATGATTGTTCGGTTAGAACTGGTGATAATTGGTTAAAGTCTCATATACCATCTATGCTATCGAAACTAACTAATCCAGACTTGCTTATCTTGACATGGGATGAGGGGAATACGTCTAAGAATCACATAGCGACTATTGTAGCGGGTCCGGGTGCTAAGAAATTGAATAGAAGTAGTGTACATTTTAATCATTATTCATTACTTCGAACGATTCAGCAGCGCTTGGGGATTCCTTGCCTTCGTCACTCGTGTGACTCGACCGTTAAAGCAATGACATCGCTCCTGATCTGAGGTTCCGTTTAGCCGGTCGTGTGTGTTCACGTATACTCGTGCGAAATAGGAAGGAGGTCTACTTAGAACGGGTATTCATTCTGCAGGAGATGTTGTAAGGTTTAGGGATCGAGCATCGAAAGGAGCTTTCGGAATGCCAGGAGCAAAAAAAGTTTCAGCAAAGAAGGTAGCCGCTAAACAAAAGCAGATGACAAAAAAGGCAACAGGCAAAACGACAAAGGTTAGTAAGGTGAAGAGTGTAGCAGGAAGGCCGGCAAAGAAATCAGCAGCAAAGAAGTCTCCTGCAAAATCAAAGTCTGCACCAAAGGCATCGGCGAAGAAAAGCAGCAAGGTTGCTTCGAAGAAGAGTGGCGGTGGTGGAAAGCCACGAAAGCCATCGAACCAAGAAGCTCCAGTAGCATTTGAAGCATTTTGTATGAAGTGCAGAGAAAAGCGCCAAGTAGACGGTAGCGTTCAAGAATTGAAGAACGGTCGTCCAGCAGCGAAGGGATCATGCCCCGTTTGTGGTACAACTGTTGTAAAGATGCTCAGCAACGATCAAGCTGAGGAACTTAGGCAAAGCGCGTAGTAGATTATTTGTGCGGGGGCAGCCGGTTGAGTGGAAACGGTTTTGGCGAAAAAGGGGACGCTGAAATCGTCATGTGCTGGCTGTCTCCGCATCATATAGAGGAGCAAAATGACTAAGCCAAAAGTTGTTATAAATGAAATAGGAGCTATCTATTCGTCAAGAAGAACCTTACGTTGGCTCCCTAAGTCAAAACGAATGCAACAATATGTAGACGGTAAATGGTTTACAGTTCAACCAGTACAAGGGAGTATTGGTGCCAAATGACTATGAAAGGCTGTGATTACGCTTCACCTGTTGGTATCTCTGTTGCTGATCTGAAATTGCAAAATATCCAATTTGTTATGCGATATATTGGTGGTAGATTGTATAAGCAGCTTTGGGTAAATGAAGTAAAAGAACTATTGAGGGCCGGCATTCAAATTGGTATTGTTTGGGAAGAGACAGCCGGAGCTATGAATGGCGGATTCGGGGTTGGGCAACGAGCCGCTCGAATGGTTCAAAGTGCATTACCGGCAAGAGGATTTCACGAACCATATCCGGCTATCTACTTTGCCGTTGATTATGATTGGCAAGGAGATGTCGGTGTTCTTTCCTGTCTAAGTGGGGCAGCATCAGTAATTGGTCCAGATCTAGTTGGGATTTATGGAAGCTATCGAGTATGTAATGCCGCAAAGCAGCATTGGGTTAAAAAATTCCAAGGTCATCATTTGTATCTTTGGCAAACTCTAGCTTGGTCAGGGAATGATGTAATTCCTGGGGCAGACCTCTATCAAGGAGATGGATTTGCTTGGGGAGGACACCCCTCAGATCGTCAATATCACGCCAGAATCTCAAATAAGATCGTAGACAAAGATACAGCATTTACAAAGGCTGGGCTTTATGTTCCGCCGGGGTTTCAACCTCCTCCTACTCCAGAGAAAACAAAGACTTGTTTGACAGATCATCTTGGTGGTAGGGCTTTGAAAGTCGGTATGAAAGGCCCTGATGCAAAGAAATGGCAACATACAATGAATGAAAGAATTAATTTTGATAAGAACAGTAAGTGGTATTTGATTGAGGATGGAGATTTCGGGTCCAAAACAGAAGCAAGAACAAAGTCGTTTCAGTTCGCTTCTGGGATACCTAACGACGGAGTTGTTGGGTTGAATACTTGTTGCAAAGCGTATGGATGTTAAGGAACTTTATCAGATAGGCGATTTTTGGCAAGATCGTTTGCGTATACGTGATTGGGATGTTAAGTATGAATGGACGCACCTGCATGAATTGGGAGATAAACACGGAACTATAAAATGGAATAAAGTTTTCAAGTCTGCTGTTGTATCTGTTTCTATCCCTAATGAATTGGAAGGATACAATGGAGTTGTCCCCAACACGGAGGTTATTGTTGTTCATGAACTTCTCCACATATTGTTTAACTACACTCCTTTATACACGGAAGATTCCCTTAATTACAATGCAGAGGAACACGCTCTGTACACAGTTGCTAACACACTTGTATCGATGAGATACAAATACGGTAAAATTTAGTCCGTTCTTTTAGCTTTTCAGTCGGGTATAATCCTGCTCGATGGCAACCAAAGCAAAAGACAAAAGGCTTCATGGTGTAAGTCGCCGTAAAGACAATCATGGCGGCACTGTTCGCATCCCTCAAAGTCAAGTTGAAGTTTTGTATCGTAGTGATGATCTTTCGGAGTGGACCGATGAAGAGATCATCCGTGGGGCACGGCGTGGTCAACGTATTCCTCCAGTTATCCCCATGGACGTTTATCAAGAGGCTTTAAGAAGAGTCACTACAAAACTCCAACATAGATTCGTTGCAGAGATTCAGCGTTGTGTTGACGTTCACATGGCAATCATAAATAGTAAGATGACTTCTCCTTCTGTAAAGTTAAAGGCAATTGAGATGATCTATGATCGAGTATTAGGCAAGGCTCCAGAACACATTATGGTTCACGATGGCGATGCACCATGGAGGAAGATGATGGCTGCTGCTATTGTGGGTAATGATGTACAGGCTAAAGAATTGGAGGCCGATAATGCCGGAAAAGCTAAAGCCAAGTGAGTTTGAAGAGGAAGGCCCGAAGCCTGCAGGCGTATTCGGTATTGATAAAGCTTGGGAGAAATTGCGGTTGATCTTTAGAACAGATCAACAGGAAGATCCAGAAGTTGAGCCAGGTAAATGGGGAAGGGGCGGGGAATAATTGCTGGATAGAATTTTAGCATTTGGTTTATGTTGTTTAATGTGCGGATATGGGATAGGTTTTGCAGTTGGCTCATTCTTTGGGAAGGAATGGGTCGTTTTTTGGTTTGCAGTATCTGAGGCTGTAATCAGTTTGATTTGTGCTATGTTCATTTTGTCATCTATGGATAATCTAGATGGAAAAGAGGCGACCGAAAATTGAAGTTTAAACGTATATGGGTTGGCATATTCATATTGTTGTACGCATGCAATTTCGGCGGACATCCTCGTTCTTCTCCATCACATTCTCCATCACAAACAGTTAGTTCAGCACCAGTAATAACTCACGCTCTCGAAGATGGTATACCTCCTAATGAAGATCCAGCCTTACCACCAAAAGCCAGGCAAGCTCCTCCACCCAGGGGCGAAACTCTTTCAACAGGAACGGTTCATAATGGTTGGAGTGTATGCCCGAGGCAATCTACAGTATTAATATGGGGGCACAACGAATCTGTTCATCCACAATCTGTTATTGCTTGGCGTGTCGTCTCCTTCATTACCCAAAAAGAAAGTGCATATGGAAGATCATTAGCAAGTTCATCTACAAGTAATGCGTTTACTCTTCAAACATATAACTGTCGATTTATTGGCGGAACACACATCCACTCGGAACACGCTCATGCACTTGCAAGTGATGTACGACCTGGATCTAATCCTCTTCGTACCGATGGTGTTCTTATCACCGATTTTGATAGATTTGGTGATGCGGATGCTTTGGCGTTTCTCGCGGGATATCTTCGCATGGGATTTAGGTCAGGGATTAATTGGTGTAATCCTATAACAAGTGGTGTGCCGTTTTGTTTGGCCGACTTGAAGAGATCCCTGGCAAACGAAGGGCATCGCGTTCGTAACGGTCGAGTAGATTCTATGCATCTTGAATTGATGTATAGCCCTTCAGGCCTTGCGAAAGCGATCACGCTTCACGAAGGTGAAACTAAAGATCCTGTTTGGCTAATGGAAGATCGTCTTGCGGCTTTGGGATATGACAATGCGTCTCATGACTTTGATATCAACAAGTTCTTTGGTGCAAAAACAAAAGAGGCGGTTATTGATTTTCAGAATAAACATCATCTAACAGCAGATGGAGTTGTTGGTCTTAAAACTTGGGGTGCGCTTTGGGGCTAGACTCCCTGCTTGAAAAGACTCGTGGTGATTTTACAGCCGCAAGAAAGATATTCAATATAAATCTTTGTGACTTCTGTAGAGTTTCAGTTTTAGATAGCATGACCGATAATGAATATATACATGATCTATGTGGATCATGTACGGACAAATTAAAGATTTTTGTTACAGTTTTAAATTCATTGCCAATTATGACATTAGATATATCAGGAATGGAATAAGGGAGGACATTGTGGCTGCTGAATTAAAGAAGGGTTTGGGTAGACGTGTTCCGCCAGACTGGAAGCACGTTGATAAATTCCCGCTTACGGCAAGCACTATTCCCGCTCCGCCGACCCCTATTGTTGGAGGTTTTAACTGGTATGAAGATTTTGATCACCCAATAAAGATAGGTAGTAGATATTGGATAGGTAAAAACTCTGATGGATCAATAAAGCAAAA
>Ga0184619_10000551_pt1 | contig 12788 bp, 14 predicted proteins | sample PLM0_60_b1_FD_133146 | JGI IMG/M metagenome (GOLD analysis project Ga0184619, IMG submission 133146) | Groundwater sediment microbial communities from an aquifer in East River, Colorado, USA - PLM0_60_b1 | ecosystem: Environmental > Terrestrial > Soil > Riparian zone | place: USA: East River...
CTTGCCGGTCTTCACGTACGACAGCCACGCCGGGTTGGGATGCTCGTGCGCGGCGGTGATGATCTCGACCCGGTCGCCGTTCTTGAGCTCGGTTCTGAGCGGTGCGGGCTCGTAGTTGATTCGCGCCGCGGTGCAGCGGTTGCCGATGTCGGTGTGCACCGCGTAGGCAAAATCCACCGCGGTCGCGCCGCGCGGCATCGCCATGATCTTGCCCTGGGGAGTGAACACGTAGACCTCGTCCGGGAAGAGGTCCACCTTGATGTGCTCCAGGAATTCGGCGGGATCGCCCGAGGCGTGCTGGATGTCGAGCAGCGACTGCAGCCATTTGTGGGTGCGCTGCTGCACTTCGTTGATCTCCGCGTCCGAGCTCTTGTACAGCCAGTGCGAAGCGACGCCGGCGTCGGCGATGCGGTTCATGGCCTGCGTGCGAATCTGAACTTCGACCGGCATGCCGTAAGGTCCGATCAAGGTGGAATGCAGCGACTGATAGCCGTTGACCTTCGCGATCGCGATGTAGTCCTTGAATTTTCCGGGAACGGGCTTGTACAGGCCGTGCAGAGCGCCGAGCGCGAGATAGCAGGCGGGAATGTCCTCGACGACGACCCGAAACCCGTAGATGTCGAGCACCTGCGAGAACGACAGGTGCTTTTCGTGCATCTTGTTGTAGATCGAGTAGATGTGCTTCTCGCGGCCGGTGACGGTGGCCTCGATGTCCGCCGACTGCAGGCGCTCCTTCAGCGCCTTGAGGATCTTGTTGAGGACCTCGCGGCGATTGCCGCGCGCCGCCTTCACCGCCTTGGCGAGCACCTTGTGGCGCCCGGGATAAAGGCTCGAGAACGCGAGCTCCTGCAGCTCGCGAAAAAGGCTGTCGAGGCCGAGCCGGTTTGCGATCGGCGCGTAGATCTCCAGCGTCTCGCGCGCCACGCGCCGGCGCGTCTCCGGACGGACCGCCTCGAGCGTCCTCATGTTGTGCAGCCGGTCGGCGAGCTTGATCAGGATGACGCGCACGTCGCGCGCCATCGCGAGCAGCATCTTGCGGAAGTTCTCGGCCTGCGCGTCCGCCTGCGACTGGAACTCGATTCGGTCGAGCTTGGACAGGCCGTCCACGAGCTCGGCCACGGGCTTGCCGAAGCGCTCGGTGATCTGCTGCTTGGAGACTTCGGTGTCCTCCATGACGTCGTGCAGCAGAGCCGCCATCACCGCTTGTGCGTCGAGCTGCCAGTGGGCGACGATCTCGGCGACCGCGACCGGATGCGAGATGTAGGGATGGCCGCTCAGCCGGAACTGTCCCTGGTGCGCGGCGTCGCTGAACTGGTAGGCTTCTTCGATGCGGCTGATGTCGCTCGGCTTGAGGTAGCCGAGGTGCTGCCTGAGATCGGTGATGGCGACGGCGGCCATGGTTTCAGGCGCCGGCGCCGCGGGATTGGCGTTTCTTTCCCCTCCTCGGATGAGGAGGGGTGCCGGCGATAGCCGGCGGGGTGGTCGAGCAGACGGCCAACCTCCCCGGCGCTTCGCGCCACCCCTCCTTAAGAAAGGAGGGGAGAGCGAAAGAAGATTTCAGTCCGTCGCAGTCCGCGTTCACCCCGTGTGGACGCGGTTCAGGTATTCCACCCCGACCTTGCCCGCTGCGATTTCGCGCAAGGCGATGACCGTCGGCTTGTCGCGCGTGGTCTCGATGTGCGGCGTGCCGCCCTGGGCGAGCTGGCGCGCGCGGTACGTGGCCGCGAGGGTCAATTGGAAGCGGTTGGGGATTTTCTTTAAACAATCTTCGACGGTGATTCGTGCCATGGGTCCTCTTCCTAGTCTAGCTAAATGATCTGAAGATTTCCGGATGCCGTGCGCTCTGGCGGGAAAGCGTCAACCTCGATGCGCGCACGACGGCGGCAAGGTCTCGCCGGGCTTCTTCAAACTCTTTGTTTATAATAACATAATCGAACTCGGCGGCGTGACTGATTTCCTCTCGGGCGGCGCTCAAGCGCCGCTGGATCGCTTCTTCCGTATCCTGTCCCCGCCCGCGCAGCCGGCGCTCGAGCTCCTCGAGGACCGGGGGCGGAGGCATAATGAAGATGCTCACCGCGTCGGGAAAGGCTTTTCGGACCTGCCGGGCGCCCTGCCAGTCGATTTCGAGCAGGATGTCCAGGCCCTTGGCGCGCGCTTCGGCGATCCACTTTCCGGAGGTGCCGTAGCGGTTCCCGTGGACCTCGGCCGATTCCAGGAACTCGCCGCGCGCGAGCATCGACTCGAAGGTCTTGCGCTCGACGAAGTGATACTCGCGCCCGTTCGCTTCGCCCGCACGCGGGGGCCGCGTGGTGAAGGAAACCGAGAGCGCAAGCCGCTTGTCCTCGGCGAGCGCGGCGCTCACCAGCGACGACTTGCCCGCGCCCGAGGGCGCCGAGACGATGAACAGATTGCCGGTCATTGCTGTTCGAGGGGAACTCTCCCCTCATACTCCCCTAAGTTAGAGGCGTTGCAAACCAGTCTGCAACGGCTCGTTCATTCGATGTTCTGGATTTGCTCGCGCATTTGCTCGATCAGCAGCTTGAACTCGAGGCTCGCGTCGGAGAGCTCCTTCGACACGGACTTCGAGCCGAGCGTATTCGCTTCGCGGTTCAGCTCCTGCATCAGGAAGTCCAGGCGCTTGCCGACCGGCCCTCCGGCTCTGACCACGCGGTGGACCTCCTCCAGGTGCGCCCCCAGTCGATTGAGCTCCTCGGCGACGTCCGCCTTGACACCGTAAAGCGCGATTTCCTGCCGGATGCGTTCCTCGTCCGTGCCGCCGAGCACTTCGCGGAGGCGCGCGGCCAGCTTCTCCTCGTAGGCGGCGATCGCCTCGGGCAGTTTCGGCTGGATCGAAGCGAGCAGCGACTTCATGCGCTCCGCGCGCTCGGTCAGCATGGTCGCGAGCTTTCCGCCCTCGCGCGAGCGAGTCGCCGCGAAGTCCTCGAGGACCTCCCGCACGAGCGCCACGCAGGCCTCGCGCAGCGCCGCCGACCGGTCGTCTCCCAGCACCCCGGGCCAGTGCAGCACTTCGCCCACGCTCAAGGGGCGCGCGTCGGGGACCGCCGCCCTGATCCTTTTCGACGCTTGGGCGAGCTCGACAAGCAGTCCTTCGTTCACGCTGATGCTCGGTGCGGCGCCCGTCGGCGGCGTGACCGAGATCCGGCACTCCACCTTGCCGCGGCCCACGCGCGCCTGGATCAGCTCGCGCAGCGCAGGCTCCACTGCGCGCAGCTCTTCGGGGAGTCGGAACTGCACGTCGAGAAAACGGCCGTTGACGCTTTTCACCTCCGCCGCGAGCGATGCCGTCGGCAGATCTCGCGTCGCCGCCGCGTAGCCGGTCATGCTGGTGATCATGGATCGCGACGAGTGAGCCGTATAATGCCGGCGGCAATGAAAACGCCGCTATGATAACGGTTACAAACGCCGCACCGCTACCCCTTTAATGCCACAGCAGGTCAATCAGCCGCTGCCGGACGGCTATCAGCTCGAAAACTACCGCATCGCGAGCGTGCTCTCCTGCGGGGGTTTTTCCATCGTCTATCTCGCCTACGACGAAAACGACCAGCCGGTTGCGATCAAGGAATACCTCCCGAGCCAGCTCGCGTTGCGAAAAGAGGGCGACGCGCTGCCTTCGATCGCCGATGACAACCTCGCGACGTTTCGCTACGGCATGCGGTGCTTCTTCGAGGAAGGCCGCTCGCTCGCGCGGCTTTCGCATCCGAACGTGGTGCGGGTGTTGAATTTCTTTCGCGCGAACGAGACCGTATACATGGTGATGCGCTACGAGCGCGGGCGCACGCTCCAGGAACACATCCACGCGCGCCGCGGGTCGATCAAGGAAAGATTCATCCGCCACGTGTTCACGCTGCTGTTGAACGGGCTGCGCGAGGTGCACTCGAACAAGCTCCTCCATCTGGACATCAAGCCCGCCAACATCTATATCCGCAACGACAGCACGCCCGTGCTGATCGACTTCGGCGCCGCCCGCCAGACGCTCGCCCAGGAGGGCCCGCGCCTGAACCCGATGTATACCCCCGGCTTCGCGCCGCCCGAGCAGTACAAGAACCGCGACCTGCTCGGGCCCTGGAGCGATTGCTACGCCATCGGCGCGAGCATTTTTGCCTGCCTCGCGAGCGCCGCGCCCCAGGCGGCCGACGGCCGCGCCGAGCGTGACCGCTACGTCTCCGCGACGAAAGTGTGGGACGGCAAGTATTCCCGGCAGCTGCTCGAAACGATCGACTGGTGCCTGGAGCTCGATCACCTGAAGCGCCCGCAAAGCGTGTTTGCGCTGCAGAAGGTGCTGCTGCGAGAAAAGGATCCCGAAGTGCACCGCAAGAGCTCTCTCATCGAGAGCATTCGCAAGGCCTGGAAGAAGCGCTCCGCACAATGAGATTCTCGATCTTTCAGGAAAGCCGCAAGGGAGGCCGCGAAGCGAACCAGGATCGCACCAGCTACGCCTATACCCGTGACTCCTTGCTCATGGTGATCGCCGACGGCATGGGCGGACATCTGCATGGCGAGGTGGCCTCTCAAATCGCGGCGCAGTTCCTCACCGAAGCGTTCCAGCGCGAAGCGAAGCCCAAGCTCGCCGACCCGTCCGGCTTTTTGCAGAAGAGCATCACCGACGCGCACTTCGCGCTCGGCGACTACGCCCAGGCGCGCAACCTGATCGAATCGCCGCGGACCACCTGCGTGGCCTGCGTCGTGCAGGATTCGACCGCCTGCTGGGCGCATGTGGGCGATTCGCGGCTCTATCACATTCGGCAAGGCCGCATCCAGGCGCAGACGCGGGATCATTCGCGGGTGCAGATGCTCGTCGACCAGGGCCGCGTTCGCGAAGAGGCCGTCGCCGCCCATCCGGATCGCAACAAGATCTTCAACTGCATCGGGGCGACCGCGCTCCCGCAAGTGGAGCTGTCGAAGCCCAGCTTGCTGCGCGAAGACGACACCTTGATTCTGTGCACCGACGGCTTGTGGGGCCCGCTCACGGGAAAGCTCATCACCGGGGCGCTGCTCAAGGGCGACCTCATGACGGCGATACCCGGGCTGCTGGATCTGGCGGAGCTGCGGGCCGGAGCGGATTCCGACAACCTTTCGGTCGTGGCGATGACCTGGGCGGAAACGCATCCCGGCGCGATCGCCGGTGAAGTGTCGACCCGGACGCTGAGGCGGGACGGCGTCACCACGCAGCTCGAGGATTTCAGCAAGGCGGACCACAGCGACTTGACCGACGAGGAGATCGAGCGCGCCATCGAGGAGATTCGCGCAGCGATCCGCAAGCATACCCCGCAAAAACGCTCATGAGGCCTTCCAGGCGCAAGCCCGACGAACTGCGTCCCGTCGCCATCGACCGCCATTACACGCGGCACGCGGAGGGCTCGGTGCTGGTCGCGTTCGGCGACACCCGCGTAATCTGCACCGCGAGCGTGGAGGAGGCCGTGCCGGGATTTCTCCGGGGCCGCGGCCAGGGCTGGGTGACCGCGGAGTACGGCATGCTGCCGCGCGCGACTCACACCCGTACCGACCGCGAAGCGGCGCGCGGGAAGCAATCCGGGCGCACGCAGGAAATTCAGCGTCTGATCGGCCGGTCCCTGCGCGCGGTAACCGACCTCGAGAAGCTCGGCGAGCGCACCGTGAAGCTCGACTGCGACGTGATCCAAGCGGACGGGGGGACGCGCACCGCGAGCGTCACGGGAGCTTTTGTCGCCCTGTCCGATGCGGTCGCGACGCTGCTCAAGCGCGGAGTCCTCTCCGCGTCGCCCATCCGCGATTTCGTCGCCGCCGTGTCGGTCGGCCTCTTCGAGGGCGTGCCCGTCCTCGATCTCGACTACGCCGAGGATTCGGGCTGCGAAACCGACATGAACGTGGTGATGACGGGCTCGGGCGGTTTCGTCGAGGTCCAGGGAACGGCCGAGGGCGAGCCCTTCTCCGCGGCGCAAATGGATGCGCTGCTGGCGCTCGCGATGCAGGGGATCGCCGAGCTCATTGCCAAGCAGAAAGCAGCGCTCGGACTGTCATGACGACCGGGCTCCCCTGATTTCCCCTTCTCTTGAGGAGGGGTGCCCGCGCAGCGGACGGGGTGGTCGGGGTTGAAGCCTCACCGGTTAAAATGCATGCGTGAAAAAACTCGTGCTCGCCTCCTCCAATCCCGGGAAACTCCGTGAGTTCGAAGCCCTGCTCGCGCCGCTCGGCATGGAGGTCGTTCCCCAGGCGAGCCTCGGGGTGTCCGATGCCGAGGAACCGCACGGCACCTTCGTCGAGAACGCGCTCGCCAAGGCGCGCCACGCGAGCGGCCGCACGCGGCTGCCGGCGCTCGCCGACGACTCGGGCATTTGCGTGGGGGCGCTCGGCGGAGAGCCCGGCGTGCATTCGGCGCGGTTTGCCGGTGAGCCGAGGTCGGATGCGCGCAACAACGAAAAGCTCGTCAAATTGCTCGCCGACAAGGACAGCCGGCGCGCGCACTACTACTGCGTCGTCGTCTTCCTGCGCCACGCGGAGGATCCCGAGCCGGTGATCGCGGAAGGAATCTGGGCGGGGGAGATCGTCGCCGAGCCCCGCGGCGCGAACGGATTCGGCTACGATCCTCATTTTTTCCTGCGCGACTTCGGCAAGACCGCCGCCGAGCTCGATCCCGAGCAGAAAAATCTCGTGAGCCACCGCGGCAAGGCGCTGCGGCGGCTGCTCGCGAAACTGAAGGAGGGCGTTGGATGACGGACCACCCCGGCGGCCTCCGGCCGCCACCCCTCTTCAAGCGAGGAGGGGAAAGCAATGTCGCCGCGATCATCCTGGACGGCAGATGGCGCAAGTAATGACCCTCTCGCCCGCCGGCATCCGGCTTGGCGTGCTGCCGCCCCTCGCGCTCTACGTCCACATTCCCTGGTGCGTGAAGAAGTGTCCCTATTGCGATTTCAATTCCCACCAGGCGAAGGGCGATGTCCCCGAGCGCGCCTACGTGGAAGCGCTCGTGGCCGATCTCGAGCTTGCGCTTCCCGACGTCTGGGGGCGGCGCGTCTACAGTATTTTCTTCGGGGGCGGCACCCCCAGCCTCTTTTCGGCGGCCGCGATCGAGACCTTGATCTCGGCGTTTCGCGCCCGGCTGTCGCTCGCGGCCGATTGTGAAATCACCCTGGAGGCGAATCCCGGGACCTTCGAGGCGGAAAAATTCCGCGGCTACCGCGAAGCGGGCGTGAATCGGCTCTCGATCGGCATCCAGAGCTTCAACCCCAAGCACTTGAAGGCGCTCGGACGCATCCACGACGACGGCGAAGCGCGGCGCGCGATCGAAATCGCCCGGGACTCCTTCGACAACATCAATCTCGATTTGATGGTCGCGCTCCCCGAGCAGACGCTCGCCGAGGCGAGCGCCGACGCCGAAGCAGCGCTGGCAGCCGGCACGACGCATTTGTCCTTCTACCATCTCACGCTCGAGCCGAACACGCTTTTCTACCGGCATCCGCCCGTGCTGCCGGAGGAGGATGCGGCGGCGGCGATGCAGGACGCCATCGGCGCCGCGCTCGCTGCGCGCGGCTACGCGCACTACGAGACTTCGGCCTGGGCGAAGCCCGGACACGAATGCCGCCACAATCTCAACTACTGGCGTTTCGGCGATTACCTCGGCATCGGCGCGGGCGCCCACGGCAAGCTGAGTTTTCCCGACCGCGTCACGCGGACCGCGCGCTGGAAGCAGCCCAGGGAATATCTCCAGCGGGTCGGCGAAGGCCGTCCCGTGCAGGAAACCCACGAGGTCGGGCGCGACGACCTGGTGTTCGAATTCATGATGAACGCCTTGCGACTGACCGAGGGCTTTGCGGTCGCTTCGTTCGTGGAGCGCACCGGTCTGCAGATCGCGCTCGCTGAAAGGCCGCTGCGGCAAGCCGAGGCACGCGGACTCATCGAGCGCGACCACGAGCGCATCCGGCCGACGGACCTGGGGCAGCGCTTTCTCAACGATCTGCTGCAGCTGTTCCTGCCGCTCAAATCTTGCTGAACACCAGATCCCAGACGCGGTGGCCGAGCGCGAGGCCGCGGCGCTCGAACTTGGTTTCCGGTCGGGCCTCCGGACGGTTGGCGTAATCGGAAGCCGTGTTCCGGAGCGCCGGCTCGGCGGAGAGCACCTCCAGCATCCGCTGGGCGTATTCCTCCCAGTCGGTGCAGGCATGCACACGGGCGCCCGGCTTCATCCTCGAGGCGAGCAGCGCAACGAACGCGGGATGGATGAGGCGACGCTTGTGATGGCGCTTCTTCGGCCAGGGGTCGGGAAAGAATACGTGCACGCCGGCCAGTGCGACCGGAGCGATCATGTGCTGCACCACCTCGACTGCGTCGTGCTGGATGATGCGCAGGTTCTCCAGATGCAGGTCGGCGATGCACTTCAGGAGACTGCCCACGCCGGGGGTATGGACTTCGATTCCGAGATAGTCGTTCTCGGGATGTTCCTGCGCGATCGTCGCGGTGGTCTCGCCCATGCCGAAACCGATTTCGAGGATCTTGGGCGCTGCGCGCCCGAACAGGCGGTCCAGATCGAGCGGGATCGGCGAGAAGGGTACGCCGTAGACGGGCAGTAACTCGGTGTGGGCGCGGCGCTGCGCTTTCGAAACGCGCCCCTGGCGCAAGACGAAACTGCGAATCTGGCGCCGGTGTTCTTGCAAGAAATATCTTAGGCTACGCGGCCTTCGGCGAAATCAGGCCCGAGGCCGGTGAGCTGGGGCTGGCGGAGTAGAGCTTTTTCGGCATGCGGCCGGCGAGAAAGGCTTCCCGCCCGGCTTCGACCGCTTTCTTCATCGCCTGCGCCATCAGCACCGGGTTCTGCGCCTTGGCGACCGCGGTGTTCATGAGCACCGCGTCGCAGCCGAGTTCCATGGCGACGGCGGCGTCGGAGGCCGTGCCCACGCCGGCATCGACCACCACCGGCACCTTGGCGCCGCCGATGATGAGCTGCAGGTTCCAGGGATTGAGAATGCCCATGCCCGAGCCGATCAGCGAGGCGAGCGGCATGATCGCGACGCAACCGATGTCTTCCAGCTGTTTCGCGATGATCGGGTCGTCGCTCGTATAGACCATCACCTTGAAGCCGTCTCGCACCAGGGTTTCCGCGGCTTTCAGGGTTTCGACGATGTTCGGGTAGAGGGTGTCCGGATCGCCCAGCACCTCCAGCTTCACCAGATCATGGCCGTCCAACAGCTCGCGCGCGAGGCGCAGGGTGCGCACCGCGTCCTCCGCGTTGTAGCACCCCGCGGTATTGGGGAGGATCGTGAACCGGGAAGGCGGCAGCGCGTCGAGGAGCGACGGCTCCTTGGCGTTCTGGCCGATGTTGGTGCGGCGGATCGCGACGGTGACGATCTCGGCGCCGCTCGCTTCCACCGCGCGGCGCGTCTCGTCGAAGTCCCGATACTTTCCCGTTCCGATCAGCAGGCGCGAGCGATACGCCTGCCCGGCGATGAGGAGTGGATCGGCGATCTGATCGGCGAGCCGCGTCGGGGCGTTCATCGCGCTAGCCTCCGCCGACGGCCACGACGATTTCGAGCGCATCGCCCTCGGCGAGTCGCGTGTCCGCATACCGGCTTCGCGGCACGATCTCCCCGTTCTTTTCAACGGCCACCCGCTTTCCAGCGAGCTCGAGCGCGTCGAGGAGCAGCGCGACATTCGCGCCGGGCTCGAGACGCTGCACTTGACCGTTGACCGAGAGCTGGATCACTTGGAATCCGCTGGGGCGAGAGGGTAAAATTATCTTACCACGCGGGTGTAGTTCAATGGTAGAACGAAAGCTTCCCAAGCTTAAAACGAGGGTTCGATTCCCTTCACCCGCTCCAAATCAAATGCCCGCGTCCTTCGACGGTAAGCTTGTCGTTGCCATCTCCTCCAGGGCCTTGTTCGATCTGGAGGAGTCGAATCGGGTGTTCGAAGAGCAGGGCGTGACCGCCTACTACCGCTATCAGCTCGAGCACGAGAACGAGATCCTCGCGCCCGGCATTGCGTTCGCTCTGGTGAGGAAGCTTCTCAGGCTCAACACGCTCGCGCCCGCTCAACCCCGGGTGGAGGTGATCCTGCTTTCACGCAACACCGCCGACACGGGCATGCGGATCATGAACTCGATCGAGCACTACGAGCTCGACATCTCGCGCGCGGCCTTCACCGGGGGGGAGAACACCTATCCCTACGTGCCGGCGTTCGATGCGCATCTATTTCTCTCCGCAAATCCCCTGGACGTGCGCAAGGCTCTCGACGCGGGGCACGCTGCCGCGACGATCCTGCCTTCCAACGTCGGGAAGAACGTCGAGGTGACCGAGGGATTGCGCATCGCCTTCGACGGGGATGCCGTGCTGTTCTCCGACGAAGCCGAGCGCGTCTACAAGCGGGACGGGCTGGACGCTTTCACGGCGAGCGAAGTCGCCGCGGCCAAGGAGCCCTTGTCGGGAGGCCCCTTCAAGAGTTTTCTGGCGGCGCTGCATCGCATCCAGTCCGATTTCCCGGCGGACCGCGCGCCCATCAGGACCGCCCTGGTGACGGCGCGAAGCGCCCCCGCCCACGAACGCGTCGTGCGCACGCTCCGCGCCTGGAACATCCGCATCGACGAAGCCTTGTTTCTGGGCGGACTGGACAAGGGCCCGTTCCTGAAGGCTTTCGGCGCGGACATTTTTTTCGACGACCAGCGCGGCCACGTCGAGTCGGCGAGCCGCCACGTCGCGGCCGGGCACGTGCCGTTCGGCGTCGCCAACGAATAGGAAACGCAGCCGGGCATGAAAGTCTTCAAGATCCTGCTGCTCGCCGCCGCCGGCATCGTCGCGCTGATCGTGCTCGTGATCGCTCTCGTCGCCGCGACTTTCGATCCCAACAAGTACAAGCCCGAGATCGTCGCGGCGGTGAAGGACAAGACCGGGCGCACGCTCGCGATCGAAGGCAATCTCGACCTCAGTTTCTTTCCGAGCATCGGCATCGCCGTCGGAAAGACATTCCTGTCCGAACCCGGCAGCAGCAGGATCTTTGCCCGCGTCGAACAGGCGAAAATATCGCTTGCGCTATGGCCTCTGCTCTCGAAGCAGGTGGTGGTCGATCGCGTGACGCTCTCGGGTCTCACTCTCGACTTGGTGCAGCACAGGGGCGGAAAGACCAATTTCGAGGATTTGACGGGCGCGGCCGGGAGCACGCCGCCGGCTGCGGGGCGCAAGGCGGCCCGGCAGCAAGGGGCGATGCGTCTGGACATCGCCGGAATCGAACTTCGCTCGAGCGTCATTGGCTGGCGCGACGAATCGAGCGGGAACCGTTTCAAGGCGAGCGTCGCCGAGTTCAAGACCGGGCGGATCACGAGCGGCGTGCCCGGAGAGCTTGCGCTTTCCGCAAGAGTCGAGGCGACGCAGCCCAAGGCCGACTTCGAGATCAAGCTCTCCGGCGGTTACCGCGTCGATCTGGAGAAGCAGTCGTTCGCGCTCTCCGGACTGAACCTCGAGATTTCGGACGACGCATCGGGTTCATCCGTTCCTGCGGTCTCGTTGCGGGGGGACGTCGAGGTCGATTCGTCGCCGCAGGCGATCCGGTTCAATCTCTCGGTCGATCAGCTCAATCTCGACTGGTTTCTGTCCCCGCCGGCGAAAGGGGGTTCCGCGGTCGCGAAAACGGATCCGGGAAGCGGGACGCCGCCGGCCGCGGCGTCTGCGGGCGGGCCGGAGGAACCGATCGATCTCTCGGCACTAAAGAGCCTGAATTTAAAAGGCGGTCTGAAAATCGAGCGGCTCGTCGCGTCGAACGTGAAGCTGGAGAAGGTCAACGTAGGCATGCGGGCTGCGGGGGGCCGGGTCGAAGTCGATCCGCTTTCCGCAAGCCTCTATCAGGGTCGCCTGACGGGCGGCGCGAGCGTCGACGCCAACGGCAACCGTTTCTCGATGAAGGGCCAGCTCGACAGCGTCGCGATCGGGCCGTTGCTGCACGACGCGCTCAACAACGATCTTCTGGACGGCCGGGGCAATGTCGCGCTCGACGTGAAGACGGACGGCGCAAGCGTGAGCGCGATGAAAAGAGCGCTCTCCGGCAGCGCCCACCTGACGCTGTGGGACAGCGGCTTGAAGGGGGTCAATCTTGGCGAGTTGCTGCGCAAGGCGAAATCGCTCCGCGGGTCGAATCCCCCGGCGGAGCAGAGGGCGACACCGTCCGAGCGGACCGATTTCACCGAGCTCGTAGCGAGCTTCGTCATCAGAAACGGCGTCGCGCACAACGACGATCTCTCCGCCAAGTCGCCCCTGCTGCGCCTCGCGGGCTCGGGCGACGTCGACATCGGGGCCGGCTCGATCGATTACCTCATCAAGGCCTCGGTGGTCGCATCCTCGAGCGGTCAGGGCGGCAAGGAACTCGCCGAGCTGCGCGGGGTCACCGTGCCGGTGAAGATCACCGGTCCTCTCGATGCGCCGCGCTTCCGCGCCGATCTGGGCGCGACCGTCGGCGATGCGGTGAAGCAAAGAGCCGAGGACAAACTGAAAGAGCGTGTGCAGGAACGGCTCAAGGGTCTTCTCAGACGGTGAGCGCTCTAGCGAGCCGGCTCGTACGCTGGCAGGTCCGGCACGGGCGTCATGACCTGCCATGGCAGGGAACCCGCGATCCGTATCGGATCTGGCTCTCCGAAGTGATGCTGCAGCAGACCCAGGTCGCGACGGTCATTCCCTATTACGAGCGCTTCCTCGTGCGTTTCCCGGATGTGAAATCGCTCGCCGGGGCGCAGCTCGACGACGTGCTCGCGCTGTGGAGCGGCCTCGGGTATTACCGTCGCGCGCGCCAGCTCCACGCGACCGCGCGCGAGGTCA
>Ga0184619_10000552_pt1 | contig 12784 bp, 9 predicted proteins | sample PLM0_60_b1_FD_133146 | JGI IMG/M metagenome (GOLD analysis project Ga0184619, IMG submission 133146) | Groundwater sediment microbial communities from an aquifer in East River, Colorado, USA - PLM0_60_b1 | ecosystem: Environmental > Terrestrial > Soil > Riparian zone | place: USA: East River...
CCTTAGATCCGGAAAATAACCGGCGACACCCAGCTCGAAGGCGCGTTGCCTGTACGCGGTCGGATCCTTCTCCTTCAGCCCCGATGCTGCGAGCTCCTCGCGCAGCGTCTGGATTTCCGGACTCTGCTGCCGGCGAGCGAACTCCGCCTCGAACTGCCGTCTGTACTCGCGCGTCAAAGGCGCCGGACTGATGAGGGCGAGTCGTGCCGGTGGGACGAGGTGAGGGTTTCTCCTCTGCTCGATCGTATAGAGGAGCGCCAGCATCGCGCCCCAGGAATAGCCGACGATGGACAGCGGCTCGAGACCGAATTCGGTTACGATCGCTCCCAGGTCTTCGACGTGGGTCTGCCATGTGATCGGAGTCCGTGCGTCGGTCCTCGACCGTCCTCCTCCACGCTGATCGTAAAAGAGCAGATCATACCGCTCACCGAGGTGCAGCATCTGCGGCAGCAGATAGCAATGGTCCGCGCCGGGGCCGCCGTGCAGTACGAGCAGCTTCCGTGCTTTCTCTTGCCCGTATCTCGCCCAGTACAGCGGCACCGCCGTACTGGTCGTGAATCCTTCGTCTCGAGGCGCAGGGATCGGCTTGGGCATCGGCGCTAACTCGGCGACGTCACAACGAGCGACCGAGAAACTTCGATTACCGTGCGGTAAAGTCCGTCTTGCTCGTCACTGCCCGGCAGGTCTCCGCAATCAGCTCGGCGGCGTGATCCAGATCCTGGATGCTCACCAGCTCGTTCGGCGAATGCATGTAGCGATTGGGCACGGACACTAGCGCTGTAGCAACGCCCTCGCGCGCGATGTGGATCGCATCCGCGTCGGTGCTCGTCTCACGGCCGGCGGCGTGAAGAGAAAAAGGAATCTTCCGGTCTTCAGCGGTCTTCCGCAGAAGATTGAACACCACCGGCGAGATGATCGAGCCGCGGGTGAGCACGGGCCCGGCGTCGATCGCGGCTTCGCCATACTCTTTCTTCTCGACGCCCGGGTGATCGATCGCGAACGTCACGTCCACCACAATCGCCATCTGTGGTCCGACGCAGGTCGCGCACACGCCGGCCCCTCCGCCCCGGTATCCGATCTCCTCCTGCGTCGTCGCGACCGCGACTACCTTCGCCGCTCCCGGCTTGTAGGCGTATCTGCTCAGCGCTTCGAGAACCACGAAAGCGCCAATGCGGTCGTCAATCGAGCGGGACACGATGCGGCCGTTCGGGAATTCCATCGTGCGCGACTCGATGACGCCGGCGTCTCCGACGGAGATCGCCTCCTCCGCCTCCTTTTTGGTCTTGAACCCAAGGTCCACCCACATGTCGGTGAACTTGGCCGCCTTCTCCCGCTCTTCGTGCTTGATGAGATGGATCGGCTTCTTTCCCACGACGCCGAACACATCTCCTTTGCGTCCGGCAAACCGCAGCCTCTGACCGATCAGCACCTGCGGATCCCATCCGCCAATCGGCTGGATGTACGCGAAGCCCTGGTCATCGACGTAGTTGATGATGACGCCGATCTCATCGATATGTCCGGCCAACATGATGGTAGGCTTGCCACCGCCATTCACTTCGGCGAGGCTGTTGCCTGCCACATCGCCCGACACGGTCGCGAATTTCTTGGCGTATTCGCGCCAGACCTTTGCCGGCGCGGCCTCGAACCCAGATGGACCAGGGGTATCGAGTAGCTTCTTCAGGAATACGAGGGACTCGGAGGAGATCATCGGTTGCGAAGGTGGATGCGAAAGGCTCGAATATAGCACTCACCCCGCGAGGCCCGCAGCGCGCGCGAACGACTCTTGCAACCGGCTCCTGTATTTACATCTCGATGCAAATGAGAAAACAAACCATTCTGTGGGTCGCAGCTCTGCTGGCTGGAGCCGTCCCCCCTCACGCGTCGGCGCAGAACACCGCGACTTCCGCACCACTCACCGGGATCAGTTACGAGGTGACTTTCACTCGTGTGAACGCCGAGCGACGCCTGGTGTCGTCCGCGATGACGTTCACGGTGGGAGGAATCGCGCCCGTGATCCTGTCGCTGCCTGCGTGGACCCCCGGCGCCTACGAGATCTCCAATTTTGCGCGCAACATCTCCAACTTCTCGGCCGAACAGACGGGCAGTTCGCTCGCCTGGGACAAGCTCGATCCGGACACCTGGCGGATTCGTCCGCGAGGCGCGGGCGAGGTGACGGTGCGGTTCGATTACCAGGCCGACAGTCTCGACAACGCGGCGAGCTGGTCGCGCCCTGATTTTCTGCTCTTCAACGGAACGAATCTTTTCCTCTATCCGGAAGGCAGGGGATTCGATTTCGCGGCGAGTGTCACCGTCAATACCGAGGCAGGGTGGAAGATTGCGACCGGCATGGCATCAGCCGGTACGCGCCGGTTCAGCGCGTCGAACTATCACGACCTCGTCGACATGCCGTTCTTCGTCGGACAGTTCGATCTGGACAGCGCGCAGATATCGGGAAGCTGGGTGCGATTTGCCACCTATCCCTCGGGAAGCGTGGCGGGTGGCGCTCGCATCGCGGTCTGGGAGGCGCTCAAGCGCATCATACCAGCCGAGGTGAAAGTGTTTGGCGAGGTGCCATTTACTACATACAGCATCCTTCAGATCGCCGATCCTTCGTACGGTGGCGGGTCAGGGCTCGAGCACCAGAATTCACACGTCGACGTGCTCGGTCCGGGAATGCTCGGCAGTCCGGTTCTATTGTCGCTGTATGCGCACGAGATCTTTCACGCCTGGAACGTGAAGCGTTTGCGGCCAAGCGATCTCTGGCCATACAGGTACGATCAGGAGCAGCCAACGCCACTGTTGTGGATGAGTGAAGGGATCACAGACTACTACGCTGACCTCACCGAAGTGCGGGGCGGAGTGATCAGCGCGGCGGAATTCTATTCGGCGACTGACGACAAGATCTCACAGGTAGCTGGACTTTCTCCAGTCGCGCTCGAGGATGCGTCGCTATCCACCTGGATACATCCCCGCGACGGAACGGAATACATCTATTATCCGAAGGGGTCGCTAGCCGGATTTGTCCTCGACATCATGATTCGCGACGCCTCGGATAACCGCCGCTCGCTCGACGACGTGATGCGCGATCTGTACAACGCCGACTACAAGAACGGTCGTGGATTTACGTCCGACGAATGGTGGGCGGCCGTGAGTCGCGCCGCGAATGGCAAATCATTCATCGACTTCTACACGCGCTACGTCGATGGCCGCGATCCGTATCCGTGGGATGCAGTGCTGCCTCTGGCTGGAATGCGCCTCGTGCGAACCACCGTGAACGAGCCGCGGGTTGGAATCGGGACAATACAGGATTCGAGCGGCGTTCACGTGACGGAAGTTGTGTCAGGCAGCGCTGCTGAGACCGCCGGAGTGCAGCGCGGCGATCTCCTGTTGGGTGTGGGGGGCATCAGCGCCGATGATCCAACCTGGTCAGCGAAGTTCCGGGCAAAATACGCCCGCTTGCCGGAGGGGTCGCCGCTGCCGATTGTGGTGCGCAGAAATGGTCGTGAGCAAACCCTCGAGGCCCGGCTCCACTTCGTGCAGCGCACGGACTCACGGCTCGCCGAGGATCCTCGACCTTCCGCCAAGGCGCGGAGGATTAGAGACGGGATTCTGCGTGGAACGACCCGACCTTAGGCTACTTGAGTATGGCCTTGGCGATGGTCTGCAACTGCATGTTGGAGGTGCCCTCGTAGATAGTCCCGATCTTGGCATCCCGATAGAACTTCTCTACGGGGTAGTCCTTCGTGTAGCCATATCCGCCAAACAGCTCGACGCAGAGCGACGTGACCCGCTCGCACACCTGTGAAGAGAAAAGCTTGGCCATTGCGCCCTCGCGGGCGATGTCCTTGCCGGCGTCCTTGAGCCGCGCGGCGTTGTACACCATGAGCCGCGCTGCTTCGATATCGGTCGCTGCCTGCGCGACCTGGAACTGGATGGCCTGGAAATCGGCGAGCGGCTTTCCGAATTGCTTTCGTTCGTTCAGGTATTTGATCGTGGCGTTGAGCGCGCCCTGCGCCACGCCGATCATCTGCGCTCCGATGCCGACCCGTCCGCCGTTCAAGGTGTTGATGGCGATCTTGTAACCCTGACCGACGGGACCGAGTACGTTCTCCTGCGGGACCTCGCACTCGTCCAGCAGCAGCTCGGTGGTGCTCGATGCGCGAATGCCGAGTTTGTCCTCCTTCTTGCCGACGGAGAACCCCTTGAAATTGCGCTCGACAATGAAGGCGGTGATGCCGCGATATCCCGCCGACGGATCAGCGTTCGCGAACACGAGGAACACACCGGCCTCGGCGCCGTTGGTGATCCAGAGCTTCTGACCCTTGAGTATCCAGCGATCGCCGCGCTTTTCTGCCTTGGTCGCCAGACCGAACGCGTCCGAGCCGGAGCCCGACTCCGAGAGCGCGTAGGCGCCCACGACCTCGGACGTCAGCTTCGGAAGGTACTTCGACTTCTGGGCGTCGGTTCCGTATTGCGTGATCGGGTAGTTGACGAGCGTATTCTGGACGTCGCAGACGATTGCCGCGGCTGCGTCGACCTTGCTGATCTCTTCGACTGCAAGCGTCACCATGAAGAGCGTTCCGCCGGCACCGCCGTACTGCTCGGGAACCTCGATACCCATGAGACCGAGCTCGAAATACTTGGGAAGCAGAGCGGGATCGATCCGCCCCGCCTTTTCCATTTCAGCGACGCGCGGACGCACCTCTTCGTTGGCGAACGCCGCGACGGCGTCGCGGAACATGACCTCCTCTTCGGAGAGGAGAGTCAGCGCGCCAGGCGAGGAGCTGGTGTCAGTTTGCATTGGCGCCGACGCCAGCTCTCTCGAGGACGACCTCGGCCAGTCTCTCGTGGAGCCCGAACGCCGGCGTCACACCGAAGGTGACGTGCGGAAAGGCGCAAGCCACCTGCGCAACTATCCGAGGAATGTCGGATGTCGAATGACGACCTGGCGAAAGCATATAGGGGAAGACAGTGATGTCGGTGGCTCCCGCTTCGACGCAGCTCGAGAAACCGGCCGCGATGTCAGGGTCGGCCAGCTCCATGTGGGCGTAACGCACCACGACATCTGATCCGGCCATCGATTGGATCAGATCGGCCATGTGGTGAAGCATCTCGTTCGCCTCGCTCCTGACTGAGCCGTGATCGACTATGAGTATTCCCTTCATCTGGTGCAAAATGGCGGGACGGCCGTCCGCCGACTAGTGCGCGGCTTCGTCGAGGGCGGTTCCCTGGTGCCAGGTCGGTCGAGCGAGGCCGCCGGCGTCCTCGTAGAAGTGAATCTTGCCGGGAGCGTAGATCTTTGTGAGGAACACGATCTGTCCGGTGTGCATCGCGAAGTGCTCGACCACGTGATAGATCGCCCCGACCACGGTCGTCTCGCGACCCTGAGTCACGATCGAACGCTCCAGATCTTTCGCGCTCAGACCGGCCAGGACGGAATCCGCCTTGAGAAGAATCGCTTCCAGATCGGCGAGCAACGCCGGACCGTCCCGTCCATCTTTCTGCGCGAACTCGCCGGCTCGATACCGGCTGATCGTCTGCCCGCCAACGCCGCCCAGAATCCATTCGGTGACATTGCCGGTCAGATGAACGAGCAGGTTCCCTACGCTGTTCGAGGCATCGTTGGGACGCGTCCAAACCTTTCCTGGTGGCAGCGCGTTGATGCAATGACGCAGCTTGATCGGATACTCTTTCGTCAGCCAGTAGCGCGAGCGCGAAATGAAGATTTCGGCAGCCGACACTATGCCGTCCGCGCTTCAACCGCGGTCAAAGTATCGCGAAATACTTCGAGTGCGAGCTCGACCTTTCCAAAAGGCGCCGATACCTGAACGCCCTGCACGTGTGGGCGGACACGCTCGAGCATCTCGCGCGCGATCGCGATTCCCTCGGCTACGCCGTGCTCCTTCGACTTGGCGCTCGCTGCGCGCATGCGCTCGATGATCTTCGGTGGAACAACGACGCCGGGCACTTCGTTGGCCAGGAACTCCGCGTTGCGGAGAGACACGAGCGGCCAGATTCCAGCGACGATGGGTATCCGCGTGTGCTCGATGGTGCCGAGGAACTTCTCGAGCTGCTTCACATCGAACACGGGCTGCGTGATTGCGTACTCCGCGCCAGCTTCCACCTTCCACTCGAACCTCTTCAGCTCCTGCGCCGGATCGAGGGCGGCCGGATTCACGCCGACGCCGATAGTGAACTTTGTCGGCGCGCCAATGGCGTTGCCGCCCGGATCCAGCCCGTGATTAAGCTGATTCACGAGATTGGTGAGGCCGATCGCGTCGATATCGAACACCGCGGTCGCGTTGGGATACGGTCCCATCTTGGGCGGGTCGCCCGTGATGAGAAGCAGGTTACGGAGGCCGACCGCCGCCGCACCCAACAGATCGCTCAACATGCCGAGCAGGTTGCGATCGCGGCAGCAGTAGTGAATGACTGTCTCGATTCCCACTTGTTGCTCGATCAGCACGCTCGTGAGCAGCGCGCCCATACGGCTCTGTGCGCGCGGACCGTCCGGCACATTCACCGCATTCACACCTGCGTCGCGCAGAGCGCCCACGTCTCGGAGCATCTTGGTCGCGTCTACACCGCGCGGCGGAACGATTTCCACCGACGTCACGAACTCGCCGCGCGCGATCTTTCCTCCCCATTTTGATCGTTCGGCGAGTGGAACGGGTTGAACTCCCGGATCCTCAGGAGGGAGATCGGGCTGTACCTGGCGTCTCTCCCTCGCCGGAACACGCGGCTGCCGCGGCGACAACGGACGCACACCTTCGACCATCGCCGCGATGTGTTCGGGCGTCGTTCCGCAGCAGCCGCCGACGATCTTGGCTCCCGCCTGGACGAGGTGATGCGCGTAGGTCGCCATGTACTCTGGGCTTGCCATGTACATGCTGCGTCCGCTCACGTCGCGCGGCATGCCGGCGTTTGGTTGCGCGCTCAGCTTGCGCCTGCTGATCGATACCATCTTTTCGATCGCATCGAGAATGATCTGCGGGCCAACAGAGCAGTTGAGACCGATCACGTCGGCGCCAAACGCGTCCAGCGATTGGGCTACATCCTCGACCGTTACGCCGTAGGGCGTATGACAATCCGAACCAATCGTCATTTGCGCAATCACAGGAACAGTCGGATCTACTTCGTGAGCGGCGCGAATCGCCTGTTCGATCTCGTGCACGTCGGCGAAGGTCTCGAGAATGAACAGGTCACAGCCGCCGTCCTTGAGCGCCTGGAGCTGCTCGCGGAATACCGCCCGCGCTTCGTCGATACTGGTTGGCCCGAATGGTTCGAGACGAATGCCGAGCGGACCAACGGCGCCGGCAACGAGGATATCGTCGTCAGCGACTTCACGCGCGATCCTCACCGCCGCGTGATTGATGTCAGCCAGCTGTGACTCGAGCCCGTATTGAGCGAGCTTGATCCGGTTTGCACCGAAGGTGTTCGTCTCCAGCACCTCGGCTCCCGCCTTCTTGTACGCCTTGTGGACGTCGCGCACGAGATCCGGCGCGCGAAGGTTCAGCTCGTCGTAGCACTGGTTGATGAACACACCCTTGTTGTACAGCTGGGTGCCCATCGCGCCGTCGAAGACGATGACCTGCTGCGGGTCGAGCAGGCGCGCGATCAACGGATTGTCAGGCAACTGCCGCCTCCGCTTCGGTCGAAGCATCGGCTGCCGAGCCGCGAACCGCGTAGTACTTCGCTTCAGGATGGTGGATGATCACAGCGGCCGTTGACTGCTCGGGAAGAAGCTGGAACGCTTCGGTCAGATCCATGCCGAGCGCTTCCTTCGCGGGCAGGAGCTTGAACACGATCGCGTGGTCGTCGAGATCCGGACACGCACCGTAGCCCCACGAGTATCTCTTCCCGCCCGGCACTCCGAGCTCCTTCTGGATGCGGCGGTGCGTCCACTCGGCCACCGCTTCGGCTGATTCGACGGAAAGCCCATGGGAGTAGAACGCTTCGGTGTACTCGTTCCTTCCCTGGAGCTCCTCGAATCTCTTTGTGGCGTCCTTCCCGACAGTGACGATCTGGAGTGGAAGTACATCGACGTCGCCCGAATCGACATTGCGGATATAATCGGCTAGACAGAGGCGCTCGCGACCGACCATGCGCGGAAAGTGGAAGCGCGCGATCTCGCGGAGCGAGCCGCCATCGCTCGAGTACGCAGCCGGATCGTAGATGATCACGTCGTTCCCCTGTGACTGCGCGGGGAAATAGCCGTAAACAACCTGAGGCTTGATCCACCCGTTCTTCTTGGCGTCTTTTTTCAGCCGTTCCAGCGCGGGCTCGAACTCGCTCTTCACTGCCGATTTGTATTGATCGCCTGATCCACGGCCACCCCATTGCAGGCGGTACAGCTCGTCAAGGTCGAGCAGCTCGAACACTTCGTCGATCGGAACGTTGCGAATCACACGCGTGCCCCAGAAGGGCGGAGACGGAAGCGGATTGTTGGCAGCGACGTCGCTGCGATCGCCACCGGCGTCTCCTACCGCAATGTCCTTTCCGACGGCTGTGCGCAGGAAGACGTCGTTACGGGCATCGTCCAGATTCTTGACCACGAACAGCCCTCGTTTCTTCGGATCCTGGAGGACGTCCATCGTCTCGAGACCCTCGAAAGCATCCTTGCAGTAGAACACGCCGGAGTCGTAGGGACGCTCGCCCTCGACGAAGAGCGCACGCCGCCCAAATCTGCGGTTGATCGCCGCACCGCCGATCAGCACCGGGATCTGCATTCTGCGCTTGTCCAGCTCCTGGACGCAGAGCGGCATCTGCTTCGACGTCGAGACGAGTAGGGCGCTCAGTCCAATCGCATCCGCGCCAACTTCCACCGCCTTATCGAGAATAGTGTTGACGGGAACTTGCTTGCCGAGGTCGAAGACGGTGTAGCCGTTGTTGGATAGAATGGTGTTGACGAGCGACTTGCCGATGTCGTGAACGTCTCCGTAGACCGTTGCCAGCACGACTTTGCCCTTGGTGTATCCCTCGGCTTTCTCGAGAAACAGCTCGAGATGCTTCACTGCCTTCTTCATCACTTCCGCGGACTGCAAGACGAACGGCAGGATCAGCTCGCCCGCTCCGAACTTATCGCCGACCTCCTTCATTGCCGGCAGCAGCACATCGTTCAGCACGCGCACAGGATTCTCGCGCACGCCGGCCGCGTCGAGCTGCTCCTCGATTCCTTCCTTTTTGCGATGCAGAATCATCCAGTGGATCTTCTGCTCCGCCGTCATGCCGGCGGTTGGATCTTCCTTTTCGACCTGCGCTGATGCGCCGGCACCCCCAACGTCGGCGAAATATTCTATAAACCGTTGGAGCGCATCCGCACGCTTGTTGAATACCAGATCGTTCGCCAGCTCGCGCTCGCCCGTAGAGATTTCCGCATATGGCCGAATGTGCGCCGGATTGACGATGGCAGCGTCGAGTCCCGCCTGGACGCAATGGTGCAGGAACACCGAATTCAGAACGCTGCGCGCATCCGGAGTCAGCCCGAAGCTGACGTTGGATACGCCGAGTATGGTGGAGACGCCCGGCAGCTCGCGCTTGATGAGGCGGATTCCTTCGACGGTCTCCTTGCCGGAGTCGATCCACTCCTCATCGCCGGTCGCCAGCGTGAATGTCAGCGCGTCGTAGATGAGATCTTCAGGGGCGAGTCGGTACTCGCCGACGACGATGTCGTAGATCTTCTTCGCCACCTCGAGCTTCCGCTCGCGCGTCTTCGCCATCCCGATTTCGTCGATCGTGAGCGCGATCACCGCTGCGCCGTGCTTCTTCACCAACGGTACCACGGCATCGATGCGCTTGCGGCCGTTCTCCATGTTGATGGAGTTGACGATGCCGCGGCCGGGGATGTGCTCGAGCGCCGACTCGATGACGTTCGCCTCGGTCGAATCGATGACGAGCGGAGTCTCCACGCCCATCGACAGCAGCTTCACGACCTTGGACATCTGCTCCGCTTCATCCGCGCGTTCGGTCAGTGCGACGCAAACGTCGAGCACGTGCGCGCCGGAATCGACTTGCTGACGCGCGACCTCGAGGATTCCATCATAGTCGTCGGCGAGAAGCAACCGCTTCACTTTCCGAGATCCCTGAGAGTTGACGCGCTCGCCCACCAATAGTGGCGGCGGATCCTGATGCAGCGTGATGGCGCGCATGGCGGAGCTCACCCGTGGCACATGCTGCGAGCGATTTACGGGTTGTGCGACGCGCTCCGCCTCCCGAACGGCCTTCACTATCGCAGTGAGGTGCTCCGGAGTAGTACCGCAGCATCCGCCGACGATTCGAACACCAAAATCCTTCACGAACTCGGAGAGCGCTGTCGCCATCGGCTGTGGCTCGAGCGGATAAACCGCTTCGCCGACGCCCGTGTTGAGCGGGAGCCCGGCATTCGGGATCACCGACAATGGAAGCGTCGCGTGCTCGGAGAGGTATCTCACCGGCTCGCGCATGTGCTCCGGACCCGTCGAGCAGTTTAGCCCGATCACATCGACCTTCAGTGCTTCGAGCGTCGTCATCGCACTCGCGATGTCGGTGCCGAGTAGCATGCGGCCGCTCACGTCGAGCGTGACCTGTGTCTGCAGCGGGAGCCTGCGGCCGAGCTCGACGAACAACCTTTCGATGCCGGCGACAGCTGCCTTCACTTCGAGGATGTCCTGCGATGTCTCGATGAGAAGGAGATCGACTCCGCCTTCGACCAGGTATTTCGCCTGCTCGTAGAAGTTGTCCGCCAGCTCCTCGTAGGTGATTTGCGACAGTACCGGATCGGAGCTGGAGGGCAGCATCCCCGTCGGGCCCATCGAAGCGGCAACGAACCGGGGCCGATCCGGCGTCGAATATTTATCCGCCGCCACCCTCGCCAATCGGGCGGCTGCGACGTTTATCTCGCGAACTTTGTCGCCAAGCCCCCATTCCTTGAGCCGGCGAGGCGTCGACTGGAACGTGCACGTCTCGACGACATCGCACCCCACCGCGAGGAAGGACTCGTGGATCTCCCGGATGACGTCGGGACGGGTCAGGACGAGGTTATCGTTGCACCCTTCCAGTGCCTTACCGCCGAAATCCTCTGCGGAAAGATTGTATCTCTGGATGTTCGTACCCATTGCGCCGTCGTACACCAGCACTCGGCGTTGTAAGGCTTCCAGATAGGGTGATTCAGTCCTTCGTTCGGTCATCTTCCCTCAAACACATCGAAAGCCTACCCTTCAAGCCCGATAACAAAAAAAGCCCGCGCAAAATGGCGCCGGGCGAGCGCTTTAGCGGATTGTTTAACGTGGCCGCAAGTTGCTTTAAATCGCCACGGGTTCAGTTGTGCCCTTTCACTATAGTAGTGGACGACACTCAGCCGGGCAAGGCGATAGAGTCGTCGCCCGCCTCTTCGCGCGTCGATCGACCCGTCGTACGTGATCTCTGGTCGAATGACTGCACCAGAGCCAGCAGCCTGTGACGCTCAAGGGGAAGTACGAGGTGCGCGAGGGTCGCGCGCTGAAGCTTTGTTGGGAGAAAGGGCTGGTCGCCATGTGATTTGCCGTAAACGATTATTGCCCCGCCAGGCGTGAGCGGCAGAGTCATCCCGATTCCGGCTTCTTCCAGCGCTTCGCACGACACGACAGCCAGGGCAGGCAGGTTTTCATTCAAGGTTCCGGCTGCTTCAGCAACGGTGGCCGCGAACGAAACTTCGTGTCCGGACCCGATCAATGTCTGCGCCAGCCCTTCGAGCAAGGCAACATCGGCTCCCACCAGAGTCACTTTCGCCACTATGAGATGTCTCCCCTTGAGCTCACACCAATCTAAAGAGTAGGGACTCGATGATGTTGAGAAGGAAATAAGCGAGAATCGGAGTGATGTCGAGTCCGCCGAGATTGGGGACGATCCGACTCAGCGGAGCGAGTATCGGGTCGCTCAGTGCATAACTCCACCTTACCCATCGCGAGTAAGGGGAAACCGGGAGCCATGAGCTGATCACCCGCACCACCAGCGCCAACTTGAGGATCGTGAAGGTCCAGCTGACGAGCAGGCGGAAGATTCCGGCTGATCCAGTCTGCGAGGCGATGATGGACCGCGCTATCTCCAGACGGATGACATCGAGCAAAGTGAGTAGAAGAATGCCTCCTACCACCACGGCTGCGAGCGCCCAGAGCGGAGCCGCCGCTGGGGTGCCGCCGGCCCGGACGACTTTTCGCTCGATTGGAGCGATTAAAGGATCGATCGTCGACCGGCAGAAGCGCGCGATAGCGTTGAAGGGACTGATTTTTCTGGTGCGCACCGCCCAGTCGAGGATGCAGATCGCGCCGAACACCAGAGCTATAGATAGAAGTGCGGTCCGCAGGACCTGTATGAGCGCGCCCAGAACAAAAAGGAAGCTCTCCATTACTGGAGCGTGGGCCTCATCCGCAGCTCGCGTACGAGGAACGCGAATCTGTCGGCGGCTTGGTCAATTTGCTTGCTGGTTGGCGTTCCGGCGCCATGGCCCGCCTTTGTCTCGATGCGGACAAGAATCGGGTTGGCGCAGCCCTGAGCGGCCTGCAACGTCGCGATGAACTTGAATGTGTGCCCCGGCACGACACGGTCGTCGTGATCAGCGGTGAATGCCAGCGTTGGCGGATAGCAGATGCCGGGCTTGATGTTGTGCAGCGGCGAATACGCGCGCAGGTATTTGAACTGGTCCGCATTGTCCGACGATCCGTAATCCGAAGTCCAGGCCCAGCCGATCGTGAATTTCTGGAAGCGCAGCATGTCCATCACTCCCACTTCCGGCAGAGTGGCTCCGAACAGATCCGGACGCTGCGTCATC
>Ga0184619_10000555_pt1 | contig 12739 bp, 11 predicted proteins | sample PLM0_60_b1_FD_133146 | JGI IMG/M metagenome (GOLD analysis project Ga0184619, IMG submission 133146) | Groundwater sediment microbial communities from an aquifer in East River, Colorado, USA - PLM0_60_b1 | ecosystem: Environmental > Terrestrial > Soil > Riparian zone | place: USA: East River...
CCATGACCGCCGCCGTAGTCATCGTCGTCGTCCTCCTGTTCATCGTCGTGCTGTTCCTGATCTCCGCGATCAAGGTCGCGCGGGAGTACGAACGTGGGATCGTCTTCCGGCTCGGCCGCCTGCTTCCGGAACCCAAGGGGCCGGGCCTCTTCATCCTGATCCCGATCGTCGATCGGATGGTGAAGGTCGACCTGCGGACGATCACGCTCAACATCCCCCCGCAGGAGGTCATCACCAAGGACAACGTCCCGGCCCGCGTGAACGCCGTCGCGTACTTCCGGATCATCGAGCCGAAGAACGCGATCGTGCAGATCGAGAACTTCATGGTCGCGACTTCGCAGATCGCGCAGACGACGCTGCGGTCGGTGCTCGGCCAGCACCTGCTCGACGAGCTGCTCTCGGAGCGCGACAAGATCAACGCGATCCTGCAGGAGATCATCGACGAGGCCACCTCGCCCTGGGGGATCAAGGTCTCGATCGTCGAGGTCAAGGACGTCGAGATCCCGTCCGGCATGCAGCGCGCGATGGCCCGACAGGCGGAGGCCGAGCGCGAGCGACGGGCGAAGGTGATCAACGCCGAGGGCGAGTTCCAGGCCTCCGAGCGGCTGAAGGACGCGGCGCTCGTGATCGAGGAGCACCCGATCGCGCTCCAGCTTCGCTACCTGCAGACGCTGCTCGAGCTCGGCTCCTCGCAGTCGACCACGATCGTCTTCCCGGCGCCGATCGATCTGCTGACGCCGTTCCTCGAGCGACCCAAGAGCTCCTGAGCGCCGCCCTGCGGGTCGACCCGCTCACGGGGCGGCTGGTCGCCGTCGCGCCCGGCCGTTCCGGTCGCCCGGGAGCCGATGCACCCGGGCTCGACCCGGTCACCGACGAGGAGCTCGACTCGTGTCCCTTCTGCGAGGGCCATGAGGACCGCACCCCGCCGGAGGTGCTCGCGCTGTCGTCCGGGGAGCGCGAGCCGGACACGCCCGGCTGGTCGGTGCGTGTCGTCCCGAACAAGTATCCGGCCTTCGAGCGCCAGGAGGTGGTCGTCCACTCGCCGGAGCACGTCCGCTCGATCGCCGAGCTCGACGCGACTCAGCTCGGACTCGTGGCGGAGGCCTGGCGTCTGCGCGCGGCTGCGGCTCACGAGGAGGGGAAGCAGCTCTTCGCCGGCGTCAACGAGGGCCGGGCCGCCGGCGCGAGCCTGCTCCACTCTCACTCGCAACTCGTTTGGCTCGACGAGGAGCCTCCGGCCGTGAAGGCCGAGCGTGGCGACGGCTGCCGGCTCTGCGACTACCTCGAGTTGGAGCGGGGCGAAGGAACTCGCGTCGTCGCGGAGCGCGACGGGCTCCTGCTCGCCTGCCCGTACGCGAGCCGCGTGCCGTACGAGTGCCTAGTCGCTCCGCTGGGGCACGAGAGTGACGGCTTCGCCAGCCCCCTCCTCGGCGTCGCCCTCGACCTCGCCGCCGAGGCGCTCCGGCGGCTCGCCGTCGCCGAAGGCCCGCGGCCGGCGAACCTCTGGCTCCATGAAGGCGATCACTGGCACCTCGAGCTGCTGCCGCGGCTAACCGTCATGGCCTCGCTCGAGCTCGGCGCAGGCCTCTACGTGAACACGCTGGCGCCCGAGCAGGCGGCCGAGATTCTCAGGAGCGGCTAGCTCTCGACTGTGCGGCTGGTCTCGCGGAAGCGCCGCGCGGCTTCGATCGCCGCGCCGAGGTTCAAGCCCTTGTCCTTCGCCTGCTTGATCAGCATTACGGTCTCGAGCGCGCCGATGTCGTAGATGCGCTGCTTGTTCCCCTTGGTCGGGATCTGGGCCTTGTTCGTCCAGTAGTCGAGCTGCATCTTGGAGATGCCGGCGATCTGACAGACCTGGCCGAGGTAGAGCTCGATCTTGTCGAGATGCTCGGCGAGGTCGATCGGCTCTAGGAAGTCAGCTGCTTTGTCGTACGCCATCACGTGCGCTCCCTTGGGCGAATTTTCCCCTCCGAAAGTTATAGCGACCTACTTCCAATTACGGAAGAGCTACCGGCCGAACCTAGTCGTTCTTACCGGTTTCTGCAGGAGCCGCGTTCTCGACGTCTTCGGGGACCGGGCTCTCGACATCTTCACCCGGATCCGGCTCTTCGGACTCCGCGACGAGGGCGATGCTCGAGACCTGTTCGTCGCCGCGCAGGCGCATCACGATCACGCCCTGAGTCGAGCGGCCGAGCCGTTTGATCTCCTCGACCGGTAGCCGGATGACGGTGCCGCCGTTCGAGATCAGCATCACCTGGTAGCCCTCGCGGACGGCGAGCGCGCCGGCGAGCTGGCCGCGCGCCTCCGTCAGCTGCACGGTCTTGACGCCGAGGCCGCCGCGGCCCTTGATCGGGTAATCGGCCATCCGCGTGCGCTTGCCGAAGCCCTGGTCCGTCACGACAAGCATGTCGAGCTCGTCGTCGGCGATTCCGGCGGCGATCACCTCGTCGCCCTTCCGCAGGCCCATGCCCTTCACGCCCGAGGTCGAGCGGCCCATCGGGCGCACCTGGTCCTCGCGGAAGCGAATCGCCTGGCCCTTGCGCGAGACGAGGATGATGTCCTCGCCGCCCGAGGAGTGGAGAACATCGACGAGGGCGTCCTCGTCACGAAGCTTGATCGCGATGATCCCGTCCGCCCTCAGCGGCGTGTTGTACTCCTCGAAGCGCGACTTCTTGATCATCCCGTTGCGCGTCGCAAGCACCAGGTACTCGGCCTCCTTGAAGTCGCGCGTGGCGATCACGGCCTTCACCTGCTCCGTCTGGGCGAACGGGAGCAGGTTCACGATCGCGCGGCCCTTCGACTGACGGGTCCCGAGCGGCAGCTCGTGGACCTTCAACCGGTAGACCTTCCCGACTGACGTGAAAAAGAGGAGATAGTCGTGCGTCGAGGCCACGAACAGGTGCTCGATGTAGTCCTCGTCCTTGAGGTCCATGCCCATCACGCCGATCCCGCCGCGGCGCTGCTCGCGGTAGGTCGTCACCGGCAGCCGCTTCACGTAGCCCGAGCGCGTGATCGCGATCACCATGTCCTCCTCCGCGATCAGGTCCTCGAGCTCGAGCTCGCCCTCTGCGGCCACGATCTCGGTGCGGCGGTCGTCGCCCTTGCCGTAGACCTGCTTGATCTCGAGCAGCTCCTCGCGGATCAGCGCGTCGATCTTCACCTCGTCGCCGAGGATCGTTCGCAGCTCGGCGATGCGCTCCTGCAGGTCGGCGAACTCGTCCTCGATCCGCTTGCGCTCCAGGCCGGTCAGGCGCTGGAGCCGGAGGTCGAGGATCGCCTGCGCCTGGATCTCGGAGAGGTCGAAGGCCTCCATCAGGCCGGTGCGCGCCGCGTCCGGGTCGGCGGAGGCGCGGATCAGCGAGATCACCGCGTCGAGGTTGTCGAGCGCGGTCAGGTAGCCCCGGAGAACGTGCGCCCGGGCCTCGGCCTTGCGCAGCTCGAACTTCGAGCGGCGGGTGACGACCTCGCGCTGGAAGTCGAGGTAGTGCTGCAACAGGTCGCGCAGCGGCAGCGTCCGGGGCACGCCGTCGACGAGCGCGACGGCGTTGTAGCCGAAGGTCGTCTGTAGCGACGTGTGCTTGAAGATCTTGTTCTGGACGACCTGCGGAATGGCGTCGCGCTTGAGCTCGATCTGGATCCGCATCCCGGACTTGTCCGAGAGGTCCTTCACGTCGTGGATCTCGGGGATGACCTTCTCGTTGACGAGGTCGGCGATCTTCTTGATCACGCCCTCGTCGCCGCCCTTCTTGACGCCGTAGGGCAGCTCGCTGACGACAATCGCCGTGCGGCCGCCGCGCAGCTCCTCGATGTGGGTGCGCGCACGCATCACGATGCGCCCGCGGCCCGAGCGGTACGCCTCGCGAATCCCGTCGCGGCCGAGCACGATCGCGCCGGTGGGGAAGTCGGGCCCCTTCACGTGCCTGGTCAGCCTGTCGACGTCGATCGTTGGCTCGTCGATCATCGCCACCAGCGCGTCGACGACCTCCCCGAGGTTGTGCGGGGGGATGTTCGTCGCCATGCCGACCGCGATTCCGGCCGAGCCGTTCAGCAGGAGGTTCGGCAGGCGCGCCGGCAGAACCTGCGGCTCGCGGCGCGACTCGTCGTAGTTCGGCGCGAAGTCGACCGTGTCCGCGTCGATGTCGCGGAGCATCTCGGTCGCGAGCCGCGTGAGCCGGCATTCGGTGTAGCGCATGGCGGCCGCGGGATAGCCGTCGATGTTCCCGAAGTTGCCCTGCCCGTCGACGAGCGGATAGCGCATCGAGAACGGCTGCGCGAGCCGGACGAGCGTGTCGTAGATCGCCTGGTCGCCGTGCGGGTGGTACGAGCCCATCACGTCGCCGACCACGCGGGCGCACTTGAGCCGAGCCCGGTTCGGCTGCAGACCTGCCTCGTGCATCGCGTAGAGCACGCGCCGGTGCACCGGCTTGAGGCCGTCGCGCACGTCGGGGAGCGCCCGCGCGACGATCACGCTCATCGCGTAGTCGAGGAAGCTCGAGCGCATCTCCTGCTCGAGCTCGCGAGGCTCGATCCGGCCGGGACCTAGGGGTTCTACCGTCGCCACGTAACCCTTTCTTGGTCAGGAGCGTGCAGCGGAGGGGCGAAGCCCCGCAGTCTGCGCGGGTTGGAATTCATACGTCGAGGAAGCGGACGTCCTTCGCGTTCTGCTCGATGAACAGGCGGCGCGGCTCGACCTGGTCGCCCATCAGCATCGAGAAGACCTGATCGGCAGCAGCGGCGTCGTCGACCTCGACCTTGATCAGCATCCGCCGCGAGGGGTCCATCGTCGTCTGCGCGAGCTCCTCCGGGTCCATCTCGCCGAGACCCTTGAAGCGGCGCACCTGGATGCCCTCCTTGCCAAGCTCGAGGGCGTAGTCGCGTAGCTCCTCGAAGGTCTCGGCGTGCCGGCTCTTCTTGCCCAGTTCGAGGTTGAACGGCGGCGCCCCCACGATCTCGACCAGCCGTGCGTAGGTCTTGCGGAGGTTCGCGTAGACCGGTGAGGTCAGTAGCTCCGCCGGGACGATGACGTGCGTGGCGGCGCTCGTTTCGCGCTCCGTCACCTTGATCCGCGCGCCGTCGGCGCTGCTTTCCACGACAGCCACCTCGTACCCGTTCCCGTCGAGCGCGGAGAGCGCCCCTTCGATGTCGACGGTCAGTGCGGCCTCGGTCTCGACCAGCCGGTGCTCGATGACGAAGTTGGCGGGCCCGGAGCCGAAGTCGGCCCGCAGGCGAGAGGCCCAGCCTTCGAACTCGTGCAGCGCGCGGCTGAAGCGCGCGTAGCGCGCCTCGGTCAGCTTCTGCTTGTTGCCCTCGCGATCGGTGATGTCGATGTCCTTCACCCGCTCGCGCACGAGCAGCTCTTCGAAGTGCGATTCCTTTTCGACGTACTGCTCTCGTCCGCCGACCTTGACGGCGTACAGCGGCGGCACCGCAATGTAGATGTGACCTTGGTCGACGAGCTCCGGCATCTGCCGGTAGAGGAAGGTCAGGATCAGCGTGCGGATGTGTGAGCCGTCCACGTCGGCGTCGGTCATGACGATCACGCGGTGGTAGCGCAGCTTGGCGATGTCGAACTCATCCCCGATGCCGGTCCCGATCGCGGTGATCATCGACTGGATCTCCGTGTTCGAGAGCACCTTGTTGATGCGGTTCTTCTCGGAGTTGATCACCTTGCCGCGCAGCGGCAGGATCGCCTGGAACGTGCGGTCGCGCGCATCCACCGCCGAGCCGCCGGCCGAGTTGCCCTCGACGAGGAAGAGCTCCGCCGAGGCCGGATCGGTGATCTGGCAGTCGGCGAGCTTGCCCGGCAGCGACGAGCTCTCGAGCGCGCTCTTGCGCCGCGTCAGCTCCCGCGCCTTGCGCGCGGCCTGCCGGGCACGGGCGGCGGAGACCGCCTTGTCGATGATGCGCTTGGCGTCGCTCGGGGTTTCCTCGAGGAACTCCGCCAGCCGCTGGTTGACCGTCTGCTCGACGAGGCCCCTGACCCACGCGTTTCCCAGCTTCGTCTTCGTCTGCCCCTCGAACTGCGGGTCACGCAGCTTCACCGAAAGAACGGCGGCGAGCCCCTCGCGGACGTCCTCGCCCTCGAGGTTGTCCTCCTTTTCCCTCAGCAGGCCCTTCGCGCGTGCGTAGTCGTTGAGCGTGCGCGTCAGGGCGCTCTTGAAGCCGGAGAGGTGCGTGCCGCCCTCCGTGGTGTTGATGTTGTTGGCGAACGAGAAGACCGACTCCTGGTACGAGCCGTTCCACTGCATCGCCACCTCGACGGCACCCTGCTCGTTCTCGCCTTCGAAGTAGACGATCCCCTTGTGGAGAGGGTCCTTCGCCTTGTTCACGTACGAGACGAAGTCGCGGATGCCGCCCTCGTAGTGGAACTCGTGCTTCACGTCGCCCTCGCGCTCGTCGTAGAGGACGATGCGCAGGCCCTTTGTCAGAAACGCGGTCTCGCGCAGGCGCTGGACGAGCGTCTCGGACGACCACTCCAGCTCGTCGAAGACGTCGCCGTCGGGAAGGAAGGTGATCGTCGTTCCCGTGTCCTTCGCGACTCCGACCTTCTTCAAGTCGGTCGTCGCCTCGCCGCGGGCAAACTCCTGGCGGTAGATCCTGCCGTCGCGGCGCACCTCGACCGTGAGCCACTCCGAAAGCGCGTTCACGACCGAGACGCCGACGCCGTGCAGGCCGCCGGAGACCTTGTAGCCCTCGCCGCCGAACTTGCCGCCGGCATGGAGCTTCGTCAGCACAACCGTCAACGCGGGCAGCCCCTGCTCGGCCATCATGTCGACCGGGATACCGGAGCCGTTGTCGATGACGGTCACCGAGTCGTCGGGATGGATCGTCATCTCGATCGTGTCGGCGCGGCCGGCGAGCGCCTCGTCGACGGCGTTGTCGATCACCTCGTAGACCAGTTGGTGGAGCCCACGGGCGCCGGTCGAGCCGATGTACATGCCCGGCCGCAGCCGGACCGGCTCGAGGCCCTCGAGCACGGTGATGTCCTTAGCGGTATATGTAGCCTTAGCCATGAAAAAAGCCCTGCAACTTACGCATTTCCGGGCTGCTAGAAGTGTATCAAACCGAGCGGCCGTCAGAGGCCCGCGCGAGGCTCATCCGCGCAGCTTTTTCTACCGATTTGCGAAGTTCTTCCGACGCGATCGTCGCGGCCCACTCGTGCGCCTCACGCGCCTGCTCGAGGGAAGGCTCCGGCGGGGGGTTCGGCGACGGCTCTTGCGCGGCAGGCGGAAGCTCCGGCAGCGGTCCCGGAGTGAATCGCAGACGGGCCGGAGCACCCGCGTCGAGCGTCGCCCGAAGGCGCTCGGCGATCTCCCCCTCGAGCTGCTGAAGTTCGAACGCCCACGTCGACGAAGCCGCGGCCACGTGCAGCGTGCCGTCACGCGCGAGCCGCGCCGGCCACGCGTTCGCGGCCACCGTCTCGCCGACGGCCTCGGGCCAGGCGGCGACGAGATCGGCCATCTGCCCCGCGCTGCCGAAACGTCCGAGCTCGCGTCGTACCTCGTCCCCGATCCGCTCCATCAGGCCGCCGTCGCCTCGCTCGTGCCGTCGCCTCGCTGGGAGACCTCGACCGTCTGCGCCGCCTCGCCCGGAAGCGCGTTGCGGCTCGCGCTGGTAACGAGCGCCTGGCCGGAGGCTCGCAGGCGATCGGCGAGGATGCGCCGCCGATCGGGATCGAGCTCCGAGAGCACGTCGTCGAGCAGCAGCAGTGGACGCGTGCCGCGCCGTTCCTCCAGAACTTCCGCCTCTCCGAGCAGCAGCGCGAGCACCGCCAGGCGCTGCTCGCCTTGCGAGCCGAACACCCGCAGGTCGCGGCCCTGGGAGAGAACGCCGAGATCGTCCAGGTGCGGCCCCAAACCGGTCGTGCCACGCTCGAGGTCGCGTTCGACACGCTCCTCGAGCTCCTGCGCGGTCGGAGCCTCGCCCTCGTAGCGCAGCTCGGCCTGCGGGAGCCCGAGCTCGCCGGCGCGCTCCGCAAAGCGCGGCTGAAGAGCCGCAACAGTGTCGTGCCTCGCAACCACCAGCGCGGTGCCGAGCCGGCTCACCTGATCGTTCCACGGCCCGAGCGCCTCACGGGAGGAGAGCCCCTGGGACACCCTGCGTAGGGCCGCATTCCGTTGTCCGACCGCCGCCCCGTACTCGGCCGAAAGCCCGGCGCGTGCCGGCGCCAGCCGCCCGAGCACACGGTCGAAGTACGCACGCCTCGCGGCCGGACCGCCCTTGACGACAACCAGGCGGTCCGGAGTGAAGACAAGCGTCGTCACTTCTTGCCGAAGCTGCTCGGCAGCGCGTAGCCGCGCACCGTTCAGCGTCGCCCGCTTGCCGCTCCCGAGCTCCAGTGTCACCTCGAGCTGGACCGCAACGCCCGCACGGTCCCCGCGCAGAGCGACCCGCGCCGCCTCGCGCCCGAAGCGCACCAGCTGGGCATCGGCCCGTGTTCGCGGCGAAAAGCCCTGCGTGCCGACATGCAGCGACTCGAGCAGGTTCGTCTTCCCCGCTCCGTTCGGTCCGGTCACGAGCACGAGCCCCGGCTCGAGCTTCAGATCGAGCTTCGCGTAGGAGCGGAAGTCCCGAAGACCGACAGACGCGACGATCAGCCTGCTAGCCGAATCGGCATGATCAGGTAGAGGAAGTCGTCCGCTTCGCCTTGCAACACCGCGGGTCGCAGCGGGCTGATGAGCTTCATCCGCAGGTGCTCGCCCAAAACCGACTCGATCCCGTCGCGCAGGAATTCCGCGTTGAAGCCGATCTCGAGCGGCTCGCCGGAGAACGACACCGGTAGCGACTCCCGCGCCTCGCCGACGTCCTGTGTCTGCGCGGAGACCGTGAGCTCGCCGTCGGCGAAGCGAAGCCGCAGCGGCGAGTTGCGCTGTGCCATCACCGAGACGCGACGAACCACGTCGAGCAGCTCCTCCCGCGGCAGCGAGAGCTCGTGGTCGAAGGCATCCGGCACGAGCTGGTTGTAGTTCGGGAACTGACCGTCGATACGGCGCGTCGTCAGCAGCGCGTCCCCGGTCGAGAAGACAACCTGGTTCTCGTGCACGCCGAGCTCGATCTGCTCGCCGGCCTGTGCAACCCGCGTGAGCTCGCCGAGCGCACGGGCCGGCACGATCGCCTCCAGCTCCGGAACGGTGCCCTCGACCGGCGTCTCCTTGACCGAGAGGCGGTAGGAGTCGGTCGCGGCCATCACGAGCTTCCCGGGCTCGAATCGCATCAGGACGCCCGTCAGCACCGGGCGCGACTCGTCTCGTGAGGCGGAGCGGCTGACCCGGGCTACCGTCTCGAGCAGGGTCTCGCGATCGACCTCGTGCCGCTCGGCCGCGTCTGCTTCGGGGAGCCGGGGGAAGTCCTCCGCGTTGTAGGTGTGCAGCCGGTAGCTAGCCGAGCCTGAGTGAATCTCGACTGCGGCCTCCTCCAGCTTGTGCTCGATCACGACCTCCGTGGCCGGAAGCAGCCGCGCGAGCTCGAGCAGGAGTCGTCCCGGAACAACGACCGATCCCTCCGTCTCGACCTGCGCCTCCAGCGACGTCCGCAGCGAGAGCTCCATGTCGGTCGCTGCGAGCTCGAGCTTCCCGCCCGAGGCCCGCAACAGGATCCCGGCAAGGATCTGGACGGTCGTTCGCGTCGACACCCCGCGAGAAACGACCCCGAGCGCTCGTGTCAGCTCCTCACGGGAGCATGTGACTTTGAGGGTTCCCTGTGCGACCACAGCTTCAGCTTCCATCATTTATGAAGTTCCTTTGTTGTAGTCATAGAGAGTGTGGAGCACGGGGATGACGCCCTGTTTCGGCTCCTGGAGCGGCATTGAGCTGTGGGCGCCAACTGGGGAAGAGAGGCACTTGTCTACAGGGGACACGGCGGCCTGGTGTTCCGTCCACAGATTCACCGGGTCTGCTTGATGCGCGCGGTCAACTCTTGCACCAGGTTGTACACATCCCGGTCTTCGCGGATCATGCGCGCGATCTTCGAGGTCGCGTGGATCACAGTGGTGTGATCGCGCCCTCCGAACTGCTTGCCGATCTTCGGAAGCGAGGAGTCGGTCAGCTCGCGTGAGAGGTACATCGCGACCTGCCGAGGGTAGACGATGTTCTGGGAGCGCTTGTCGCCGCAGAGCTCGGCGAGCGAGAGGCTGAAGCGCTCCGAGACGAGCTCCTGGATCCGCTCGATCGAGACCTGTTGAACCTCGCCCTGGGGGAAGACGTCCTTGAGGACGTCCTGGGCGAGGTCCTCCGTCATCGGACGGCCGGTAAGCGATGAGAAAGCAACGACCCGCGTCAGCGCGCCCTCGAGCTCGCGGATGTTCGACGAGATGCGGCCCGCAATGAACTCGAGCACCTTCGGGTCGGGTATGTGAATGCGGTCGGCCATCACCTTCTTGCGCAGAATCGCGATCCGCGTCTCGAGGTCGGGCGGCTGGATGTCCGTGATCAGCCCCCACTCGAATCGCGAGCGCAGTCGCTCCTCGAGGGTCGAGATCTCTCGGGGTGGACGGTCGGACGAGATCACGATCTGTCCGCCGGCCTCGTAGATCGAGTTGAACGTGTGGAAGAACTCCTCCTGGATCCGCTCCTTGTGCTCGAAGAACTGGATGTCGTCGATCAGGAGCAGGTCGTAGGTGCGGTAACGCTGCTTGAACCCCTCGATGCGCTTGTCGCGCAGAGCGTTGATGAAGTCGTTCATGAAGGTCTCGCTCGTCACGTAGCGCACCGAGAGCTCGCCCTGGTGCTCGCTGACGTACTGCGCTATTGCCTGCAGCAGGTGGGTCTTGCCGAGGCCGGTCCCGCCGTAGATGAAGAGCGGGTTGTACGCCTGCGCCGGCGCCTCCGCGACGGCGAGCGCGGCCGCGTGGGCGAAGCGGTTCGACGAGCCGATCACGAACGAGTCGAAGGTGTACTTCGGGTTGAGGCCGATCCCGATCGGCTCGCGGCGATGGGCCTCGGGAGCCTCCGCTTGCTCGCTCCCGGTCTCGGCGACCGCGAGCTGGATGCCTCGCTCGTGCCCTGTCGCGTCGCCCACGGCGGCACTGATCAGGCCGATGAAATGACCCTCGATCCAGTCGCGTGTGAAGTCGTTCGGGACCGCGAGCACGAATTCGTCGTCGCTCAGCTCCAGTCCCTGCACGCGATCGAACCACGTGCGGTACGTCGTCTCGTTGAGGGCGCCTCTGAGCCGACCAGACACCTCGCTCCACAGGCCTTCCGCAGTCAGCTCGATTGAAGGCTCCACGCCGCCGGCCATACTCCTTGTCGAGGAAGGCGAACGGCGAGCATAGCAGCGGGCCGACAGCCTCACAATGCCTCCGACGGGGGACGCCGCGTGGAAGAAAAAACCGCAATTTGCAGGCAAAAGCAGGCCCTCCACACACGCGTCCACAGGTGTGGAGGGTCCTGTCGGAGGAGGCGACGCTTGCATCGCTTCGAGCCGCTTTCACTCCACCTTTCGACGCCTGCTTGTGCGCCCATAAGTCTGTGGAGAACCACCCCTTGGGCCTCGCTATACTGCCTCGAAGCCGCTCGACTCCGGGCGGCTCTTCTTCAGTTTCGACTCTGTGAAACGGACCTACCAGCCCAACGTGCGCAGGCGGAAGCGGAGGCACGGCTTCCGCGCCCGTATGGCCACGCCTGCCGGCCGGGCGATCCTGAAGCGCCGCCGGGCGAGAGGTCGCAAGCGCCTCTCGGCCTGAGCTCGCTGGACGCGCGCGTGCACCGCCGTCATCGCCTCTCGCGCTCGCGCGACTTTGACGCGGTCTACCGACACGGCCGCTCGGTCTCGACGCGCTTCCTCGTCCTCTACTGGTTCGCGCGAGAAGACGGAGCGGACGCCGTTGCGAGGCTCGGTCTCGCGGTTCCGAAGGCAGTCGGTACTGCGGTCGTCCGCAACAAGATGAAGCGCCGCCTCCGGGAGGCGCTTCGCACCCGTCTGCCGGAGCTGCCGCAGGACCAGGACTACGTGCTCGTCGTTCGGCCGGGACTGGCTGAGGCCACGGATGCGCGTGGCTTCGACTGGCTCGGGGAGCGCATCGACGAGATCCTCGGGAAGGCGGCCGCATGAGGTACGCGCTGCGGGCACCGAGCTATCTGGGGCTTGCCCTCGTCTACATGTACCGCTGGACCTTGGGGCTTCTTTCGAGCGGCTCGTGCAAGTACCACCCGACGTGCTCCCAATACGCACTCGACGCGCTGCGCCGCTATGGGCTCGTGCGCGGCTCGATCCTCGCCGGCTGGCGGCTGCTGCGCTGTAACCCGTGGAGCCGTGGCGGAGTCGACTACGCCGAGGACCAGAGGATCTTCCGATGATCCTCGGCGTTCTTCAGCTGATTCTCGGCTCGCCGCTCACTCCGCTCGAGGACCTCCTCCGCCACGTCCTCGACTGGCTGCACGGCTCGGTCGGTCTCACCTGGGCGTGGTCGATCGTCAGCCTCACCGTGATCGTGCGCCTGCTGCTCGTGCCCTTGACCGTGCGCCAGATCCACTCGATGCAGAACCTCCAGCGGCACGCACCGCAGATGAAGGAGATCCAGAAGAAGTACAAGGCCGACAAGAAGCGCCAGCAGGAAGAGCTGATGAAGTTCTACCGCGAGAACAACATCAACCCGGCAGCCTCGTGCCTGCCTCTGGTGGCGCAGTTTCCGGTCTTCATTGCGCTGTACCTCGTCCTCCGCCAGTTCTCGAAGCACCCGCCCCCGGGCGACCTCTCCTGGTTGCACGGGCTCGTCCCGAACATCGCTGCCCACGCGAAC
>Ga0184619_10000556_pt1 | contig 12735 bp, 11 predicted proteins | sample PLM0_60_b1_FD_133146 | JGI IMG/M metagenome (GOLD analysis project Ga0184619, IMG submission 133146) | Groundwater sediment microbial communities from an aquifer in East River, Colorado, USA - PLM0_60_b1 | ecosystem: Environmental > Terrestrial > Soil > Riparian zone | place: USA: East River...
CCTGCGCCCGGAGCCAACTACTCAACGGCTTGCGATCGTCGTGATAAACGGCGCCTGACAGTTGTCGCGTCGAACCCTTTATCGCTAATTTTTGAGCGTGGCCGTCATCGTAGTAGGTGCAGCGTTCTGTTCGAAACAAGATTGGCCGGGGCGGATATACGCAAGCGCGCAAATTGCGGCCAAAGATTCGGAATTGGAATCGCGCCTCGTAGGCCGAGACTTCGTCAGATGGTTTGAACTGCCCGATTTCACTGCTTAACGCGCGTGAGAGTTCGTAGTCCGCATCGAGCGTGAGGACCCACGGTGTTCTGATTTGTGCCAGACCGAAGTTCCACTGCGTCGCATGGGTATCAAATCGGCGTTGGGCGATTGTTATGTTCGGGCGCATTGCTTTTGCGATTTCGGTCGTCTCGTCTGTGCTGAAGCTATCGACGATAACGATCTGCTTGGCCCATGATAACGCAGCGAGCGTTCGCCCGATGTTCTCGCGCTCGTTGAATGTGAGAATCAACGCTGTGACGTCGATCATACTGCGCGCCGTTCCAATTCACGCGTCTCAGTAACCGACATGTCGAACTGATATGGCACCGGTTGGTGATTCAATATTGCGGTATACACTTCGTGTGTTTTTCTAGCTGCGTGGTCCCACGTGTAATTTTGAAAGATAAATGTCCGCGCACGTTGTCCCATCTCGCGGGCAGCCGGCAAATTCTCAATCAGACTGGCCAGCGCTTGGGCAAAAGCGGTCGCGTCGATTGGAACTTCCAGCGCCACTTTCGCCTGAGCCGCCTCCGGAAAATTACACCCCGTTGTGATAACAGATGGTAAACCAGCGGCCATCGCCTCAAGAACCGACATGCTGAATCCCTCGGAATAGGCGGGCGCGACAAAGATGTCGGCAGCAGCGAGAGCATCAGCTTTGTCCTGTCCCGTAAGCATTCCAGTGTAAGTCACGGCCGCGGCGCATCCTGCCGACCCAAAAAAACGGGACGCCGTTGACCAATAGCCGATGGGGTCAGGTCCGGTAATTATCAGATGAGTGTTGGGAAATCGAATGCGGAGCCGCTCAAAACTCTTGGCCAGTATATCCAGGCCTTTCTTTGGATCGACGCGATGCAGGAAAAGCAGACGGGTCTTACTCGCCAGTTCTGGATAGCGCAGTAAGAATGCGTTGGCATCGCCGTTGATCATCGATTCAAAATTGATGCCGTTCGGCACGATCACTTTAGATGTTGTTACGCCCAACGCAGCGACCGATTCGGCCTCGTGTTGCGTTAGGCAATGAATCACATTAGCGCGTTCCAATTGCGGCTTTTTCAACCAGCGAAAGTAAACTTTCTTCTTCCAGCCTTTATTCGACATCGCCCATGGCTCAAACATTCCTTGAGGATGAATGATGTGCGGCACATCGTGCCAGCGACATGCTTCGCAATAAATATACGCCGGGAAGTTAAACACCGACATGCCGTGGACGATGTCATAGTCAGGGACATGCTGGAACAACCATGCCATCAGTGCAGGACTAAACTTCACTTCGAAACGTCCCCACCGGCGGAAGTATCGTAAGCGATAGGTCGATTCGATGAGCCACTGATGAAGTTTGACCGGGAAATTGCGAGGGCCCGCCGCATTTGTGGTAGCGACATCAACTTGCAGACCTCTTCGACCGAGCGCTTCCGCCAGGCCGATCGAGCTGAATGACGGTCCACCGTAAACCGGACTGAGCGCCGGAATGATTACCAGCACCTTCAGTGGATCGCGTCGTGGCGTCATATCCAACGCGACGAAGCTGGCGCAAACATCGTTGGCTTGGTTCTGCGAGCAAAAATCAACGAAGAGAGCAGCAACTTCGCGCTTGGTTGTATCTTTTTCCTGGGAGCGCATTTCGCGGCCCGGACCGCGCCGCGCAGTCCATTGGCAAAACGCTCGACCGACCACGAAGCAATAATTTCCCGCGATGCTTGCGCCATCCCTTCCCGTTCTACATCCGGGAGAGCAGCCATTCGCAAAAGCAAATCGGCCAATCCATTGACGTCTTCTGGCGCAAACGAGAATCCATTTCTGCCTTCTGCGAGGAGTTCTGAAACACACCCGCACTTTTTCGAAACGATAATCGGCAAACCCGAGGCCATTGCTTCGTTTACAACCAAGCCCCACGGCTCGCTGACACTCGCGTGCGCAAATGCACCGGCTAGCGCGTAGTAGATCGGCAATTCGTCATACTGTTTGAATCCCGGCAAGTGCACGCAACGATCTAATCCCAAGACTTTCCGATGCCCCTCGATACTCGCACTAAGCGGGCCATCTCCCAAAAGAACCAAGTCCCAGGCACCGCTTCCCGCGACACGGCGGTAACGCGCATAAGCTTCCAGTAAGCGAACTAAATTCTTCTTTGGTAAGAACCGCGACGAGGCGAGAAAGTAATTTACTGGAAGATTCAAGCGCTCTCTGGTTGCGCCGGGATTACGGCGCACATCATCTGCCTTGTTCGCAAAAAATTCGTTGTCCACTACGTCGTAGCCTGCGAAAACCCTTCCTTCCGCCATTCCCAACCTCACGAGGTATTCCTTGTGCGCACGCCCCCCAACAATGGCGCTGTTAAAAAGCTGCACCACTTTAGCTTTAATTCGCTCCGGCCAGAAATATCGCCGCCGATCCGATTGCGTCGATTCCGACATGAGAATGGCAGGCACACCTTGGCGGAGACACCACTTCAGCGTGGTCAAAGCCCCAAGGCTGCTCCACCCGGGAATCGCAACCGCGTTTAATGGGTTCTCAGCGGTAAGCGCATCATTTATTCGCCTCGTCATCGCGTTTCCCCTGCCCGCGCCGGCAACTGCTGAATCGAAGAGTGTAACCCGACGAAAGTTCGATGGTTTGTCGATCTTGTCCCATGAATACTCCAAACTTTCGGCCGATAGTTCTATCGCCACGATATCAAAGATTTTCGCGGCTGCCGTTAACCGCGCCCAGTGATAAGGACCCAGGCGATGAAAGATTATAGCGATTCGCAAATGGTCCGAGTTCACGGCGAGCGTGCCGTTATCAATGCGCAAGGGCGACGCTCATGGATGGATCGACCGCGATATTTCTCTCTCGCGCGTACCATGCGATGAGCGAAATAAATAGCGCGCTATAAATAAATCCGGGTAAAAAATCGACCGTCTGGTGTGTGAGTGCGCGCATGGCCGAGGTCGTCGTTTGAATATAGAGAATCTGCGCAACCGTGCCGTTGGGTTGTTTGGTCGCCGTCCATAGATTCTTGAATAAATAGGCCATCGCAGCAAAGAAGAGAGAGCCGAAGTAATCAAACTGATTAAATGAATCGCCCAGGCCGGTCACAGTTGAACCCGGCGGAACCCGGTAGCCGACTTCACCTTCGACAAAGTCGCCAAGATCTCGCTCCTCACCCCCGATCATGAGCGAATTCTTAAAGCGCTCTCCGAGAAATTGCGCTGGAACGAAGCGAAACACGAGGCGATTCCAGTAACCGGCCCCCCATTGGTAAGTGCCTGACTCACGGGTAGCTGCGATTAAGACAGTGGCATTTTTCACTTCGCTCACTGCATTGACGTCGAAGTACTCGTTGAACTGTTGCACCACATCCAATTGCTTCCATGCTTCGAGCGGATCTTGGGCCGCTGTTTTCCGGTATTCACCCACTGCCGGAATGATAAATATTGCCCCGATCACTACCGCGATGACGACCAAGCGCGGCGCGTGTTTGCCTTTCAAGAAAAACAGACTCATTCCAAGCGAGATAAGAAAAAGCGCCGTCGGCTCACGTCTTCCGTAAAAGACCGCCGCTTGCAGCGGAACCCAGGCGGCGATTACGGACATTGCCCAGGCGAATAAACTTCGGCTCTTCAGCGCGCAATAGAAACAGATTGCAAACCCGGGATATATCAATCCTCCGAAGAAAAGGTAGATCGTTCCGATTCCGGTTAGGCCGCTCGCAGTATCTTCTTCAGGCAGTGTTCCGAACTTGTAAGTAAAATAGTAGCCAACGAGCACAAGCGCGATTCCGCCGTGGAAAAAGCGCGACGTGCTCACAGGAACATTGAGCTTTTGCAAAAAGCCTGCATGTGCCCGCGGCAGATAGCCGAACCAACAGGCCGCCAGGCAAAGGCAGCACATTAATAATGTGCTCTCCAGGTAAAGCCCCCCCCATTGGTCTTTATATAATGCGTATGCCTGTGGAAGAATGAAGGCGATGAATGTCCCCGCCATGAAATATGGGAACTCGTAGATTAGCCGTGGTCGCACGACTGCCGCGCCAAACAACAGGACACAGGCGACTACAAAAGGGATGAAGTAGAGAAACATCCTTCCTCGAAAAGGCTTAGTTCAAGACCTGGGCATAGCTGGTTATCCCGTCATTTCAAATTCGGTTGCACCCGGCGTGCGCAATCGATGAACATATCTCGATACTGGGGCGCCAGCACTGGCCAGTTGAACCGCAGCCGTACGCTTTCTCGTCTCTCAGCCGCAGCTTCCGGTGTGTTCGGGGTCGGCAGCGCAAGCCTGAGCTGTTCGCTCAGAGCTCCCGGCTTCGATAAGTCAGCCAGCCTGCCGTGACCGCCGAGAACGAAGCGCATCACCGCATGATCGTGAGCGATAACCGGCAATCCGTGAACGAGGGCCTCAAGAAATACCCGGCCAAAGCCTTCCTGCAACGAGCCGAGCACGAAAATGTCGGCAGCCCGATAATAATCCGTAACTTGGGTGTGTGGCATTGATCGCGCGGTGAAATTCTCCGTACCTAGCTTCGCGCGTGCCAGATCGAGAACTATGCGGCTGTCTTCGTCGATCGAGCCAAGAAGAACCAGATAAGGTCGAGGCGTTGGCAAACGCGCAATTTCATTTACGACGTAATCCATTCGTTTCTGGTGGGCCACGATCCACCCAACCGACAAAATAATTTGGCGGTCAAGCGGCAAGCGAAGCTGTCCTCGAACGATGCGCTTTGCCGGCTTGCTTACGTCGGGTGCGCCCGCCGGCACTGAAATTCCATACGGGACCATGCGCTGGAAATCGGGCGAAACGCCCGCCGCAACCGCACGATCAAGGTGAAACGGTGTGACTTGGTGCACATAGTCGGTGCGCGGAAACGGCGGATTGCACGGGCCGCCATTGGAGAAAAGCAATCGGAACGGGACGCCGGTCCATTTTCGCCACCGAAATAACTGGAAGCCAAGATTCGAGTCGCTGTAAAAAATGATATCGGGTTGATGGTTCCGGATTGTGCGCACCATCGAAGGGAAGCTCGAAAGTTGCTCCGCCACGTAACCGTTCCGGCGAATGCACGCGCCAAGAAAGCGCGCGATACGACCGGTACGCGGGACATTCCAAAGAACGCGCTCATCCGGCTTTTCTTCGCCAGCGCCTTTGTAGAGCGTGATGTCGAGACCTTCCGTATCGCGTAACCCATCAAAGGCCTCGCGGAAGAAAGTTTCTATGCCGCGATCGATAATGCCAACGCCGCTACAGGAAAAGAAAACTCTAAGCGGCCGGTGCATTGACAGTGCGCGGTTTCATCCAAAGCCAGGACATGCGTTCCGGCCGCCATTCACTCACTGACCAATCGAGATAAGCCCGCGGCAGCACTCTTGTGCCAAGCGTGGCAAACGGTAAATCGGAACGATCTCGATCTTCCTGCCAGATGCGCCGAACCTTATGAGTAGCGGCAAAACGTTTCGTGACGCGTTCAGTGATCCCCATTGAAACGAATTCGTGCATCTCCACTAGTAAATGCGTGTGAGCGAGCATCGGGATGGTTTCAGGGTCCAACAAGGTTTCTTCATCGCCTTCCGCATCACAGAGAATCAACGCGCGATCTGAGGTCGTGAGGAGTCGCGCAAGATCCTGCGGCTTACACTTAGCGTGTATTTCGACGCGCGACACGACGTTGTTAAGTTCCGCCATTTCTTTTAGTGCGGCGCGCCCTTTCTCCTCCATCTCAAACGCGATCACGCGCGCGTGTGAGTTTCGCAGCGCCATGCCGATCGCATAATAACCTTCAGCCGCTCCAATATCGACAATCAGCGGAAAGTTAGATGCGCACGCTTGCTCGATAAACGGATTCAGTTCGCGCTCGTAAATGCCGAGGAGCTTCGGAACATAGGCGCTGCCAAAAGCGTTGTGGATATATCGCATGCCGGCAAATGGACCTTTGGGAATGCGTCCGTCCGTTCGGGAGCGAACGAGCTGCTCGAGATAGCCGATTGGGCGCCAGCGCGCCGGAACAACCGAGCGAATAAATTCCGCGATCACTTTGTAATCACGACAGCGCTCCGAGTTCCTCTCGAAGTTCTCGAACAATGTCGTCTGGGATCGGTTGCGGCCTAGCCGTGACGTCGAAGCCGCGCCGTGTGCGATCCAACATCGGCAGACAGAATGCGTGAACAAATCGTTGGAGCGCGCGAATGTGCGGCGCCCGAAGATGATTCGTTAGACGCACAAGCGGCAATTCCATTCCCGGTTTCCAGAATTTCAATCCTAGGAAATCATCCGGCGTGACAAACTTTTCCCACTCGCGTTCCCTCCAGTGATGCAATTGTGGATGGCTCCAATTGCTTCGATTCTCTGGATCACTCATCATGACTGCGCGCAAGCGGCAGCGACGCTCAAGTTGGAGCGGGTCGCGATGGGGATAGTGCCGGATTGGCAATCGTTCGCGCGCGACAAAACCGGCGTTGAACGGAAATGATACGGTCGCTGGCCATTGCATTGTGCTGCGGTAGCGACAGAGCCGCGGCTCGCCGTAGTTGCTCACGGTATAATACCGGCGGCGCTCTTCGATCGGTCGCGCTCGATCGCGCAATGTCTCATCACCACGATTCCATGCATCCACCTCTGATTGGAGCAAACGAAAATCGTAATACTGATGATAAGCGACCGTCTCGTATTTGCGCATCCAGTTCTTCACGAACTCAGGCGGTGCGATGTGGTGAAACTCGTCCGCATCCACCCGCAGAAACCAATCACCGTTACGCATATTTTGTCGCGCGACATGAAACATGTAACCGCGCAAACGCGTCTCGGAAAAATAAACCGGCTCTTTCCGTATCGGAATCACACGCTTGTCGCGCGTAGCGAAATCTTGAACGATCTCCCATGTGTCATCAACACTGCCCGTGTCGAAGAGATAGATCGCGTCCGCCCATTTCAGCGAATGCTGCAAACACTGGCTGATGATGTCGGCCTCGTCGCGGACGGGGAGAAGTGCCACGAACTTCATGCTCAAGACTGCCCACGCGGGATCGACAGCATTGCTGCGGCCGGCGCGCTGCGCGCTAGTTTCATCCACGCGTAGTAAATCCGCCATGGAATCGCGTGCCGGGAACGAAAACAGTTCGGAATTCCGCGCAGTGCAGCCAACCACCAACGCGGTTCGCGAATCGCCCACGCGATTCCTTCACTGCACGCATATCGGAATTGCCGCCAAATACGAAAAAGCGCCACCGGAATCAGCTGCGGAAACGGACAACGTATCAGCACACTCCAAAGCTCGTTGCGTGCATTCTGGTGGTGTCGACTGATCAAATCCCGTTGATTCGTCGTAACATGGTGACGAACAGCGAGGCTAGGTTCAAATCGCGCCACATAACCGAGAGCGTAACATTGCAATGTATAATCGGGCTCCTCGTACATGTGATGAAAGAATTCCGGAAAGCCATCTGATCGGAGATAAACGTCGCGACGCATGGCGGCGGCGCAATTCGCGTACGCAGAAATCAGATGCGCGGGAGATGACGGTAGTTTGGTAGGATGCGCGAATACTTCTCCATCGCGAATTTCGGGAAATGAAATTACGGCTGCTTCCGGATATTCCCCGAACAGATCTTTGAGACGGGCGCAAAAATCTCGATCAAGCGGATAACTATCATCATCAAAGCTGGCAACGATCTCTCCAATGGCTGCTCGAAGCAATCGATTGCGCGAGAAAATTGAACCGCGCTTATGGACATTTTCCAACAAGACGCAGGTCGAAAACTCTCTTCGCACCGTTTCCACTGTCCGGTCCGTGCATCCGTCGGCGCAGAGCAGGATTTCGTCTGGCGGCGGATCGAGCTCGAGCAATTTCGTAAGTGTTCGCTGTAATTCGAGGCAACGGTTGAATGTGGCAATCATCACCGAGATTTTCATGCGCGTGCGGGCTCATGTCCTTTCGTTGCGAACGACTTCAATGCAGCAATGAGGCGCTCACCGTAGCGTTCCCACGTAAACTCGCGTGCGCGCTCGCGCGCGGCTTGCGCCATGCGATCGCGTTTTTCTCGATCTTCGACAATCTCCGTGATCGCATCGGCCAGCGCTTCCGAGTCGCGCGAACGAACTATTCGACCCTCAATCCCATCACGAACGATCGACCCGGCCTCGGGAGTCGTCACGACAGGCACACCGCATGCCAGCGCTTCATAGGTCGCTTCCGCCGAACCTTCTGCAAGTGAGGGTAAAACAAATATGTCCGCCGCGGCGAATTCACACTTCATCTTGTCGCGCGGAATGCGGTCGAGAAAATTCAGTCGACGGCAGCTCGGTTGATTTGCAATGGGCGGCTCAACATTCCCCGCGACGCGAAACTCACAACGGATGCCGCGCGACGCAAGTTTCTCTGCCGCCATTGCCAGGTAATGAATGCCTTTTCGCAATTCCGCTGTGCCTGCAAAAAGTACGCGACCGCGCAGAGGTTCGTTTCTAACTGAGAGCAACTCTGCATTCATTCCATATGGCACGATGGCGGTGTGTTCACGCACAAATCCAAAATTTTTAACCAGGTCGTCATGCACCGCTTCGGATGGGCAAATGGCGAAATCGCTTCGCGTGAAAAGTGCATCTTCGTCGCCCCTTTCGCGACGGATGGCGGCAAAATCAGGCACGTTCGGTTCCCAACCAGGAAACTTTTTTCGTTCCTCGGTAAGAAGGCGTTCCGTGCTGAGAAGAATATAAATTTCCGAAACAACCGAAAGGCCTCGCTCTTTTGCGGCGCTCAGCAATGGCCCGCATTCGCCAAGCATCGAATAAACATGGGTGGCATTACCAAAGCCGTGGCGCGCCATCGCGCGGCCGAGCGCATTCGAAAAGCGAATTGAATCACGAAACATTGCGCCAGGATTGCGTTTGATCATCGTTCGACGAAAAGCGTGAACAAGACTCAGAGCGAGAAAGGTCGTTGTTTTCCCGCGGATGTTTTTTGGCAGTCTGCGGCTATTTAAGCGTCGCGCAGGCTTGCCGATGAAAGGAAAGGCGGCCGCAACAGAGGAAAATCCGCCAGAACCGACGTTGCCTGTTACGTCCGTGTAGAACCGCTCAAGCATTTCAGCGTTTTCTAAAATCGTCGGTACGGCGTAACTCCGCCGCGCGCCAATCTGGGCGACAATGAATTTCATGTGGCCATGAGAGACCGAAAAAACGCGAGCCACTTGGCACTTAGGACTTCGTGACCGAAGTGTGCTCGATAGAAGTTCTGCAGGCGTAAGCGATCGACAGCTTGCCTGTCGAGGCATTCGCAAAGACTCTCGATTCCTCGAAGAAAAGCATCCGAATCGCTCTTTGACACAATTACGCACTCCGAATTTGCGTAATCAGAAATTCCACCTGCGTCTGTCGCTACGAAGGGAACGCCGCATGCCATTGATTCCAGCAGCACCAGCGGGGCGCCTTCCGCCCCGATCGTCGGCATTAGAGTAAGATCAAAGCTGGTGAGTAAATCCGTGTAAGCTTGCGCCTCTCCATACGATCCGTGACAAAAAACAGAATCGCCCCATCCGTTCTCCAAAATTAATCGCTGGATAAGAGCTTCCTCTGACCCGGTGCCAAAGATATGCAACTCGCGCAGACTCCGATTCAACCGGGGCCATTGCGAAACGAGCCAAGCCGCGCGCTTGTGTGGAACCAAACGGCCGAAGATCGCGGCGCGAGCGGTCCCAAATGGTACTCGACGCTGCTGCGCTTGCGGAATTTGACTTATCTTTTCAAGAGGAGCCGCGAATGCTGGAATCACAGGAATCGGGCGACGCCATCCAAACATGCGTTTGAAGTTGAGCGCGACCGGCGATGCCTGCGCCACCACAAAATCAAAACATCTGCGGACAAGCCATCGGGAATCGCGCCATCCGGCAGGCTCGCCTGACATGATTTCGTGAAAGACAAACCGACACGGGCGAAATTTGAACACTGCTGGCGCGAACAAATTCCAGCCAGTCCCGCAGGCAAAATACACGTCTGGTTGAAAGTTCCACAAAGCTCGCTGAACAGCCAGGAATGTGTCGATAGCCGTTCCGCCCAAAGCTGATTCGCAAAGGTATTCTAACCGCACGTGTGAATTAAATTCGGGAAAATCATTTCGATCATGATGCTTTGCGTCCGGAGGTCGGCCGAACGAAAGCAAAAGCAAGTCGTGTCCGGCATCCGCGAGGACACGCGCGAGCGAACATAAGTGGGTTTGAACACCTCCGTAACCTGTGAAAGTCCCCGCCAGAACCAAGCGCACTAGCTTTTTATCCTAACAATCATTCGAGCGGATGCGGTGCGCCGAACGCGCGAAGGTTAACAAACACAAGAAAACGGTCGCGCTGGTTCGCGTTCAAAACGAGAAACCACAAGGCCGCCAGAAGAACCAGGCCAGCGGAGACTGAAGTGGCCCCGAGTTTGAACCAGCCCGAGAATGAATTCGCGAGTGTGGCGGCGAAGAAGCTCAGTCCGCAGGCGACGATAAATACGAGGGTGCATGGAATCAAAACAGAAACCACGTATCGGTTGAATCCAAACTGCAATCGGCGCAATCCACGGTAAATCACGAACCAATGCGCGGTGAGCAGTTGCGCGACGAGCGTCGCGCCGGCAAGACCAACCAAGCCAAATCGCTGCGTGAAAAAGAAAGCAAACAAGAGTTTCAAAATGCCGCCGGTCATCATTACCCCGGCAAAGGCTTCGTCTTCAGTGGCGCGACAGCCGGTGGAGATGATGAACGTTTGTTGTTCGAGTACGAACGTTGCGACGAAGATAATGACGACACCCCAACCAACGTAATTCGAAGGCCCAAGCCACACGTCGAAGAGAGACTCGCCCGCGGCGAGAATGGCGGCTCCGCCGCAGAGCATGATGCTAAGCCCGAGTCGCAGATTCCGCTGCACGATGCGCTGCACTTCGGCAATCTGCCCGGCTTGCCATAAATGGCTTACGAACACCGCGGACGATGATGCGAACACGCCGGCAAGCATGTGCAGGTTCAATACCACGAGGAACGCGGCGCGAAAGGCAGGGATGCTGGCGGCCCCGCGCATCGAAGCGATGAAGAAGCTATCCGTGTTTTGGACAAGGATGGTTCCCACAGCCGTGAGCCACGCGCGAAGAGCGAGGCTCGGCATGCCGCGCAGGACTTCACGGTTCCATCGACCACGGAGCGCAAAAAGCTCCGGGCGACGAACTCGCGCGAGCCAACGTATTAACCAACGTTGGGCAAGCGCACCGATCGTTGCAACGGTTGCGAGCGCGATGAGTCCGCCGCCGCAAAGCACTACGATAATCTGCGCAGTGAGCGTGAGCGTCGTGATGAAACTGGCAATGAGCGCATCCCAACCGACGTAACCCACACCTTGCAATAAACAGGTCCAGACGGTCGCCCAAACCGCACATGCCTGACTCGCGCACAGAATCGTCCACGCCAGCCACACCGTGGTGTGGCTGATATCGTGCAGTTGCAGATTGCGCAGATAAAAAAATCCGGCGGCCCATGAAACGACGAAAACTCCAGCGGACATCGCGTGATAGATACGCCGGCCGGATTCCGTGAGGTCGGCGATTTCGCGAAGTGTTTCGGGCGTGAGCGGCGCATTTGGATCGCCGCCGCTCTTGCCTTTCGCGAGCGCAATTCGTCGCGTGAGCGTGATGCCGAAGCCAAGATCGAGAATCCCCATCGCCGCCCAGCTTTGTCCAAGCAAGAGCCAGACGCCGAGTTCCTCTTTCGGCAAATGACGAAAGAGCACCGGCATCAGGACAAGACCAAGCAGAATCGTTACGCCGCGGCTAAACCATGTCGCCGCCGCGCCAAACGCAATTCGACGGGTAACGCTCATCGCATTAAGATCGAACCAGTCGCGTTAAAACGCGCCTTACCTGATTTTTCATCTCAGCTATCGAAACAGCAGCCCGTGGACCTGAGCATTTACGACAATTCCGATTTTGATCGCGGCGCGCCACGGTGGAAAGAAGCGCTCTGGGCATTTGCGCGCTGGATCTTCCTCCAAAATGCTTTGCCCTGGCCGTCCAGTCTGCGCGTCGCGCTGCTCGAAATGTTCGGCGCGAAAATTGGCAAGCGCGTTATCATTCGCGCAAATGTGAACATTTCTTTCCCGTGGCGACTGCAAGTTGGCGATCACGTCTGGATTGGCGAAGACGTAGCAATTCTCAGTCTCGCCCAAGTTACAATCGAATCCAATGTCTGCGTCAGCCAACGCGCTTATCTTTGCACAGGGAGTCACGAATTTCGACGGGAAGATTTCAAATTGAAGATTGCACCGATTACTTTGCGCACGGGAAGCTGGGTCGCGGCCGCGGCTTTCATCGGACCCGGTGTCGAGATTGGTGCAGGATCAGTCGTTTCTGCAGGCAGCGTTGTGCTCGAAAATGTTCCCGCGAACGTCCTTGTGCAGGGCAATCCGGCGGAAGTGGTTTCAGCAATCGATCGCGAAACTACACCCGTTTCTCGGCCAATTTTCTAGTTCGCCTCGAGCG
>Ga0184619_10000557_pt1 | contig 12727 bp, 10 predicted proteins | sample PLM0_60_b1_FD_133146 | JGI IMG/M metagenome (GOLD analysis project Ga0184619, IMG submission 133146) | Groundwater sediment microbial communities from an aquifer in East River, Colorado, USA - PLM0_60_b1 | ecosystem: Environmental > Terrestrial > Soil > Riparian zone | place: USA: East River...
AGCTGTCCGAGCGCACCGACACGCCCGAGGTCTCGGGCTTCGTCCGCGCGATCATCCAGGCTGACCAGCTCGGCATCTCCCTCGGCCGGATTCTGCGCGTCCAGGCAACCGATTCACGCCTGCGCCGCCAGGCGGCCGCCGAGGAGAAGGCGATGAAGGCACCGATCAAGATGCTGTTCCCGACCGTGATGTTCATCTTCACGGCGATGTTCCTCGTCATCCTCGGGCCCGCGTTCCTCAACCTGTCAAAGATCTTCTAGGAGACGACATGGCGCCGCGAAAGAGAGCCCCGAACGAGACCACCGCAAAGAAGAAGGAATTCGGTACCGGCCTGCGAGCGCAGCTCGAACGCCGGCGGGACGAGCCCGAGGCCGCCCCAAAACCAGCGGACGTACCGCCGAACGTCGAGCTTCGCTTCGAGCTGACGGCCAGGCCGGCGGAGGCCGAGCCGGTGGGTGCAGCGAACGGCGGCGCCATGGGCGAGCTGCGCAAGGAACTGGCGGCCGCGCATGCGCGCGAGGTTCAGCTCAAGGCCGAACTGGCCGAGCAGCAGGAGGTCTTCACTGCCGGCCTCGGCTCCGAGCACGATCTCTCGCGCCGTGCCGGGGCGCTCGACGACCGCGACGCCAAGCTCGCCGAGTTCCAGGCGGAGCTCGAGGAGCGCGAGCGGAAGGTCCGCGACCAGCGCACAGCGATCGAGGACGAGCACCGCCGGCTCGCCGAGCTGCAAGCGGAGCTCGCCGCCGAGCAGGCGACTTCCGCCGAGAGCCAGGCGCAGGCAGAGGCGAAGCTCAGCGAGCTGCAGAGCTTCGACCGTGACCGCTCAAAGTTCTCGACGGCGCTCGAGAAGCAGCGGAAAACGCTCGCCGACCGTGAGACGAAGCTGTCCCGCGCCGAGCAGGAGCTCGAGGCTCGCGAGCGCGCCGGCCTCGTCAAGCTCGACGGGCGCGAACGCGCTCTCGCAAAGCGGGAGAACGAATGGCGCAGCCGCGACAAGGAGCTCGAGGAGCGCGAACGCAAGCTCGGCTCGCGAGAGGCCGACCTGAAAAAGGAGGGGGCGCGGGTGGCCGCCAAGGACGAGGCGCTCGGCGAGCGCGAGGCGGAGCTGCTGCTGAAGCAGGAGCGCCTGCGCGGCGAGCTCGAGTCACTCGAGCGCGACTATTCGGAGAAGCGCCAGGACATCCACCAGGCGACGCTCCGCGCCGCGGAGCTCGACCAGAGCGAGGCCGAGCTCGCCGCCCGCGAAGCCGAGCTCAACCGGGCCAAGGCCGAGCTCGCCCATGCCGCGCGCGACCTGAAGGTCGGCGCCGATCTCGAGCAGCGGATCAGGCAGCTCGAGGAACGGGAACAAGACCTCGCAGCGCGCGAGTCGTCGCTGACGAGCCAGGAAGGCCTGACGCAGTCGCAGTCCAAGCGCCAGGACCGGCGCGAGCAGCGGCTGGCGATGATGGAAGAGACCGTCCGCGAGCGGATCCGCGAGCTCGACGAGCGCGATGCCGAGATCGAGCAGCGTGAGGCGGTGCTCGAGGCGGACATCGACCTCCGCACCGACAAGATCGAGGACCGCGAGGCGAAGCTCGCCGAGCTCGAGGCGCACCTGACCCAGAAGGAAGCCGAGCTCGCCACCTACGTCGGCAAGGCCCAGACGGAGCTGCAGCGCCGCGAAGAGCAGTGGTGGAACAAACAGCTCGGGCGCGACGAGGTCGAGGTCGACGCCGCTTAAGCTCTAGGAGCCGCGCTATATCCTCGTCGTGTGGCACAGCCGCGGCCGGTGGTTGGCGAGGTCCCCGCAGGCGGCCCCCGGGTCGCAACGCGTAGCTGGTCTTTAGTCGACCGCCACCCGTATCTCGCCACGACGGTCCTCTGGTCCGCCTGGCTAGGTGCCGCCCTCGGCGTGGTCGTCGGCGGCGTCAGGAGCGGCGCCATCGCCGATCCGCACCGGCGCTGGCCCCACTTCGGCGGCTCGCTCTGGCCGCTCTTCAGCTGGGACTTCGGCTGGTATCGGGGGATCGCCATGGCCGGGTATCCCCACGGCCACGGCGGGCCCGAGTACGCCTTCTTTCCGCTCTGGCCCTGGATTCTCCGCGCGTCGGGCTCGGTTCCGGACTGGATCGCCGCGCTCGCGGTCGTGATTGTCGCGAGTGCGTTCGCGTTCGCGGGAGTCGCGGCAGCGAGCCCCTCCGGGCGCGGTTGGCGGGCGGCTGTCGTACTGGCCTGCTGGCCCGGCTCCTTCATGCTCCTGCTCGCGTACCCCGACGTGATCGCCCTCGCCGCAGCGGCCTGGGCCGCGGCCGTCGCGCTGCGGGGACGGCCTTGGCTCGCCGGCGTCCTGGGCGCCGTCGCCGCGGTCGCCCGGCCGACCGGGTTCCTGATCGCGATCGCGCTCGCATTCGCGGCGCGCGGCTCTCGCGCCGGACGCCTCTTCGCAATCGCAGGGCCGGTCGCAGGCGCGGCCGCCGTTCAGATCTTCTTCTGGATCCGGAGCGGCGACCCTCGCGCCTTCACCCATGCGCAGGCGCTGCCGATCTGGCAGCGGAATGGCCCAGGTCGCCTCTCGAAATGGCCGGGCCACCTCGCCCATGCGTTCGAGGTGCACGCGTCGCTGGTCGCGGCCGCCGCCATCGTCGCCATCGTCCTCGTAGTCCTCATCGCCAGACGGTTCGGCCGCCTGTACGCGGCCGCCGCCGCGTACGTCTTCGTCGTGGCGGGCCTCCTCCTCGGCGCCCAGACGCCGCAGACGAGGATCGGGAGCGCGATCGCTGCGATCGTCGTCCCGCTGCTCGTGGTGCTCTGGCAGCTCGGGCCGCGTTATCGGCCGTGGGCGCTCTTCGCGACGGCGGTCTTCGCCGTCTCCTTCTTCTCCGCCACGGTGACGAGCCTCGGCCGGCAGGCGCTGTTCGCGTTTCCGCTGTACTGGGCGGTCGCCGACGGCCCCAAGCGGCTCCGCCACCCGATCGTCGCTGCGGTGGCGTTGGCCGCGAACGTCGCCATCGCGCTGACGATCGCGAAGTTCGCGCCCTAACGCGTCAGGCCTCGCGCCCTGCGCGGACGCCGAGGTAGAGCCCGAAGCAGACGATTCCCCCGCCTGCGCCGATATCGATCGCGGCGAGCAGCTTCGGCCCGATCCTCTGCCGTGCCAGCGCGATAGCGCCGGAGAAGCATGAGTACCAGGTCAGCGTGCCCAGACCGACCCCGGCGAGGAGCGACAGCGTCCGGAGCGATGAGTGCGAGCCGCCGGAGATCGCGGCCGGGGCGGCCGCCGTCCACAGGGCGATCGTCAGCGGGTTGAACGCCGTCGCCGCGAGCGCCGTGGCGAAGGCGCGTCGCGGCGTGCCCACCTCCTCCTCGGTCTCGAGGCCAAAGCGGGCGCGGAAGCCGATCCAGACCGTCCGCAGTCCGATTGCCACGAGCACGGCGGCGCCGACGAAGCCGAAGACGACGCGCACCCCATCGGTCTCTTCGAGCGCCCGCGCGACGCCGGCGAGCCCGAGAGCCGCGTAGCTCAGGTCGACCAGGGCCACCGCCGCAGCCATCGCCAATCCGATCCGAAAGTTGCCGCGCAGAACCGAGCGCACGATCAGCAGGGATACGGGACCGATCTGGGCGGCGACAAACACGCCGAGGCCGAAGCCGGCGAAGAGCCACGACACGACGCGAGCCTAACGGGCTGCGAGATCGCCGGCGAAGACGTCGGGGTAGCGCTCGCGCGCGGCATCGATCAGCAGGTCGCGCGTCGGCTTGCGGCCGAACCGCTCTTCGTTTCGGTCAAAGTCGGGCGTGAACTCGCGCTCGAGCGCGTCGAGCTCGTCGACCTCCGCGCGCAGCCGCAGGCGCCAATCGGCCTCCCGCGGCCGGGCCAGCATCAGGAGCTCGCTGATCGACGAGACGAGGGCAGCCTTGCGGGCAATCGTCTCCGGCGTCACATCCCAAAGACACACGCCGTAAGTCCCCTCCAGATACGCCTCCCAGTGAAGATCGAGCTCGCGGCCGTCGGCGGCCGCGAACCGCTCCTCGAAGCGCTCGCGGAGAGCGGCCGGCCCGCCGGCCTCGTCGACGAAACGAAAGTAGTCCACCGGGAACATCGCCGTCCCGTCGTCGAGAACATATGAGGGCTTCGGCAACCGGGCCGCGTCGATCAGCGCGCGAACCTCGGTCGGCGTCTCGGGCCGTTCGGCGCAGAGCTGCTCGAGCGTGACGTAGTTCGCTCGGACGTATTCGAGATCGGCCGTGGTGTACTCCACGGCCGAACCTTAACACGTGAACAGTTTTGTTATTGTCAAACTATGGTTGTTGGAGACGCCGACATCTCGACGCCTGCCTCGCTGATCGGCGACCCGACGCGGGCCGCTTTCATGCTGGCACTCTCCGAGGCGGACGCCCTGCCGGCGAGCGAACTGGCGAACCGTGCGGGCGTCACGCGCTCGACCGCAAGCATCCAGCTCGCCAAACTCGTCGACGGGGGCCTGCTGAGCGTCGAGCAGCACGGTCGCCACCGCTACTACGCCCTCGCCGACCCGGCCATCGCTGCGGCCATCGAGTCCCTCGCGGTGATCGCGCCGCGACGGCCGGCCACGTCGCTCAAGCAGGCTCGGATTGGGTCCGACCTGCAGGCGGCCCGCACGTGCTACGACCACCTTGCAGGTGCGCTCGGGGTCTCCGTCTTCGAAGCTCTGTTGAACGAGCGTCTGCTGACCGACAACCTCCAGCCGACGAAGACCGGAACGCGCCGCTTTGCCGAACTGGGCATCGACGTCGACCGGGTCGCCCGAAACCGCCGGGCCTTCGCGCGCCCCTGTCTCGACTGGACCGAACGCCGTCACCACCTTGCCGGCGCGCTCGGCGCAGCGCTCGCGGCGCGCTTTTTCGAGCTCGGCTGGATCGAGCGCACGCGTGAGAGCCGTGCGATCCGCATCACGCCCGAGGGCCACCGGCAACTCGGCAAGGAGTTCGGACTCGAGCTCGACTAACTGCTCGCATGCGCTGAAAAGTCCCCCGTCCGGGGCTCAAGCCCGGCCTGTGACAACCGAAACAAGGGAGATGCGTCTGCGGCAACGCGTCCTCCGTGCGGCGACATACCCCCTGGCGGCGCTGGTGATCGGAACGGTCGCCCTGTTCTCGGCGGCCGCCTGTTCGTCCGGTCGGCCCGGGGCGGCGACGGGCGGAGCGGTCGTCCGGGTGACCGAGCGCGACTTCCGCATCGTTGTGGCGCGAAAACAAGTTCCTGCGGGCGATGTGCGATTCGTGATCCAGAACCGCGGCCCGGACGAGCACGAGTTGATCATCGCACGGGCCCCGAATTCCCGGTTGCCGCTTCGGGGCGACGGCCTGACAGTGAACGAGGAGACCTTGGAGCGGAGCTTCCTCCGGGGGCTCGACGTTCCGCCGGGCAGTGCGCAGGAGCTGCGACTGCATCTGCGCCGGGGCCGCTACGAACTCTTCTGCAACATGTTCGGCCACTACCTGGGCGGGATGCGCGCCCAGTTGGTGGTGACGTAGCGATGCGCAGGGGACCGGCGTTCAGGCCGTTCACCACTCGCGGTCGCCGCGCGGTCGGCGCGATTCTGGTCACCTTCGCCCTCTGCTCGACAGTCAGCGTCGCCCTGTCGATCTGGGCCACGTCGCGCTCGCAGTACAAGGCGTCCGTCCTCGAGGTGGCGGAGCGCCAGCGCACGCTCGCGGAGCGGTACGTCAAGGAAGTGCTCCTCGCCCGCACGGGAGCGCAGGCCGATCCGGCCTACGCGGCGGGCCTCCTCAAGCGCTCCGCGCGCGTCTTGCTCGACGGGGGCGTCGCTCCCGCTGCCAACGGAGACGACGACGAGACGACGCTCTCGGCGGCGACCGGCTCGGTGGTTCGCGCGCAGCTCGAGCAGGAGCGCCGCCTCGTGGCGGACCTGACCGCCACGGGCCGCGCGCTGCTCGCCAATCGTCCCGTTGCCTCCGTTTCCCTCACTGCGCACGAGCATCCCAGCGCCATGGACCCACTCACGCGACTCCGCGTGCTCGCCGCGCTGACCTCAAACGTGTCGCTGAACGCCGCGCGAACGATCGCCACCTCCGACGACCGCAACATCAACGACCTGATCGAGATCCAGACGATGCTCGGGGTCGCGGGGCTGCTGACTTCGCTCCTGCTCGCCTGGGCGCTGATCGCGGCGACTCGACGACAGACGGCGCACTTCCGGAGCCTCGTCACTTCCTCGACTGACCTCGTCCTGGTCTTCGGCGTCGGCGGGTGCCGCTACGTCAGCCAGTCGGTCTCCACGCTGATCGGCCGCCCGGAAGCAGAGCTGCTGGGGGAGGCGTTCGCACGCTTCGTTCATCCCGACGATCTGGTGGCTATGGAGAACGCGTGTGCCCACGGACAGCCGGGCGAGATCGTGTTCCGTGTCGCGAACAGGTTTGGCGACTGGCGACATCTCGAGGCGCACGTCACCGATCTGCACGGCGGCCGTCGTATCCGCGGGGTCGTCCTCAACGCAAGGGACATCAGCGAACGGCTCCAACTCGAGGAGCAGCTGACGCGCCAGGCATTCCACGACGGCCTGACCGAGCTTCCGAACCGCGCGCTCTTCCGCGACCGGCTCCAGCAGGCTCTCGCCCGCTCGGCCCGGTCGCAGGGGCTGCTCGCCGTTCTGCTCGTCGACCTGGACGGCTTCAAGCAGGTCAATGACAGCCTCGGACACGACGCCGGCGACCAGCTGTTGCAGGCGGTTGGGGAGCGCTTCGCGGACGCGACGCGCCCCAGCGACACGCTCGCTCGGTTCGGCGGAGACGAGTTCGCAGTCCTGCTCGAGGACGCGTACGAGTCGCACGCCGTGGGCATCGCCCGTCGCCTGCTCGACTCCCTGGCCGAGCCCGTCTGGCTCGGCGGTCGCGAGTTTTCAGTCGGCGCCAGCATCGGCATCGCGCTGCACTCCGGGGGGCCGGGCCAGGGCGAGGAGCTGATCCGCCACGCCGATGTCGCAATGTACGCGGCCAAGGAGGCCGGCCGCGGCCGGTACGAGGTTTTCCGCTACGAGATGGCTCGCGAGCTCGGCGAGCTGCTCGGGCTCGAGCACGAGCTGCGACTCGGTCTTCAGCGACGCGAGTTCAGCCTTCACTACCAGCCGGAGGTCGCGCTCGACAGCGGCGACATCGTCGGCGTCGAGGCGTTGGCTCGTTGGAGCTCGCCGCGCCGCGGGCTCGTGCCGCCCGCCCGGTTCATTCCGGTCGCGGAGTCGACCGGGCTGATCCTGGCGCTGGGCGAGTTCGTGCTGCGCGAGGCGTGCGTGCAAACCGCACGCTGGCGGGAGCACGGCCTCCTACCGGATCCCTTCGTCACCTGGGTCAATCTCTCGGGCCGGCAGCTGTCTGCGGGCGGAATCACCAGTCTCGTCGAGGAGACGCTCGCGTCGACGGGACTCCCCGCGACGTTCCTCGGACTCGAGGTCACCGAAACCGCGATTGTCCAGGAGGGCCTCAACGGCGAGCGTGCCCGCTGCGAGCTTCAGGCGCTGCACCAGCAAGGCGTGCGAATCGCCATCGACGACTTCGGCACAGGCTTCTCCTCGCTCGGCCAGCTGCGCCGGTTCCCGGTCGACATGATCAAGGTCGACCGCTCCTTCGTCCAGGGCGTCGACCAGGAAGCCAAGGACGCCGCGATCACGGCGAACCTCGTCGCGCTCGCTCACGCACTCGGCGTCGTCGCGATCGCGGAAGGCATCGAATCGAGCGGCCAGCTCGCCTCGCTGCGCGGGCTCGGCTGCGACCTCGCCCAGGGCTTCCTGTTCGCGCGCCCGGTGCCTGCCGAGCAGATGAGCACGCTCTTGACCGGCGGCTTCTCGGACCTGATCGAGACACCGGCCGCGGTCGCCTGAGCCCCGCGCCGAGCCCCCGAGCCCAATCGGCTGAGCCGGACATAGGTACCAAGGGCTCATCTGCCGGGCTGAACCAGGCGGTGTTGGCAGCCGGACTTGGGCGCATCGTCGGCCGCAGCGATGAGAGGGCCTTTGGAGTGCAGGTCGAATCGCAAGCTGATGTCTGTTCCGAACCCGCACAGCCCGCTTTCGCCATCGAATCCGGGACCTCCTCGCAACCCCGTCTTGATCAAGCATGCGCAGCTGCGCGCGAGCCGACTGCAGACGCGGATCGCCGACACGGTCACGAAGTTCGCCGGCTCGATGGCGTTCGTCTACGTCCACGTCATTTGGTTTGCGCTCTGGATCGGATTGGGTGTCGAGAAGTTCCCCTATGGGCTGCTGACGATGATTGTTTCGCTCGAGGCCATCTTCCTGTCGACCTTCGTGATGATCAGCCAGAACCGCGCCGATGAGAAACATCAACTCTTCGCCGACCAGCAGTGGACGATGGTGAAGACGGAGGAAGGACAAAACGAGCAGCTGCTTGCCATCTCCAATCAGATCCTCGACCTCACGCGCGCAGTCCACGAAGTCACAGTCCCGACCAAGGACGCATAGGCGGTCCGCGCGTGGGCGCAGCTCGTCGCCTGGCCGCTCGCGGCCGGACGCCGACCTACTTAGGTCGGCGCGCGAGCAGCAAGGCGGGCGGCTCGCCTGCGGAAGCGAGGGCGGGGGCCTCGCTTCGGGCGGGGGCAGAGCCAAGCTCGGCGTCGCGCGTGACGAGGGCGGTGTAGCGGCCGCCGGCGAGGATGAGGTCCTCGTGCCGGCCGGACTCGACGATGCGGCCGTGGTGGAGAACGATGATCTGATCGGCGTCGCGCACGGTCGAGAGCCGGTGCGCGATCGCGATCGTCGTTCGTCCCTCGGAGAGCTGGTCGAGGGCCTCCTGGACGAGCCGCTCGGTCTCGGTGTCGAGCGAGCTCGTCGCCTCGTCGAGGATGAGGATGGGCGGGTTGCGCAGGATCGTGCGCGCGATCGCGATCCGCTGCTTCTCGCCGCCAGAGAACCGGTAGCCGCGCTCACCGACGATGGTCTCGTATCCGTCCGGCAGCGCCGCGATCACGTGGTGGATCCGTGCCGCCTCGGCGGCCGTCTCGATCTCCTCGTCGCTCGCGTCCGGTTTGGCGAAGCGCAGATTCTCGCGCACCGACTCGTGGAAGAGGTAGGTCTCCTGCGAGACGACGCCGACCAGGTCGGAGAGCGCCTGGAAGCTGAGGTCGCGGATATCGACGCCGCCGATCGTGATCCTCCCGCGGCTGACGTCGTAGAGCCGCGCCGCCAGGTAGCCAAGCGTCGTCTTGCCGGAGCCGGTCTCCCCGACGAGCGCGGTCGTCGAGCCCTCCGCCACGGTGAACGAGACGTCCTGGAGCGTCCATTCTTCGTCGTACCGAAACCAGACCTCGTCGAAGACGACGTCGCCGGCCCGCCCCACAGAGAGGGCGTTGGGCCTCTCCTCGATGTCGATCGGCTGGTCGAGATATTCGAAGATCCGGTCGAACAGCGCCAGCGAGGTCTGCACGTCGAGACCGACCCCGAGCAGTGACCCGACCGGAAAGAAGAGCCGCGTCTGCAGCGTCGTGAAGGCGACCAGCATCGGGAGCGAGACCGCAGCCGATCCGTTCGCGAGCGCAAGTCCGCCGAACCAGTAGACCGCGGCCGGCATGATCGCGAAGCTCGTCTGGATCGACGCCATCACCCAGCGGCCGGCCATCCGCTGGCGCACCTCGAGGTCGGCGAGGCGGAGCGAGTCGGCCTCGAAGCGGTCGGCGAGCTCGTTCCCGCGCCCCATCGTCTTCCCGAGCAAGATCCCCGAGACCGAGAGCGACTCCTGCACGAGGCTGGAGATGTCGGCGAGTGTCTCCTGCGTCGTTTTCGCAATCCGGCGCCGCTCGTTACCGACGCGACGCGTGAGCAGCACGAACAACGGGATCAGCGCAAAGGCAAACAGCGCCAGCCTCCAGTTCAGGACCAGCATGCCCACCATGGTCGCGCCGACGGTCGTCACGTTCGACGCGATTGACGTTGCCGTGTTCGTGACGACGTTCTGCACCCCGCCGATGTCGTTCGAGATCCTCGACTGCACCTCGCCGGTGCGTGTGCGAGTAAAGAAAGCCAGCGACAGGCGCTGCAGATGCCGGAAAACCGCGGCGCGCAGGTCGTGCATCACACGCTGGCCGACCTGATTGGAGAGCAGCGTCTGGATCACGCCGAGCACGCCGGTCGCGATCGCGATCGCGATCATCCCGCCGGCGTTGAACGAGAGCGAAGTCGTGTCGTTCCGGGCGATCGACTCCAGGACGCGCTTGAGCAGGAAGGCGGGGACGACGCCGAGCCCGGCCGAAACGACGATCAGCAGAAGGACTCCTCCGAGCCGCGGCTTGTACGGCGCGAAAAGGCGGCCTATGCGCCGCAGGTTCGCACGACGCACCGCCGGGTCGGCGGGGCGCTCAGGCGGCGCGTCGGAGGAGTGAAAGAACATGCCCATCAAGGATCAGAGTACGTCGCGGGCCAAGGCCAACGCGTGCCCGTCACGGTCCGCCTATTCGCCGGCCGGCTAAGCGTGCTGGCGCGGCGCGCCGCGAGCTCGACGGCGCGAAGCGGGTCGCAAACGGGCCGATTCGGCAGTTCCGGGACGTAGGGTGCGCAAATTCGGTCGTGACCTGGAGGCGGCGCCATCCAGCGATCGGCCCGACCAGTTGGGCCTCTGCCGTCTCACTAGCTCAGCGGCTACTGCTCTCCTGCGACAGCCCAACGCCGGCTCCGCGCCGGCTCGATGAGGGTCAGGTACTCGCGCTCCGGGACGGCTGGACGGCCGTTCGCGTGCCCCACCGGTTGTCGCTCAGCGTGAGCAGGGCCCGGATCCGAAGCGGAACGAGCAGTGCGAGGTGGAGGAAGCCGTAGAAGACGAACAGCAGGAAGGACGCGCGACGCGTGCGGTAGATCGCGTACCCGCAACGGAGAATCGCCATCGCCGCGATCACGATCGCGTAGTGGAGGAGCCGGCGCGGAGCCTCGACCACGGCGTACAGGAGCGCCGTCGTGATCGCCAGCGTTAGGAGCAGCGGCAGTGCCGTCTGAACGAGGACCTCGAAGACCATGTAGAGCGAACGCCGGAGCAGAAACGGCAGCGTCCAAAGGAGCTCTCGGTAGAAGCTCTTGTTCCAGCGCAGCTGCTGGCGGAGGTATGAGGCCAGATCCTCGGGCGCGTTCGTTACCGCATGGGCAAAGGGCAGAAAAAGCGTGTCGTAACCATCGCCGAGGACGAGGTTCGTCAGGTGGCGATCGTCTCCGTACGTGCAGTCGATGCCCCTGAAGGTCTGGCTGACGTAGCGATCCCAGACTCCCTCGAGCACCGTCCGCCGGTAGCCCGCGAGCGGACCTGAGCAGCAGAGCACAGTGCGAAAGTTCCCTTGCGCCGCGCGCTCCTGATTAAACGCCACCCAGTAGCGCATGTCGATCAGCCGCGTCAGCAGGTTCGCCCGCCGGTTTGTGACGCCGACGTCGCCGGTGACGGCCCCGACGCGCTCGTCCTCGAACGCACGCACGATCTCGGTGACCCCGTCGGAATCGACGATCGTATCGGAGTCGATCGTGACCAGAATCTCGCCGCGGCAGTGGTGGAAGGCGGCATCCTGGGCGAGCCGCTTGCCGCGGTTTCGCTCCGGCAGTAGCACCGACCAACCGGGCAGCCGTCCGAACTCCGCATACACAGGCATCAGCTGAGCGCGGTTCCCGGAAGAGTCATCGACCACGTAGGTGCGGACGGCGCCGCAATAGTCCTGGCGCAGCAGCGACTCGAGGCACGCCCGCAGGCTCCCCGGATCCTCGTTGTAGGACGTGATCACGACGTCGACGTCGGGGAGCCTTGTCAGCGGCCCGTGACCGTCGCGCGCACGCAGCGCCCTGCGATACGCGCGGTGCGCAAAGAAAATCTGGAGCCCGAAGTGGGTCATCACGACGATCGCGTAGAACGCGAACACCAGGTGCAAGCCGTGACGGAGGAGCTGGACCGCGAGCGAGCTCATGCCTTCGGCTCAATGCGTTTGGCGACGATGCCTGCGGCGACGCTCCGCAGCGCCCTCGTCAACTGCCGATTCGCGTCATCGTCCGGGGAGCGCAGGTCGAGAAGCGAAAGCACGAAACCGGACGCGCCGCCCGACGAAGTCGCGCGACCGCCGGCCGGCCGTGCGCTCGAGGCTGCGATCAGGACGAGCCGCTCGTGCTCGACCCGGCTGCCGCGACGGACTGGCCATTGCCAGCTTACGGCGTGCCAGTCGGTGCGACTGGTCGTGTAGACGAACGACTGCCCGATGACGCCGTTGCCGAGATCGACCCGGCGGGCAGCGTCGATAGTGAAGCCGTGGAACGCGTAGCAGTGCGCGAGCGTGTAGGCATCGAGCGCCCCGATATTCGGGCTGCGAACCGCATCGAGCCAGACGGTGAACGCTCCCCTGCTGGGCCGTTTGGGGCGAAGGACGTAGCGGACCCACGACGAGTGACTTCCGTAGTAGGGGCCTGCCCAGCCGATCGTCTCCGTGCGGCGAATCGTCCAGCCCGTGGCCGCGATCGGTCGGACCGCGAAGGCAGGAGTCGCCGGCAGACCATCGTTCGTCAGACCCCGCGCAGCTGTGGCGAGCTGGCCGTTCGCCACCGCGAAAACAGCCGCAGCAGCGCCCAGCACGAGGATGCGGCCGGCAAGCCGTGTCGTCGAGGCCCGCTTCTCCGGCGGAGCCGGCTCCGCGAGCGGGGAGTCGACGTGAACTGGCTCGAGCTCACGCCAGAAGAGGTGGAAACGCCGCATCTGACCGAGCAGCACGAGCACGGCGACG
>Ga0184619_10000558_pt1 | contig 12716 bp, 9 predicted proteins | sample PLM0_60_b1_FD_133146 | JGI IMG/M metagenome (GOLD analysis project Ga0184619, IMG submission 133146) | Groundwater sediment microbial communities from an aquifer in East River, Colorado, USA - PLM0_60_b1 | ecosystem: Environmental > Terrestrial > Soil > Riparian zone | place: USA: East River...
CTACAGCCTTAGCAGAGGCGTTCTACGCCAAGATCCAAAAGGATGATCCGCAGATAGGGGCTTACCTGATCTTGTCCAGAGATCGCGCGCTGGAGCAAGCAGGCCGCATGGACCAGTTGGCGTCCCGGCGAGGGAAGTTGCCTCCACTGGGTGGCGTGCCAATCGGAATCAAGGACGTGCTGGCAACGCGCGGTGTCCGCACCACGGCTGGCTCGAAGATCCTGGGCAATTATGTTCCTCCTTATGACTGCACCGCCGTGTCCCGACTGGAAGCCGCGGGCGCGGTAATCCTCGGCAAACTCAACTGCGACGAGTTTGCCATGGGGTCGTCGAACGAGAACTCGGCCTGGCACCCTGTGCGTAACCCACGTGACCCAACGCGCGTCCCTGGAGGTTCCTCAGGCGGATCAGCGGCTGCGGTAGCAGCGGACATGGCGGTTGCCACACTCGGCTCTGATACGGGAGGTTCCATTCGCCAGCCAGCTTCATTCTGCGGCGTGGTCGGACTGATGCCCACCTACGGCCGTGTTTCGCGTTACGGGCTAGTGGCCTTTGCCTCGTCGCTCGACCATATCGGCCCGTTCACCAAAACCGTGAAGGACGCAGCCATCGTGCTCAGAACCATCGCAGGCCGTGATCCGATGGATTCCACTTCTGCTGACCTTCCGGTGCCGGACTATGTTGCTGAACTCGAGAAACCAGTTCATGACTTGAAGATCGGCGTTGCAAAAGAGTATTTGGCCGAAGGACTTGACCGCGAGGTGCGCAACGCCGTGGAAGCTGCCATCCAAAAATTAGAGAGCCTCGGGTGCAAGATCATAGAAATTTCGCTTCCGCACACCAAGTACGCCATTCCTACGTACTACGTTGTCGCAACCGCCGAGGCTTCGTCGAACCTGGCTCGTTTCGACGGAGTGCGCTATGGCTATCGCGCACGCGATGTGCGTACCCTCTCGGAAATGTACCGGCGAACCCGGGATCAGGGTTTCGGTGGTGAAGTGAAACGCCGCATCATGCTGGGAACCTACGCCCTGAGCGCCGGCTATTACGACGCCTATTATCTAAAGGCGCAGAAGGTGCGCACCCTGATTGCTACAGACTTCAAAGAAGCGTTTAGCAAAGTGGACGCGATCGTGACTCCAACCTGTCCTACGGCGGCATTCAAGCTCGGCGAGAAATCGGAAGATCCGCTGGCGATGTACCTGGCCGACATTTATACGGTGACGGCCGATCTCGCAGGCATTCCTGGTATTTCTATCCCGTGCGGTCAGACCAGCGGTAAGTTGCCAATTGGGTTACAGATCCTGGGGCGCCACTTTGACGAAGCAACCATCCTGCGGGTTGCAAACGCCTATGAGCAAGCCACGATCTCAAGCAGTTAGATTGATGTCTATTTTCTCTTCCATCGCACGCCGTCTTTAGTGTTCTCCACAACGATTCCAGCCGCCATCAACTCAGCTCGAATGGCATCGGAAGACTGGAAGTTCCGCGAGCGGCGTGCATTCTCCATTTCAGCGATCTTTTGTTCGATTCCAGCGTCGGATAGTTGTTGTGCCTCCATGGTCTGGAGCAGTGTGTTGCTTACATCTTTCTCTCGTTTCTCAGACTTGGCCCAGTTCAGAATCTTTTTCATCTTCTCGGTTTCATCATCTTCCAGCACAGCAAAGATCTGGTCGAACCTTTCGAGGACATCGAGCAGTGCCGCTGCGTCATCTCTTTTGAGCTGTCCCGCATCGATTGCAGCATTCCCCTTTCGCACCATGTCGAATATCGCCGCCTGGGCCTGTGCCGTATTGAGATCGTCTTCCATCCCCGACCAGAAGCGTTTCAATGTGTCGCGCGCGAGTTCGGTCATTTGTTCGCTTGCCCCCTGCAGAAACTGCCCCGTGTCCAGCCGTGACTGGAAGTTTCGCAGGCGCTCCACCGACACGGCCGCCTGCTTCAATCCGTCGAACGTGAAGTTGAGCTGATTACGGTAAGGCACCGACGCTAACAAAAAGCGGATGGAAGAAGGCTTGTGCCCTTTGAGCACTAAGTCGCGCAGGGTAAAGAAGTTGCCCAGGCTCTTGGACATTTTCTCCCCTTCCACCAGCAGGAATCGTGCATGAAACCAGAAGTGAACGAATGGCTTGCCTGTCATCGATTCAGACTGCGCGATCTCGTTTTCGTGATGAGGAAAAATGAGATCTTCGCCCCCGGCGTGGAGGTCGAAAGTTTCGCCCAACTGTTGCATTGACATGACAGAGCATTCGATGTGCCATCCGGGACGTCCTCGCCCGATCGGAGTTTCCCACGAAGCTTCTCCGGGCTTGGGCGCCTTCCACAGGGCGAAGTCGCGTGCGTTGTCTTTGTCGTAATCATCGACGTCGACACGCGCTCCGTCTTCCATCCCGGCGAAATCTTTCTTGGAGAGCTTGCCATAGCCGGGAAATTTCGCGATGCGGAAATAATAGGATCCATCCTCCGCACGATAGGCAAAGCCCTTTTTCTCAAGGTCGGCGACAAACTGGGCCATCTCCGGAATATGCTCAGTCGCACGCACCAGGATTGGTTGTTCAATGTTCAGCGTAGCGGCGTCTTCTAGAAAGGCCTTTTCGTACTTTGCTGTGTATTGTTGAACACTGAGACCGGCGTGTGCCGCGTTATGGATGATCTTGTCATCCACGTCGGTGATATTCATCACATGATGAACTGTGTATCCGCTCTGGCGCAAAAACCGCCGCAGCACATCCACTGCTACAAAAGTTCGGAAATTGCCGATGTGCCCGTAGTCGTAAACCGTGGGGCCACACGCATACATGCGGACCTCATTGTTGTTAATTGGCTGGAACTCTTCCACTTTGCCGGACAACGTGTTGTAGAGTCGTAACGCCATGGCTTAATAGGATTGCGGACAGAATCTCTGATTGTAGGAGGGCGAAAGAAAAAGGGTCAAATCCCGCCGCCGGCTGACGTGGAGACTGGCTGATGATTGGCCCGAAGCCGTTTTCCGACAAACAACACGTAATGCAGACCGGAGATGATGGTGAAAGCGAAGGTTGCGCGCAAAAAAGTAAGCCGGGCAATCCACACCCAGCGCGATGGATCGACTTCAAACAGCAACACAAAAAAAACCGCGGCCACTTGAGCGAAGGTGTTGGCCTTGCCAAAGATGCTAGGCCGGAAATCACGTAGTCCGGCGATGGCATAGAGAACCGCGCTGGCGCATAGGATGGAAATGTCACGGCTGAAGACCAGCACGGTGAATTTCCACGGAATTTTGTGCAGAATCGAAAGCACCAGGAACATGGTGCTGAGCAGGAGTTTGTCGGCGATGGGATCGAGGTACTGGCCAAGCGTAGTTTGCTGTTTGAGAGTGCGTGCAAGCAGGCCATCGAGGCCATCACTGAGTCCTGCCAATACAAACAAAACTAGTGCCCAGGAATAATGACTCCCCACGAGATTGATGACGATGAAAGGCAGAAACATCATTCGCAGCAGCGTGAGCTGGTTCGGAGCAGTCAGCAGTTGGGAGAGCTTCACTGGCGGTCCTCCGCCGCATGGTGGCGGGCGAACACGGCAAGCGGGTCCAGCCCTGTCTTGCTAGCGAAGCGCTGGGAGAGCGAAGAGATATTGCCGTCGGGCAGATCCAGTTCCATACGCTCCATGCGGTGTGTGGGAAAGAAAACTACTCCTGGAGAAACCTGTTCACCATCCTTCACCATCGAGACCAGATCCTCAAATGAAGCCAGCTCGATCCCACATAGAGACACTCCTTCAGGACTCAGCGAAAGCAACACTCCCCAGAATTTTTCCCGTGGATTGCCCAGCGTGAGCACCACCATAGTTCGCGGTCGGAAGGGATTTTCGCCTCGAACTAACGACGTGTCGCGTTCATCAACATTTTTCACCGAAGAGATTGTCGCCGGAGAAGGCCAAACTTTGCAACTAATGCCAGGAACAACGTCAGAAAGGATACGGTTCCCCGAGCCGAGTGATCCGGATGCGATGGTCGGTAAATTTGAAGTGTGCACCCGCGAGTTCGACTTTCGGCATGTGGCAGGTCACGCAGCGCTCATTTGCCACCGGGCACGATTTTCCAACTGCTGATGATGGAACTACTTTGGCAGTCGATTGGTTGTTTTGATTCCCTGCTGACGGAAGGGTCTTATCGCGGGGCTTGTGGCAGGTCGTGCACTTTGAATCGTAGGAAACATCATCCTGTTTCAGATCCGCATGCGGATCGTGGCATGCAGTGCACGCAAGACGCTCGTCATTGGGATTGTGCCCGCGACTGTTAGACAGTCGATAGGGTTGAAATCGTACGTTGTTGAGCCCCCCAAGGTCCGGCATCATCCCGACTGTGTTGGCGCTGCGATGACAGGCTCCGCAGAATTCTTGCGATAGAGTGTCGGGTTCGAGTTTCTTGGGATTAAAGATGTAGCGGTCTTCTCCTCCAGCGCCGGACAGCATTGTCGTAGCGTGTTTCCCTCCTGGCCCATGACAGGCCTCGCAATTCACGCCCGGCACTAAGCGATCGAGCTGAAGTTGATTGTTGACCACAGCTGCTGTGCCGTGGCAACTAAAACAGTTGCGAGCTTCGTCGCCACTGATGTCACGGCCGAAAGCTTCTTCCAGGCTAGGCGGCGGATCTTGTGCATCTCCGATGGTCCAGTCCAACCCGTCGATTCCGGAGTAATAGCTCACTCGGCCTTCGTACAGCTTGTCTTTACGGCGGAGGACGTAGGTCTGGGCAACATGTGCATTGCCGAACACGTAAAGTATCGGTTCAGTGATGGTCTCTTTTCCGTCGGTCACACGATAATAGCTTTGCTGGCCATTGCTCGAGATCTCGTAGGAGTATGGTCCAGCCCGGAAAGTCAATCGAGGATGAGAGCGCAGGACGTTGTTGCCAGCGGCCGTGCCGAGCGCGTGTGCCATTGCGGTATGTGATTGCGAACGGTTCTTTTGAGCATGGCAGGTTGCGCAGACTTCACGGCCCACAAACTTTTCGCCGGGCATCTCCCGCCGTGGACGAAATTGAGAAAAAGCTGAAGAATTCTGCGGCGGTGACTGTGGAAACCCGAAGCAGGAATAAAGAACTACGTACAGAGCACCGTACCCGATCAAACATTGCAAGTTGTGACTACTTATCAAGGATGCCTTGTCCCTCGTGAACAGTGAGGATCTGGTCGATGCGGGGTACAACTACTTCTTCCTTTCTTCCGCTGGGCCAGTGAATTTCCAATTTTTCCACTCTAGTAGAAGACCCCAATCCAAAATGAACACGCTGATCGGAGCTCGATCCGTAACTGCCTCCACTGATCACGTCAGAGCGTTGACGAATACCATTGGCTGTGAGGAAGACTGTAGCGCCTATCGCATCCCGCGGACTTTTCGGTCCACCTATGAGCTTGAATCCGATCCAATGGTTGTCGTTCTTGCCGACATTGCGCAGAAGGGCGGGGATGGAATCCATGTTGTTGAGGACAGCATCGATGTGACCGTCGTTGAACAGGTCCCCGAAAGCCGCGCCCCGAGCGGGAATCACGTCAGCCAATCCACTGCCTGTTGCCGGAGGCACTTCTTGAAATTTTGTTCCATCCAAATTCCGGAAAAGTTGTGGCCGCTGCGCCCAAGTCGTTCCCCAGTCGCGCTTGTCCACCCACGGATACACGTGGCCATTCGCGACGAAAATATCCAGCAATCCGTCGTTATCAAAGTCGATGAATCCGGTTCCCCAAGCGAGAAAAGGAATGGTTGGACTGCCCAAGCCTGCCCGGAATGTGACTTCGGAAAAACTGGAATTACCATCATTCCTGAAAAGCGTGTTGTAATCGTCGGAAAATACTGTCACATAAAAGTCGACTTTGCCGTCGCGATTGTAGTCACCCACTGCAATCCCCATGGATGCTTGCGCCAGCCCATTGTCGGTGAGGGCGAAGCCGGACAAGTAACTCACGTCTTCAAAGGTACCGTCGTGAAGATTACGGTAGAGATAACGCGCGACAGAATCGTTGGCCACGGCCAAGTCGAGCCAACCGTCATCATCGACATCCACGAAGACTGAGGCAAGACCATAGTATCCTTGCGGATCGGAAACGCCGGCCTTCTTACTAACATCGGTGAACGTGCCGTCGCCGTTGTTGTGAAACAGATGATCACTCTCTCCGGGCAGACCGAGAGGACCACACATCGAACTCACGCCGCGAAATTGGCATGAGTTCAAAGGAATCCTTCCCTGGCCTGCGATGGGAGGGTGATCAGGGTCAAATTTGACGTAACCGGGAACAAACAAATCCAGCAGGCCGTCGTGGTCATAATCACCCCAGGTGGGGCCAGCAGACCAATTACCTAGAGCGACGCCCGCTTTCTCCGCCACGTCGGTGAATCTTCCGTCATGATTGTTGCGGTAAAGACGGTTCTTGCCAAAATTGGCGACGTAGAAATCAGGCCAGCCATCGTTGTCGAAGTCGCCCACAGCAACACCGAATCCCCACCGCTCATTCGCGACGCCAGCGTTGCCAGTGACGTCGGTGAACGTTCCATCGTGATTGTTGTGAAGCAGCATGGCGCGTGGGGGAGGTTCTTTGCCTTTTAACCCGTTGAACGTGGATCCATTGAGCAAGTAGATGTCGAGCCAACCGTCGTTGTCGTAATCCAGCAAGGCTACACCGGACCCTGGAGTCTCGATAATTGTCGTTTTTTCTGGAGTTCCTGAGCGATGATGGAATTTGTCGAGTCCGGCCTGCCGCGTGATGTCAACAAATACCACGGGAGCGTCATCCACAAATCCACCGGCGGTAATAGGTCGCGACTGGGCGTCTTTTATCGCTGGATGCGGCGTACCGGTGGAGACACCCATCGACTCCGGCTTCTGGGGATTGCGTTCTTCGGGTCTCTGCGTCACGCCATCCAGGGGAAGCAGCACCATCAGCAAGAGAAGCGAGTGAAAACATCTTGACCGAATCACTGTCATCGCTCTGTCTTCGAGACTTGGAAGGAAACCTACAATAAAAGTCTTCAATGCGGTTTACTGAGACATGTCGGGCTTTGAACTTAGATTGCCGGTCGATCCTTTCTGCTGCCCCGGTATCTCTGAATGGCTTAGTTCATCGAGTTTTTTGAATGCGGCTTTCGCTTCATCCTGGCGGCCGAGTTTGGAGTAAGCGCGGCCAAGCAGGAAATAGGCCTGTTTCATTCGTGGCTCGAGTTTCACCGACGTCTGCAATTCTGGGATAGCTGCCTCCAATTGGCCATTTTGAAAGAGCACATTGCCAAGAGCGAACCGGCCGGCAACGGAATCTGGAGCCAGATCGACCGCTTTGCGGAGCAACTCAGTAGCTCGAGGATATTCCTGCTTATACGTGTAGCATGCTCCGAGCCCGTATGCGATTTCATAGTTGAGCGGGCCGATTCGTTCGGCTTGCGTGTAATAGGTAATCGCTTCATCAAATTTTGATTGAGAGCGCTTCAGCTCAGCCAATTCCGTCGCTACTTCGATAGAGCGGGGATTCGCTTTCAGGGCGCTCTGGAATTCTGTCTCGGCTTCGGTCGGATTCTGGGCGGCCAGCGCGGCTTCCGCGAGAAGTTGATGGACCCGGCTGGAGTCAGGAGCTAGGGCGAAAAGCCTTTGATATTCCATTCGTGAAAGCTCACCGGCAGTGAAGGAGAGATAGAAGAGCGCATCAACATTGTGGGGGTCAGACACGAGGACCCTCTCCAGATCTCTGACTGCCGGTTGAAATTTCCGTTGAGCAAGTTCAGCACGCGCCAGCATCACACGCACAGGTGCATCGTTCGGATATTTGCGCAAATGTTTCTCTGCAAGTTGCGCGGCCCGAACGTAGTCGCCGCGATAGAACGCGTGAGAACATTCCTCCAAGGCTGAAGATTCTCCGATCGCCCCGACAGAAATCGCGACCACGAGTGCCAGCAATCCGACGGAACCCAGGAAGGAATTGAGAGTATGAGTTTGCGGCATGTCGGGAAGTAGGCTCAAGGCGTTTCGAAAGGGCGCACCTCAACCATGCGCAAGAGCTCTTGTGTCTTTTCGTCCAGCAGTTTCTGGAGCTCTTCGAAGCGTTTGGCTTGTGCTTCCCGCCGTGGATCTCCGGTACGTGTGTAGAGAGTGAGAAGATAGAAATTCGCCGAATAATGATCCGGCTCTATTTCCAGCGCGCGACGGATTTGTTTTTCTGCCTGCTGGTAATCCTTCCGCATCAAGTAGTATTGCCCAAGCTCAGCCAAGGCATTTGGGAAATCAGGGCTGCCCTTTAAAGCCTGCTGCAACTCGTTCAGAGCATCGTCAAAGCGGCGCTCTTGCAGAGCAATCGAGCCCAAGTAGTAGTGTGCCGTCGTTGCGGTTTCCGGCACTTGGGCAGCTTCTCGAAGCCAGGGAACAGCAGCGCCGTAGTCTTTCGCGCGGAACAAGGCCGCACCCAGCGCTAGTTTTCCTCGTGGATCGTGAGGTTTGAGCTTGAGGTACTTCTCGAAATACGGAACAGCTTCAGCCGGATCATGCCGAAAAGCGGAGGCGGCTCCCATCGCATAATTATAGGATGGATTTTCAGGTTCAAGGTTTACCGCCTTCTCAAAAGAATTGCGCGCCTCCGCGATCAGATTCAGATCTACACACACAATCCCGAACGAATAATGAATCTGAGCGTTGCCAGGGTCTAGATCTCGCGCGTGTGCCAGATAGCCGAGCGAGCCCCGATAATCTTGCTGTCTATACGCAACCCTCGCCAGATCCAACAAAGAAGCGACCGAAAGATTCCCGGCGGCGGCGGATTTTTCCAGCGCGGAACGCGCCTCAACCAGCCGGTTTGTCCGTTCGTAAGCCAGGCCCAAAGTGTGTGAAGTCCCGGGCGACAATGTCTGCCGGTTCTGTAAGCTTTCCAGGAGAGAAGTGATCAGGTCATAACGCTTGCCCGTCTCCAGACCCAACAACATTTGCTGTGCATCCAGCTCAGAAAATTCGGGGTTAAGGATTAGACGCGCGGCTGCGTCATCTGCCTCTTTCCGGTTGTCAAGGCCGGCGTAATCCGCACAAAGAAGCGCGATTGCCTGGGCAGTGCCGCCCCTATCTGGGGGAAGGCGCGACAGCCGATTGAGTGAGTCCTGATATTCTCTGCGCTGCAGCAACACTACCGCGCTCTGATAGTTGGCCTCTAGGTTGTTGGGATCGTAGTCGAGCACCATCCCATAGACACGCAACGCTTTCTGCTGGGCCTGAGGGTCAGCCGCGACATTCTCCTGATAGAGGCGTCCCAGATTCAAATAAGCAGCAGTTAATTTAGGCGCGCGTTTGATAGCCTGATTGAAATTCTTTTCGGCCGCCGTGTAGTTGCCCTGCTGCGCCTCAACGATACCGGCCAGGTTGTCGAATCCAGCGTCTGCGGGAAAATGCTTTGCCGCTTCCGTGAGTTGAATGCGTGCCTCTACCAATTGGCGGTTCCCAATCAATTGTTGAATCCGCAGGATGGTCAGCTCTCTTCCGCTCCCTCGGTCGGAATAGGCAAAGAGAAGAGATGAGACCAGCAAAACAGGCGCAGCCGCAGCCGCAACCACGACGGCGGCAGGCCGACGGAATCGCATTGGCAAGCGAAGCAAGGTGCGCGTCTGTGCAAAAGTCATACGTAAGCGATTACACGATTACTATCGAAGCGGGCTATTGAGCTGTCCTATACTATCTCTCGTCGCCAAATATTTCCTACCCATGGTGGTCTTCTCTGTCAGCGTTTTCTAACAAAGCGAGTCTGAAACTCAGGTCGATCGCTTTCAGTCTATTGCTGTTTTCTCTTACGGGGTCCGGGATTTTCGCGCAGGAGACTTTGCCACCTTCAGTGGAAACGCAGATGGCGGCAGGAATTCAGGCGTTGAAACGTGGCGATTTAGACACTGCCGAGAGCATTTTCTCCGAAGCGGTTCGGCATGGCGTAAAGCATCCGCTGATATTTCACAACCTCGGCGTCATCGCGCAGCAGCGGGGGAATCACCAACAAGCTATCGCAGAATTTCGTAAAGCAATTCTTCTGCAGCCCGGGTATGGACCCACACGACTGCTGCTTGGCACTAGCCTGTTGGCGGTCGGGAAAAATGCCGAAGCAGTGTCGGAACTCAAGCGCAGCGTCAGGCTAATGCCCGAACAGCCGCTAGCTCATCTGCATCTGGCCAAAGCGTACGAGGCTTCCGATAACTTGACAGCGGCGGTGGAAGAATTCCAGAAGTTGGCGGAGATGGCTCCGCTGGATACGGAGTATGCCTACCAACTCGGAAAAGCTTGGTCGAAGCTCTCAGGATGGTCCTACCAGCAGATGGCCCGGCTCAACCCTAACTCTGCGCGCTCGCAACAGGCTTTGGGACAGCAGTACTTGATCCAAGAAAAATATGATCTTGCCATGCGTGCCTACCAGCAAGCCGCTCAGTCGGATCCGAAATTGCCGGAAATCCATTTGGCGATGGCCCTGATCTCGCTTGAGTTGAAGAAATTCGATGCGGCGCTGACAGAAATCAACCTCGAGCTGAAGCTTGTGCCGGAGAGCAAAGCCGCTGCGGAGGCAAAAACGAAGATTGAAGCCGCGAAGGCGTCGGCGGCACCCTAAGCCCTGCTAGCCTCATCGGAAGCGGGCCTGTCGCAATGCAACAGCAGTCCCCGAGTCCCAGAGACTCGGTCCGTGATATGTCGACGGCTTGATGAGAAGAGCACACTTCATTAGAGCACACTTCATTATCGTCCTCACGTTGCTCAGTGCGGCTCCACCCCTGAGAGCGCAAGTCCCAACGAACCCACAGGAAGAGGTGCCCGCTGGCAATGTTTCTCGTGATTTATCCAGCTTACAGCTTGACCGCGGCTTGCGGCTCGAGCTCGAAACTGCCATTAAGCAAAGTGACTTTAAGCGGGCAGAAACAATTTTGATTAAAGAATCCGAACGGGATCCAAAGTCAATCCGGTCAGCGAGACTACTTGAATTCGCTGGAGGAATTTTCTTTTTGGATGGGGAATATCTTAATTCCATTATTGCGTGGAAAAAGGCGGACGCGCTAGCTCCTCTTGCCGACAGCAACAGGTTCACGTTGGCAATGGCCTATGTCAAGCTCAGACGGAGAGACTGGGCCAGATCCGAATTGGAGAAGCTGGCCGCGGCCCAGCCCCGAAATCCGCTCTACTTGTACTGGCTGGCGCGTCTTGATTATGACGCGCACAACTACACAGCCGCCATCACACAACTGGAACGGGTTATTGAGCTTGATCCAAAGATGATGCGTGCTTACGACACCCTGGGGCTCTGTTTTGACTATCTCGGGAAATTCGATCAAGCCATCAAGAACTATAACCGTGCGGTCGAGTTGAATCGTGTGCAAGCCAAACCGTCGCCCTGGCCGCATTTGGATCTCGCCATCTCCTTGGTGGCAGTGAATCAACTGGGCGAAGCGGAAAAGAATCTACGCGAGGCGTTGCGGTACGATGGCGAGCTCCCGCAGGCGCACTATCAGCTCGGGCGAGTGCTGGAGATGCAAGGCGATCATCAGGCCGCCGTACAATCGCTCAAGCAAGCGGCTACGTTGAATTCCTTGTACCCCGAGCCACATTACCTGCTAGGCCGCATTTATCAACGAATGGGGGAGAGCCAGCTCGCCAAAGCGGAGATCGAGCGATTCCAGCAACTAGAGAAGGGGCTACAAACATCGGCGCCAGCCACGCTCCCGTCCCCTAAGAACTAACGTCCCGTCTTGATTCCACAAAAATGCGCCATCTTCTCTTTGAAAGAAGATGGCGCCGTTTCTCTGGGGGATTAGTAACTAGAACTCAATCCTCGCGCCGATTTGTATTGTGCGCGGAGAACTAACGCCCTTGTTCCAAGTACCGAAACCGTTGGTGCCTCCAGCAGCTATGTCGTTCACAAAGGCGAAGCTTGAGCCTTGGTTGTTGACGTTGGCGGCTGGGTAAAAATAATGCTGGTTAAAGGCATTGAAGAACTGGAATCGGAGTTGGAAGTTGGTTCGCTCTCCTATCCTGGTGTTCTTGGTTAGCGCAAAATCCAGGTTCTTCCCGCTGGGACCTCTCAGGTTTGAAATCCGTGGACCGTCGCCGGTGTATCCATATGTTCCGGTACAGCCCGGCGCGGTGCCGGCAACGCAGAAGTTCCCCAGGGGCTCGAATGCAGCGGCATTCAAGAGAGGACCCGCGCCGGGGTTATAGTCATTTGGACCCTGGAGAAAGGGGTCTACACCGGACACAAGCGCAACCAGACAATTCTGTCTGAATAGAGACACAACCTGGCACGTGCTGGAACGGAACCACATCGGCGTGCCGCTCTGATAGTGAATGATTGGGCTGAATTGCCAGCCACCCACAATGGCGTTGAGAGGTCCGCCTCCGCCGGCAAATTTCTTGCCTTTGCCAAAGGGTAAATCGTAAACGAAAGCCACGGAAAGGATCTGCGGCACATCGTCAGACGATAACGTGCGCGCGCGACGCTGCTCGAAGGGAGAGATCACTCCCTGCGTCGCGTTCCAAGAGCCTCCGAGCTGCTGGGTATTGTCCGAGGCGTCGGACAGCAACTTCGACGCGGTGTAGGACACCAGCATCTGAAGGCCGTTGCTATAGTGCTTCTCGAGCTTCATCTGGAACGAGTGATAGATGGAGTTGCCGTGGTTTTCGTTCAGTCCCTGCAGAGGACCGCAGAACTGGGGAAAGGGCAGCAGTGCCTGGGCAACGGTAGGAGCACAAG